>JACKZZ010005033.1_pt1 | contig 28786 bp, 25 predicted proteins | sample 8027871 | NCBI WGS metagenome assembly JACKZZ01 (sample SAMN15724774, study PRJNA655200) | protist metagenome | isolation source: fluorescence activated cell sorting (FACS) single amplified genomes of... | place: USA: West Boothbay Harbor, Gulf of Maine | collected 2000-07-19
CGCTCTTCATGCCCTTCGATCCGGACCACCTCGTGCAAGAAGATGATTTCGGTGCTAGTAACGAAGGACAACGTGAACTTACCGATAAGGTACTACTTCTAGATGGTCGTCGCGAAAACAACAAAAAATCCTCGTCCTCTTCGTCGTTTCTCCACGATCTGGTGTTGGAGAGCGAACGGGAGCTACAGGCGAAAAACGACGAAGATTTGGACTTTTTCTACACGCGCAGAATGGAAGACGAACGTGGGGAACTGCGGGAGTGGAGCAGATTGGGCGAGGAGGACGATCACGCGGTGCTAAACAGCAACAACGGGAAGAGCAGTGCTGACATGAACGCAATATTAAACGCGAGGACCGGTGGGGGAGGCGGCTCGAGTTCTAGTTCTAGTTCGTCGTCTTCCAGCACGACGCGCACAGGGCCACTGGATCAGCAGATTCATGATGGTAGAGCAAATTATCCGTCAAGTAGTTCGAGCTCGTCCTCTTCATCAGCAACTACAGGGTCAGGCGAGAGACCCCAGCACGGGAATGACAATGAGCCACAGCAAGAACCACTACCACAACACCCGCCCTACGCAGCTTCTTCATCGGCTGCCGCCACTTTCAACAGTCGCGTGTCCTTCGCAATCACGTCGGAGCAGTGGCATCTGGAGCAGGAGTCACGGGAACAGCAACGACTTTGGGACGAGGCGAAGCGCCGGGCGCTGTTTGACGGGATACAAGAGGAAGAAAATTTGCGCGATGTCGTGCTGGGAGACGAACGAAGTACAAATAATGGTGCTAGTAGCGGTAGTAGTACCTCCGGGTTAGCAGCGCCATCGTCTGTTGGGCCTACTTCAAGAGCGGGACAAACTGATGAATCTGGTCAGAGAATGATTCCACCGGGGGTGGTCCATCCCCTCCCCCCGACTGGAGCGATAGCTTCCTCCTCTACAACTACCTCAGGCACCTCCGCAGCTGCGCTGGGCGCAAGCCCGAGCCGTCCGCGCAGAAACAACAATTACGGAAATAACAACGGCCAGGAGAATGCGGTGAACATTCTGCGAGGAGTCTTGCCCGACGTGATTCTCCCGCCCGACGACTACGCCGAGAAGCTACGGAGGTCCCGGATCGGGCAGCGCAGAAACATCCCGCCCGACGACGTAGCCAGAATCGAACGAAATCAGATGAATAGTAGAGGTGCAGCAACGTCGGCCTCGGCCAGTGGTCGTACTAGTGCTTCCTCTTCGCGAGGAGGTGGCGGCAACAATTTTCTGACGCAGTTTCAGCAGGATTTAGAGGAGGACGCGAACCGAAGGCGTCAGGAGGAAAATCAACGCCGAATCGAGGAGGAAAGGGTTCGCCGTAGTACTTCTAGAGCAACAGCCAACAACGCGTCGTGGTCCACCCCGAGTGCCGGAACTACTACACAACTGGCTGAGGAGAATTATCGCCACGAGGATTCTTCAACAGCGCGGACAGCGCACCAGCTGCGCGAGGATCATGATTCCGCGAGGACAGGAGCAACTGCACACGGAGCAGGTGGTCCGCAAGAGGCACGGCGTGCAACCCCGACAGTTGCAGCGACTGCGAACACGGCCCAAGTAGAACAACAAGAGCCCGCGCTACCACGACCCCTTCCGGAAGATGATCCCAACCGCCTAGACCGGCTTCAGCAGCGCGAGGATGAGAATTTGTGCAAGATTTGTTTCGACGGCGAGCTGAATTGCTGTTTGTATCCGTGCGGGCACGTGGTGTGCTGTCAGAAATGCAGCAAGCAAATCACGGAATGCCCGGTTTGCCGGTACACCATTTCCGAAGTGATAAAATTGTTTCGAGTGTAGGATCATCAGTTTGAGTCTGATAAGTTTCATCTCTGAATTCAAAAATGTTTGAGCAGTTGCTATTGCAATTGGTCGTGTGTTTCGCTTTTTGTAGAGCAAAAGCGGAAGAAATTATCTATCGCATAATTTTCGTTGGGCCGAAACTGGGTAGCTTCCCCGGAGACGGAAGGTTTTGTTCGTATAGTTTTCTCTTTTATTAATTGCGCTAAGAGGTGTTTTGAAGAATGAAAAAGCCGGTCTGTTCTTGGCCCGTATGGATCATCGGCGAGGCGACGGCGAAGTTGGTCACGATCACCAGCATGATCTTCGAAGAAGAAGGAATTTCGAGTGATTTTTGTGCATCGCAGATAGAAGCAACGCGGACGTGCGGCTTCTCAGATCTAGTTTTGGGTGACGGATCCACCAGATCTTGTTTTTGGTTCTCGAGTCATCTGGTAGCGGAGGGTCATGTGTGAGCGACGTCCTTGCTTAGTTTAGGAACCGAGAGTGTCTCGGCTGACGCAGATCTGCAGAAGGCTGCATCAAGTCCTGCACACAGGATCGAGGCGATCAAGTAGAAGTGGGCCCAGTAGGCCGAGGTCCACATCCTAGTGATTGAGGCAACAACTCTAGTAAATCCGTATTTTGATACAGCGAAAGAATTTAGATTTAGAATTTACGACATATCAATACCTGCAGCAATATGCGTACGCATCTACGCTTGTTGGTGGTGTTAGTGTGCTCCTGGGGTGAGCGTGAGTTGCTTTTTTGGACGAATGTAGTACGAGCGGATCTTGACCGTGGCGATGATTGGTTAACTTCGCTTTCGTCTGTGTTTACCGAGGGCGGTGGGCTGGACGAGGAAGGGGACGAGCGTGGTGCTACAGATACGATCCCAAGGAGCGCGCCATTGGCCGACGAGGCTGAAATAAAAAGTGGCGAGAACTCTAACACTGACACTCAGAGAGTACAAAAATCAGCATCACAACTCGAAGTACAAGCAAAGCGGGGACGAGAAGATAAGGGCTCAGCGATCGCACGAGAGGGTGCTGTTTCTTCATCCGCGCAACCGGTCGTTGCCACCTCGCAGGTGAAAAAAAGCGCAGCAGCACGACCAGAACCTCCTACCTCTCCCCCAGGACATGACCCCCCACCTGCACGGTCTATGCCTGAGTTGGTGTCCGCGCCCGTGCTTGGTGATGACGATTTTGGCGCTGCGCTGTTGGACGTCTTTCAAGGTGGTGGAGACGATTTGTATGCGGGATCGGAGGATGAGGAGGTTGATGTGGAGGATGCGGCTCCGGCTGCGGACCAAGAAGTCGTTTCTGCGGCATCAACAGCTCCAAGCACTGCCAACGAACAGATGGAGGCAGCCACGGATCATCAGACAGCGCGGAGTGGTCGTGGTTCGAAAGAGTCACCTGCTACTCCCGGTGTTCTTGCAGGGGTGCCGGTGTCCTCGGCTCCGGAAGCGAGAGGAGCTGCCTCGTCGGAATCGAGCGGAGGTGGCGGGCCCGCGAGTCGGACAGAGGAAAACAAGCTTTCCGGCGTTGCCAGCACTTCTGCTGCAAAAGAAGCGGCAACAGCAAGAAGCAAAGATACCATGGTGAAGGTGAAAGGCACAATCCCCACAGCTGCACCTTCTGGAGCATCTCCCTCCGCCGGAGCTGCAGCTCAACCGAAGGGATCGAAATCCTCATCCACTGCTAGCACTGTACAAGTGGCGCAGAAGGAGCGAACCACTATTAGTACTACACAGCGCCAGCAGCTGCGGGAAAATCACGGAAAGAACAAAGCCACCCCGAACGCGCAGCCAAGCACAAACGCCATCATTTTCTTACCCACAGCCGATATCAAGCTGATCGAAGAACAGGGCAAGGAACTCGCGGAAACCGAGAAGGAATTAGCGCCGGCCTACGCCTGGTTGGTCGACGAAGTGCTAAAGAAAACGACGACGCTGAGTCCGGACGCGGCTTCGTTGGTGAGCGACTACGACAAATTGATTGCCTCTAACGACAAGCTGGAATTTGCGACGGGGAACTTGCTGGTGCAAAAAGTGCTGCAGCACGAGGAAATTGTGAAGCGGAAAGATCAGCTGATCAACCTGGCGGCACTTTACCAGCCCTTGGTCGATGACTATCCGAACGGTTTCTGGCAGGGAGCGGGTGCCACTGCGGGTGCGGCCGCTGTGTCTACCTCCGGCGGTGAAGGAGATTCGCTCGTCAATTCTCCAGAGCTGAAGAAGGTCGTGCAAAATTTCGCGGAAGAGCTGCTGAAAGAATTGAAGAAGATAAATAACGCTGGAACAAGTGATCTTGGTAAAAATTCGGCAGCAGGAGTCTCCTCTTCATCCTCTGCACTGCAAGAAGGATTGCATCACAAAAAGCACCATGAACTACTACTACATCAGAAGAAGAAGCTCCATAAGGAGAAGCGGCGCCTGTCGCTGGCAAAGGTGATGCGCAGAGATTTGAAAACAGAGCTCGCCACCCCGACGATTGGGCAGCAGCGGTCCAGGCTGAAGGAGGTGTTTGCCTCCAATATCGCGAATCCTGTCTCGACTTCCGAATTCGTGAAGAAATTTCAGACTTCCGAGAAGCTCCGGGCCGTCTTCGAACAGGAGTTCGAGTCCGATAAAGAAAACGCGCAGGACCTCGAAGATTCCTCGCCCGGCAGCGGGAAAAAGCTGCTGGACCCCCTGCGGCAGAACAAATCCAACATGCTGATTTTGTCCCTTGTACTGGACTTGCTCGACGATCTGGATACGACAGCCCCAGGAGGTCTGATCGACGAGAAGAGCAAGCAAATTCTGAAATTCGCGGTGTTGCGGGTTTTGTACGGGCTGTGGGCGACGGTGTTGTTCACCATTTTTGACAAGTCGACAGCGATGCCGCTGCGGACGAAGCGGGTCTTCTGGATTGCGTACCTGTGCCGCTTCAAGAACATGCCGGACTCCAGCGACGCCTGGCGGTTTCTGCGTTGGGTCACGCGCATCCCGTACCTGGGTGTGGAGGAGAGGAGCGAGGGGAAGGATATGAAGGACATGTTGGCCGGGCTGGCAATCGGGTCGGGAACTGGTGCTAGTTCGGCAAGCTCGTCTGCTTTGCAAGAAGCGGCACTAGCTCACGGGACCAAAGAGGCGAAAGCGGCAGATTCATCTTCATGGCGGGGACAGCACGATGAGCAGCGGCATATAAAACAAGAAAAGGAAACAACGCACCATTCGCACACGAAGAGGGAAGACATCAGCAACCAACACAAGCAACAGAGATACGAAAATCAAGTGCACCACCACCACGATCCGAAGCACGACTCGTATGAGGAGCTTGCGGAATCGTTTCTTTTGAAGCGGCAGCACAAGGAAAGCGAATATGTCGGAGGTAATTATGATCCGGAGCTCGCAAGTAGAACTCCAACACAAATTTCCTCCTCTTTCGTCGAGCAACACCATCAAAAAACCACGAACAAGCGGCTTGCTTCCTTCGCAGACGACGGTCCAAAGCGCACCGATCCGGTGCAGCGCTGCGGTGCGAACTGCCATTCGACCGACGTAAGCGAAACGCCGGAGGACATTGTTAAACACAGTGTAGTCCACGCGTTGCTGCTACACTTGAAGCCCGTCACGAATTGTGAGTTTGATGAAGGACAAGGTGATGATGGGTCTTCATCTAACGAGAATGCTTTTTACGCGGGCGACGGCGACGACTTTACCAACAGCGTGTTTTACTACACGGAGCTGCTGAAGAAAATGGCAGCTGCGGGAAATGGCAAAAGTAAAAAGCAGCAGCTCCCCCTCTTCCCGAAGAGCAGAACTACTGCTGCATCTTCAGGGGGAATCAATAGCCCAATAAACCTCGATAAAGGATTCGACGCAAATGCCCTCGCGTCGCAGTTGTCCACTGCCTTCACATTGTTGCCGGAAGACACGCGGGCGCAGCTGCACGCGAAGCTGGAGCAGAACGCGTTCTCGTCGGAGAACGCCCCGAATGGGCAGCGCGAGGTGGACAAAATTTTTCCGTACGCGATCGAGCTCTGTTTGCACGATGAGAGCGAGGTGGCCAGTTTGAAGGAAGTTTTGGAGACAAAGCGCGCGGAACTGCTCTCCGGGGAGCAATTGGAGAAAAACGCCAGTGCCTCTAGTACAACGCGGACTTTCCGGCCGGGTGACGCCGTGCTGATGTGCGGAATTCCGACGGAGAAGGCGAGCTACGCGTCCGAGGAGAACCAGAGGGCGGGGAGCAAGCTGAATAACAACCAAGCACAGCTCCGGAGGTGGAACGACAAAGAAGGGGAAGATGGGATGTGGGAGGTAGCCGTGGCTGCGGGGAGCGACGCCGGAGGGAAAACTACAGGCGACAGTGGAGACGAAAAGGGGTCATTCCCTTTGTCCTCCTCCTCTTTCGCAGAGGAATCTTCACTCTTGGATGCAAGTACAGGAACGTCGAAGAAGAACAAGCTGGACCATTACCTGGTTCTCCCCGATTTTTTATACTCCGTCACTCCGGAATTGGAGCACGACTTCGCGGACCCCTGCGCGGTCGTGGACCCTGCCAGGGGGTTTTCGGAGTTGCAGATCCAACAGCAAGAAAATCTAGTACAAGGTGGAGAGAAGCCGGACGAGGATAAAAAGGCCGTTGAAAAGGAAGATCAAAAGAATAGAAAAAGCGACTCAACAGCTGATAGCGCGCAAAACCCTTCCCCGGTAAAGTACTCCCCGACAGATTCGGACGCGGAGAAGCTGGAGAAGGCGGAGCAGGAGATCACTCACTTGAAGAACGCGCACGCACGGGAGCTGAAAAGGATTTACGACGACCAGAAAGACCAGGCTGGCGCTGGAGGTGCATCATCTTCTGCGTTCAGTGGTACTTCTAGCGCAGGTGGCTCGAAGAACCCGGCGGTGAAATTTGATCCCGTTACCGGCGACGTGAACGAGGGCAATTGCCAGCCGCCGACGAAGGATTACGAGTCGTACGCGCAAGACGTGGAGACGACGCTGGAAACCGGGGCGAAAAAGGCAATTGAGGCACTGGAGACGATGGAGGATTTGATGCGAAAGTTTCAACACTTCGCGGACCAGCTGGCGGAGGAGGAGAAGAAGGCGCGGCTGGACATGCTGAACCCGAAGGGAGACAAGCAGTCCACCAAGTCGGCGGCCGCGTTCGCGAAGAAGCAGATCGCGAGCATGCGGCAGATATCAAATGTAAAAATATCTGGGTCTGGAAGATTGCCAGGTTTGTCATGCACATTTTGCATGACTCCTGCTGTCTGTGATGCTTGCCCTAGCATCACAGACTTCGTGAGGGCTTCATGATGCCTATACCGCACGACAAAAGCTCTGTCCGTCTAGCAAAACTTGGACTCTCTTTGCTGCTCATGCAATACAGATTTTTTTAGAATCCAAAATCAGCATGACAAGTTGGATTCTTCCAGACCCAGACATTTTTACAGTTGATAGCAGAGCCTCATTTTCGAACCCGAACTAGCGGTCACGCCGGACGAGCAAAGTAGCGCGATGCTCGAAGTCCTTTCGAACACGGACGAGCTGCAGCAGCCGGCGCTGCTGGACGGATACGAAAACGACTTGCTTTATTTGTGAAGAAGAGATAACTTGATAGCTAGAGCTAATAGGCCACAGCGCATGAAGAAATGCGAATTGGTACACGTATGAAATATTTCAGTGTCGCAGGAACATTAACTACACAAGTAGGGCAGGCATCTCTTCCGACTACCAGATGCCCATGGCGGTGTTCTGGAAAGATGGACAAGATCAAAATTAATTTGCATTCTGGGATCTTTGCATCTAAACCAAAGCCTAAGCCAAATTTATGGCGGAAAATGGAGGTCCAATCGATCTGAAGATATGCTCTTTGAAGAAATAGAGTTCACTATGTCGATGATCCCCGTAGTTCCCTCTGATCTTGGGATCTTGAAGATCAAACCAGAATGAATGATCTCTCGTATCATCATGTGAGCATTTATTTTTCCCACACCACAGGTCCACACCCAGCGACAAAAAATCGTCAAGATTCGGAAGCGACAGTGAGACTGACTCAGCGAGGAATCCATGACCCCATGAAGCAACCTGTATTTTTCTATATGACCCGTTGGCTGGTGGTGGTGTCTTCGCGTTAGAAATCTCTTAGTCTTTCCCTTCTCGACCGCAATTTTTACTAAAAAGCACTCCCATTGCCAATCATGCCTACCGCCGCGGATGTAAGTTCTGGAGTGGGAATGGTTACCAGCACAACTCCGTCTGCGTGTTCAGCTGCGAAAACGCTCGACACAAGTGTGACTAAACGACCAAACAGTGAAGAGGCGGACGACGAAGAAGAACACGCCCTGACCGCGACCCCGCCCACCCCTCCGACCAACGCAATGGACGAGCAAGCGACTAGGAAAGCTTCGTCGGAGATGAAAGAGGAGGATAAAGATGGGAAAAGACCTTCTGTAAATTCACCAACTAGTACAACTTCACCGCAACAGCGCTTAGAAATTCTGAAAGCGTGGCTGGCTGAGAGGAAATGCGAGTTGCCGAATTACCTGGAAGTCGCGTTCACAAAAGAAAAGGGGATGCACATTCGGGTGAGGGAAGACTTGGGGAAGTTTTGTGATCCTACTTCAACCACTTCCTTCGAGACCGACAGCCCTTTCTTTGCGAAGATTCCGGCAAATGCGATTCTGTCCTGCAATGACCTCCCAGAGTGTTGCCGGAAGCAGCCGCCAAAGGAGCTGGAGAATTGGTCGGGTGTGCAGGATCTGTGGGTCTTTCTGGTTTTGGTGAAGACCGGACGGCTGGAATCACGAGAATACGGCGGGTACATTCAAAGTCTGCCGCCGATTGTGTACGGGGCAGAAGGGAGAAAAGATAAAGAAGGCTTTTCGGGCGAAGAGGAGTTCAGTAAAAAGCAAAGCAGCGTCCATCACGACGACGTGCAGCCGGAGGCGAAGGTGCGCAAGATTTGCACTGCAGCTTCTGGACGAGGAGCAGGAGCACCATCACCACCACCAGCTTCGGACGACCTCGGTTGCGCGACTGGCAGCAGCTGCATGGCTAAAAATTCCACGCCCGCTGTTTCCTCTTCTACCAGCAGCGCCTGTGACTGCGAACAAACACAAAGTGCAAATCCGCAGATAAACGACCACGACGCTGACTCCGATTTCGGCCCTGACGACCCTACGCACTGGAGCACGGAGGATTTGTACCAGTTTCTGCCGCATACGAACTTGCTACTGGAAACCAACCGGTTGGTCGAAATCTTGAAGTGCCAGGTCGACGCCTTCGCTTTTCCCCAGTATGGGATCTGCCTCGAGGAGTGGAAGTGGGCACGGTCGGTCTACACTTCGCGCGCGTTTACGGCGGCTTTGAAGAAGAATTCAACTTGCCCGGTCATGCTCCCCTTGATCGACATTTTTAACCACAAGGCGGTGGATAACCCTGTTGAGGTCTGTCGCTATTTCGAGAACAAGGCAAAAGAAGTGCAATCATCGACGACGGACGCCGGGCGTCAAGAAGACCAAGGTAAGGTAGGTGAGATTTCGCCCCTGGTGCTGCAAAAACTGGAGCAACCGTCTTTCTCGCAAAGGAAGAAACGGACCCTGATGGGGTGTTTCTTCGACGAGGATGGTGTATGTGGGGATAAAAAACGAAACGATCAAAGTAGCACGGTGGAGGCAAGTAGTCCTCGAAACACAACCCTACCAGCCGATCTTACAACAGAAGACGCGGACGTGGTTCTGTGTGTGAAGCCGGAGCAAGCCGATACATTCGAACTCGAGCTCCAGCCGGGGCAGGAAGTGTTCAACAACTACGGACCGAAGGGAAATGAGGAGCTCTTGCTCGGATTCGGCTTCACGATTGAAAATAATTTGTTCGACTGCATGCAGCTACGCGTGACCGTAGAGGTGAAGGAGAAGAAGAAATTTGACCAGATTTTGAGCAAATTTCCGAAAGCTTATTGTCAGGCCGAGGAACATCAAGGGGAAGCGACGGACGAACGGACTGGACCTGCAAGGAACGACAGCAAGTCCAGCACGTATGACGGGTCAAAAAGTTCGCAGAGACCCAAAATGCTCAAGGTGGAGTACCCGCGGATTTCCGTCGGGCCGTTCTTCTTGAAGAAAAGTTGTGGGCGGAAGATAGAAACTGAAACAGGTAATCATGGTGAAAACCACAAGGACTTGCCCCGACAGGCGAACGCAGAGAGACTTGCGGGAGAACCACCAGCGGAAGGAGGAGCGAGCACTGCGACGCAGGCTTCTGCGATTATCGGCATCGCACGGCGGGCAGCGGAATTTTGGATGAGCTCGAAGGAAGAAGGCATAGAAGCGCCCCCGTCTTCGTCAGAAAAGAATGTCGTAGAATGTGCTGCAGACGACATTCAGCAACATGAAGTCCAGCATCCCGATACATTTGTGCTTCCCGTTCAGACAAACTCACGCGCATCAAAAGCGACGGCTTCATCTTCCTCATGTGATACCACCAGAGAAATCCCCCTCGCCCTCCTCGCTCTTTTTCTCCATGTGCACTACGACAAAACGCCCAGTGACGGCGAAGGCTGTCCCGTCGGGGAGGCGATTTTCCACGCCTTCGAGCAGTTGGCACAGTGCTTCTACGAGAAAACAAAGAAGCTGCCGTGTTTTGATGAGGCAAAAACAGCGGAGGCAGAAAAGACGCTTGTTCATTCGGGCGAGGAGTTCGTTCTGCGACGGCGGACGGGAAACTACGTCGAGTTTTTGAATAGTAGTCCGTGCAGCGGAGGAATTTTTAACGCCGAGGAAAAAGATCATAATTTGGATCTCAACACAACAAAAATGGCGAAAAAAATAACCGCGAAGAGACGGCGACGTCGGGCGGAATTTGCCTCTGCTTATGTGCACGGGCAATGGGAGTTGGGGTTTGGCGTAGTGGAGGAGTTGAAGACCGTCGGCAATATTTTGGAGGAGTTCTATCTGGAACAGGATGGGGCAACACCGAGCAAGGTTTGTCAGTTGTTTGAAAAGGCCTTCGGAAGTGATGTTCGGTAAGAGCCACAGAACCCGCTCCTAGCAAAGGACAAGTTTGTTCACAGTCATGTCCCAGGTTTCTCTCTCTCTATCGATAGCGACAAAAAGGAACGACAAGAAAGTACTGAGTGTAAGCTACCACATCAGTGCAGATCGGCGAACGAATGAACGAATTAACTTCCCTGATGTGGACGCCCGATTTTATGACTCGTGCAAAACTTTTGTGTTCAACAGGAAGCAGGAAGTCACTTAGACAGAAAGATGAAGCAGCTGAAGATCCAGGATGAGGAAGATCCGCTAAAGGTAAAGGTCGTTTGCGACCCAAGTAGTCGGTGAACCGGAGGTGGACACTTGATGTATACTTGAAGGCGTCTTCTACTCGAAGGCGATCAGAGGCTGCCAAGATCGTGGCTCTCCGTGCGGTTTGTTGAAGGGTTCGGCAGGACGATCAAAGTGATCCGTGCAACTACTTTGCCTATAGCGTAAATTTCAAACTCTGGCATGTTAGAGTATTATCTTGTTCGGCATAGCCTCAGCTTTCGTACGAGCTGTTTGTAGTTTTTCGAACTAGTAATTTTAATATGCGTCTCTAGTAGTAAAGTTTGCTCAAGCAAGTTGCAGTTGGTTCTTGATGTTTTACCACAGCAATCATCCTAAAAAGAGTCTTTCCTGTCTCCGCTTGATTGGCTTACCCTATTATAACAACAAACTGCACACGAACACCCCGTTATTTTTCCCCAATTGCAATTTGAAATCCACTTCATCAATCCCCAAAATGGCCGTCGAGCACCATCCGGCGTCCCTCCGCAACCGCGGACCGATTTGGGAGAAGCTCGAGCCCTATTTTGTGGAGTTGCTTTCCGCAAAAACTACAGAAAGAGCTTGTTTGCCTCTTCGTGTTCTCGAAGTTGCTGCCGGCACGGGGGCGCACGCGGAGCTTTTTGTGGAGAAATGCAACGAGATTATTCAGAAATCGGGACCGCGCAGCATGCCAGCAACAGCTGCAGGCCAAACCGCAAGGGTATTGTATCAGCAGACTGAAAAGGACGAGGGAATGGTTTCGAGGATCTTTGCACCTCCGCCAAGTGCGGGATTTAAAGAAGACGGGTCATCAACTACTTCAGTAGCCAAGGACAATGTGGTGGTCGCGGAGCCAAAAGTGTTGGACCTGTTACAAGTGGAAAGCTCCTCACTGTTTGGAAGTGGTGCAACAACACAGGAAGATGACAGTGGCCTCGCAAGTATGGCGCACCCGTATGACATCCTCTTCGCGTGCAATTTCACGCATATCAGTGAATGGGAGGCGACGGAAAACTTTTGGAAGAAGGTTGTGCCGAAAACGATGCTGAAAGAGGGCGGGGGAACAAATAGTGCCTCTGTTCTTGCGGCGGGAGAATCCTCCAAAGTGGTTTTCATCTACGGGCCGTTTCGACGCAATAATGCCTTCACGACAGAATCTAACCGGGATTTTGATGCGGATTTGCGGCAGAGGAACCCCAGCTGGGGCTATCGCGATGTAGAGGACGTGGAGAAATTGGCGAAGGAAGCCGGGTTTGTAATGGAAAAAATCCACGAAATGCCCGCGAATAACTTTTTGCTCGTTTTTCGCAGGGGCTTTGCGGGTGCGCCCAATGATGTGCGGGTGAAACTCTAGGGATGGAGTACCCCTCGAAAACGAAAATGGAAGATGTCGCGACAAGAACGAATAAGTACAGAATGACGGAGATCTATGTTGTGGAAGAAACTATAAAACCAGGGTCGCTCCTCGTTGATCTATGCGCCTAATTTGGTTCTCCGGGAGCAGCTAGTGTTTCAACTTCCATCTGATTTCTCTCGACGTTGAAATGACTGTTCAACGAATGTTTTGCCTCACGCGTACTGCCTCGTGCATTATCTAACGCATCGTCTTCAGAAGTTGTTTTTGAAGATATCCAAAAGAGCGCGGTGTTTTCTAGCGTTTATTGTCGTCCGCTTCAACGAAAGCAGTTCCAGTTGCAGTACATAAGTTCCACCCACTGCTGGCGATGCCATCACAGTAGAGCTGCGATGAAACATGTAAGTGACAATGTTGGGCCCAGCATCCAGCACAAGGATGACCTCCGCGTCCGTCCGCCAGGCCTGCTTCTCTTCATGGACACGGGCTGCGAAGCGGCGTCCACGGGTCGTGCAGACAAACGACTACCAGTTTCCTGCTGACGGAACAACCGGAAGTGGCGTTGATGCAGGAGAAGTGGCAGCTTGTATAGCTAAGGAAACCAGCACCGCTGATGAAGACTTGCAAAGCTACAGCAGGGCTGCGGTGGACGACAGCGACCACAGCATTTTTGACCAGGATAGTCCGCGCTTGTGCACTAGGCCGAATGGTGCGAACGAGGAACGACGGTCACAAGGATATAATGGTGAGGCATCCTCAGCTCCATTGGAGAATGGACAAGGCAGCACGTCGTCACTTCCTTTCACTTTACCCGCCACCCCCTCGCTTGGCTCCACTGCTGACCCCCGGCGCGCCCTTCGACGAAACAGCGTCCATACTGCACCAGCGGGTTCAACGCCATCTCTTCCTGCTCCAAACAATTCACCGATGAAAAGACATAAGCAAGTGAGTCCCCTGTTCACCATCCAGTCCCAGGACCATCAATTTTTCGATCAAAACGGGCAACCACGACGAGCAGGAGCCGATCACCCCGTCGACTTTGAAGACCCGTTCTACTCCACCAAACCGGTGTCGTACTGCACGCTGGGCGGCGCCGCGTGGGTCGGGCACCGGGCGCTGCCGTTTCTGCTGGAGCGGCTCTCGAAGCACGGGCCCTTCGACGAGGTGTCCTGGCAGAAGATTTTGAACCGCGCGTTCATGATCCTGGACTCCTTCACCGCACGGGACACGATTCTGCTCTTGAACGTCTTGCTTCCCTCCAGTTCGTTCATGCTCGGCTGTAGAAGTGTGGAACAGGTGGAGACGATGTTCGCGAGAAATGTTGAGGGTAGTTCAACAGCACGGACAACACCTACTTCGCAAGGTGGACAGCAGATGGTTGGGGATGCAGCAGAACCGCGACGCCGCGACCAGGGTGCCGCCGCCACTGACTTGCAGTTTCTCCCCCGGCTGCGCGCCCGGGTGCAGAAGTTGGCGAGGCCAGAGACCAGAACGGCGAAGCTCTGTGGGTCGAGCGACCAGCTGATCGCGAAATTGTTGTTTGTACACTTGGAAAAGTGTGTATTGCCAGCAGCGTTTCTGAACGGAAAAGAGTTGCCGCAGATGTACTACGAAGATAAAGCTCTTGCCCCCGTTGGTGAGACAAATTCTCGCAGCACGAAAACATCAAAGCCGCCGCGAAATAGTGTTGACCATTACGACGACGTCCTCGCGAGAGCAAGGGTCCTCGACGCGCAGCGACGGCGAATGCGCGATTTGGTTGGGATCGTGGAGGCAGTAGAGGTCTTTTGCTTTTTGCACAAGAGAAGAAAAGCGGGTTTTCACCAAAGAGGAGCTGCTAGTAGAAATCTCTACCCTCATCTCGATGATTATCCCGGAGATGGTATCGCAAAAGACGAAACGGACGAAAGATTCGAAGCCCTTGCCTTTCAATTACAAAAGGCAGTGCTGCTACATCGCCATAGCCTGGACCCCACACAGCGCAGTTTCCTGCTCCGACCCGGGGGCTTGTTTCTGATAGCAGCAGTTGGATCCTCATTGTCGTCAGCAGCGTTGACATGGAAACGGCAAAACTTCGAAACCACCATGCGACTTTTCGAGGCCGTGTTTCTTGCTGGCGGAAAGAACAGAGCCAGGAATGCCACAACTGGTTGCACTTCTGAAATGGGACGAGCTTTATCAAGTACTCAGATCCCTGTGCAAGGCCGCACCGCCGAGGAGGTTGCGCAACTGCTCAATTGCAGCGCGTCGTTTGTTGAGTGGAGTTTCGCGAGCTGTGACGTTTGTCTACCAAGCCACCACAACCTACAGACTTTAGTGCAACGGTGTCTAAACTCACTGGATTTCTCGAAGATCGGAGCCCATCTTGCGGAGCTTCCTGCAGCGTCCGGAGTACTAGATACTGACAGCTCTTGTTCCCCCACTCTGCTCTCCCCACTGGCAAAGAGCATCAATGCCCTTAGCCGGCTCTTCCTCGCCGCGAGCAACGACGGGACGGAGGAAACGGAGTTGGCCGCGACACTCCTCACCACGCATGCCTCGCCGCTTTTGGACAGGCTTGCGGACACGGTGGAATCGTTGACTTCCCGAAGTCCGACAGAGGACCTGAAACGGGCGGTGAACACGAAGACGCTAGCGACCCTGTTCCGGGGAACCAGGATTTTTCTAGCCAGGACTTCTGAAAGGCGGCCCCCAGAGCGGCCACGGTGTGCTGAACTCAGTGGCTCTGCGTCTCCGTCAGAGAAGGACAAGGATGTTATTGACACTATTGTCACCTCCGCTAGGCCTGGGCGTAGTCCTCGTGAAGCTGAAGCACAGCGGTTGCGAGTCCAGAAAGCCTTACTGCAATGCCTGCACGCATGTGACTTGCGGTACCAGAAGAATCAACTCGCGGTGATCTGGGAGGCGGCGAGCCAGCTTTTCGGTATGGATGAAACTCTAGGCAACCGGGTCGGCCGCGAGCAACTTCATCTACGGGGTTGCGCCGTCTTTAACTCAAATTCAGAACCTAGAGCGCAAGGTGGAAAGCAGATGCCGGATAACGAGCCCGACATCGTACAGGCACTGAAGAATCTATGTTGATGAAAAGGTCTGCTTAACAAGTAAGTAGCTTTAAATCGACGTCTATCCACTTCCATTCGATTCGCTGCACATTTTTTGGCCACGTCTGCCAGAATAACATTGACAAACTGGTCTATCCTTATTTGTTCGTTTTTTTTCGATGCGAAAAGCGATAATTCTATGGGTCGTCGACCTCGACCGCTCAATTTTTTGATCAAAAAAACGTCGAAAAAAGGAATCGTGCAAAAAAATTGTTGTTTTTTTGCGAATGAATTATTTCGTGTCGTCTGGTGATTCTCCTGGGTTGTAAATTGATGTGAAAGTGAAACACAGCAGCATCCAATCGTAATCGATCCACCAACTCGTTCAGGCATGACTCCATCGTGTTTTTTTTTCCGTGCAGTTTGTCCCCTCAACTCGTACCTACAAAATATCTCGCTCAGAATCGTGTTTTCTTCTCGCCGTTCCGTCAGTATTGGAGTTTTTTGTGTCTTCACAGCCGCTAATAGTGTCCACGAGCTTCAGTGATCGTGGTTTTCTTCGTTATCATCGTTCTTCACCAGCACTCAGGTAGTTTTTTTTACAGGAAGTCACGCCGTGGCGTCAAACACTCCCCACACGAGCCAAGAAGTACGTACTTCTTCTTCTACCACCCAAGTAGTGCTAGGGTCACATCAGTCACGACACGTCCTCCTCTAATAGGTGCGAAGAGGAAAGTCCAGACTTTGATTGAACAGCAAACATTCAAATGGGAATTCTCTCTCTGGTAAAAATGCCCACCCTGCTCGAGACGAAGGACGCAAGTCCGGCAACCGCAGCCGGCGGCCGTGCCCGGAACCGCACGCCGATGAAAAAAGTAGGAGGTTCTTCCACGCCGATGAAGAAGGCTGCAGCGTCCCCAACGGCTTCGCCGAAGAAGAACACGTCAAGTACTTCGGTGGCCAAATCCCCTTTGATGTCCAGCACAACTTCTTCCGCTTTGAAAAAACGGCTCCAGCGGGTCTTGTCGAACGTGGACGGCGACCTGGAAAGGTTCCGCGCGAAGGGTGTGTACTGGCTGTGCGCGCCGCTGTTGTTGGCTTGTTTGCTCTACCGCGTGTTCCTGATGCACCGTGTGGTTTCGCTCCCAGCCGCGACGGTGGTCGCCGACAAGGGCTCGCTGTGGTCCATGCTGACCTTCACGAAAACGCCCGTGGTGGTGGTGGAGAAGGGTATTGGGTTTTTTTGTATATTTATGTTACATAAGATGGATGATGTAGCAGACTCATTTGAACTTCATTCACCGTGAGTCCGGTCGTCGCGGTTTGGCATGCATACACGTGCCCTTCCAGACAAGATTTAGACCGATACCAAACCAGATTTTGAACCACAAACGCAATATCAATGTCAAAATTCAACAGCTCTCCTGTCCACCTCCCTACTCAACGCACTGGCCCTCACTTTGGCCACCGTTTTGGTTGCCAGCAATTCCATCCTTCGCCTCCACTGGCCCTCCAGCTACGTGCCGGCCCGCCAAGTCGACTCCGGGTTCCTCAAGTCACCGATTTGCGCCCGGATGCTCGCAACGGTGTGCGAGTTCGCGTTCTATAAGCTCGAGGCGCACACTTTCGGACTCTACTTCTACAGCTGGGATGAACAAGGGTACTTGAAGATAAAGTTTGTTTTTCGACTGACATGCATAGATAGAATATGAGCGGAGCAGCTAGGAGTACAACATGACTTTTAAAGAAATGAGACGTCCACCACTTTGTGGCAAATCACTATCCCAGTGCCTTCCACCTCGGCGTCGTTGGCCTGCTCTGCATATGAAATGCAAAAATGTCTGGGTCTGGAAACTTGTGACGCTAAAATGTGCATGATGAAAACACTTCCGAATGCAGTCCGGCATGACAACTTCCCAAAACGCTTTCTCATAGGCAATCCGCATGAGAAGCTGCGTTTTTGCATGACAAAAGAGGCTGCGACTTTTGTTGGTTATGCAATACAGATTTTCTAGGTATGGAAAGCTAGCATTACAAGTCCCAACCTTCCAGACCCAGACATTTTTACAATCCATACTGCACCGTCGGCGAGCTGCTGTGCTGGGCGCACCTGCTGCTCCAGTCCGAGCTCCTCGGCTGGTTGGAAGACAGCACCTGGACCGTGCTGCAGATGAGCGTGCTGTACTTGACGAATTTCGACGTGACCGCCTGCGTGCTGTTGCTACCCTACGTGCTGCACATGGAGTTCCTGCTCCTGCCCCGCCAGTTTTCCCGGGTGTGGGCGGACTTGGTTGCGGAAAAGAAGTGGAAGAACAACTGGGCTGGCGTGAAAACGCATTCCACACCGGACGCCGACACGCTCTCCTGGATGACGACCTCGCTCCTGGCCGCGCCGGTCTTGTTCGGCATTCTGCTGTGCGTGCCCGCGACCGCGAAATTCCTGCCGCTGCAGGAGGACTTGGTGTCATCCACGCAGCACGGCAGCCTTACGTTCGCCTTGCAGCAGCTGCTGACCTTCTTGGCCCTGACGGCGGTCAATTTGTCGGTGGCGCTCGTGATGGGCAAAAAGCACGAAGCCATGTCGCTCGTGCACATGGTATTGCGAAAGTGAAGGGAAAAAGTTGTATCTCTTTTCCATGAGGACATTCTTGTTTTTCGAGAAGTGATGAAAAAGTAGGCAGCTGCAAGTGCAACAGATCGTGATTGATTTTGCCTGCTGCTCTTCCCGGCGTTTTCAAATTGTTCATACAAACATGCGTTTTACTAAAACATTTAGTTAATTTCACATTTAAACAAGCATTTTTACCTTCATCTGGGATACTGCCGAAGTGTTTCTATGACACTGGCGCTCAAAAGTCAAACAGTCTACCCGTATAGATTTACCCCTCAGTCTTCGATTTTACTTTTACCAGTGAGCTGGCACTTTCGCAAAATCCTGCGTATGGTGCGGTCACGTGTGCATGCAGTATCTTTCTTCCCCCACTTTATGTCAAGCCCGAGCGTCTATTGTTAGAACATTGCATCACCAGTTAGTTTAAACCTTTCAATTTCCTTTATCCAAACGTAATTCGCAAAACCACAGCTTGCAGTGTGTGACAACGAGCACAGGAGTCCGTTCCCGTATGGCCACACGCTTGCTGCTGGTTCACCAGGAGAGTTCTTGTTTCTTTTCACTTCCAGATAAACGTGAATCATTTTCATTTTTACAGTCGTCGTGGTGGAGCTGAGCCAAAGCCATCATCATGATCCTGGGAAAATTTTTATGGAAAGTACTTCCCCCTGCGCATCATATCCTGTCCATTTCGAAATCTTAACCACTACCTCCCTAGCATATGCATCGTAACACTGTACAAAATTTTTGGAAGGAGGCTGTAGGATGAACGCGACGTCTTCTGTGAAGACGATAAGTACGACGTTTTCAGAATACTAGCTAGTATCTGAGAATTAAGTGTCCCAATGTTGCTTTTCATGGCGACCAAATCCGCACACTCCAGTGACTGAACAGTCATGTACTGTTCTCGACAGATTACGATGCCGAGAGAGGGAATTTCTTTCAAGCCCAATGAGCAGCGACCGCGGTGTGGTAGCACCATGAGTAGATTACAGATGTGCCTTGATGTTGCACACGTTGCGATACCGAGGTGAAAGTGAATAAAGAGACGAAAGGGACGAAAGTGATGGCGAGAGAGTAAGCAGGGAGCTAGTAGACCGTGGACGTAGATGGCTTTGTTTTGAGAAGTATGCTATCCGAGACTATTGGTACTATGCTGTTGAAATTTTTAAACATATCTATATTGATTCTTCTGTGTGTATGTCTTGGCGCTCCGTCTTCTCTATCTTTCTCGCACCACACCACCGCACTTCTAGCATTGTGGTAGCAGAAACCAGAACTGTCGTTCGAGCGACTTAGAGAATACAAGACTAAAAACGTAGAAGGCACCATGTCCTCCTCTACTTCCTCCTCCTCTTCCAGCCGGATAATGACATCTTCACAAGAACCTCCCTCAGCACCCGCCCCGCCGCCGCCGGGGTACTACAGTAATCGGGACGCAGCTGTGGCGACGGCTCAGTCTCACACTGCATCATCTGTCGGAATCTCCTCCCCGCCCCTAGTCGCGTTTTCCGCAGACACGCCCTTCGCCACCTACATTGTCTTCGGCGTTGGCATAATAGCAGGGTTCTCGCTGCTGCTGGCGATAAACACCATGAGCTGTCGGGAGTTTCTCAAGATGCAATTGTACTTAAGTATATATTTGTCCTTTTTTCGCATGTTAGGTGTGTATGAGATTCATCGCTTGCAAAACGCTGCTGCCGCCCGCATAACCTAACAACGCTCGCTGCATTTCTTTGCGGTTGTTTTGATGTTTCGACACAAAACTCTTACTCACAGCCAAACACACCTTTGGGGCGGCATACTCGGCACTTTCGCATTCCTCGGGGCGATGCGCATCGGGTTCGAGCCAGCTGCGGGTATGACGGCAAGTTATCTCATCTTCACCATTCCCATGATGCATTTTTGGGGTTTTCCAAGAAGACAAATGTTGATGTCGACAGAGGATGGTTCCAAAGTGGAGGATAAAGCGGGAGTAGCTGCGGACTCTACTAAAAATAGAACATCATCTTTGAGTACGAGCAGAAGAACGACACGACAGTATTACAACAGCGTCATTGCGGGATTCATCGAGCACCTTCTCTATTTCATGTACTTCTTTATTTTATGTTTTGGAGCGGTGCTTCAGCTTCTCTAGTCTACGTTTTGGTTTCGCTTCCAGGCGATATATGTCAACTACATGGTTGCTAAAAAAAAAATACGATCTTCCTTGCCACCAACATCAATCTCATCGACAGCGTCTTCCTCGGGCGTCAGAACGGCACGCAATATTCGGACATGCGGCGGGCCTTGGAGCAGGAGTTTACCGTTTTGATGACGGCCTGGGTCCTGCCGGTCCTACCAACCATTTCCGTCGACACCATGCTGAACAGCTACGTCACGCAGCAGTCTGCCGCGATTGATTTTCTCGCGGACCTGTGCAAGCGCCCCCGTGCGTTTGGGGAGGAGTTCCAAATGTACCAGCTTTTTGAGGGTATCAACCACTTTGCCGTGGTGCTGGGTGGCTTGGTGATTTTGTCGCTGGGAAGGAACCGCGACATTGTCCTCGGGTTGGCGCCGTCGAACAAGGAAAACACGTCTGGCTGGGGCGTCAAGCGATTTTTCTGCGGAGGGGCCGCCGTTGTGCTGTATGAATACGGTAGTTACTTACATCAACTTGATGTCCAACATAGATACAAATGAAATTTCTTGATTTAGATAGTGCGCGCGAAGTACGCAAATTAATGTGGAAACTAACAAGCGACCGGAGCCCGACACTGGGTGGCGCGATGTTGATTTTTTACGACGACGACGTGAAAAAAAGGTATTCTTTGCGAGCTCCTTCTTTACGGTCCGCAGTACTTCTGGATGCTTACGATCAACCTGTTCAACGCGATTTTTGACTCCCCGTACGAAGTTTCCTCCGTCGAGTACAAGGCGCTAGTCGCAGTGTCCTCCGCCATCGTCTTCGTGCACCACACGGGCTACTGGATCGACACCTGGGCCACGATGGAAGTGTTACGGAGTTGGGGCTTTAGCAGTTTCACCAATTGCGACGAACTAGTTCTTTCAACAAATAATAAGACAAGTGTGATGGAAGTGGAACGACAAGCGGTAGGAGCTGCAGGAGCGAGGCCGAGTGATTTGCAAACAAAAACTAACACGGGCGATGCAACTGCTTCCGCCGCGACTGAAAACAAAAAGGCGAAAATCACTTCGCCAGCGAAGCTGCAGCGCAACAAAAGCCCGTCGCCGACGAAGAAGTCGACGACATCGCCGATGAAAAAAGCCCTGCAGAAGTGAAAACCTGAAAGGAGTTCTTGAAGACGAATTGGAAAAGATTTCTCGCATGAATTGCGCGGCAACTCGGTCTATGGTGTAAGTACAGTAGCAGGATGTTCCAATGCCATGTTTATGGATTGATTTCTACTCCTAGGTTTTCTGGAGGATTGTTTGTTGGGGGAAACAAGGTCTATGCCGATGTTTTGATGAACACGAATGTACTTGAATGCGAATTCCTTTGCTCTCTTTGAGAGTGTATCAAAATGAATCCGGTCATGAGGCATGATGTTGACTTTTTGCAATTTCAAATTTACTATTCGTTCTTGGCTTTCGGGCAAACAAACAGAAAAGTCGTAAAACTTGATTTATCGCGCTCGTGGTAGCAGGGTGCGAATTCCAGGCGGGAAGTTGTGACAAGAACGACAAGTTACTCTTTTTCGTCTACTTGTCGCTGTCGCACTCGCACCGCGATACTAATTCTAATTCACGGATGATGAACACAAAAAAAATATTTTTAGCACGCTGTCATACGTAGCGCACGCCTAGATTTGATGCTACGTGTAAATGAGTGTGTGAACTAACAATCAATGAACTAGCATGTTGAAGATGTACCTCTGTAAGTACGTTTTTCTTTTTTGCTTCCGGATTCCGATTTTGATATAAGGTGAAGCTAAAAGTTGAAACTGGTAGTCTGTGCTTCGTAAGAGATAGCGAGTGATTTGCGACCTGACAAAATTGACGAGCAGGACGAGCTTCCGCGAGAAGCAACCACTCTTCTAAATGTGCGAGAAATAACAGAGCCTTGCCGACCTGAAAGATAATTTTCGGATTTGATGGCGACGCAAGAAAGAAAAGTGAATGTTCGAAACATGGAGTTCGTGTGCACCAATGCAAATGCGGCACACAACTAGTTTGGTCGTAAGTCGTTCGATTCGTTGTCGTTGTCTCGAGCCTCGATGACATTGCGAATGCGCAGTGTCCGCTCGCCATTAGTTCGTTCTATTGTCTTCCCAATCGCTATCGCCCTCGTCGTTTCTGATTCTGTCGCAGTTACTTAGTCGCAGTCGATCCTTCAGAGAGCAGTATCGGCGAGCAAGTAAATGTGCGCCGCGGCTGTCCGAGCACACCATGCGGACGAGGATGATCGTGCTTTTGCTGGCCTATGTTGCTCCGTCATGGTGTAGCTATGGGTCTTTCTTAATCTTAACGGGTGACGCCTTACGAAATTCTTTTCAAAGGGTTGTAGTAAAAGTTGATGAATATGAAGTTGAGGCTAGAAGGTTTGTATACTGCAATCAATTTAAGTACTTACCATAATCGGAAAGAAAACGCAAAAATAATGTACAAAGATGAGGCGTCATAGCTTTTTTCTTCCTGGGTGCGAATATCTAGACAGGGTATCTATCTGGAGGTTGTAGCCTGGAAGCGTAGTGGTGACGAAGTAGTTTTTTCCAGTGACAACATGTATGTATGACGAAGAAAGTGAAACTTCAACCAAAACGTGCACGCACAGGCACAGCTACCATACGATTGTCACAGAAACTTCTTTCTTGCACGACGAAAACCGACTTGCGGCACGACCAGAGTACGACCAAGACGAACCGATCAAAAGCAACAGGAGGAAGGACGAGCTACTTGAGGGTCTGCGCTTATTTCATCTCGTCACGAACAAATGCAACACACTAGGACGAGGTACGTAGGAAAAACTGAACGAGAACCAACGGACGATATTTTCCTCCGAAGCGCAACGCATTTCGATTTCACGAGATTTCAGCAACCGGTAATGAGCACAGACCGACCAGAGGAAACTGCACACACGACGAGGGAGCAGTTGTTAGAGTTACCGAACAACAATCGAAGTAGATGAGCAGTACGTAGAGCATCAATTTCCTACTCTTCTCTCGAACTACGCTTCGAGAAAGTGTTGAAAAAGTCATTACACTTTGCAGTTTGGTCTTTGGTGAGGCCGCAATCCTGCATCGATTGGAATCCAAGTTGCGCGTGCAGCAGTAGACAGCTACGTAAAAGTGCCTAGAGAGACTCAGACACAAACAACGGCGAAAAATGTCCAAGACTGAATTCCCATGCGCTTCTTCTACTCATTCCACATACCCCCGCGCGTACCTCAGCGCGGCCTGTGCGAGGAAGGGGGTGGCGGCGCGAAAAATGTTGAAGTCCTCCCGGAGCTGCCGGCCCAGGCCGTCCATCACGGCCAAGGACAGTGCGACATTGACAAAGGAACTCTCCAACGTCACATTGTGCTGGCCGGCGTAGAGGAGCAACTTCCCGGTCACGTGCGCCACGTGCATTTTGCTGTTGGGCTGCCGGAAATCCGTGATCAAAACGCCCACTTTTCGCGCAAACTCCGCTTCGTTGCGAACCTGCAAGTTTGTTTCCATTTTTGCAAGATCCAAGTAAAACATTTTCGTCATTTTTGTCGCTCAAGCATTAGATGATATACGATTCGTATTTTCAACTGAAATTTCATGATCATTTAATAAATGATCATGATAATTTTGATAAATTTTATCAATACCAAATTCCTATCTCCCGGGCTCCTTTTCACAATCAGGTGCGCCGCGTCTGTCGGGTTGCCGTGTAGCAAGGCGTAGACGCAGTCGTTGAAATTGGTCGCGTCGCGCGCGTTCAACTCGATGCTCAGACCGCAGTCCAAGTAGATCAACTCCGGATCGCCGTGTCGGTTCACCTGGAAAAACATATGGGAGTCTCAAAGGATACATTCTCAACTGTTACATGAATTTGTCATGCAAAAATGGCGCCAGCATCTACATGACCAAGCTGCTCCGCATGACAAGTTCTCGACGCGCTAGATAGCATTATAATCTGCTCCAAACCTGTAATGCAAAAGGCGCAATCTTTTCCCTTTCACTTTTGCCATTCTTGCATTACAAATTTCATGTAACAGTTAAGAATGTAACGTTTGAGAACGCCATAAAACATGTTTCCCGGGTGCAGGTCCCCGTGGACAAACCGGTCGGTGAAGAGCATTTTTAAATAAGCGTTCAACGCGAGCGAGGAGAGTTTCTGCAGAAAGTCTGAACTGTACCGGGACTTGCGGCGGAGAATGTTAGTGGTATTTTGTTGTCGCTCAAGAACTTGATCTTCATGTTCAAAATCTTGATGTAGTTCCTGCTTTCTGTAGTGTTGCTCCAGCAATTTTTCCTCTTTCTCCTGCCACGAGAACAAATTCAACCAACGGCCGGCGGAGGCTTTCCGGGCAAACACCTCCTGAACTTCCTGCTCGTCTAGGGACGTCGGTGGTGCATTCGCGGCTATGCTGCGGCCGGCGGCCGGCTGCTTTCGTGGGAGGTGAAGCTGTGCAGATTCGTCGCTTGCTCGCCGGGGCGGGGAAACTGCAGCTGCTGTCATCGCGGGTTCTTGCGTGGAAGTACTTGTGTTCTTGACAGGCGTAGACAACACCTTACCGCCCTGCCTGCTGTTCCTGTTCCGAAGATCTGTTATATCTTTTTTCTCCTGTACCTGTTCCCACCCGCGCAGCAACTCCTGCATGGGTAGTCCCTCTTCGAACGACTCGACGAGTAAATCCTTACTGGCGAAAATGATCTCCGGGAACCGCACGTTGTCGTAGTTTTCAAAGTTCTTCCGAAAGCGCTCCGTGTGCTCCGCCTCCCTCCGCAGATCCGTCTGCGCGGAGAGAATGATGGAGAACTGCGACACGGCCTCCGTTAGCACCATAAACCTCGTAAAAGGGAGAAAGTACTCCACCGCCCAGGCGAGCGCCTTCAGAATTTCAAGGTCCGCGGCAATCGTCTCCCGCACCCCGGGATGCAGGATTTTCACCGCGACGCGCCTCGGAGAGGAGAAGGGGGCCGTGATCGAAGTCGTTCCAGATGGGCCTGTTTCTGATTCAGAAAATAATCGCGAATTCTCTCCGTAGTTTTGCCACGTCCCGCGGTGCACTTGCGCAATGCAGCCGGAGCCGACGACGTGGGGGTCTAAATGGAGCTTTGACGATAGAGGATGTTCATGTTGTACCTCAAACAAGCTGTCGTCCCCCTCCACCAGGCTCGTTCCCCTCACCACCTCCTCGCTCTTCGCAAAATCGTGCGGCGTGCAGCGGGAATGGAGCTCCGAGAGGTGTAAACAGAGTTTATGAAATGTAAAAATGTCTGGGTCTGGAAACTTGTGATGCAAGTCAGTCAATAAAAAATGCACTGTAATGCGCCGCCAAGCATGACAAGTTGCTTCGTGCTTCTGTGCTGCGTATTCCGCATGAGAAACTGCGTTTTTGCATGACAGGCGAGAGGGGCTTTTTGTGGCCACGCAACACAGATTTAAGGGCCATGCCAGATGAGCATGACAAATCTCGCAATCTTCCAGACCCAGACATTTTTACATTTGATAGAGTTGATCGGGGAACAAATCTGGCCTAGTGGCCGCCCACTGCGCAAACTTCACAAAGGCCGGGCCGCATTGCTCCACGCAGGTGAGCAGTAGGGAATACCACGTCGTGCGGTAAGAGCTGCTCTGGTGCCAGCAAAAGGCCGCGGGCGCGCTGAAGACCAACAGGGGCGCGAAATTGAAGAAGATCGTCGCGCACCGGGTCGTCATGCGGAAGAGTTTTCGCGTCAGTCTCAAGATCGCGTTTGCTAACTCGGAGGTGCTGTGCAAAAGTTTCTTGTACATCGAGAGGATTTTGTTCTTCTTCTTGTCGTTCTGCGTAATAAAGACCAGGGGGGTCGTGGGGTCCATATCACCAGAATCTGCTGCACTTCTAGCCCCCCGTGGTCCGCCTGATGCTCCAAAAGCCGCCGTTGTGGCGCCACCTGCTGTGCTGCAGTGCACGACGCGAGGGTTGCTTCGACGAAGCACGTCCGCCCCGTGTCGCAGGCTGGCCCGCAGTGACCGCGGCCTTCGCTCCGCGAACGTGGGGCGAGACGCTTTTCCTGAGAAATCCTCTCCCCGATTCGATGTGGCGGCCGCGGATCCCTGGTGCGTATGCTCTGTGGTCTCCGCACCCATTGTCTCTTCTTGTCGCGAAGAGATGCAAAGTCCTGCCCCAACATGGCCAACATCGTCCTGCTGCGCCCGTATCTTCTGGTTCCGTTCCTTCGATATTTCCTCGCACAAGATTGATGACCTGCTTCGTAGTAGATTTGGTCCCGACCCACCTGACCCGCATCCGATACCGATTGACAGAGCCGATTTGCAGACATCCTCTCGGTTGCACTTGCCAACATGTGCTGTCCGCTGTTCGCTGTTAAGATCTTTCGGTCTCGTCGACGACGACGACGAGGGTGTGGATTCTGTCGCAGACCAAAGCGTGTAAGCAAGCAGTGCGGTTCCGGTAGCCAGCTTCGCAGCTCCGGGTGCAACGTAGCTCGGCGTCGGTGGTAGGAAGGACCTGTAATTCTTCACAATGCGCACACGACAACGCACTCCACCAGGGTACATAGTACTCGGTCTGCTCGCGACATGTGGCTTTGAAAAAAGTAGATGGTGAAAATTTACTGTTCTTGTGCTTTAGGTGTCTCGCAACTTCTTACAACACGCGCTTTCATTGATTACATTTACGTAAGGTGGCTCTTCCGACGCGGATCATTGCACTGTCTCTTTTTTTTCAGTACCGTTCCCGCACTTACTCGCAAGAGTAGTAGTTCTCGCTCAGCTCCTTGATGTAGTACCGTGCGCCCACCCGGACTCAGTTCTAGTACTAGTTCTCATGCTGTCACTACGTATCTAAGTTCCAAGGTTTCGAACTCTACTGAGGCTGCCAGCCACAAAAGAAATTGCGGTAAAAGACTGCATTGAGTCGACAAAAGTAGTTTATTTTTCGCTGACCTTGATATTGTCATTTCTCCATTTCTTGATTGTCTGGTTCGTTTATTGTCCTACGGCCTTGTCACGGAAACAAATCGTTTCTGAACGGTGTTCATTTTCTGAAAGTGAAGGAGTCTCTGTTTCTCCCATCTTCATCATACGTCCCGCTTGCATCTGTTTCTCTTTTACTTGGTACACAGACGAGCCTTGCCTAAGCGGTCTACAAATAGAAAAATGAATGTCTACGTCGAAACTACATTTTACAACATCCAGGCCCTCCACAACATGAGGCTGCGCTTGCAATCCGAGGTAGAAGTAGAGGACCTCACGTTCTGCATCCCCTGGGTGTCGACATGGACGTGCTCGTGCCGGCTTTAAATCGTACAGGTACATACATAGTAGGCGGGTGGCACAGCGTATCGAGTTGAAGAATCCACGACTTTCTACTCCATCGTGGGCACATTGTCCAGGTCGGACTTAATCACTTCGTACTTGTCCTCCGCTTCGGATTTCACATTTTCGTTCACCGTGGCCTTCGATCGTCGATCCTCCTCCTCTGGTGGAGCGGTTTCCGGCTGCAGCTCTACGTTAACTTCTGTCACTAGTCGTTCTTGGAGCGGCTGCGGTGCCGCAGCTTGCGTTTGCTCGTCTGCCGGCACGTTTTGTCGCTCTTCTTCAGACCCGATCTGAAACCTGATAAAGATTAGTTCCTTTTGTGACTCGCAGCACAGCGCAGACTGTAGTTAGAGTTTGAAATCTTCTACAGGCAAAGAAACCCATAGCTCGCAATGGAGCAATAGCAAACCAACAACTACGCCATTGTCATTTTTGTAGCAGTTCAACCACCATACATCACTTTCACTACCCATGTCCCATGAACGGCTGAAACGGCGGCTCCCTCGGTGCCAGCACACCGCTCTGCTCGCCCGCTGCGCCGCCGGGAGAACCCGGATTCAGCCCCGGGGACGACGCACCTCCCGTCGTGGAAATGTTTGGCGGCTGCCAGCTGAACAGCCGGCCCCGGACCGCTTTCAACAGCTGAAAGCCCGTGTACATCACCGCGAAGGAGGCCAGCGGCTGTAACACGAAGGTGAACTTCAAGAAAGGCAGCAGAAACAGCGAGTGTTTCGACGACGTGGCCTTCAGCGTCAGCAACACGTTCGCCAGGGTAATGGATTGGAGCGCGCCCTGCATCCCGGAAACCACCACGATCGAGGAGAGCAACCCGCCTCCCGTCGTCAACCCCTCCGGCGTGACGGCGTACAGCCCCATAGCGGAGGTGACACAGTATGAGAGTGCACAACTCCCCCTCCCCCTCATTTGTATAGCATGAACAGCAATACAAACACGACCACAAGTGGAGCCTAGACATGACAAGTTTGTGTGCCTAATGTAGTACTGTTTCGGCTTCCGAAATTTGTCATGCAACCAATGCCACAAGGAAGCGACTGCCGACTGGATTTGGGGTTTTGCATGACAAATGAGGGGAGGGGGAGGTGTGTACTGTCATACGCAGGACAAGAAGCCCACGACGAACTCCCCGAGGAAAAATTGCGTTAATCCCACCGCCGCGACCAGAAAGTTGCTGTTCACGTAGTGCTTGTGGTAGAAC
>JACKZZ010016229.1_pt1 | contig 28733 bp, 15 predicted proteins | sample 8027871 | NCBI WGS metagenome assembly JACKZZ01 (sample SAMN15724774, study PRJNA655200) | protist metagenome | isolation source: fluorescence activated cell sorting (FACS) single amplified genomes of... | place: USA: West Boothbay Harbor, Gulf of Maine | collected 2000-07-19
AAGACGGAAGCTATTGTTGACATTTTTGAAAAATTTGGCACAGTTGTGCAGCTTCGCCTTGGAGACGTGGAAGGCTTGACCAAGGGTTCTGCATTTGTCGTTTTTAGTACACCCCAGGAGGCAAAGAAAGCGTTAAATACTTTGAAAGGATACAAAGTCGAGGGAAGATATTTGGTCATTACCCCATACGACCCAAAACGCATGAAAACTCGAATTGAGGAGCAAATTTCCAACGCACAGGAAGCTGCTAAGAAGGAAAAGAAACGGAAACGCTCGAATGATCAGTAACCGACTCACCCACTGCACGAAAACGCTCTTCCACGGTAAGAGGGGCAACAGGTCGATATTGATGTTGTTGATGACATTCAATATCGCTAGGCCCGTAGAAATATCATCTGGGGTGATATCGTCCATTTTACGGCGATGGTACACGGTGGCTAGATACTGCCGGTGATGACGAACGTTCATGGAGGCTTGCCGAAAGAACTCCGGTCACTGAGTGTTTGGTGTTTACAGAGATACGTGCGGGTATGACGAAGAGATTGTGGGCCACTCTTCTTTTTCCAACACACACAAACAATCATGATCATTTTATTTTTTTTTAATTTTATCGACGATGTTCACTGAGATACCATATCTTATCATACTAACTACTTAGTACTAGTAGTATTATTTTAATGACATTTTTTTTTAACTCCCAGTCAACAAATCGTTTGTTACACTGCCAATAGCCCTTCCGTGTACTTCTCCACCAGACTAATCATTATATCACAACACCTTGGGCCTTCAATTGTTTTTGCCTTCGCAGCTCCTTTTCTCGCTCCTTCTTGAGACGAACCTCTTCCTCTTCCTTCTTCTTTTTCTCGTCCGCCAAGAGCTTCTTCTCTGCTACCACAACCGCAACGGCATCGAAGCCACGCTTTAACAAAGTCAACTCAAACGTATTCAATTGAATGAAGTTGTTGAAATTGTATATATGATCCATCCAGGCGTGGATATCATCGTTTTCGTACGCATGCGTTAGGTCTTCTAAAAATTGGCACTCTGCCATGGAGGCATACATAAAGTCTTGTTTTTTGTGCCGCCGCCGAACCCTCCGGGTATGTTCTGGATCCCCCGCAGCTAACAAAACCAACCCCGCCCTCAAGAAAAATGTCTTAGCGTTGAATCGCCGTAAATTAAATTGCAAACTGCGCAACGCTAACGCTTCAAACGTTTCCGCTGCACGCTCATATCGCGTGGTCAAAGCACACCTATTCGCGACTTCTTCCAAGCATACATCTGCCAAAATGTGCTCCCCATCAGCAATGTAATAATCCGCAGCCTGCTGAAAGCTGCGAATGCCCGCGGGAACGTCATCCAACTCGTTGATTTGGATGTTGGCGATCTGCCGTTGGTACCTTCCCGCTTGGTAAAACCTCCCAACCTGAGAATACATGCTAATTGCACTGTTGTAATGCTCGATCGCTCCTCGCCAATTCACTCGCTCGTACATTTGCGCGGCATCGACGTACGACGTCCCAGCCTCCTCTATGTTTCCAATTAATTTTTCATTCTCCGCGATACGTCGGTAGCAGTCCCCAGCTTCTTCCCACAACATGGAATTGCGAAACGCATCTGCCGCGCGCGTGTACCACATGATCGAATCTTCTACCTTTGGAAAGGCGGCAAAGAGGGTGTCCTGGCCTAGTGCCTTTTCCCCCAGAGCAGTAAATTTTTCCCCTGCAAGTAAGTTCGGGTCGAAAATCCCTGCTTTCGCCTCTTCCGCTAACCGAGATGCTTTCGACATAGTCGCTTTTTCGTTACTCCATGCACAAGCAACCCCGGGGTTGATCACTTCAAACTCTGGCGAGTAATCGGTGTCTTGGTCAATGAACCGTAGCGTGCCGTGGTCTTCCTCTTGTCACCCAGCTAGCCCTTGACGAATGCATAAAGTCCACAACTCCTTCTTCTGCGGGTAACGTGCGTCGAACGTGGAACGTGGAACGGGCGAACGGACCTTCGCGTCGACCCCGGACATTTGAATCCACTCTAACGGCTATCCTATCAAATACATATACAACCGTTGGTACATCTACGAGTACCGTCCAGGACGACGACACGACCGTGGATATTTTACTTGTAGTCGAGAACACCGTATACTCATCTGTGTGTCGTCCGTCATATATAGTATTCTAATGTGTGTGTAAGTACGAATTTTGCGGTGGTATATACGGTGCATCTACAGTGGTATGTGGTGTAGGTACGAGAGAGTATCAGTCACGGTGATCTGTGAGTTCTGTGAGTGATGACTACGAAACTACATACGAGACTCCTCTTATTTTAGTAGGAGAGATTTGATGATTTGATGAGAGACTCGTAGACTCATGGGAGACAATTAGACAATTAGAAACAATCTTTATTCTTTATTAATCTTTCAATCTTTGTCTTTCTTTCGTCGATCGATCCAAGCGTAGCAATCATCGGAGGATCATTGTGGAATGTGAAATGTGAAATGTGTGATGTACACGTCCAGCGTTGTGTGGTGTGCGTGCTTGCCTGCCTGCCTGCCCGCGTGGGGGGGGTGACCAGTGGAGGTGATTGGAAGGGGTTGTGTCGTTTGTATCTTCGACCATCGCTGTTTTCTGAGCTTTTCTTGCCGCGTGGGGTCGCTTGGATTGTGTATGCGCGCGACTGTGTGTGTGCGCGCAGACATACTTTCGAAGCGTGTGAAATATGAGTGGCTGGGCGACCGTCGGTGATGTGCCAGACAGCTCCCCCATTCCATCTGCTGCGCGCCATGCCTCCACTGGCAGTAGTGAGACCGTTCCCCCCGATCATAATGTGCAGCAGCAGAAATCATCCAGCGAAAATATGGACGTGCCACACCAAGAAACGGTCGCGCCGGAGGGAGTGGTTTGTCAAGACGGGGACGACGACGAGGATGAGGAAGAGGAGGACGAACTCATAGAAGAAAGCGACGAAGCTTTTCAGTCGCGGCTGTCGTTGCAATACCAACAAACTTTGCACGGGCACTCTGAAAGTCGACCAGGTAGCGACCAGTGGTCTGCCTGCAAGGATTCCTACCTCGATATCTTGTACTACTCGCAACCTACACGCAACCCTCAAGCCAAGCGCCTGTTGGAAACCACCGATAAGGCCTCCAACGGGTTGACCGTCCTTCATCGCTTGCGCTATTTGTGCTACAAGCAGTTGGGCAGTATGGCGTACGAGGAAGGAAACTTGGACGAGTCACTTGCATTTTACGCAGATGCCATGGAAGTGGAAGACGACGATGTGACCGCTTGGTATAACATGGCCACCGTGGCAGCCGCACAGCAAAAGCTCGCGAGGGCGCGGTATTTTCTAGAACGCGCCTTGCGCATTAGCCCCCATCATTTGTTGTGTCTCCGACGCCTCGCGTCTTTGTTGAGCCCTGCTGGGATAGACGACACCATGGGATATGCGAGGGTCAAACGGTTGTTAGACGTAGCCGTCAACCGTGCCATGTCTGGCTCTACCACCATCACCGCCTCTGGACCGACAGCCTCGAAGAATCCATTTTTTCCAAATTCCTCGAACGCGCTCGATTGGGGAGGAATTGTCCCAGGGCGATCCGTACCTTTATCGAGAACCACCCCGCCAGTAAACAACGATACTTACGTTTCGACGATTCCGGGGACCGTCTGGTCGAACATTCAACCCTTGAAGCAGCAACGGCGACTTATTTTTGAAGCTCCCAGCGTCGTGCATGCCCGTGTCGTCAATTATTCGCTGACCGACGTGACATTTGTGGGACTAGGGAATGTTCTCATCGATGCCGTGACCGAAGAAATTGCTGCGATTGAAAAGCTTGCGCCTGGGGGGGGTGAAAACACCGTGATAAATATTCGATGCATTGGTGAAAACGAAGACTTTCATTCCCTACTTTCATCGGATCCTGTGGCCGTCGATGTGTCCTCGTGCGGCGAGAATGTTGCTAGCACACGAGTAGTGACTGTGGGTGGTGACATTGCGTCTGTCGCAGCACCTTCGCGCGATCGCGACACGATACCGCAAGAAAATTTAAGGGGCGAGGTCATGGATGTTGATCTCGCTCCTTCAGAGCTCAGCCATCAAACAGAAAGCAAGCCGCCGGGAAAAAAACGGGTTGTTTCCAATGTTGAGGCGGTTCCGAAGAAAAACCAGGGTCGTGGCAGCGCGAAGAAACCAAAGCTTTCCAATACGTCTCCTGCTAAACTCGACCGCGGCAAAGCTCCGAAAGACAAGAAGGGAACTCTTGACTCTGCGGCTCCGCGTGCTTCCCGTCGTTTGTCATCGAGGAAAGAGGAAGCACAAGAGGCTTCGCAGCACGGAGAGGAAGAGCAAGTCGAAATTCACAATTTTCTCTCGGACGTTTTGGCAGATCGCTTTTCTGTAGAATTTTCAAAGCAGAATGATGAGGTAGAAGATCAGCTTGCGGGTAATATTTTGAAAGGCGTTGCAGACGAGTGTGTCGCCAGCACTGACAACATTGAATATGACACGTCTGCTGAGAAATCAACGGACACTAGAGTGGCTGTGATTTTTGCTGCTAATGAGGACAGTAACAATGACAAACGAGAGGCCTCTGCCGTGGTGAACTTTGTGACCACAATGAACGCCATGAATACTACTGCCCAATGTTGGCTGCAACAATTTGTTAAGAAAACCCTCAGAATGTCGCCCATGAAATTCACACACACTCCTCGGGTGAACATTAATGGAGCATTGCGTAACGACGAGATCAAAGCTGCTGAAAAATGTTTTCCGGAAGTCATTGCGCGCGCAATTTCTTTACTGTCCAAACAATATGCCCCTGTGGGGACTATCTCAGCAAAAGCGTTGCAAGCCAGTGATGGAGGCATGCCGGAGGACGCGAAGAACCGATCCTCACACTCCAAACCCGTATCAAAAAAAAAATCAATATCTTCGAGGCGATTGCATGCAGGGAAGAGTGGGCGGCCGAACAAGCTCATGAACATCCACGTCAGCACTGGCTTGGGGATGCATTTCGATGCGCTTGCATGGTTAACGCGCGCGGAGTTGTACCTTGATCATGCAAACAGGATTAGTCAGAACATGCTGGGGACGGGATCGACCTCGGTCATGAACCCTGCTTTCTACCAAAAGAAAAAGCACGAAAATTTGAAAGCGTGCGAGCGTTGCGTGGAAATGATGTGGAGAGCTTTGATAAAGATTGATTCGTTCCAACCGTCTATTGGGGGCTGCTTGAAGCGGTTATTGCCAGACATAACTGCAGCCGAGTTAAGCGCGGTTGATGAAGCGTGCTTAAAAAGGACACAGTACGCCGAACATTATCTGGCGCAGATCTGGGAAGGCCGCTTGCGCTTTTACTGGCTCTGTGCATGTTGGGATAAACTTGAAGAACGGTATGCCTTGTCACTGATAATGCTGCGTATATGTTCTACCGTGTTAAAAGAGCAGCATGCAGCGATCGAATACTCTGCCAGCGGGTCCAAGACGGCCGGCACGGGAATGTACTATATCAACCATTGCGTCCATTACAATGTCATCGACCAAAGTAGCCTCGTTGGCCGTTTGAATGACCTTGCCTCGAAAGCAACCATCGACAAAGCCATTGTATACTACAACTTGGCGAAGAAACTGCCTGTGGACGCACCGAAAGAAGAGCGGGTTGAATTGTACGAAAAAGCCATCGTGGAACTGCGCAACCGCTACCTCCCCCGAGAAAATAGTGACTCTGGAAACCAGGAGGAAGACGCGCAGTGGACTTCCCATTACGGCGAGCTCTTCGACGATTTCTTCGTGCACCAACCAAACACCACCCACAACACCAATGGTGAATCTCGAATAAAACGAAAGAAGCGCAGAGGAGCTGGATACGACGATGACAACCACTCTAGGTCACCGGTCCGCTCTGACCTAGTGAAAATCATCTCTCAAACTTGTCTCGGAGCGGGAAAAGTACTTTTGGCTGCTCGGTTTCTCGCAAAAATTATGGAAGACACGGGAAAAGAGGGTGGTATGGTGAGCTCTGCTTGCTCGAGCTATGTTCGCTCCATGCGTCGGTCGTCCAAACGCGTTGCGGTAACTAGTGACTCGAGTCTGGTCAAGACGAATGCCACTGATAATGCTGACAAAGCCCAGAGTCGGACAAAACGCATGATTGAACGGGCTCTTGTTTTTTCTTCCCATCTGCTGAAGTGTGCTTTCGAAATTTCTACCTCTGCTCCCCGAGAGTGTCGTGACGAAGCCTGGGGGGAAATTAAAACTGCGTTGCCACCATTTGTTCGAATGGTCACAATTATGCAGGAACGAGAATTATTTGCAGTTATTGTCAAGTCTGCACATGCATTTGGAGATGCATCGTTTGCGCTAGCACTGTCCTGGCGACTGGCTTCCAATTGTAACCGCATATTGCAATCGACGTCGGCAAATTCCTCTTGTACAACTACCAGTGGTTCTCCTAGTAAAAGCAAGGGGGTGCCCAACCGATGGACGTACACTCACGAGAGTGACAAATGGTTGCAGAAAAATCTGTCTGTAGAAAACCTTGACACTGAAAGCGACTGCCAAGTGATTGATTTGCTTCAAACTGCCCTTGAAGTGTCTGTGGATTGTTTTGCTGAGCGCATCACGCGGCGATGGAGACCTGGGGACGACCAGGTATTTCCTGCCGTGAGTCCTGCCCTTGTCTTTGCCATGCTGAGGTTATCCGTCCATGTTGTGCACCTTGCTAAACGCATACCTGCGCTGCGCTACTGTGGCTTAAACAGCTTCTTCACGTTTATTTGTGTGCTTGTCCCCGTTGATGCTTCTCCCGCAGAACTGGAAAATTCTAAAGAAACCTTGGACAGCTCGTTGGCAAGCCGGCACGAATATTTACGCACCATTATCGCCACTAGCCAATGTCAGCTCAGGGAGTGGAGACTTGCAACAGCTCGAAAAGGGCAGCTGTTGAAATCGTTTGTGGCCATCCTGACAACGATTGACGAAATTGGTGCGGCAGCGAAAATTGCTCGGGCGTCAGAAGATGATTTAGAAACACATGAATATTTGCTCGGTCAAGCATACTACGATTTATACGGTTTGCTTATTTCGCCCGAGTTTCAGACGAAGTCCCCATCCAGCAATACATTCTTAAATTTGGCCAACGAGAGTTGTGAATTTTGTGCCGATTTATTTGAATTTTCTTTCCCTTTTTTACAAGATGCGTCGGCCCCAGCCAAGGACCGGCGGGGGCTGCTTACGCTGTTACACAAAGTGTTTGATGTGGATGTGTCCAAGTCTGCAGGGGAAACAGGTAAGAAAGTGTTGGCATATCTACATGAAAACGATGGAAAGTGGGAAGACATGCTGACATCTTTGCTGTCTATGGGCACGGGGAGCGATGGCCATGATGAATCCAATGATTTTCGGACTGAGCAATACTTGTATGAAATGCATGCAGAACTTCTGGTTGTGCCTGGGGCAGGGGAAACCGAAAAATGGGCCGAATTTTACTATGATCGCATACATATCCTGAAGCAGGATGTATCCTTCAACCCCACCCACGCGCAGTCATGGTATGGTATTGGAGACGCTGCGGGGTATCTCCTGAATTATCAACTTGACAAAACCTCGTCCTGGCTTTCGCAACCTCTTTCTTCTTCCTCAGCAACCGTTCAGACTACCATGGGTAGAATGGGGGCTAATGCACTTTCATTGTCGTCGTCCTCAAGCTTGAGACAGCTGGCGTTACGGGCATTCACCGCATGCCAGCAAATTAATTCCAAGCTTCCTGAACGAAAGCTGGCTGCATCAAACGTGCACGAACAGATTGGCATCATCATGTACAACAACGCACGGTACATGAAGGTGTTTGGCAAGCGTCCACAAGCACGAATAGACGTCGTTAAACGCGCGTTTGGCGAATTCGAAAGCGCGAACAAACTGTCGCCACATTGGGTCTTCAAACTGTTGATGGGTAAACTAGCATTGAAAATCGACAGCTACGTCGCGCCGAGTGAGGACACCCATCTTGCTCCCGCTGGTGTAATTGCTTCTGTTGACGGTGAGGGCAGGTCAGCGCCGACGGTGGTAGACGAGAAGGAATTACAACCATTCCCTGTTGCCGTGGATACACCGGTAACTCTGCCGTTACTGTCATGTTTAAAGCGAGCCATAGGGTATTTTCGGCAAGCATTCGACGAAGCACGAGCCCTTAAACGTTTCCCCCGTGACACGGAGTACACCACCTACCGCTTGTATGCGACCGTCGTTAAAGGAGTCTTGGTATCTCACCAAAATGATGACAGCTCTGCCCTGGCTTTGATAGAAGAAGCTCTGCCGGGGTATACAAAGAAGCCCAAAAGCTCACCAGTGACCCGACGGTATGACCTTCTTGTCGAAGCGTTGGCGAAATTGAAATCTATTATTGCAAAAAGTGTTACGACGTACGATCATCGGTCGCGCCACATGGTCGCCTATGCACTTTTCCATGGAAAGGTGATTGCTGAAGCTGCCGGTGTACCTCGAGACGAGGTCAAAGATGCATGGGGAGCGATGCCGGCACTCGAAATGTTGCGCACTTTTTTCGTAAAACAGAGGAATGGTGGTGCGTACAAGTATCACCCGCAACTCGTGGGTTTGTGGTTTGAAATCGGGAACGACCGGGAAAAGAGTACCTTCGACCTTCTTCAAGCACGGCCGTTGAAGTACAATTGTCTCCGCGACAAATACTTGCGGTTTTATATTCATGTTGTTGAAGCTTGCCGAGGTCTAAACGAGTTAAACTGCTATTTGCAGTGCTTGGAAAGGCAGTACGGGGACAAACAAACTATACCTATAACCCGCATGATAACGGATGCCATTTGCTTGGTGTTGAACGCTGTGATTCGGGTCATTCAAACATCAACCGGTGTGATTGATTTGAAGAAGGCAGAGGAAACCCTGAAAGTGACCTATCATTGCTACCTTTCTTCGATGATATTCTGCCCTTCTCTCAAAGAACCTTTGACCACCGCACTTGTGCAAGCTTTCGACGTTTATCAAAGATGCATGAGCGGATCGGCAGCGCAAATGATTGTTCCCGAAATTGAAGTCCTCTTGCAAAAGAAGTTTCCTTCTGTGAAAGGTCGAGCGGATATTTTTCGGTCGAAGAAGCGCCTGAAATTGAGAACGTGAACGTCTGTACTGTTACAACTTACTTTAATAAATATGGTACGGCTAAACTTTGTTAGATTATTCGACTGTAATACTTTCGTATATTTTAAACTCTGTCGTCCGATTCACCAGCAACCTAGAGATGGTACAAAACAAAGTTTAAACATGCCACGAAAGAAAGAGCAATGGTCGCGATTCCAAAAGTAAGCGTTCTCCTGGTGCATGTATCTCCAAATGGATCCGATCGCCTCAAACAGGCAGGCTCTTGATAAACGTTGGGCAAGTCTCTCGAGCCCCAAATATTTCCACTGCGGTCGTCGTAACACATCCTGTCTTTGTCAACTAGCCAATTGGGGTGTCTCAAGCTCTGAATAAGCGGCACCTCGCAGCAGTGAGCGCAGGCAATCACAGTAAGTCGTGCCAAACCTGTGAACTGAGCGGGGCGGGGAGGGGGCTCCTCGTATACATAAGACCGACCATCACCACTACTACTCGTACATGTCCAAAGAACGTAAACGTAACTGTGCCAGGCAGGCGACGGCGGATGAAAACAAGGAACGTGCCACCGTGCCACCCCTCTCCCTCCCTCCCCAGCTCTGGCCAGCTCTGGCCAGCTCCCTCGGATGGATGGGATTGGTGTTTTCAAGTACACGAATACGTAGTGAGGATGTCAGATCGTGAGAGCTTGAGTAGACCGTTTTGATAGGGTAGTTGGATAAATAACGTACTTAAATGTGGTTATTAATACGCATACTTCTGTATTAATTTACAAGTCTGCATGGGCAGTATCAACAGGAAATTCTTCGTGCTTCATAAAATGCGACACGTCTGCCTGGAGTGTTGTCAACACAGTTTGTATCCCGCGTGTCAAGTCTGCGTGCCCGTCCTTTTTGGCAAGGTCCGCGTGAGATTCAAACCGTGTAAAGTCGTAATTTTTCGCAGGTGTCTTCTTCTCGATATCATTAACCCACCCTTTGTATAATTCGTCCCACTTCCCGTAGGTTCTGCGGAAACATGCACACCAAGGACTGTAAACGCCATGGCTGCCTCCGGGCTCGCACGCAGCACGTGAAGTTCGGCGAAACTCTAAGTAATTGTGTTCGTTCAGAATATTTTGCGCAACGGCAAGGGAATTTTCCAACGCCAAAGTGGCATGCCACCAGCCGGCGGACCAAAACAATACGTCGCCTTCTTCCAAGACAAATTCGACACGGCGGACATCCTTGTACAGCGGATATCGATCGTAGTCCGGCTCGAATGGATCGACTTTGCCGTTGTACAGCTTTTCGCTTTCCTCAGGGGGGTGCATGATCCACTTTTTCCGGCCGTAAACTTGTGCCTGCCATTTGCTACTTCCAAAGTCGTCTTGATGATTTGATTGGCGTGCACCTTCCGTGGCCCAGAAGGTGACAGTCATCATTTTGTGACAGTCTCCCATATAACGAAACCAATTTTGGCGGTTGAAAATGCGAGGGGCTTCGAAATCTGGCCACATGATGTCTGCCACAAAGCCTTCGTCTGTCCGAGAATGCTGATGCGTGTATGCGTAAATAGAACTCCACGGTGGCATAGACACGTTTTGTTCACGCAGTGCTTTCCGTTCGGCAGCATTTTGAAGCATATAGTCGAAATATTCGTGGGAGTTTAGCCTGGTTCCGCTCCATCCACGCTCGACGCCAATGTCTGCGGAAAGCTGGGTACTGGCCATCGAATCGACCCACGTGCCTGTCGGCTTCCACTTCTCCAGGGCAGGCCAGTCATTAACGCCATTTTTCATGATCAACGGCCGACCAGCGAACGCGTGGAGGCACAAAAACTTTTCCACCGTAACATCCGCAGCTTCAAGAATTGTGACCTCCTTGTAATTCGTGGGAATTGGAAAATCAGCGCAGTAGTCTTCGAGCCAATCTTTGATTTCGTCGGATACGTCGAAGCCGTTGGCTAGAAGAGCCAATGTTTTGTTCGTTTTAAATATGACAGAAAGGGTTTCGTGGTCGTACATGTTTTCGTTCATAATTCCTTCTTCACGGCATTTTGTGCTGATTAATTCGCGCAATCCCACCGCGTTCATGCTTTTCCCTCGAAAAAAACGATACATACTGTCTTTGGTGGAGGTGCGTACAAGGGCCAGCGGGATATCTGTCTCCACAACCTGTAAAAATTTCTTAAACGGCTCATCATCGTGCAACGGCGAGCTGAAGGTTTTCCCATCGATGTCCACGGCTGCGTGTGCAATCAGCACGTTCGTATTTGATCGAAATTCACGGGCGATCATTCTTGCCAAAGCCAACGTATAGTCTGCTGTCGCCTTCTTTTTCGGAAACATAGGGGTGGTGAAGACAAGCGTGCACTTTTGGGCACCCAGTATGTATTCCACGTTCGAACGTGTCAACTCGACCAAAGGTGTGGCCTTGAAGTCGTCCGAACTGGCTGGGGAATAAAAAGGTCCGACCACGTCCGCTTGTTTTTCGAACTCCCCATGAGCAGCACCGACACACATCAGTACCACGAAAATGCCCAGGCTGCGACATAAGAGATTTCCTGTTGGCGTCCCCATCTTACAATCAAAACAAGCCCGCCTTTGTGTAACAGTGTCTTAGGAAATATTTCTCGTCGTTACAAGGGAGCTGCAACGGACCTTCCACGAGGGCGTGTAAGCGTGGTCAGAAAATGCGTCAATCAGAAACAGCAGCGTGTGGCGTGCAGGCGTCGACGAACACTCCCCACCTCGGACTGGTAAACATGACGAAAGACACCATCCCCAGGCCACCGACCATGGATGCAAGGCCACCATCATACAAGGGAGAGAGGAGAGGGGGGGGGTGCCTGACGATTGACGACTGACTTCAATGTTTTTTTTCACCAAGTACGAGGTAGAGTAGGTAAGGACGACAGGACACAAATAATAATACAATAACAATATTACATATACGTACGACTGACTACGAACTACGAACTACAGCACTGTACGATGTCATTCATCCAAGCACTCCACAACACACTACACCTACACTACACCTGTTGTTGCTGACCATTGACAGAGCATAGAGATCACCATCATCTGTCAACTCACGTCTTCATTCAACTCAACTCACGTCTTCATTCAACTCAACTCACGTCTTCATTCAACTCAACTTCCTTCCTTCCTTGCCTACTTCTTGACATCCGTCCTCTCAAGTCAGTCCATTTAGACATTGCAGGATTACAGGCACTCATCACGTCACCTGTGGAGCGCGGGCCCTTGGTCCCCTGCTGTCGGTGGCGGGTCAACGGTTTTGCTGAGTGTTCTCGTGTCGAAGGCAGTTAAACGTCGTTTGAAAACTTCGGTGGATAGTCATGGCGGGCACTACAGAAAGCAGGAAGCCCACGTGTCTTCTTTTTTCCATTCCCTCGACCAACGCCACTGCAAGGGGGCGTTTGCTGTGGGATAAAGCCCCGAAAACGTGCGCTGCCGTTTGTGCGCAGTTGCCGATTGAATCGACTACTTTTCATGGTCGCAACAGTGGTGATGAAGCCCTCTTGTGCACGCCAAAGGTCATTTCAACAGTGCCCCAAGATGAGTCAGAAAATGCGTCTACAGAGCACCGGAAAGATTTTTTATACTTTGGGTACGAACCTCCTGGATTTTGTTACGGGGGAGTGGAAGGTGGTGGGAGCGAAATCGTGTGGATCTATGGGGACGCCGCGCAAGCAACGTATTGGGTCTCGGAGCATGGTCCCCCGCACGATAAACCCCCATATACTAGGAAAGCAGCTCTCCTCAACTGCTTCGGCAGTGTGGAGGAAGAAGATGGGTTTTACGCGACGAGCAAAAAATTAGTGAAAACTGGAGAGTTAAAAATCACTGTCACTGCCGGGTACGACTAAGTGTCAGCAGCGCAGAGAGAAACGTAGTGGAAGTCGTCATCCACGGCATGAGAGTAGGGTAATCTAGATGCAAGCGGGTCTGGTGATCTTGTCCTGGCTCCACGAAGACCAAACGAAGAGCGCTTCAATACAAAACCGGACTTACCACACTACAGCGGGTCCGAGGACTGTACCCTCCAGACCTCCAGCACAGAACTCGAGAACACGGGTGGATCATTTAAAATATATAAATATGTGGAATATGTGGTCAATGTAGGTACAGTACCATTGGTAGATGCAAGCGGGTCTGGTGATCTTGTCCTGGCTCCACGAAGACCAAACGAAGAGCGCTTCAATACAAAACCGGTCTTACCACACTACAACGGGTCCGAGGACTGTACCCTCCAGACCTCCAGCACAGAACTCGAGAACACGGGTGGATCATTTAAAATATGTAAATATGTGGAATATGTGGTCAATGTAGGTACAGTACCATTGGTAGATGCAAGCGGGTCTGGTGGTCTTGTCCTGGCTCCACGAAGACCAAACGAAGAGCGCTTCAATACAAAACCGGGCTTACCACACTACAACGGGTCCGAGGACTGTACCCTCCAGACCTCCAGCACAGAACTCGAGAACACGGGTGGATCATTTAAAATATGTAAATATGTGGTCAATGTAGGTACAGTACCATTGGTACCACACAATGCACAGTGTCCGATTGAGTGATTGAGTCGCGTAATAAGTACCGTAGACTACATACAGTATCGCCTCGTGTATCGTACCTTACACCTTACAGTAGGTACAGTTCGATCGTTCGTATTGATTGTCTCCTCCACACCTCATCACCCCACCACGAGACACATCGACACAGATTGTGCATAGACATGCGCCTGTTCTGAAGAAAGCGCAAGGGAAGGCCGCAGCGCTTCAATCGAATGTGTGGATGTATTAGACGGCAAACGTGCCGCGGAAAAACCGTCTGGTGGTCGTAGACAACGCTGACAAAAACTTTCTTGTTGCCAGAATGAATGCTGACGAAACCGTCGCTCATCGACCCACTGAAACAGAGCAAGAAGTAGAACTCACCCTCTCTGAAGGTAAAATATCGGACGATGACTCTGAAATCACGTCGTCTTTGACGTCCCCGTGTGTGACTGTTGAGACCGCCGGGGCAGATTCACATTTAACATGCCTCTGTGCAAAAGCGTTGTGTACATCTTCAGAAGAATATTTAAGCGTACCAGTGCTTGAACTGGTAAAGAATCATGAGTTGCATATCGTTGACGAACACATAGTGGACGTGGAGAACGATCAGACGTACTTATCCGTCGTTCTGGACACCTTGTTGGCCTTCGCAGCGATCAAGCGGCCTCAATTTTTGAAAAGCTGCGTGGGAAGATGGTTCTTTCTGGGGTTTCAAACGCTTGTGGTTGTGCTCTCTGCATTTTATATTCTCGTTCCAGAAATTGTAGACTATTTGTGTGTCGATGTCGACCTGGGGTTGGGGAGAAATCACTCCTTAGCTTTATTCTATTGTGACAGGGTGCAAGCTGCTTTTGCGAGCATGGCGGCTCGTTTCAATCAAACTGATTTAAAAGGGCAGTTTAGGATGGTTCAAAATATGAGCGATTTTAACAATCAGCAATATGCAACGACGTTTTCTCGGTACATTGATTGGAGAGCGACAACGGGGACTAGATATGAGCCGTTGCTACAAGTGAGCTGCGTTGCGTGCATAGTGTTGTGCGTACCGTCTCTAATGGCCACATTTCGCGACGGTGTAGATCCTGCTGACGTGTTATATCCGCCGCTGTTAGAAAGACAACCGGAACATGCTCTTGGTGCAGGTAGCAGCAGCAGCAGTGGCATGGAGGGCAATGGTCTTGGGATTCAAATGCGACGCTCGCGAACAATGGTTCAACAGGTAACATGCACCGGTGGGATTACAATCGGGTTGATGTTATGGACGATGCTGTACGCAGTGGTGCCTGATTCTTACAGTAAATCTATTCAAGTCTTATCGTTTTTTTTACTGATCAGTGTGTCTACATTTTGCACAAACGTAACGGTCGGAATGATGATACAAATTCGCAATTGCACGACGTTAGCAAATATGCTCGTTAGGTGCGATCGGGCTGGAGAAGAGAGTCTGGAAAAGCTCACAGAGCAAAAAGAAAAATGGGGGAACATATACAGGGTCACTGTTGCTTCCTTGCATACTTGGAGCCGCAAATGCTCTCCGTTTGTCGCGGTTACGATTATTCTGTTCGTATTTATCAGCATTGCTGACTTTACTCGTGTCGTTCTGATCTATGTTTACTCGCAAAAGTACGACGTGATGTCCAATTTTGTGCAATCGGCGGGAAGGGAATTGACAGGTTTCTTCGTTTCCATATTTATGTTGATTATATTCTTATATTTTGTAGGAATTATCGATGCGCGCTACAAGGAGCTGCATACATTAGTTGGCGTTCGTGGTATTCACCTTGAAGATTTTCAACAAATGGAGGGAACGCAAGCAGCATTTATCCTGTTTGGCACTCCCGTATACAGTGAAACTGCCGTGGCCGGCCTACGTGTGTTGTTTTTGAGTGTTTTTCTTCTGATCTACAGCACCGCTTCATCAGTAGGTGATCCTTCTTTAGACTCGTCGCCATAACGAAAGGAAAATAAGGAACATGTATGATGGTATGTCCATTTATAAACCTCTTTAGAAGTTTGGAAGCAACAAGGAGCTAAAAATCTAAACAAGTTGAAAGATCTGAAACGCTTGATTATAGGGAAACCCATCGCAAAGCAATTCTGACAAGATGGTGGATGGGCGTGACGTGTTGACGACAGTGAAATTACTGGGAAACAACATGCTGGTCGGCGAAGACGAACCTTTGGCGCACGCAGATGTATATTATCTGTCTGAGTATCTGTGGAATTCAAAGCTCTTTTCGTATACTCAGCTCTTTTTGGTTTATAAACCTCGCCGTCGGCGGCAGATACCCTTACCAGTACTTATAAATGGTGGACTGGACCTATCAATATGTCCTGAGCCGCGGCGCCAGGTTCGTGTATACTATTAAGTACTACTAACGTACTATCTTAGATCTCAGCCGGTTGTGGCCGAGTGAAGAAAAAACTGCTGCACATACTACACAAAGAAAGTAGACAATAACATTTGGGCGCGGACGCTGGTCAATATAGTCCCATCTTGAAGGCGTCGCTCGTGCACCTTGTTCTCGCTAAGCTCTACCTTTTCTTCTTGATCCAATCTCCATGCAATTTCTTGGAGCAACTTTAAAAAATCGTGATCATGCGGGGCTTCTTTAAGACCACCCTGGTCCTGATGCTGTACGAGGATTTCTTCGAACGCTTGGGTCAAAAAATCAGTTTCTTTATCTCTATTTAAAGCCAGTCTGCTGTCTTCAGACAATTCCAAGCACGCCTGGATTAATTTAAACCTCAACGCAGAGCACTTCTTGTTCAAAGACAATCCTTTCAAAATGGTTTCATATTGTGCCTTTTTTTTTCCCTGTTGCGATAAAATTTCGCTGAGCTGGGCATGGTACTGATCGTTCGTGGGGTCTAGCTCAATTGCGCGGTTCATAAATTTTTCTGCCCGTTGAAGAACTTTCACTGCAGCACGGTCTAATTCATCTTTTCTGGTTGATAACAACGCCATCGCTTTGGTTTGAAAATAAACTGCTGTCTGTGGTAACGCTTTGTCTGCATGTTTTACCATACCAATAGTGCGGCGAAGATGTAGTGTCGCGTGCATCCATCCATCTGGAATGTACACCACATCGCCAGGATATTGTACGCATTCCCATGGCGGCGGATCCCTGGCATCCAGTTTGTGCCTTTCACGCAACCAAGACAAGTGTGACTGGTACACGGAATATCCTTGTCTTAGAGGTGCTTGTCCCGGCGGGAATATTGACCATCGTTTGGCTCCAACAAAAATTTCGTCGTACGAGCCGGCGTGCTGATGAAACGCGATGCCACCACCTGCTCCTCCCATGGTCATACGCATCTGTTTTCCCTGAAATTGACGCTTTTGTTCTAGAAGAGAAGGGGCTAGATACTCATCAAATAGGGTACGGTTGGTCTCTGTGCGAGCCTTATGGAGAAATTCGCCATCGGCTGAGTCTAAGAAATAAAAATTCTGTGGAGGCCACGAAGAAATAGCGCGGACAAACTGACTGAGTGTCATTTTTCGAACCGGCCGTTTTTCCAAGGGGTATATTCCATCTGAGTTTGATGCGACAGCTATGAGTGTGCTTCCATGCCGTTGCAGTAGAGTTTTTCGGTGCAGTGTTGCAAGCAGTTGGCTGTTCACATTTGTATTCCGAAATATCACCGGTTTTACGCCGTAAAAATTACTGTCAAATTCTTTGATTGAGAGGTTTGATTTTCGACGATCGGGAATAGTGCACTCCACAGTATAAGTTTTCTCAAATTTGTTTTCCTCTTTTGTAAATCCGTTGATCACGTCCCAACTTTCTTCCGTCTTTCCACTATCGCTTCCTGTTTCATAACCCAGAGGCCCATATCCATACATGACAGAAGACGCAAATATGACCCAGCAACACGATGCTATAGTCCATGGTGAAAGATACCTCCCGATTTGCCAGGATCGCTTTGAACTTCCTGGTCGTCGCTTTCCTCGTTGCAACATAGAAGACGAGTCTGAATATCAGTCCTCGTTGCTGCGCCGCGTTAATACACCTCACTCATGCACTTCGTTCATGCGCCACGTTCATGCACCTCTGTTCATGCACCTTGCTCTTCCGCCTGAATGCACGCTTCACACATCGAAATGTATGGTTACGATTACACCCATACGATATACGTACGATCGTGTGGGTCCACCTTCCACCTCCCTGATCCCTGACCCATGCACATATTTATGAACATTTAGAATACGAATTCGTAGTGACCATACAATATATTCTTCTACCAAGGAGTACTGTATTTGTCCGAAGATAGATAGGAATTGCTTCTCACACGGTGATGAATAATGAATCATTCAATGCAAGGCGAGTCTAGGAAGTGCGGTCAAGAACTGTACTGTAATTAATGCGTATGCACTCAGCCAGGTTGATTGACACTTGACAGACTGAACGGACGCCATGCTTTTCAAATAAATACTGACGGAGTACAAGTGTGAACAACTATTAACTTTTACCCTACTACCGAACCGACCAATTCGAATAGGAAGAGAACATGCCCTGATTACAAGCTGAAGATTCTAGACATCACTTCGCGATTGTGTGGAGGATAATTGAAGTCAAAAGGAATACACATCCATCGACGGCTACATACGCACGCACGCATTTTTTTTCTACTGGTACCTCCGTCTCCATATACTCTCAGCTTTTCTTCCATGATTACTTCATTCAACTCCGCTCAACCTTACACTTTCGTGTACGGCCCCTCGCCTGTGTGCGCTCCCAATCCTCGATACAGTGCGGCCATTTTCGCGCGAAACATCCACAACAACAAAATCACAAGTGCAGGAACAGCAACGGCATACCACAAGGGTCCTTCTATCCCAAATGCGTGTCCTGCAGTCAACCAGTCGTACAAAACGGCAATAGAAAATGAAATGGTGGAAAACCATTCCAAAACTCCGAGCGACTTTTCGCTCAACTTGACGGGGATAAATTGGTCTCGGAAAACTGCCTCCTGCCGAACAGCACGAACCATCAGTGCAACAAAGAGACCGCACTCGATGTTTAAAGCAAAAGAGCCAAACACAGACAAAAACACTACAAATCCGTCCGGGTTGAGCATCGCCACGGTCAAAATCAATCCAAAGCCGAGCAAGTAGAGCACATACTGCCAAGCTCGCAACTTCCACTTCCGAGACGATTTAGTGTCCGGGACCGCCGATGTCTCGGTCCCATTCTCGTCGACCCCTGTCCTCGATTTTGGCCAAAAGGAAAATGCAAAGCCATCCAAGAAATTCTTGAGGCCCGATCCTAAAGTCAGAAAGGAAACAGTGATGGAAATAATGACGAACATGTCGACGAAAAAAATTGTCCATTGATATTCTGGAAAACTCTGGTGAATGACTTGCACGATCGGCACCGTGCTAATCTCTCCCAACTCCCGCGACCGTTCCAATGACAATCCTAACTTCTTGATCGCTGGTGGCACGTTCAGACTATTTGCTCTCTGCGGCACAACTTTCAGCACTATGTAGCACCAAATCAAATTGAGAAAAAAACACATGAAGACGCCAGACGCTACGGCACCTCGGAACCGATGTACGAGTTTCCGGTTCTCGCTCCGGGCGTACACTTTCTGCTGATCGGTCAAACCGGTACCACCCAAAAATGGTAGCTTTTGGTACATGACGGGCATTAAGTTGACTACACCCCCTAGGGCAAATGTTCCCATTAGAAAGGGCTCCATGGTATGGCTCCAGTCGTCACTGGACCCGACATGAGTCAGGCTACTGACAACGCTCACCGCTACAAGCACTAACACCAACGCAACCACCTTCAAGAACGTCAGAAATGAGATGACCGGCCGTATAAACTTGCCACCAAACACGACGACACATGCATACAGCACATTAAATGGGACGATAAGTGGTTTGTAGTCATGCATTTGGAACAAATCGGCGTAAGCTTGCGGCCCCGCCAAATTGTAAGAGACTAGCACTGCCGCAAAGTGGCACACCACCGATAGGTCGAAACCTCGCTGAAGCCACTTGCTCGAGAGGAACAGCTTGCCCATCCGGTGTAAGTCTGGTGTATCTTCTTCGTTGAATGAATCAAACTGTAACGTGTAAAACATGTTGTCGCTGTTTGTATTCGTTGTGTCAGTTGGTGGAGTCTCCAACGCAATGGTCTCGAACCCTTTGGTTGTGCCGTTGCCTGTGAGCAGGCCGCCGTTAATACCGACGCCGTCCGACTGCAAACGTTTCTCCTGGTCCACGGCCGGACCCTTGCACACAGTCACGTGCGCGCGCTGCATGAGCTCGACGGTCAAAAATACCACTGCAAGCTGCATAAGTAAAGAGACGAGGAACACCAGAACAAATGGCCAAAATCCGGACAACGACAGTTCCACCGGTAGTGCCAAGATGCCAGTTCCTAGAATCGTTGCAATCGTCACAAAGAAAGCGCCGAGCAACTCGACCCCGCCCCGCGGGTAGGCGATTTCCCGCCGACAACAACAACTTTTGGGGCACTCCATGGTGACACAAGAGAACTTCACGCGTCGAACGATCCAAGGAATCCAGTGGCCTGTGAAGAAAATAAAAAGGGAAGGAAGAGACCAGGATGAAAGTAGTACGGTACGCTGACACTGAATACGCTTCCGATCTTTCCGTTTCTTACGTTTGATTTGTCGATTGAATGATTGAATCCACGTACGTACGTCGCGAGTAGTAGAAGAATTCTATCTACGGAACGCAAAACGCAAACGGAAGTCCAGACATGGTTATGGTTAGGGATAGAGTAGTGTGCACCACGTAATAACTAACCCATGACATATCGAATCGCCGCGGCCGGTTTATTGCATTGTTTTGACGTGCAGAAAGCGTCGCAGATGCTCAATGTTCAGCCAGGGAGGGGGGCGGGGGCAGCGGGGCATTGCCGATTGTTTATGTTTGGAGATCATCATGTCTGTGATGAATCGTGTTGCCGCTTCACTCGAGGGTGAAAGTGCGGAATGAGCTGTGTTGTCTGCTGCACTTACTAGGCTCGCCGCTGTAGTTAGAGATTCATACGATCGTCTTTCTAAGTCGCGTGTGCGTGCGGTGGTGGTCGGTGGTCATCCTTTGAACGCGGCATGTTTAAGAAACGGCAACGCAAACCCGGAGTCTTGCGGAAAAGAGATCGTATCGAGGTTGAAGACGAGGTAGGCACGGAAGAGAGTTTAGAAAAAGTGAAAAAAATAAAAGCCGAGCAATTGTCTCGTCGCGTTGTTGCGGGCACTTGTGTTTACGATCTTGACGTGGTGCAGAGGAAAGATGCACCGTCGACCAGCGCCGGTAGATCTTCAGGGGATGGGAAAGTTCCTACGACCGGGCTGTTAACAAGAGACAACGCTTTTGTGACGGAAGTTAACCAGAGGGGTGCATCAAAAGAAGAAAGGCGTATGTTAGATTATGTAGAAAATGAGCTCAAGCGTCTTCAGGGACAAGGAAAAAAAGACGCCATCGACGCAAGCAACCCCTTGTCGCAAAAAGAACAGGCCTTGATATCCAAGCACATAGCAGCTGACGACACGGCGACAGCTAATATTTTCGGTGCCGGGAGCCTCGCGGAAGTGATTTTGCCGTCTTCCTTTACTGATCACAATGTGCGGCGGACGGTGGAGGTATTAAAAACAAAAAATAGTAAAACGCAGGGGGGAAATTCGACCCATCAGCAGCATGAACCAAAGAACTTCCATGGATTCAGAGTGAACGAAAGTGCCCCTAACGGGGGGTCGAGAAACTTGAAAAGAACCGATCATGATACGCACAGAGCATTTCGCAAGGCAGAATTGGAGCGTATATCTCGCTTGTACAAGAATCGTGGTCGGTAAACAAGCCATGCTTGTTCCGCTGTCGTTCGCAATGGCACGGACAAGTGAATCTGCGGTGTCTTTCATTCGCTTGTTACTGATTTACAAAATGCAAATAAAAAGTGGCATCGTATGGATTGTTGTGATGAAAGAAAGACGGCCATTATATCCACCGCTGTGTATATACTCGTATATTATAATACGGAAATGTCGGAACACATGTACGAGGACGACACATCCACACACAACCGTACCTACCCTACCTATCTACGAGGATCTACCTACCCAACCGAGAGAGACACAGGAACACACCAAGGAGGCACACACATACACATGCGCTCGACACCGTCTATCTATTCTGTTTTCTTTCTTGTCTTGAGAACAAACCACATACAGACACACGATCTCGTCATGAACGATGAAATAAGACCAGATAGACGTGGGACGTGGGTGGACGAGAGGGGCACAACCGTACACGCCCGTTTACACGCAACTCTACATGGGGTGTCTGTCAGGCATTTTGACACACTGGTTCACTCCCTTCTGAAACCTCGCCGTCCATAATACAGTTCGACGGTGCGTGGGAAACGTCGGACCTCTCTCCTCGTGTTCCAACGATGGCCTCTTCGCAACGGCTTGTCCTCGATTTTGACTGCACTCTGAGTGAACATCACCTGTGGAAAACGACACATGGTTACAGCCCACAGTGGTCTCCGAAGGTGGACAGCGCTGGCTTCGGCGATCTCAGCAACCAAGAGCGTCTGAATAGTCCCGCTTTTGCCATGTGGATCATGGGTGGACAAGAGCGCGTCAATCAGTTAAAATCCTCGTTCGAGAAGCTTGCTGCTGCTGGAGTCTTGGTGGAAATTTGCACGTGGTCTGAGTCCAACCGTGTATTGAAGATTTTGACAGCCACGGGAATGGACGGGCTTATTTCTCGAATACACGGAAGGACAGAAGATGGTAGCTATGATTGCGATGTATGGACGCCAGGCAGTGGCTGGTCTAAAGAAACGGAGCTTACAGAAAAGCGAGAGTGGCTACTGCATATGGCGCCGGACAACGTCTTGTTTGTCGACGATACGGCCAACAACTACAACGGGTTAGAACCCACCATCCACTGCTTCGACAACACCAAGCATGGTTTGCTAAAAGACTCCGCAGGGCTGACACTGGACATGATGCAAGCAATCGAAGAGCATTTCTTGCCCGCCGCGGCGAGTGCTTCCATCCCAAGCATCGAGCAAGATCTGTCTGGAAATCGATTTTCTTTGAAATTTCTAACTTCTGTTGTCGGAGAGGACGTCGTCGGGTTCTCGCACGATCCGAGCACAGTCTGCATTCAAGCAGGGTCCCACTCTGCCTTGCTGCGTTTAGAAATACGTAGTAAACAGTCAGGAGAAATGTCCCACAAATCTGTGTTTCTAAAAAAAGTCATTGATATCGACTATGCGCATAAAAGCTGGGTTGATCGGAAGCGGCTGTTGATGTACATCAGAAACGAAGTCCGCTTTTATACCGAATTTAGCGACGCCGTGCAAGGCTCTCGCAAATGTCTGCCGACTTGCTTTACGGCACTCCAGCACAATATTGACACGCTTGAGACCCAAGAAGAAGGATCCAGCGGACAAGGTCGGATGCACACGGGTGCGATCATGTTTTTGGAGCCCATCAAAACAGACTCTGGAGGATACTACCAGCGGTCGCCACTGACCGTCGACGAAGTTGCACAAAGTTTGAGGGCATTGGCAGCGTTCCACGCCGCTGGATGGGAGAAAGTTCCTTTGCTCAGTCAAATGGCGGATCGTCTGTTCGACCACGCTGGAAGCTATACCTTGCAGAATCGGAATCCAAACGAGCTGCTCAAAATCGAAGGGAACTGGGCTGCATTTGTCAACAATTTTCGTAGGCTCAATCCCGATCTGTTTGCACGGGAAGAGATCGTCTCCCTTGGTAAACGCTTGTCTGCTGTTGCCAAAGACGTTGCAGGCCGCTTGGAAATTGGGCCGAACGACAAATTCGCAACAATTCAACATGGCGATTACAAGAGCATGAATATCTTTTTGCACAAAAGTGGCCTTCCGGATGATGTGCTGTTCATCGATTTCGCAAGTACTGGTGTCGGCTACGGAATGGCGGACGTTGCGATGCACATCATTCATGCGTTGCATCCCAAGGATAAGCAAAATGGCATTGAAGAACAGCTCGTGGACGTGTATTTGAAAGCCCTGGAAGAACATGGCGTAACCGGGTTTGATCGTGAATCCGCATTAGAGCTCTACGATTATAGCATCATTGATTACGCACGTTTCATGTTCGGCCGGTTCTACGGTGAATCGAGCACGCCCGAAAATTTCGAGAAGCGAAAAGATAATATGAACACCAGTTTTGTCAACAGGAACGTGGACGCTGCATTTGCATTTTCCGAGCGCGTCCACACAGCTTTGAAACGGGTGGAAAGACTGAAGTCAGAAATGCAGTAGGAATCTAGTGCCTTGCGAGCGTTGGCAAGTGTAGCTAATTGCAGAGAACGATATCAGGGTGAGAACATGGGGTTGAGAGTCGCTACAACGACAATATGTACGGCGGGTGTTAGGGGACACAAAACACAATGAAACAAGCCGACCCACTTGACAACCTTCCGATTAGCTTGATGGAAGTATACAAAAAGAAAGCAATTCTATTCGTATTTTGGTTGGGAAGGAGAAAAGATGATAATAAAACATTCATTCACCCTCAACGCCACTCCCCCTCCGTTCGTCAGTTCGTCAGTCGGGAGTAAAGTAAACACTACTGCACTGCTGTGTATATGTATGATGCTATGATGCTGCCCCGCAAGTAGAAGTAGTGAGGGATTGGACGGACTCAAACACTCGAACCAAAACCGACACAAGTCAACTTTACCCATGCCCTCCCCTGCCCTTCCGTTCGTCGAGGATACCATCATGTAGGTTTCTAGAGAAGAGGCTGCACACCTTCCCACTCGCTGTGATCGAGCTTCGATGCGCACTTACCTTCCCACTTGCTGTGATCGAGCTTCGATGCGCGCTTCCGCGTCATGCGGCCCCGGTGCTGTCGATCGCGACACGATGTCAAGAGCAGAACACATGCCTGTGGCGTCCACCGAGCCAGTCCTGCTCGTGCCTCCCGCCACCGTGACGAGTGTCTTTGCCTTGCTGGCGGAAGCGCGGTTCGTGGCGTCCTTCTGGCACATCGGAGGACGATTTGGTAGTCGAATTCGCGGAGGATTTGAGGCGACGGGTGGCGGGTCTCCCCTTCGCGCGATCCCCTTGACGGAGTCGGCAGCGGCGCGCCTTGTTCGCGACAGGGCGTCTCTCCCGCCTCCGTTGCGCCGCCTTCACGACGATCTTGCGGCGGGGCAGGGCATTGAACTACGCTGGGTAGCACCGGAGCCATCTAAACGCCTGCCAAAGCCCGAACCTCGTGGCGATGGCACGGTCCATCCGGAGCTACGCGAGCGCGATGGCTTGATGACGACGAATGTGAGCTTACCGGCGCTGGTCGGCAGACACGAAGGGAAAACGACGAGGCGGACTCCCGGAACCCCCGCAGCGTTTACGTTTGCGGAGCTCTTTGCGGGCATCGGCGGTTTTCGTCAGGGACTCGAGGCGTTGGGTGGAGAGTGCGTCTTCGCGAACGAAATGCAGCCGGAATGTTGCGCGGCGTACCGACGCAACTACTCTGAAGAACACGAGGCTGGGCCCGGCGAATCCTCCTCGGGGCTATGCGAGGGGGATATTCGGCTTGTTGCCGATGCCGACATCCCACCTCACGATATTCTGGTCGGAGGCTTTCCTTGCCAGCCGTTCACGGCGGCGGGACTTCAGCCAGGTCTTGGTGCGGCAGGGGGCGGCGGGTCTCTTTTCTTAGAGATTGTCCGCATCCTGCGGGCCTGTCGACCTCGCGCCTTTCTGTTGGAAAACGTGCCGGGCCTGCTCAGCTGCGATGGGGGGCGGGCATTTGCGACGATCCTAGAGTCTTTGGAGGGCGCGGGCTACCAGGTACACAGCGAGACGGTGAACGCTCGTTGCCTGACTGCCCAATCCCGAAACCGCCTGTACATTATTGGGTTTCGCGCCGACGACGACGCCGAGGGGAGCACCAGCAGCGTAGAAGCGGGACGAACTTTTAGCTTTCCTTTTATACCCGACCTAGGGTTGCGTGCCGCCGACATCTTGCAGTCGGACGAGGAACTCGCGGGTGGTGGGCTCCCCTCTGCGGAGTCGTACACTCTGACCGATACTCAGTTCGAACGCCTCCGCCAGAGTCATTCTTGGAAGACGGGGGGACCAAACAAGTTGGCGTGGGGCAACAAAGTTTGCCGCACGTTGATATCTAACTACGGTGCTAACGTGGGGAATGGAAATTCGCAGCTCGTGCCCCGTTCTCCCCCACACCACCCTCGTCGGTTCACGCCGCGCGAGTGCGCCCGCCTGATGGGCTTTCCGGACGCTGCGATCGAACTGGGTCGTCCCGGTATGAAGGAGTGTAGGCAACATGAAGAAGAAGAGGAGGGGGGGAGGGGGGAAGGCGAAGAGGTAGAGGGGCAACAAGATACACAGTGTGGTGATGCTTCGCGTTCGACCGCAGCATGGTTTAGAAATTGGTACCGCATTTTAGGCAACGCCGTCTGCCCACCGGTAATTGCGGCACTTGGCGGCGCTATTCTCGACCACTGTCCCGACATTGCTGGGGAACGCAGCGGTATACTCGCTGATGCAAGCGGGTTGGCAACGGAGGGCCACTCTGCGCCTGTGGACAGTAGAGGTGGAGGCGAAGGCGAAGGCGCTGTTGGCTGGAGAGAAGCAGGCCGCATTGCGGCAGTGCGCTTAGCGCTTGGCGCTGTTGTACCTGTTCGCTAAGGCTCCTACCGATATGGCGGATAAGAAGTAAAGTAACACTACTGTCATTCTATTTATTTATCCAACCAAACTCTTAGTAAAGCAGTGACACCGACGGCTCCCAAATACTACTCTTTCGTAGACTTCAGAGATGGCTCTCGCTCGTTTCTTACTTTGTGATCATCTCCTAGCGGCTCCCGCACAGAGATCTCACGTCTGTGTTTGCAAGCTCAAAGCACACCCCAGTCATCAAATCATCCGCTTCCTTTACTTCAAACGCCGTCGTATACGTGCCTGCGTGGCCCAAATAGCCTTCCGTAGACCGTATACCCCGAAAACCGTAGACGCGGCGGCTCAAGACTTCCAACGTGGATGAGATATGCTTGTCAATATTCAAAAAGTGGTGCCTCCACACTTTAAACAAATTGCAGCGAAGTATACGTCGTTGGTCTGGCGTAATTTGTGACAAAATATTTGGGATGTCAAGCATCTCGTGCTCAGGAACGATGACTGCAAAGTCCTTCCAATTCAAAAATTCCGAAAACGGCAGTGTGTAGTGGTCGGCGATGACCACTGGAATAGCCCCCGAGGCGATGGCCTCAGACAGTCGATAACTGTACATCCCATTACCACGTGGAACGAGGACAAACTCTGAGTGCAGCATAAGATCGTCGTAATCGAAACGCCCACGAATGTCCCAATTTTTGTGCATGACAATGATGTCTTTTCCATTATGTAAAAACATCATAGCGTGACGAAGGGCACTCGTCAGTCTTCCTTTAAAACTCAGCAAATACTTATTCTTTCGATGCAGCCCGTCGTTCCCGGACCAGCCGCACAGGGGACGTTTCCTCCACTCCTGTATCTCCCACCCTGTCGGGGGAGGCAAAGAAATGTCAAACCCAGGACGATAATATGGCCATGCAAATCCAACCTTTGCGACCATGGCCATTCCAGTGTCGTATTGAACCGTGTAATGGTCGTGCTTATTGAACAACAAATGATTCATACCCCCATTCCACAATGGAAGAGACCGCAGTGCACTAGCAATACGAAATTGCGCGTCTGACTCCACTTCAACCAGAGTATGATCAAAATTTGGGACCAGAATACATGCTTGATTGGGGTCTTCTATGTAATACGGGCTTTTCTTGATAGCTGTCACCAGGGCGTCAAAATATGCCGAGCGCTTCAACGTTGCGCCGTTCAATAGGGTAATCGTGACCGGTTCCTTGGGGTAAATTGCGACGGATAATTTCGACCCTTTCTGGCATTTCGCTCGGTCGAAACAATTTGAGAAGCCAGGAACTGTGTACCACGGGTGTCCTGGCTTTGGAATTCGCAAGTGTGGCATGATCATACAGTGCGCCGAAGTTTTGGAAGTGGGGACGACGCCATACAGCATACCAACAGCCTGTGAAAGCTCACTGTCGCGGGTAAATCCACCAAACGGGGAAAACTGTGACACTCCGACAGACAAAAATTGTAAATACAGCAAGTGAAGCAAAACAACGCAGAATAATACACTTCCAAAAAAAACCAAAGCCCAACGGAAAATAGGGCGCCGGACACAACTGGATACATGAACGGAGTCGCTCCTAGCGCTTCCTTGGTGTTCGGAGTGGGCGACGGTTTGGAGAGGATCTTCCTCACGCAGATCCTGCCGCTGTCGTCGAAGCATGCCAGCTAGTGGAGGGAGGCCTTCTCGGACCACGTTGGCTTTTTTATTTCTTCCGGTAGACTATCGGTCATATCCATACAATGGTGGTCAGCTTAATGGGTGCAAATATAGGACGCAGGGACGGGCGGGTAACGACATTCGTTGTTGATCGCCAATTTGTCTCTTTGAATGCAAGATCGCTCGGTCGCACCAACGCATGCATGGGATTCCCGCGACGCAACGACGCAACGAAAATCAAACAGTAGTGTCACCAGAGATATCGTACTTGTATTGACGTATTTCGGGTAGTCTCTGGTCGTTTGTTACAGTACAGTGTAATGTAGAGGAGGACAGTACAAGACATCTATCAAATACCCAACAGTATAAGTACATATTGTGTATACTCGACCAAATCCCATGTAAGAAAGATTTATTGATTTTTGAACTTTTAACCTCTCTTGACTCTTTTGACGTAGAAAAGTGGTCGGTTATTATGTTGTTATTTCGTTATTACATTTCGGTTATCTTGTGTATAATTAATTTCTTTGTTTTTAAACCATCGCTTCTGCTGCTTCACTGCGCATTCGCATACTATGCTCCCTATCCTCAACATACTTTGAAGTGGTGCCAGTTTCGCGGTAAATATTGCCCGTAGCAAATATCATCATTTCCATCTTTTTATCCTTGAACATCGTCCACAATCCATTTATACTAAACAA
>JACKZZ010017482.1_pt1 | contig 28730 bp, 17 predicted proteins | sample 8027871 | NCBI WGS metagenome assembly JACKZZ01 (sample SAMN15724774, study PRJNA655200) | protist metagenome | isolation source: fluorescence activated cell sorting (FACS) single amplified genomes of... | place: USA: West Boothbay Harbor, Gulf of Maine | collected 2000-07-19
GAAAGAGGGCATCTGGAAAAGGGGCACCTGGAGCAGCACCTCGGCAGCATCAACGTCTTGCTGAACAAGATCCTATCCGGAGACGAGGCTGCCGCGAGCATGCTCCAGATGCAGGATCAGCGCGCGAAGGGCCTGCCGTCCGGATCGCAGACCAGTTTCGGCGGCGGGGGCGCGCAGGCCGTCCGGAAGGCGGTGCGCAAGGCGGACGCGGAGCGGCTGAACATGACCAACGCGCACAACGCCGTCTTGTTCGAAGCGCTGAATCTGGCCATTCACCTGGAGGAGCTGTGCACAGAACAGAACAAGGACACCGCGTGCCGTCTGCTGGGCAGCTTCATCTCGGCCAAGGAGGCCAACATCCGGTACCTGGGGCTGGAGACCATGAGCCGCATGGCCCTGGGGTTGTCCGATGAGCGCCTGGACAGCTACCAAATGCTGATTCTCGCGCAGATGCACGAGTCCGACGTGAGCATCCGCCGCCAGGCGCTGAACCTGCTGTACTCGATCTGCACCAAGTCGAATTGGCAGCAGATCGTGGACGAGCTGCTGGACATCCTTTCTCAGAACGACGTGCTCGACATCCAGGAGGAGCTGGTGCTGCGGATCGCGATTTTGGCCGAGAAAAACGCGCCGGACTTCACATGGTACGTGGATGTCGTGTTCAAGATGCTGGAATACGCGCCCGAATCGGTGGACGAGGACGTCTGGCACCGGGTGGTACAGGTGGTCACGGGCTCGGATGATCAGAACATGGAGGACTTGCAGCGGTATGCCGCGGAAAAGGTACGCATTACTTTGGCACTTAGTACTCCGCGTCGTACTGCACTGTAAGTCCTGCGCTATACTCTGTGTCCTACTCTACTCTGAGTCTTAGTAACAAGGTTGAATCTGAGTCTCAGACGTGTTTTCCGCCTTGTGTCTTCTGAAATTTCAAATTTCATAACGACTCTTTCTTTACTAGGCTTACGCTTCGTTGGAGGAGTATTGCCATCCGACTATGGTGAAGCTGGGCGCCTACCTTCTGGGTGAGTTTGGACACGAGTGCCAGGACATCCCAGCCAGCAAGCAATTCAGCATGCTAAAGAAGCACTACGATCGGCAAGAGTGCAAGGAGTGTCGTGCGGGTCTGATACTTGCCTTCGCAAAGCTGTTGAATGCAAATCCGGAGTCTGGTTTTACGAACCAGATTCTGGCGGTTTTTGAGGAGTTGATCGACTCTCCGAACATCGAACTCCAGCAACGCGCCTGCGAGTTTCTGACTCTGCATAAGCACCCAACGTTCAGCGAGGCAGCCCTCACAATGATGCCTGTCTACAGCTCCGGTCGGGATAACCCTTTGATACGGCGGCTGAAGCTCCAAAATAAATCCAGGGCAACGACCCGTCACATGCTTGAGGAGTCGGCCAAATCGGAGGGCGGCAACTTGAAAAAAGCTATCGAGCCCGGCAAATCCCAGCTCAGCCCGAAATCTCTGGAAGCCCGATCTGGGCAGAGCTCTCCGGAGCTTTCCAGTGCGATCGTGCTCGCCGGCGCGAATCCGCCTGCGGCGGCTGCGAATCCGCCGGTCCTGAATGCGCCCGAAGATAAGGGCAGTCCATCCCTGGCCCTCGTGCTGTCCCCACAGAGCGGCGCCGCTTTGGCGCGTCTTCCTCCTCCGAGTGTCCCAAACAATCTGCCGAAAGGGTCGTCAGACGATTCTGACGACGGGTCCGAGGACTCCGATGGATCGTCAGGGTCGTCCGATGCCTTCCCGTCGCCGCGGGTGCTCTGGCAGCAGCTATGTCTGGCGCTGCAGGGTAGCTTCTACCTCTCTGACAACCTCTGCCTGCAGTTAAAACATGAGTACAAGCAGGAGCAGGGCAGGATAGCGATATACTTCATCAACAAATCGACAGATGGCCCGGTGGAAAATCTGAATATTGAGATCATCCATCCACCGAAGTCATCGGTCGACGACAACTCGGAATTTTTGGCCGTGCAACGCATTGATACCCAAGTGAAACGCACGTTATCGGAGGGAGAGTCTTTTACGCACTATCTCACACTGCAGTGCCTGCGACCATTCTTGCAGCCCCTGAAGTACGTTGTGACGTATATGCACGACGGGGAGAACTTGACGTTGCCGCTCACGCTGCCATCGATCCTGACCAAGTTCTGTTCGCCAGCGGTCCAGACCAACACTGTCCAAGAATTTGAACGTGGTTTCCAGGGTTTGGCTGCAGGCGAGGCAGTGATGCAAGGACAGGCGAAGATTGCGCCTGGTGGGCAAGTGCAGAGTGTCCTTAAGGGTTGCAACTTCCACGTTCTCGAACCCTACCCGAACCAGCAGTATCTGGGAGTCAGTACGCTGGCAACCAAAGGGAATGCCGGCCTCGGCATAATGGTGAAACTTGAAATGATCCAAAATCGAGCGAAGATATCGGCCAGAGCGCAACACCCGGCAGTCGCCCAAAGCGTTGCACACATGCTGGCGAGCTACATCATAGAGGCGGGGAAGTAGGCCTAGTAGGACTGAAGTAAGACTCCAATTTGTACCTTTTTTTTCAGTCTTTTTTTTTTATCATGACACAATGTAACATTTAACACTTCACCGTTCGGTTCTGTGCTTGCGGGCCGTATACAGACGCTTTTCAGCTGTTATTTTTGGAATGCAAACGCTCGATCTATTCACTTCCAAATGATGTGAAACGTCTGTAGATTGGGAACTTTTGACTTAAAGACTGGTGCGAAGATTCGCCCTCTTCAATCTGATTCTTGGTTCTCTTCCACAGTGTGGAAGAGTGTGTAATAAATGGTAGTCTCTGTGCAATAGGTGGCCGACGTTGAGAAATGTTCGAAAACAATGAGCTACTGACCCTATCCGAGTTGAAAATGGTCGTGTGCAAATCGCACTTGGTTTTCTCGTGGAGTATGTCGAAGTTTTCGAATGAATCGTTCCCAAAAATCACACTCTAGCTTCCGAGAAGGACAAACAAAAAGGATGAAACATCTAAATGGTGGCGATGTGATGAATGACACCCGATCCTGTCCTCACGTGACTTTGGGTCAATTAGTGACTCTCACACGTAGATATTAAACGTAACTTGTATCACTCAATTAATACCTCTGTAAATTAGCGTTACCGATGTACACTAATTAGTAACTTCTCTTGTCCTTTATTTGAATAACGAACGCAGCGACAGTATCATGGCAGGTTGGAACGATCAGACCATTTTCGATGGCAGTATGGCCGGGTTGGAGAAGGGAGAACATCTCGTGACGGAGAAGCGAGTGACGGAGAAGCGTGCCACGGTCGACGATCTCGCAGGTTTCGGGGGTATCGGCGGCGGCGCAGGTTTCGGGGGTATTTATGAAAGATCGATCACGGACCGCTCCTATGATACGCCAACTTACGAGGAAAAGAACGAGAAGCCGGCCTACGATCATTGGTACCAAGTGGACAGCGAGGACGACGATCTCGATGGAGAGGAATTCGGATGCTGTAAAAGCAAGAAAGGCAAAAACCCAGCCTCCTGCATAATTTGCAGCGAGGAGAGGACGGGTATAGACTCTATTATATCATTGCACCACTGCTACTACTGCACCACGGGAAAAAAACTACGTTCAGAAATGTTAACAAAAAAACCTTCTTCAGGGCGTTCGGAGTTCACGGTCTTCACGCTACTGAGATGGGTGTGCGTGGCCGTCGTGCTAGCGGGCGTGGGCCTGTGCATATGGTGCATCTCGCAGAAATGGTCATGCGATGATTGCGCGTAGTTTCAATGGACTCTCCTTTGGGTTTCACAGTGACAAGCTATGCTTTCTGCCACGATTTATGCTCTGGTTTCACGATTCATCTTCATGCTAAACACTTCTCCTGTGCATGGTTTCCATGTGCTTCCCGAGCCATTTCGTCAATCATGATCGTCAATCGGTTCTCTTCCTGCTAAGGCGAAAGCAGCGAAGGCGATGATTTTCTCTTTGACTCTTGATTTATGAGTTCTTCTCTGGGTTGTCATTTTGGACTTATTCTGCTTGGTTGGACAAGGGACACGTAGACTTTTTCATTTCGTTGCCGAGGACAATGGTAGTCTCGAGGTTGGTTCCTCTCTTTGCCATCGGGCCACTCCGAGCGTATAGCGGTGCCAGTCCAGGAACTTTCCATTTGACGGAGGAGGATATCGCGTTGAAGGAAGGTGAAGACATGAGCGCCGCAGTCGACCGGGTTCTGGAACGGTTGGTCAGTGACCACGGTAATCATAAAGCAAAAATCCAGTTTAACCAGGCCAACAAGCCAAACAACTACAATCAGAAGGAGGATGACAGCTACTTCAAAAGTATCATCTATCGCGGCCATAATCGCGGCGATTTCGCTGCTTGCACAGACGTACTGAACTTCGAATTTGGATCGAAACCGGTCTTTAAAATTGTACTTCTCAGAAAACGAGGACATGGCGGTGCATCGCGAGTTAATCACCGACAAGTATCGTGTGCAACAGTACAGGGAAGCTCTGAGCACGTTGGGTGTCAAAGACAAAGTAGTCGTTGACTTCGGATGCGGCTCGGGGATACTGAGCATATTTGCTGCCCAACTCGGAGCCGCAAAGGTCTACTGCGTGGAAAAAAGCAAGATCCGAGAGAAAGCCGAGAAAGTTATCAGGGACAACGGGTATACGAACAATGAATAGGCCGGCGTATTGAAATTTGATTGGACAGCAATGGATAATAGTCCATCGGACCCATCGGACGGCCGTCCACCAGGGCCGGTCATTTAAGATATCCTACTGGATAGTTTCCGTGACGTGCTGGTTTCCGTGATCCGTTCAGGTTTTCCAACGTGATTGAGGTGGTCTCAACCATCGAGGCGGTTCCCGAGGATTCCGCCGACGTGCTGGTCTCCGACTGGATGGGCTCGATGCTGTTGACTGGCGACATGCTTCAGCCCTTCACGGATGCGCGGGACCGAGTTCTGAAGGAGGAGGGGGCGCTGGTGCCGAGTGCGGCGACGATGTACATTCAGCCGGTTTCAGATCCCGTCTGGTGGAAGCGAAATGTCGCGTGGACCATGGAGAATGAGTACGGAATCGACTTCCGCGCCCTGATGGAGAACACATACAACCCGGGGCCAGTTCGCGTGCCGCATTGGGGGACCTTCAAGACGCAGAAGTTCCTCGGAAAGAAGAAAGCAGTACGACTAAGTCTTGATGTTTCTCTGGATTCAGACGTCTACAACTATCTTTCACGGGGAAGAGGAACATGTTAACCGATAGGAATTCAATATTTATGAACGACAAATTCTCGTCTCCAGATGTGCCAGATTGCTCTGGACTCCGACACCTACAACAAGGACTGGAGCTGCGGTCGCACGAGCAAGCGGGACCTGAAATGGGACGACGTTCCTGACAACTGGCACGGGTTCCTCCTCACCTGGGAGGTGCAGCTGTACGCGGACACATGGATATCCGCCACTGCTGGGCCGCAGTCGTCATTCACCCATTGGGGACATGTTTTTTGGCCGCGCCCTTATCTGAGAAAAAGGAAGGCCAACACGCAAGACGTTGGATTTCAGAATGAGGCCAACACGCAAGACGAGGACGACTCTGACGCGAAGATCATCGGGGACGTGAAGGAAACCACGATCGACGTATTCCAGATCGGGAATGGTCTCATGAAGGAAAAGTTGTCAGTGTCGGCACACTTGAAACGCAACGGCGGATACTGGCATGACATGAAACTGAACTTCGTCTACGGAGACGACATTTCTCAGGACATGGAAGCCTACCAGATAACCAGCGAAGGTCTCGCCCCGTACGATCAGACCGAGGTTGGTCGAGTATACGAAGGTCTCATTTCTGCCAAGCAGGCAAGCGCACCGAAAGCGAAGAAGGCCAAACAGGAATTATAAAGAGCTACACCATACTTCATGAGTCGAATCTTAGTGGAACTGAACACTAAAACCGATTTCCAGTTCAAGTGGTGGAAACGAGTCTCATGCAATGTAAATCTGTACTTTTAAGTGACGTGCATAGAAACCCAGCGACAGCCAGACGTAATCTGAAATTGCCGAAACTGTCCGCAGGTAGAGCACAGTACGTTGTTCTCTGTAGACACTATTTTTTGGTGGTGAGGTAACTGCAGCTTGAGGACGGATCATTTCGTGAGATTTTCTGAGTTGGAGACCTGTCGTGAGAGACTCTAGGTGACGAAAAAAACGATTGAGGAAAACCGTGGTTCAAAAGAACCGACTTCCGCATGAATTCGACTCTAAAATCCCACCGACTGAAAACTGATTTGAAATCGATCTCAAAATTGATCCTGAAATTTCAACCTCGTGCAGTAGCCTCATCTACGGGAGTCCGCATCCGACGACTCTAGGCTACGTCAGGAAGTCCGCGTCCGAACAAACCACAGGAAGTCCTTTCTATCTTGTATATTTGCACTTTGGAATCGAGACTGCAAAAAACGGAGAACACCACCCAGACTTCCGAAAGCGAAAAAGACACAAAATTCTCTCCCCAAAAGCGAAGATGAACGAAGAGTGTGTGGAAATCAATGCTGCCTTTCTGCGGCATTTGTGCGACACCGAGGAGCTGGCCGGCGTCACCATGCTCGAAATGGAGCTGGACGCTGAAGAGCAGCGCGTGGAGGCCATAGGGGAATTCTTACCGAACTTGGAGTCCTTGAAGCTGAACAACAGTGTCATACCCTGCGTGCGTGACCTCGGCGTCAAGTTCGAGAACGTCAAATTTCTGTGGTTGAATCGGTGTCAGTTGGTGGAATTGGATGGAATTGGTTGTCTGCCGGTGTTGGAGGAACTCTACGTCGCATTCAATGAAATCTCCGAACTGGCGCCACTGCAATTCCACGAGACTTTACAGGTCCTGGATCTCGAGGGGAACCAAGTCAAGGACCTCTCTGAAATCGAGAACCTGCAGAGTTGTTACATGCTCTCGGAGTTGAGCATTGAAGACAACCCTATCTGCAGACAGTACAAAAACCAATCCAAGTTGAAGAGAGAGATTCGGAAGGCCGTGCCGCAATTGAAGTTGCTAAATTCGATGGACTGTGAAGGAAGCATGGAAATCGACGGCGAGGCGAGCGACGCAGACATTAACTCTTCGGTGGGAACGCCAAGCGTTGGAGGCTCGTCGACGAAGAAAAAGGGCTCGACGCCAGGGAGCACGACAAAGAATAGAGAACTCGAACTCGGTGGCATGGAGCTGCTCGGGGAGGACTTCTTCGAAGAGCCAGATCCGCTGGGAGAGGATTTCTTGCAGCGCACTCTGTCGCGAATAGACGAGGAGCACGATGACGATAATCTAAAAGCAGAGACTGAAAAGAGTACCCAGAACCTTTTGGCAAAGCTGCGAAATCTCGAAAAGCGAAGCGAAGATAAGCAAAAAGCGGTCGCGGAGCGCACTGAGGATCCGAAAGCGATTCAGGATGCAAGTCGACAGCCCTCTGTGCCCACGATCAAAGAGGGGGAGGTATACTACGCACAATCCATCACGTCGCTTCGCCAGCCGCGAACCGAAGCGGAAGTGCATTCATTCCAAATTCTCCCAAAACTTGGACAGGAGCCCGACGAGCATGAACTTATCGTCGAGGCTTTGAAGGCGACGCGGGCTAACTTCTGGCGCAACAGGTGGAAGGCGAGCGACGACGTTCTGGGCATACGGCGTCCGATGACGTCGTACAGTGTGGGGAGTAGTGCGGGCAGCACAGCGAGTTATTGGAGCAAACTGGACCGCCCCCTAACGTGCTCGACGATGGTGGGGGACGATCAGGATCGCGTCAGCACAGCGGTGAGCGCAAGCAGTGTAAGCTCCGAGCTGACTCAAGGTGACGAAGCTCTGGTCGGCAGTAACCCTCTGAGGGCGATTCGGCAGAGACGAAAAAATCTCAATTTAGCCGAGAAGCACAACGAAAGCATAAGCGAGATGATCGCAAAATTCCGCAACCAATCATCCATCAGCGAGGGGGAGATAGCGCGCCGTCGAAAACAGCTGCAAGAAAACGGGATGCGGCCGAAGACGGCAGATGTGCGAATCAGTGCGGCCACGAGCATCTCCTTCGGCGGTGGAAGCGGTGGAAGTAGCAGTAGTAGCAAAGCTTCTGGAGGATTCTCGTTGTCTTCTGGTGGGGTGGGCAAGACGAGCACCGGTGGCGGCGACGGCGTTCTCAGGAACTCCGGCAGCATCATTGAAGCCACGAAAAGCGGTGACAGCCAAATCCAAAGTCCGAAGGAACTGCGAGGACCTAGCGATTCTCAGCTGGCAGCAGAGGAACTTCCGCGACGAAGCGGAATGGGAGCGCGCAGTCGCAGCCGCAGCGGTAGCTGCAGTGAGTGCACTACCGCGCAAGATGATGAAGAAGGCCGATTCGGGCTCTCAAGTGATCCGAGCAGCAGCAGTGTCGATCCGGTTGCTATGGGAGACGTTCACGTTCTGGACGAAAAAGCACGGGGGGCGAATGGAAACAGAGTGTCTCATGGTTCTCATGGTGCGGTAGGGACGCGTCTTGGTATGAAGCCGATGGGGAAGATAGACGATCTCCTTACGAGACCAAACAGCTCAAAAGGGTCTACTCTCGTTCCTGGATTTTCTCCACCGAAACCCAGAGCCCAAAAGCAGAAACAAGGCAGTGGGATTCCCTTGCCGGGAAGACGGTATTCTAAGGACCCGCGCTATTTGGCACCCCCACTAGCACCGGTTGAAACACCTATCGCTTTGGACGACGATGAAGAGGAGGAGCTCATACCAAGTCCTTTGGACTGCCCGACGAAAGTCACAAAGAGAGGCGAATTCCTCGTCCTCAGCTGACATTGTTCATCGAATAGTAAGATACACTATGGAATTTTCAACTTTCAATGTGATCAATTCACAGCTCGTCTGTGCATGTCGAATTGATATTGCAGGATTTTTAGATGTCATCGCAGAGTAGAGTCTCGTGTACCTTAAGATGTGCAAGTGATATCTGATATAATTCGACGCACTTCTTGCTCTTTTGAGGTTCGGCTTTGGAACACGAAACTGGTTTTCAAAGTTAGTACAAACTTGCTTTGCCTTAACTGGCGACGACCAGTGATTGTAGACTGTGATCCTGTGTGAAGTGATTTTTGGTTCCAGCTTTGATCTTTACCCCCGAGAATCTATGCGTAAAGGAAAGTCAGAACGGTCTAAAAACCGTCCGAGCGCGGGCTCACGCCCACTCGTTCTTTTATTTTTGCACTTTCACTCGGGGATCGGATCATTGAATGGGGATTCCACATCTCCAACCATCTGGATTACGGCCTGACGTTTCTCATGAACGTCCCCGTCTTTGTGGGGTCTGCATCTCAGCGCGTAGCAAGATCATCCATGTTGTGAACCGAAAACAGGAGTCGACCCTAAGGTTACCCTGCGTGTAGGCTAGCTTTGGACCCTTGCCGCGGGTACGAGAATTAGACGTCTGTATTATCGCTTGGAGTGCGAATTGTTTCGTCTGCGGACGAGAAAGGGACACACTCTCACATGGCAGGGCCGAGAGGAAAAGAGGGACCCTTCCCTTACCTTTGGAGACAATCTCCATACCCATCCCCCCAAAAAAGTCCCTATTCCTTTCCCTACTAGAATCCCTACGCCTACAGGCGCTCCAACTGGGTCGTCCTCCTGACGTTGCCCCATCGGGGCCCCCATGGGAGTGGGCATCCTGGTGGGTACTCGGCGACCAACCTCCCAGCCGGTCCTGTCTTCTATTGTTCGTGTTTTATGTCGATACAAGACCATCGACAAAAATTGGCCAGTGTGGGATGTTAAAATCCCGTAATTTTTCGGCCATTTTTCGAGTTCACCCTCAGAGCCCTGCTTCTGAGACATGGTGATGTGGGATCATAAATACATAAATTCGTGTTTCCCACCCTGCCCGCTTTCCACTTGAAATTCGGTACCTCCCGGACTTGAGCACCCCCCTTTTCGATCCGGAGATTCCAACAGTCCCCCTTTGACTCACATCGTGAGTTCTCGAATTTTATTATTATTGAGCGTTGGTGAACGTTTGTCTTCTCCCATCATTAAGGCGTTGGCGCATGCGAGTCTTCTTCGATTTGCGTAGATCACACGATACTTGCGATACCTGACACCTTATGAGTATACTTGCATCACACTGATACCTTCAATGTATACTGACACCTTATGAGTTTTTCACTCCTTTCCCACAGCAATCAGTGCATCCTTACTTGTTTAACTCCATCGTGATTCCACTCGTCTCTTCCCCGATCTACGTAATTTTCTTAGAACGAGAATGGCGCCCACCGAAGAGAATACTCTGGGTGAGCCCTACGAAACTGAAGACTTGGATGAGTTAATCGACACTACCGAGAAACTCCTGGAACATTGTTCCGGGGGTGGCGGATATACTATTGTGAAAGTTAATGAACAGCAGCAAGCTGTCATCTTCTTCCTTGGCGATGAGGCAGGTCAGCTGTATGCGCTGCCTGTCGATAATAGTTTCGTGTCTAGTATGCGTGAGAATTGGCCCAATCAAGAAGAATGGGCGCCTTTTTCCATGACACAAAAGTAGGGACGAGTGCAATAGGTGTTGTGTTGATGAAACGAACTTCGAAGTAGTGCTTTTCCGTGTAAGACGAATCTCGATTGCTTCTAGGTGATGTAGATGTGCGAAGTCAAAGTTGTATTCCGTGTCCGATAGTTTTGCGATGCTCTAAGAAATAGAACGAAGTTCCACAAGGTAGTAGAAGTACAAGCATAGCGAGAAGATCTAAAGACTTCACTCCATTCGATAGTTCAAGCTCTTTCTCCTCAAGATTTACCTTATTCCTTTTGAGCAAGATGAGCGACAAGACCTGCGGCTTGGAGAACGAGGACGAGTTCAAGTCATTGACGCAGAAACTTCACGACTGTCGAAACCGTCTGCAACAAGCCGAAGCCGAGAAGATGAAGCTTCGTGAGGTCAATCGCGTCCTCAAAAAGGAGAACTCGCTGAACGAGTACAAACTCCAAAAGACCCACGAAAGACTGGAAATTTTGGAAAAGGAGTTGCAGGGCGGACCGTCGTAAGCCTTATAAAATTTCAGAATTTACGACCACTTCCAAGTCCATGCCCACGCATTCGAATTCTACTGAGTTAACTCACTCCAATTCGACAATTGCCACTTAGATCCCATAATCACCCACTAGGCGTCATTCCGAGCATCATCTATTTAACAATACCCCCTTCTGAATTCCCAAGCATCATCAATTCAACAATATCAGGTTTTCTAACGAGGTCGAAGCCGACTCTCTGTTCAGCGACGAGCTTGGATTTCATGAGTTTCCGCTTGATGAGGGAGAATCGATCACGGTGAGCAAGAGCAGGGCGAAGCAGATCGTGAAATGGCTGTTTGCTGGTGACCAGTCGAATTTGACCTGCCTTGAGAAACTCACGAAATAGAAAAGGAGAGACGAACAGAACTTCGACACGGGAGAATGGAGGAGGTCTAGTGTCAAGCAGTCTAACTTGCATACTCCATGGCGAGTGCTGTGTTCCCCCCTTTTCAATTTCGCCGCTCCCTATTGATGGGCAGGCACTTCAGGATGTGAAAACAATTGCGTGACGTGATATGAGTAAAGCGCGTGGGCCTTCCTTCTCCAAAAACACTTGCGGTGATTGATGAGTTTAGATGAACGACTTCCTCTCTCCAAAAATTTAAACACTTGCGGTGATTGATGAGTTTAGATGAGCGACTCCTTCTCTCCAAAAACATTGCGTGAGTGATGGTATTGCTATTGGATCAGCTTGCGTGAATGATGATATTGATATTGGATCTGCGTGGAGTGATATCAATATTGAGCTGTGCGGGATAATGATATCAATATTGAGCTTGCGTGGAATGGTGATATTGATATCGAGCTTGCGTGGAATGAAAATATCACTATGGAGCTTGCGTGGGATGATGATATCATTACTGAGTCTGCGTGAATTGTTGACATCGGATATTGAGTTTGCGTGGTATGATAACATTAGTGACGACGTTTGGGTGAAATGCGATGAGGTCGCTATACAAACATCGTACAGACCAAGTTTCTTGATAGCGACGCGCGCTCGATTTAGAAGACAGTGCGGCACAGATTAGGAGTATGAGAGCCAACACTACTACATTTAGATTACATCACAAACAAACCCCCCCTTCCAAGAGTGGATGTCGGGGATAGCTCCTGTCATAGAACAATTGCTCCTTCTGGGCGCCCAATATAGAATGGGGAAAGCCACTAACCAACAATGCGCTGAAATCGCGCACCCCAAGTGGGCCGCCGCTGGCCGCTTGATTACGGGAGCGTCGTTGACCTCGATTGTGACCAACGTGACGAAGACCCCAACCACGACCGCAGTCGCGCTCTTCGCACGAGCTCAAGCGTCGATCCTCGAGAAGATGCAGAGCGCTTTGTTACAGCAGATCCTCTCGATCATGAGCTTGAAGCACGCCATGAGAGGATCCGGTCACCCGGAGGCCGAACTGTACGCTGCTGACAAGACCACCGCCATGGCAACACCTTCAGCCTCGTTGTTATGCCCTCGGTGAAGCTGCTTGCGGAATGGGATCCATTTTGCATGACAACGATAGGCCAGCTGGGCAAGCTCCTGATCTGCGCCATCGCCGTGGAAGCCGTGGACGAGGCCCAGAAACAGCAGATCGACGTAGACGCCATCAGCAGGGCCGTCGCGCAGATCTCCCCGAAGGAACTGGGACAAATTGCGGCTTGGCTGAGGTAAGAAGTTAACCATGTGGTAATTGGATGACACTGTTACATAAGTACCTCCAAAATTCTAGCTACTTCGCACACCTGGAGGTGGTGAAACCTGAGAAGAAGGAGCGCTTGGGATGCCAACCCGTTCGCAAAGTGGCTATCGTGAAGACCATCGACAAGTTTCTGTGTCACCCGAGTGGATGGGCCAAGGCGCTGGCCGATGCGATGTACGGCCAATACATGCGGAAGGGCCACTACGTGGACAGTATAAAACTGTTCATGGCCAATTGGCTAAACGCCGAGGGGCACCTGGGCATCGGAGTCAAGGCCACCAAGGAATTCGAGATCTTCATCAACACGGACTGCTCGACGCACTTCATGGAGACCATCTTGTGCCGGCCGCCTGGAGACGACACCGAGAAGGAGAACCAGTGACGCCTACGACCTGGACTCATAGATAGGATCTGAAAGGCTCTGCGTGGAAAGATGTCTGTGTGTGGAAGTGTTTGTGTGATGGAACGGCGTGAGAACTACGATCGATTCAATCATCCCATCTCAAAATTTTTCAATCGAGCCAGTCCAGGAGGCACGATGCGCGCCATTGTCTTCTACCTCGAGAATAGCACTTCACGATGGCGCCCGAGAAGAGCAAGTCCGTCGGACGTGCCGACACCGGCAGCGGTAAGGCCAAGTCGCCCTCCAAGAACGGCATCGCAGCGAAGAAAGGATCTGCAGCAGAAGCCAAAGCACAGTTGGCAGCAGTACGAAACGGGTTGCCGATTCCAAGTTTGGACCACAAGGCGACGGCATCGCCCGAGAAGACCAACGCAGACCCGACCGACGATACGAAACCGAACATTATGACCCAAAAGGCCGCAGCAGCCTCCCTTGGAAACTCGGGCGAGCAAGGTACGAGTGACAAGGACGCCACGAATAACAAGAAGGACATGAAGGAGGAAGGTCAGGGCGACGACGACGACTCCCCTTTCACCCCGGGAACAATGGCCGTTTTGAAGATGGAAGAGGACAAGCGAGTCAGTGAAGGAGCCGAAGGAGCAGACCCGAACAGCGCGTCGAGTGATGGTCAAGTCCAGAATCGTGTGGGACCACCAGCCAAGGCCGGTACGCCCGACGCCGACAGCAAGGCAGTCGCCAAGGCCGAAAGGAAGTCAGCAAAGAGGGGCCGCCCGAGCAGCAAAGAAGGAAAGGCGCCAAAGAAGAGCAGATCCATGGCGCGTGAGCCAGCGGGCTCAAACAAAGAAGGGGCGAATGAAAACGAGGACTCCATTGGAGCACATCTTTTCGCCAACCAACAAAGCGACGGATCGACCATGTTAGCGCCCAGCCTGCGCAATGACGGTCACCAAGGGCTGGCAACGCTTACGTATAACAACCAGGGACAGATGATATCCACCCAGCCGCACGCGTCGGGCCTCGTGTTCCAAAACATGCCGACTACCAACCAGGACCAACCGAGCCTCATCAGTTTCGACGACGGCTACGACGTGGACGACGAGTGGAACTTACGAGTCGAGGACGCGGAGGCCCTTGACCCATTTCTGATGGACGACCACAGCGCTTTCGCTCACAATCCTCACCAAGCGTTCGCTCACAACCCACACCAAGGACTATTTGAAAGTGCGGGCGTCCCTACAAACGATATGACCCTCTACAAGGAATTCCAGGAGTTCTTGAGTTTTAAAAAGAGGCACGCGGCCACAGCAGGGCAGGCCACTGCCGTGCCTCCGCCCATCCAGAACGCGGCCCCGGAAGTCCCCAAGTCGACCGCCGCAACGGTGCCGGGATTGGACCCGCAGATGGGCGCGTTTATTGGAAACATCCTGCGTGCCAGCGGGCTCGCCGGTACATCCAAGCTCGCCAAGTTCGGGGCCGGAAACGTCCGCCCGCAGGCGGAACGGATTATCCGGCTGTTCATCGACCAGACAAAGAGCAATCCGAAGGCACCGACGCTCCAAGCGGGCCAGTGTGCTGCCCTTCTTCGCACGTGTGTGGACGACAAGGCGTTGATTTTTCCGCAGGACGAGGCGGAAAGGAACATTTTGAAGCAAGCGTTGTGCGCGATTTCGAAGACGATTCCCCACTTGCGTGCCGCCGCGATCCAGGCCAAATTGAAAGAGATTCCGATCGACTCGCTCTACCTCACGATCGCATTCGCCATCGCGAGCCGAGTGTGTGTGGTGCCGAGCAGGGAACAACTCGCGACGGCGGCCCGCGTAGAAGTCGGGCAGCTTCCCGAGAACACCGCATCCTGCGCCACTGGGGTGTTGGCGCGAGTGTGCGCGGCCATTCTACGAAGCCGCCCACTTCCCATACCAGAGATCTGGATGAGCGTGTACGTATCCATGATACGGCTAGCAGGGAAGATTTTTGCGTATAAAGATTTTTAAGATTTTATCTTAAACATGAGCGCACAGTCAGCTGCAATTCTATGTTCAATTCCCATGCGCAGAGCATTCTTCCTCTAGCAAATCTTTCCCCTTGTCCCTTCTCAGGAATGAGGAAAACCTGGGGGACATCGGAACCTTGGGGACCACGGTAGACGGCGACGAGAAATTGATCAAGCAGCTGAAGGACGCAGGGGCGCGGGATGGCGCGGGCACTTTCGTGGCGAACGCCATGGGCACGTTCTACAACGTGCTGGCGGCCACGTGTCATCCTTTACACACCGAGTTACGACTGCACGGGCACTACATCAGGCACGACGTGGGAAGGGCGGCCACCAAGGCAGCGAAGGACCTTGGGAGACGCGAATTCGTTTCTCTTGCTCTCGCGTCGTGGGTATCGGCGGCGGAGGCACTGAAGGCGGAAACCCCGGAGAAGTATTGCGGAGCACTGCTCCAAGCATCGCAAGCACGTCTCGAACTGTCACTCGATGCGCCGGCCCGGGACAACGCTACCAATCACGCCAACAACGGCTCCGCGGGTAATCAGTCGAACTCCAACGGCAAGAAGAACAAGGGAGGCGGCAAGCGGTCTAAGGGATTCTGGAACAACGGGCCGCACGAGTCGTCCGGGTGGAACAACACGTCCTGGGGCAACAACAACAATCCCTGGAGCACGAACAATTCCTGGGGAGGACAGTCCAACAAATCCGATGGGAAAGGCAAGAAAGGCGGGGGCAAGAAGGGCCAGCAGGCGCCAGGCCCAAGCCCGACGTTTGACAACGGCCAGGCCTCGAAGATCCCGTTTGACGCCAAGCAGGAGATCGCGAAGAAGTGCAGGGAGACTAACAGCACACACGTGCTGAAAGTGTGCAAGTGCCCGCACGGCGATAACTGCAAGCAATACGCGTCCAACACCTGCTCCTTCTGCCACGACCCTACTGTGAAACCGGTCTACAACTTCAGCAACCGTGCATCATTTGAAAGCCTGGAAGCGTTCTACGAGAGATCCGCACATGAGGCCAAGAAGGCTTGAACAAGGGGAGCAGTGATCACTGAATTCAATTGGACTTTCTTGCTCACACGAGCTGTCCACCAATGGTCGCAAAATGCGCATTGGGAGTCAATGTCTTTTAGGCTAAAGTCATTGTGATTTGTTCGTCTGTGGAGTGTGCGACGCTGTCTAGTTGAAACAGAATGAAGTGTGACGTGTGTGACATCCCAATCAACACTGGGGCAGACTCGTCCAGCTTTCATAATTTTTTTGAGTCGTGGATGTGATCTCTAGGCTAGGGAGGGATCAACTCCCAGACGAAGTTAAGTTCTCGATGGAGCGCTATAATCATGTGGACATTAAGTCCCAGTTTTCCGAGTGGAAAAAGATGACTAGGATAGTTGAAGGAGCTCCCGAAAACCTACCGGCCACAAAGACGTCGGCGAAGGTGGAAGGACTCAGAGCACTTATGGATACGTATCTTCCAAAACACAATATTAAGAACTATGGCAAATTCATCAATGAGCTTAGGTATAATACTGATCTTGATAGTACATTTTACACGGACGACCTTATGAAGGACCGCCCTAAGCGTGCTTCGTTCATGGAACGATCTGCCAAAATCCTAGCGCATCTAAAATCTGCTGGGAGAAAGATTTGGAAAGATACATCGGGGCGCCACAATAAGGCAGCCCGAGATTTCATAGGAGACTCCGCCGCCGTCGTTGCAGAAATGCCCGAGAAGGTCATTGACGCAAACGGACGGCTGTGCAATATGTTGGATGTGCCTTGCTTTTCAACCCCTCAAGGGGCAGTTTTAGAGTGTACGGCGAACGCGATCACATATAGTAAACAGCGTCCAATTACGGACCAAAGGGCCCGTAGCCACGCGACTTTATTGAGGTCCAAGCATTTGCCACGAATCGCTTTGCCGGGCCTTTTGGTCCTGCAAGCAATGATTCAGTGGTTGACATCAGGGCTGAGTGCCACGTATGTCCAGTACCGTAAAGACGCCTTCAGCGACTGCAAGTGGCTCCTGGGGGGTGTGTTTAAATGGAACCCACGGCAGAGTAGTTACTCTATGCCGTGGGTGTCGAAGTTGGACTTCTCCCAATACTTCTTTACCTTCCGGACGGTGCAAGCCGTCCGACTTTACATTTTCGTAGACGGCGTTACACGTGTGTTCAAGTCCGATCGCTGCGGCTTCGGCAGTTTGCATAGTATCTATATTTCGTGTAGAGTAAGTGCGGCGTTGCAGTTGATATTGAATTTTGGGTTGGCCATACTCATGGTCTTGTATGTGGATGGCACAATCATCCTGAGCTGCTGTCCTGTTGTTGCGCAGGCGCAATTGTTTATGGTCGCAGGCTTGTATAGGGCCTTGGGAATACCATTAGCAGCAAAGAAAATTGAGCAACAGCAACACGACCTAGACATCACGGCCTTAGGTCTGGTCCTGCGTAGAAGAGGGCCGTTGCTTGCATTTCTTGTCCAGGAAAAACAACTAGTGCTAGCCACGGCGATGTTGGAAGAAGGCGCGCGCCTGACTAGAGAATTTAGAGTGGCTGTGAGCTTCGTCCAAAATCTGACAGGACGTCTACTCCACATATTAGGGATAATGGGACGATATAATGAGTTACAACTACTATCGAGTGTGTTGCTTCCGTTCTCTGCTGAGAATTGGTTTCGCCCAAACATTAGAAGACGCTTTATGCGGAAAACGCTGATCTTTATAATGGATCGAATTCGAACCCTGATCCCCACAGCGCGTGAAAGGCACTTGTGGGTGAGGACAGGGGAACCGAAGGCGCTGACCAGCGTGACTGACGCGAGTTTATCTGACTCGAAAAGTGCACCGAAGATAGCGCTTGGAGGTTACACGACGTTCAGTCGCAATCCGAATTACAGCGAAAGGGATGAGATAGAGGTGGAAGCCTCAGCTTTCAATGTGTGGCACATGGATGGCGTGAGTGTGCTTTTTGAGGGTGTGGATGTGAAGAATGACATTTTCCTGTATGAGATGTGCGCGGCGATTGTGAACACTTTAAAGAACGTCAGAAAGTTCCATAATATAATCCCGGAAGATGGGGGGGGGGCTATATTTAACCATACTCGACAATCAAGCAGTAATGTTCGCGATCATACGGAATTCCGCGCGTATAAAGAGCTCGAACTTCGTGGTGATATTAAGCCTTCTGAGGATATTGGCGGCGTCGTTATATTGCCCGAGAAGGCGCGCCGCAATCTCCCTCACTCTCCAATATGTCGTAACCTCCAAGAGCCCGGCTGATCTACTGACACGTCTCGACCGTTACCTGCAGCGTGCAAGGGCAACTTTTCCGTCTGGCTTCAGGAACATTAGCAACAGTGACGAGGCACGCAAGCGGGTTATCTATCCTAATGTATCAATCCAGCACACTCATCGGATCTAAATGTTGATTGAGCAAATCTAAATTTCCCTCCCCAAGAACATTTCCACTCCCAGGTGCGAAAGTTCAGCGAGCTGATGCGAACGGCTGTAGCACAAACCGCCAAAGACGTCGACAGCATCCTGTTAGGAGTGGACTCGGACGAGACGACGGCTGTCGAGAACAGTACGCGACATCGAGTTGATGGAAACGATGAACAGCCAGCAAGCAACAACGGCAATTCGGCTACAAGAACAACAACCGACCCCCCGACCAAACGCAGGCGTCGAGCAGATCGCCGCAAGGCCGAGGAACAACCGACGGTCGACGAATGAACAAAAAGCGCAGATGCTTTATCCGGAGTTCTACGTTGTGTTCAGTCCGTATCTCTTCGCCACATCGACACTGGCGGGAAAGGCATCGCGTTGCCTGCTCTTCGCAATGTATATGATGTCGACCAACCTGGTGACCTTACGACCTGATCATCTGTTGCAGCCTATTGTACCCGAGCTCCAGACCCTGTCCCCCACCAGAGTGCTGCTCCAGTTAAGGGACTGGATGATCATCTTGGGAGAATCTCAGATGGCGGTTCAGAGCCTACGAAATTACGGCGAGAGTAATTACTCACTTCTTCAGTTTGTGTTACCGAATTTTTATTCAATAGCATACTCCTGGCGTCACGTTTGGTCTAACTGTTTAAGAGTAGCGAATCGAAACGTGTTACAACAAGCACCGATCATAACTATACCGGTCTTCCGGCTCATGTCGTTTACCAGCCGTCTCATCTTGTTGTTATTAATACAGACGTCGTGGAGATTCCACAGTATCACTAAGCCGGTGGCAGTGATACGGGAATTCCTTTGCCAAGCTTCCCAGTCATTGGCTGTTACTTTCCAGTTGAGTGTTATTAAATATGTTCCACGTGAAGATGGTTTGCGGAAGACTATCTATTGCAACTGCGATAATTCCAGCTCTTCCGAATGTTGCTTCATCCATTCGTTTCAGAAGGCGGCGCGTCTAGGAATCATACAGCCAGGAATGGCACTTATGACCACTGAAACCGTGAACCAATTGAAACACGAGTTGGAACATGCTGGCCTGAAACAGCACAGTGCGCACGTGTCGTCCGCGGTCGCCACTAGACTGGCCCTACGACGTGGTGTGAATGCTTCTTTAGATGAAGTGAACGTATACAACAACTGGCGTTCTAATTCAGCCAACTTGTTTGATATGTACACCAGATGGTTTAATCGTTATGATGAGGATAGGATCATTCCGATGACTAGTGCTTTCTTAGCATTTTTAGCCAATCGAAGATCGATGACGTAGGAATCCCCATTCAATGAACCCGATCACCCTCGCTTGCGCTTCCGTCGGGTGGAAATTGCCGCAGACATACCTGTTTTAGAATGTGTTCTGCAGTTATGCCTGCTTATGGCACCGGACGCGGCTTTTGCGAACTGCGTGATCGAGTTTCGCAACCCGCGTTTTCTCCTAAATCACTGAACAGGGTAGAATCACAGGGAGGAGTTAGTTAGTACAAACTTGCTTTGCCTTAACTGGCGACGACCAGTGATTGTAGACTGTGATCCTGTGTGAAGTGATTTTTGGTTCCAGCTTTGATCTTTACCCCCGAGAATCTATGCGTAAAGGAAAGTCAGAACGGTCTGTAGGTTAGTCAAGAGTTCTTTTATTTCGTTTTTTCCCTCCTCTCCCTACCCTTGGGATGAGTGCCGCAGACATACCTGTTTTAGAATGTGTTCTGCAGTTATGCCTGCTTATGGCACCGGGCGCGGCTTTTGCGAACTGCGTGATCGAGTTTCGCAACCCGCGTTTTCTCCTAAATCACTGAACAGGGTAGAATCACAGGGAGGAGTTAGTTACCTTGAACTTATCATACATTTTTGCCGCGCGTCCGTAAAAGCTTGCCGTTCTTTCATCCATAGACTATCGGCGCAAGTCCTGGTGTGTGTGACACACAGGGTCACGCAGTTGGTGCGGCAGTGTGAAATCCGAGTTGTATTTCCGTTCCATTCTTGTGCTGTGACCAAGGCGGTGAGAAGTGAGTCAACTGGTACTAGGCGTCGCCTAAGGCGAGCTGCGGGTATTAAACGAACAGTCCGATGTCACTCAATGCTCACTTCGAGCACATCTGGGGCGTCGATAACTTTGGTGAACATCCACGCGGTGGGTGTTCCACTGGGGAGGAGACGCTAACCAGTGGTGGTGAAGACGGCTTCGCGGGCGGCAGTGGTGGCAGTGGTGGTGCCCGGAGCAGGAGTCTTTCTCGTGCTTCGAGCGCAGGTCTCGCAGGAGAGGGCAAAGACGGATGTGAGTCCCACCCAACGCAAAGTAATGCTTCAAGCCTGAACAGAATTGAAGGTGGCCAGCACGTGAAGTTTTTTTGGAAGAGCGCCAACGAAGTGCACATCACGCATCTCGACGATGGGTGTCCGGTGGTCGACTTCGACGGTGACCTCCTTCGGGTCTTCAAGTCGGAATCGGAGCGGGACGAAGGGATCAGCCTCCTGAATATTCGAGTTAATTTTACAGTCGCGAAACTCACACGTTGAAGTGGAGCTCGAGACAGAAGAGGTTGAAAGTGGTTTTTGATGCTTGATCGGCGATCTGATCGCAGCGTTATGGCTATCTTGGATTGTCCCACCGATGCGATTACTTTCCGGTACTCTTAAACTTTTACTACTTTTCCGCTATTTTTGTTCGGCGGCATTTTCAGTACAACCGTATTCCCCTATTAACGATTATCCAAGAGAGCGGCAACATGATTATCCGGGAATTTGCACCAAGGCGCCAGTCTTACGTCCAACGTAACGTCACTACTGCAGCGGCTGCAGGTCTAGCACTGTCTCCTGTTTTGCGCACTCGTATGTCTTCATTGCGTTCAAACCCTAGCAGGTATGTCATTATTACTTGTCTTTCGAAGTATGATGAAACCGGTATGTAGGTGGATTCTATCAGAGTAGAAGGAGAGAGCAGCATATTATCGAGTAGCTAGCTCTTCGCCGGCATATACCACGCACTATCGAAGCGACGGTCCTGACCTACGCTATTCTCGGTCGTAGCCAAGCTCTACAGTGAGAGATGTCGCAGCCGGAAGACCAACATAGCTCCGCTGGAGCTTCGGGAATCTTGGATAATAACAGCCTTCAGGCTAACATGATGCAGATGGCCGCGAACAATATGCAACAAGGAATGATGATGCAAGGCACCGGGATACAGGGAAATGGAATGGGTGGGATGCAAAATAACGGTGATGTGATGGCAATGTTGCAGAATGGGCTGATGAACAATGCCGGGATGATGAACAATGCCGGGATGATCAATAATGCGGGCATGATGAACAATGGGGGCATGATGAACAATGGGGGCATGATCAACAATGCGGGCATGATGAACAACAATGGGATGATGAACAACACCGGGATGATGCAGCAGGGCAATAACATGATGCAAATGCAGTGGCAAGGGAACAACAATATGAATTGGAATATGAATCAGGGTCAGATGATGGACCAACAAAATTGGCAGGGACAGGTATTGATGGAGCAACAGAATTGCCTGACCTTGACTAACCTAAGAATCATCCAATCGTTAGTTTCGACTTAATCTGAAAATCCTTTATTTGGATTCTGAACTCGAATTCTTCCCTATAGAATATGGCGAGCTGGAATACGGCGGACCCCTATTCGAATAACAATTACGGCGCTATGCAGCAGCAGCAGCCGCAGCAGCTTATGACGTCGAACAATAACGCAAATGCTTACGGTCAGGGTGACGGACAGCAGGGGCAGCAAGGACAGGACTATCCCGAAGAAGATGACGCCGACGTGCCCGATCAGGACGCTGACATGGATAAGCTAGTTCCGATTGTCCCGAATCTGAAGGATTTGCCCAACCACGAGAGAATGTTCTATCGACACATCCCGAAGAACTCGAAGGATCAGATCCCAGAGAACAATTTCGGCAGCAAAGAGGTCTTACCGATCGACTTGCGGAAGAGGGAGATTGTGAAGCACTTCCTGAAGCACCGCATCACCTGTATCCGCGGTGAGACGGGTTGTGGCAAGTCCACGCGCATCCCGATCTTTCTGAAGGAGATGTGGGACGCCGGCCTGATCAAGAATCCGTCCCTCTTGCTCGACTCGGACAACCCGTTTCTGAACGAGGGAAAAGACGCCCGAAATGTCAACGCCAACAGCAAGGAGGACGGCAAGAAGAAAACGGAAAGTGGTGAGGAGCACACGCACTTTCGCGTCCTGGTGACGCAGCCGCGGCGGATCGCGTGTATCTCGCTGGCGCAGCGGGTGGCGGACAGCGTGAGCAGCCGCCTCGGTGACAGCGTCGGGTACATGATCTCGGGCGACAACAACACGAAGAAGGGCAGGACGCAGATCATCTTCGTGACCACGGGCTACCTCCTCCAGATGGTGGTGAACAATCCCGAGAGACTGAACGAGTACTCGCACATAGTGCTCGACGAGGTGCACGAGCGCGACGTGGACGCAGACCTCGTGAACCTGATCATCAAGCTCCAGATGCGACAGGCGGCGAAAAGTTTCCGGCTGGTCATCATGAGTGCCACACTGCAGGGCGACCTTTTCGGCAAGTATTTCTGCGAAGGCAACAAGAAGGTCAAGCCAATCTATGTGGGGGCGAAGAGGTATCAACGCATTTTTTCTCAACAAGACCGTAAATCTGCCCAGGTTTGAAACTTGAAATTTGAAATCTCAGGTACCACGTGAATCCAGTTCACTTGGACGAGCTGGACCGACGGTCGTTGTCGAATGAGGCGCGCCAGGCTTTGCAAAACGCGATGAAGCAGTTCGACCGCTCGTGGGATCCGCACCTGCGCGTACAGGAAGAGGTGAACCCCGACGATGAGGACGACGAAGACGGGGACACGGACACGGAAGACGAAAGCGAGGACGACGAGGAAGACGATCTCGATGAGGACGAGGACGAGGACGACGAGGACGAGGACGAAGAGGTGTCGCCTTTGACGAAGCAAGCGCGAAAAGCCCAAAAGGAAGCCGACCGATCCCTGCAGAAGCAGCAGCGCCAACTCGAAAAGGCGCGGCGGAAAGACGAGAGGAAGAACTCGCTAACGGCGGGAGGAAAGCAGGGCAAAAAGTACGCATCGAAGAACGACATCGTGCGGCCGTCAGTCATGAACGGTTTCGATGCGCTCTGTCGCGACGTGGTACGCAACCACGTCGCGCCGGGGGAGGGGATCCTCGTGTTCTTACCTGGCATCGCGGAAATCACCGACATCCACGAGACCATCCTCGAACTGGAGGAAGAGTTCGGTCGATGGAACAACGGGGGCGGGAAGAGCGAGAGCGAAGCCCCCACTCCCGCCGCGGGCGAGATGCAGCGATCGGGGCAGACCACCGACATGGATCCCGAGGCTATCCTCCAGGTCCCCTACTGGCAGCGCGGCATCAAGAAGCTGAAGGTGTTCGTCCTGCACTCGCTGATCCCAAAAGACGAGCAGGAGGGGGCTGTGTTCAACGAGCCCGAGCCCGGTGTCTGCCACGTGATTCTCTCCTCCAATATCGCGGAGTCGTCGCTGACCATCCCCAAGATCCGCACCGTGATCGACTTCGGCTTACGCCGACACATGATCTACGACTCCTCCCGACACATGTCCGTGCTCACTACGGCGTGGGTTTCGCAGGCCTCCGTAAAACAACGAATGGGTCGCACCGGCCGCGTGTTCGCGGGCACGAACATCCGGCTGTACCCGAAGTACTTCTTCGACCAGATGCACGAGTTCGATCCGCCGGAGATGGAGACGGCGCCGTTGGAGAAGCTGTATCTGAATGTGAAATTTCTCGCCAGCAAGCTGCCCGCGTTCGACTACCACCCGGACCTGTTCGGGTACGTCGCGCCCAACGACCTGGAGGCGTTGTGCAAGGTCAAGGGCAGCCAGTTCTTCGCGGTGGACGTGCCGGTAAGCGGCACGGGCAGCGGCACGGGCAGCGGCATGGGGAGCGGCATGGCGAGCGCCGCCAGCCACGACAGCGGCCCGCCGACCCGGCGCGTGATCCGCAAGAAGCTGCGGCCGCGCGAGCTTTTGTCGCTCACGGTGCAGCCGCCGGACCTAGTCTCGCTGGAGCGCAGCATCGGCACGCTGGTGGACACGGGCGCGCTGACCACGGCGGACGACGACGCCGCTCTAACCCTGCTGGGCCACTTCATGCTCCACCTCCCGATCGACATTTATTTGTGCCGCATGATTTTATATGGTGCCCTATTCGACTGCATGGCGGACGCGATCATCATTGCCGCAGCCTTATCGTCGAAAGAGCCGTTCACCTCGCCCACGCACCTGGTGATGACGGACCCCGTCGAGTACGCCCGCGCCGTGAAGCGGAGCCACAAAGCCCGCGAGTACTTCGACGCCGGCCACTACAGCGAGCCGCTGATGTTCCGCAACCTGATGGTGACCTACATCGAGGAGTTCAACGCAGACAAGAAGGAGAAGGCGGACAAGAAGCAGAAGCAGCTGGACGAGTACAACCGCAAGTACGAGAAGAAGAAGCAGGAGCTGCGGAACCGCAAGAACGACGGCGAGCGCTTCCGCTGGGACGAGGAGGAGCGCATACTCGATTATAACACGTACTACCGGCTGACGAAGGAGGAGAACGCGAAGTTCCAGATGAAGACCTTCAGCGGGAAGTTCGGGCGCGACTACATGGTCGCCGGGAAAAGATGTTCGCACATGTGCACGTCGATCATGGATACGGCGACAAGGGTCCAGCAGTTCGTGTGTCCGGACTCGAAAGTTCGAAAACATATCGACCTGCTCCTGGAATCGCTGTCCACCAAGGCCGTGGGCAAGGACGGGCTGGCCGAGCTGTTCTCGAACCCGCCGCGGATCCTGAAGGCGCTGATCGTCGCGAGCTTCGGCGCCAACATCGTGAAGGGGACACACAGATTGCCGAGCTGGATGGACGACCCGCGGATGGCGATCGTGGAGCCGCCGCTAAGGGGCGGGGGCAGCAGTGGGTCGTCGAAGAAGAACAAGCACAACAACTCTAAGGCAAAGCAGGCGGACAAGGCGGTGAAGGGCGACGAGAAGCGCGACAAGATGCTCTGCAACGTGCTCGCGGCCGAGATGGACCCGGGGAGGACCCTTGTTTTAACCTGGGAGATGGACAAGGCGAACGACGTTTGGTGGAACGACCGCTACAAATCCCGCTCCACGCGCTGGCTGTTCAAGGAGGACCTGCGGTACACCATCAGCATGATCACCGACTGCCCCTGCGACGCGCTGAAACTGCAGGTCGACGACAAGGCCCGGATCGCGTTCGTGGAGTTCCCGGCGGAGGTTGTCGATGTCAAGGACGATAAAAGCCCCCCGTCGAAGCAGACCACGCCCCGCGGAGAGGGAAAACGGGGAAAGGGGAAGGGCGGCAAAGGCGGCGCCCGGGACGACGACGACTGCCGAGACGGCGACCAGGACGCCGAGGCGGTGCTGAATGTCAAGCCCATCTCCAAGCTCACCAACGCGCACATGGACCAGTGGCTGATCAAGGCCGTGCCCCAAAGAGCGCTTCCCCTGCTGGACATGTTCGGCGGGGGCCGCTTCAAGTTCAACATGCAGGTCCAGTGGCACCCCAAGTACAAGAACGAGGACTACATCCACAATCCCGAGGAGCGCAGCCGGTGGAACAAGCAGGACAACAACAACTGGAACACCAATCGAGGCGGCAGGAAGCGGAACAACGACTGGGACGACTGGGACGACGGTCCCGACGACGCGGCTTCGTTCTTCGATTCGATCCGGCCGCTCACGTTGATGTTTCATCGGCCGATAACCTACCACGAGCTCCAGTGGGAGGTCTTCGACACCCACGGGATGTTCACCTCGGCCGAGCAGGAGAAGCACTACAACGACTACTTCGAGCACAAGGTCCTGCCCTTCCAGATCAAGGCGCTGCGGAAGAAGCGGAAGTCCAAGTTCGCGAACGGCAAGCGGACCGGGGCCGGGGGCGGAGCCGCGGCGCTGCAGGCGCAGCAGCAGGCGGAGGCGCAGCTGGCCCTCCACGCGCGACAGACCGCCGTGGGCGTGCACCTGGACCACCTGCGGGCCGGCAACGTGTACCCGTCGAAGCCGCCCAGCAAGGGCGTGAAGGCGCAGCTCTCGTGGCGCAACAGCGTGGGCGCGATGACGACCGCGCTGTCCACGCGGCCGTTCGGCGCGTGTCCGGACGATATTCGGGTGTTCGACACCACCAGCGGCAAGGACGCCGGGGCCATGAAGCTGCCCCTGAGCGAGATCTACTACAAGGACCTGGACTGGGACGAGACCAAGCAGTACCGGGAGCGCATGCTGCAGCGCGCTTTGGAGAAGGGGGTGCGCAATGTGAAGGACGAGCAGCTGTTCATCATGGAGAGGTGCGGGCAGATGCTGCCCTCCGAGTTTGTGGGGGTGTTCTGCTCGGCGCGGTCTGGCGTGTCGGGGAAATCGTCGCCCGCGTGGCTGGACAACGTGACGCTGCTGTCGACCGACGGGCCGCCCGTCATCCGGCGCGTGTTCCCGGGCGGCTTCTCGCTGAGTCCTTTGTCGGGCGGCGGAAACGGCGGAAACAAAGAGAAGAGAAATTCTGGAAACAGAGACAAGGACAAGCGGCAGCAAAGACAAGCAGCTCAAGCTGGGGAGGCCGAGGCCACGCAGCAGATCAAGAACCACGTGGAGTCGCTGTTCCACGCGGCGTGGGAGGAGGCGAGCGCGACCTCAGGCCCCCTTTTTTCGACGCTGCTCTTCCTGACCTTCGCGAACCCGAAGGTGGCGGTGAACGTGTCGGGGAGTCTGGATTCCGGCGAGATTTTTGCCGCGGATTTGGGGTGGACGTGCTCGCTGCGCTGTCGCGCGCGGGCGCTGGATCCCATCATCGACCTCGACGAAAAGGAGGGGAAGAGGCTTCATGAGGAATTAATGTCGCTGCTCCCCGCCTCCCAGTGGGACACGCGCGGCAGCAAGCAGCAGAGAGAGGATATCCAGGACTATCTGCGCGAGTACATAGACGACCCGCACGCGGCCTACACGCGCAGCAAGGGCTATTACAGCGAGCCTGACGATGGCAACCAAAAGTCCAAGACCAAAGCGCTCAACATTTTCGACATCGAGCGGATCAACGCGCTCCGCCAGCGCATCAGCCACGAAGTGCGCATCCAGAGCATGCCGGGGAAGAAACAAGGCGAAAAGACCCCGCCCGAGGCCGAGAGCTCGGCGACGTCCGGCACCGACGAGGCCGCCACGGCGGGCAAGCCTGAGGGCACAACTACTAGGTCTCCGCAGAAGAGCAAGGGCCACAAGGGCCGCGGCAAGGGGGACCACACCATCGAGGCCGACGAGAAGTCCTACCTAGCCAGCCCTCTGCTGAAGGACACGCCCGAAGTGCGGAAGTGTTTGGACAGGCTGATTGACCACGCCGGAAAGGATTCCATGGTGTGTGACGAGGAGCCTTCCATGGCGTGCGACAGTGAGAGTGGCCAGGGCGAGGAGACTTCGCAGTCGGGGCCGGAGCTCTTCGTGGAGAGCATTATGGACACGGTGGCTCAGCTGAAGACCGGCAAGCGATCTGTTGGGGATTTCATCAGTGCACACCAACGGCAAATGGACATGGCCACGAATCCGCTTTTCGACGGCGAGACGCACGAGCGATGCACGACGGTGGGGCAGCGCATGGCGAAGTTAGCGGCCGAGAAGGGGCTGCACACGACCGGCGCGCGGAAAGCGCAGCTAAAGGGGAACACCAACGCGACGACGAGCGCTGCTCCTCGCGCTTCGCGCTCGTCCGAATCTTCTTCGGGCGCGAAGCAGGCGAAGCAGCAGAAACTTATGCCCAAGCTCAGCCCCGAGGAGTTCCGGGAACTGTTTCCCGAGTATACGGACGCGACCGTGGTTTTCGCGTGCGTGTGGAGCTACCTGTTCGCGGAGGAGTCGGAGCTGCTGGAGAGGGCCGTGGTGGCGGACCTCTTTCCGAAGAACTGGGGGCGAATGCAGTACGAAATCCTGGCCGAGCTGCTGAAGGACGACTCGGCGCTCGAGGACCCGCTGGTGAAGCCCGTCTTCGAGCGCGTGCTGCGGAGCAGGCGGTGCTGGCTGGCGAAGGTCGCTGACGAAGAGAGCTCCTCGGCGGGGGACGTGTGGGTGCTGAAACGGTTGCCAGAGGTGCTGTGGGGCTCAACG
>JACKZZ010010772.1_pt1 | contig 28714 bp, 21 predicted proteins | sample 8027871 | NCBI WGS metagenome assembly JACKZZ01 (sample SAMN15724774, study PRJNA655200) | protist metagenome | isolation source: fluorescence activated cell sorting (FACS) single amplified genomes of... | place: USA: West Boothbay Harbor, Gulf of Maine | collected 2000-07-19
GAACTCTTTGAACGTGATTTCGTCAGTGGTAGCCTCGGCGGTCAGAATTCGCACGAGCTCGTCTGCGATATCCGGAACACCGAAGTTATCACAGAACTGATGGATTTCTTGCTCAGTGATTTTGCCGTCGTTATCCCGATCGATGGAGTTGAAAATGGCGTATTCCCGGGGAAAATCTGTCTTCAGCGTCGAGCGGTACGAATGCGAGCTCCGAAATGGATTCACGCGTTGAAAGTACTCGTCTGAAGTGTGACCGCGAAACCCTTCGCTGTTGTAATACCGTCTTGCGCCTCCCTGGTTAAACAACCGTCTTCGTCCTCTGCTGGCGAAAGTTGAGGATCGCGAGCTAGTAGAGATTCGTCCGGAGAAAAGGGCCTTTCCACCTTCGAATACACGACTGCTGGATGACATACCTGCTGTCGTTTGAATAGGTCTTAATCGGGTAGCAAACATCTTCGACTCTCTCTAGAAGCTCTCACCACCTACAAGTAACGCGATCTCGAAACCCAGGTCAACGGAAGCACAAAAACTTCCACACTTTAAACAAAATGACTGACGCATTCCTACAACCCTTCGTGAGATAGGTGGAAAAGGCAACCGGTAGTTCGCGACTCCGACGTGACGTGTTGACTTTGACGCACACGCCGAGAGATCGCTATTAGCGGTTGAATAAGGCGTCGTATGATTCGCACATCGCCTAGTATAGGTGATATGAATACGAATCAGACACTCTTCCACCATCTCATGGTACTTCTCGGGTCGGAAGATAATCCGTTAACTCGGATTCTCCCTATCAAAGGCGAACAGCCAATCAGCTTCTTCAAAGAACGTGTATTCCACGAATCGTGGTCGGACACATTAGTGGAAGTAAGACACTACATCCGTTTTCACACGAGGGATTCTTTCTATTGTTGGTATCTCTTAATGAGCGACCGAGTCGTCTTCGAATTAAGAGTTTCCAAACTGTTCTTCAATCAGAAATGCATTCAGTGCTACATCAATAGGGATCAGAGCGAGTTTGTTGAAATTCTCAGCGTTCCTGATGTACCTTTTGTAGATCGAACTGGCGCTCCCGGGCCAGTTGTTCCACTTGTTAATAGACTTCGCGCCGATCTTCTGATTTTTTGCAAAAATATAGCATCCCAATGCCGATGCCACATGAAAGGAATGGCCCCTAATGCTAAACGTCTTCATCTCGGTACGAAAACGCTTGATAATCGAACGAGATATAATCGATTTGCCAGCCTCTATACGCCCAGTCCGTAGATAGCGCTTGTATAGATGGACGAAGCAGAATCTATCCTTGAAGTAGTCAGAGCAATTGCACCAAATCTTTTTACAAAGGCCTGTCTGTTTCGGGATGTGCTTACATTCTGACACCATAGCAGTCCAATATCCACAATCGCTGACTACCGACTTGGATTTGTCTACGATTTGAATGCTTCCGCTTAGTGTGTGGAAGCGCCAGCTTGTCAGAGTGAGTAATATACACAAAAGTTGAGACTGATCGGAAAGTTTGGCAAATACGAGACGCGAAACAGGCGGAGCCTGACCTGGATCTTTCATTCTGCATTGTCTTAACGTATTACACCACACGTGCTTCCAAACGTGCATGTGGTTTGAAGTTAGTGGACTCAAGTGCGAAATCATCGCGTAAATTGTTTCCGCATAATTTCTCGCAGTCTGTTCGCAGTGCCCGACCGCTGCTAACAGTAGCAACCAATCACGTAGCAAAAATAATAATCTCAACGGACGCATAGACTCGATTCCCATTTCGAATTCGCCGTAGTTTAATATGACTTCGTCACGCGCAATGCCTTCACGTAGTACAAACTGCAGGAATAGCAGGGCGCGACTTGCCTTATTCCTCAAGGTTGAGTCCTTAAACATACTGGTGGGGAAAATCTCGAAGAAGAATGGAATCCATCGAGTAACAAGAAGTCCATTTTTTGCCTTTGGGACCATCCTGGCACATTCCCGCTTGCTCGCGCGTACGCTTCTGAGCTCCTCCATCTTCGCTCTTTCCCTCGCCAGGATCTTGTCCAGGCCTGTCTGCATCGATGTTGAGCGACATGCCGCGGATGGTCTGCGCGATCTCATCATGCGCCTCCTTGAGCTCGCCGTCCAGGTCTACAGTCTGGGGTTTTTATATTGGGTTTTTAGATTGGTCTTGTAGTTTAGTGAATCGAGATTCCCAGGCGGGGTAATCGAAAAAAGGACTGTTGTGCCTTCTGGTGCTGTGAGATGTCCTCAAAGCCTTGTGGAAAGATCCGGCCTGCGTCGATGTCGCGGCCCTCGAGTCTGGTGAGGATGTCGGCCGGATTGTTCTTTGACTTCACATACGTGGCCAGAGGTTCGATGAAAGGACCATTGCTGGGCGGACACAGCTTTTGATTGAGTAGCCTCAGCATCGCCAGTGTAATAGCGAAGTCCACACTCTTGACTCCCGTCGAATTCTTTAGCAGCGAATACGTGACTGCTTGGTCATCGCAGTACAATAATAGAAAAGCACGAGAACTCGTCGGCAACTGGTCCCGAATCGTAGCGAGATTCATGTGAATGTTCACCAAAATAGCCATCATCTCCATAACGAAGACTTCAGGTCGAAACGGAATTCCTTCGGTAAGTGCAGCGTCGTTGTCGATGTGCCACGGCCTAGCGATATCAACTTCCGGCTGTAACTCCGGCCGCTCGTTGTAGTGAGTGGCAGGCTTCAGACTAACGAAGCCCCCCGTCTTCGACTTCCAGCCTTCTAGGCTTGCATCCGCCACCGACGCGCGGACTGGATATTCCTCTAGTCCAAGGTATACTGCGCCTAATATATCCGGCTGCGCCGCTAGTCTGATCTCCTCGACTACGTATAAAAAGGCGCGCCTGATGAAAGTTCTTCTGGTATTTCGCTGGAAGAAGCTCTCAACGCCGAAAGGATATAGCACGCACGTGAGGATGGGTACGCCATTCACCCTGCCTAACACCACACTCATGCTATTTAGACGCCCTAGCAACTGTTGTACGTCTGTCAGGGTAAGCGCGTGTCGCCTGATCCTGTTAGCCACATACTCGATCAAATTCAAAGTCATCTTCACTTGTTTGATCTGCACCGACATTCCTATGTTGACCCCGAACCGCGTTAATTCGACACCTAGAGTTATGATGCTAGCGCGTTCCATCTGCGTTTCTATCTTGTTGTACGCTAACGGAATTCTTAATTCCTTGAAAAGAGCGCACGTGACGAATAAACAAGCGCGAAGACGGTATGGATCCGTAGCTAGCAGCGTCGCGTCGTCTACATAGATAACTGCCAGGGTCAACAGACTCTTGTTTAGTATCATTTGCAACAGCCGGGAAAATCTACATGCGCAGAAAATGCTGTGGAGACTGCCGAAACTGTTGACCGCCGACTCAATCACAAACTGTTCCCCACGCAAGTACCAAACAGCTTTTGAATCGTATTTGATAGAAAGATATGGAAGTAAGACCCGAAGTCCAACTTCCCGAGCAGAGGTACGCAGCTGCGTAGGTTCCGCGGGAAATATTTCTTGAATTCCTCATTCAGCATCATAATATCTCGACACAGATCCTTGCGCCCTTGGTGGTGCTGGAAGTTTAAACTACTCACGATACAACCAATCAACGATTGTACAGTTTGAACTCCTGGCAGAAGCAACAGCGGTATGATCGTGGGCGCGACTGTCGCGATCCCGTTGCGAAGACGATGATCCGTAGTGGATCTCGTCTCACTGTACAAGACCTGATCTGCCATTGAGTCGTAAAAAGACCCTTGCTTGACTGTGAAACATGGTACAGCTTCGAGATTGACATATTCTCCGCCTTCAACTACCTTGGCGGGGAAGTCTTGTTTGACTGGGGCTACTCCAGTCCAAACAAGCAGCTTGGCGGGGAAGTCTTGTTTGGCGGGGCTTCTTCATATTCTCGAAGCGTCTTCTCGACCTCTAGAGAGTGGGATTCGGACCGGTCTTTATAGATAGAGCGCCCTTGTCGTTTGACGTTATGCAAATAATTATGCGCCCTGCAAATCATCGATTCGCTTTTCGGGTGCGGGCCGCATAAGCCATCTACATAAAACGGGGAAGTCATATCTGTTCCGCGCTCGATCTCGTCTAGGAACTTTGCCGCGCCTAGGTCTGGCAAATACTCTTTACACAATGCCCTAACGGCATGAGCCTTGACACGTGACCTGTCTTGATGTGCTCGTCATTCTCCGGCGCCTTCCGGATTATCTCCCTCATGGTTTTCCACCTCTGAGTGAGGTTCTTCACATTGACCATACCGAAAACATCTAAAGAGCATTTGCACTCGTCCGGGATCATATCCCTACCTAGATTACGCAAAACTTCCATTTTGCCCTACTCCTCTTTCTTTGTTTGAATGGGAGGAACGAGATCATCACACGTGCGGCCCAGTTGGGGCGGGCGAGGATACCAGCATCACAACGTGACTCGATCTCGGCCACAGACAGTAGCGCCTACTCGGACGACGACTCGTGCGCGAACACCTGTATCTTCCTGCTCTCTCAATCCTTTTTTCGTCAACATCGTCGGCGCGCTCCCAACGACCTCTAGCCGGGCGGAAGGGGCGACCAAAAAAGACAAAATTTTTTAAAAATTTTTCAAAATTTTTTATTTTAATTTCAAAAGCGGATGCCTTCCTGGCTTTACTGCGCCTCTCCAGACGCCTGTTGCTTGGCCTCCTTCGCTGCTTTGGCCTTCGTCTTCTTGCTGGCCCACGTCTTCAGATTTTCAAACGTGGATCCAGTGGCCACCTTGAACATGCCGTTCTCGGTTTTGTTATGCGAAAGCCAGCAACCTCCATCGGAATTCTTTTTGCAGCTGTCCATGAACGGGCAGGCGATGAACTTCAGCAAATCCACCTGGCTTTTCTCCCTGGCCATCTTCACTATCTCCTGCGTGGGCGAAAGCTTCTTTTCGGATCGGCCTCCCTCCTGGTGAGGAGTTTTCCGTCGTTCTTGACCATTCCGATTTTTCCCGGACGCATTGTTAGGGCACCGACTGCTATCCCGGTTGTTCTGGTTTTGCTCAGGCCGGGTGTCATTGTTCCGGCTCTTCTTCTTGTTGTTGTAGCCCGAGTTGTTGTTCTGCTGACCCTTATTGCTCTGATCAGAGTTGTAGCTGGCACGCTCAGTGGTGCTGATAGCCTGCGAGGCGGTCGCGAAGAACTTCTCCCCAAACGCCTCGCTGTCGTTCACTCTGTACGCTCGTTGCAGCGCGAGGAGCAACGAGGCTGCGACGCCCAAGTAACACTTGCCGCGCATCGCGTCGACGAGGCATGTAATCTTCGGGACAACCGCGCGCCGCGCCGCGTGCTCGTGCAAGATGGCGAACTTGAAAATCTCCAACTCTCTCGCCGTGGCCACCACGTTCGCCGCGACTTGCGCGACTCCTTTGGCATATTCCTCCAGCGAATTCTGCTGACCCAAGGTCTTCAACTCCGACGTCAACTTCGTGTTCAAGTTGATAATGGACAGGATGGAGTCGGCCGCGTGCGGCTTGCCCTGCTGGCTGAGAATGTCAATTTTTCGATGAGTGAACACTTGGAATGCTACCAGCCACATCGTGCGAAGTTATAGATGTACCTAAAGACGCAGCCTCTGTAGTCGGTCAAAATATCCGTGAAGGAGCGCCATACATGGCTGGTCTGGAAGGGGACGGCGCGTACTGCATTGAAATAAGCATCCATCAAAAATGACGTGGCCGCGCCCAAGGCGCCCGACGGTATGTTCACCTCCTGCACACCTAGGACCTTCGCGATCTTCTCAGGGCTTGGAATTGCTAAGCCACGCGTGGAACGGAGAAACGCTGCAATGAGGTATCCGGCTTCCACGTCGTATTGCATGAAGGCGCCATATACGTACGTCTGCGATCCTAAGCCATGCAGCTCACAGATCACAAACAGTGCTTCCATTACTATGTGGACGCCAAACACCTCCACGTTAACTGCGAGAATCTTCTCTTTGGTGAATGCATTCAAGAAGATAGACTGCGCCTGGGCGGCCACGTTCTGGTGCGTGTCGTACGCCTCCAGGATCTTAGCGGCTGCTCGAACGATCTTCTTATCCTGCTTATCGGCCATCGTTTTCTGCCAGAGCTCCATCTGTTTAGACCAGTCTCCGAACGCCGCTGGCGGCGCGGCCGTCATGTCGTTCCAGACGGTGTAGTAGTCAGCCATCCCGGGCGCCTGCTTGTGCGCGAAGTCCTTGTGCCGGTCCTGTCTGTCTTTCGAGGACACGCCGTTTTGGTGACGAGATCGGCACACGTTGGGCTCGAAGTTGCCGGCCTGCTCCGGCGTCTCGAACCTCTGGTTCGGACACCACGTGCGCGTGTTAAAGAAGTTGCCAGCCTTCTTTTTCAAAGGAATGCTCTTAGCCTGCCGGTTACGCTTGATCCGCTCGATGTTCTCGAAGGCTTGCGCTTCTTCGTCCAATTCCGCCTCGTCGATCGGGTCATCCGCAGGCTCATCTTGTTCCATAGGATCAGCGTAGCCATCGTCCTCGTCTTCTTCGCCTTCAACGTCCTGGCTCTTGGACCGTTTCGACGGTTGCCGAGAGACATCGGGAGATTCTGGATTGCCAGCCTTCTCTCTCTTCGTCGATGCCTTCGGCGCAGCCTTGGCTTTCTTCGTGGCCGATTTGGCTTTCGCCTTGGCTCGCTTCATCGGGGCCTTCTGCTTGTCGTGGTCCTCGTCGTCGGATGCCTTGTCCCCTTGGTCGCCGTTGTGATCTTCCGCGTCTTTATCCTTCTGGGCCTCGTCCTTATCGTTGTGGTCGACGTCCTTCTGATCACGCTTCTCTTTCGAATTGTCCTTGTCCTCGGGCGTATCGTCGCCGTCACCCTTAGGTGATTCGGGGACGGACTTGTCTGCACCGTCGGGGCTCAAGCCCATGTCGTCGTCGCGAGGTAGGTCGTCGTTCTTGTGGTCAACGCCCTTGTCCTTGTGGCTATTCTTAGCCTGGCTCTTGGACGGCGGCTTGGCCGAACTAGTCGCTCTATCGTCCTTGTCCTGGTCATCCGCGTCGTCGTCGTGGTCGGAGAAGAGCGACTGCTTCTTAACTGTGGGCTTCTTCGTCGGGACCTTGGCCGCGCCTTTGGACTGTCGAGAACCAGATTTGGGCGTGATCAGCTCCTCGCCCTTGTCGTCCTCGTCTTCGGCCTTCTGGTGCGTGGACTTAGACTTACCCAAAGTTTTAGATGCCGCGACCGTCTTCTTGTTGCCGGACTTGTTGGCGGCCGAGCCACCAGGTGGCGGGGCCTTGGCTTTGTCAATGTTCTTGACATCCTCATGGTCACCGAAACTAGACGACGGCACATTCGCTTTAGCGGATGCCAAAGAAGCTTTTGCCTTAGCAAGCGCTTTGTTCTTCTCACTCATGAGTGAGGGAACTTTTCTACAAGTGTTTTTTGGATAGGAGGGGAAGGATTACTTTGTGAGAAATGACCCATTTGGGGCGTGGGTATGAGGACTGGCAATTCGAAATCTGTCATTCTCAGTGTCACAATCTCGCATATGATCTCTCATTTCGAGAACAACGTCTGTCACAGCTCAGGTCTAAATTTCCCATCTCCTGCCTGTCGTCTCTGTTTTCGAATCTGCATCGAAACTAGAGTGACAGTTTTTCTAAAAAACTACGAGATGGTTATCGCGATGCTTAGTCATCGCTCATCAGCAGGTCCCTGAAGGAGTTCCCAGTGACGTTCTCGTCACCCAGCATGTGGTAGAAGGGGTTGTCCTCGTGCTCTCTGCCCAACGCTTTTTCGATCTCGATGATCGCGCCAAGCACTCGCTTCAGCGACTTCTCGTAAGCGGTGCCCTTCTTCCGCGCAGCTTCGATTGTATCCAGCGTAAAGTCCCTCGGATGCACCATCCCTGGGCCCTCGCCGTCGAGGACGAACTGCCTTCGCGCTGTCCAATTCCTGTTTTTCACGTAATCATGGTCGGTGGGAACGGTGCATGTCAGGCTGAGCACGAACGACGCGACATTCCCTATGCATTGGGGCAGGAAGGTGAAAAAATGTTTGGAGGAAGGATCTGCCTCATGTTCATGGGTAAATCGCTTCTTCCTAGCTTGTTGACAGATCGCCATAATTATGGCGGCCACCGCTTCGAGAAACTCCCTGAACTCCTGGCTCCAATGATCCATCACTGGCCCACTCACAGGCGCTACTACCCGGTCAAAGGGGAGCGCTTGTGAGTTGAGAGTCCCAGGCACGCGAGCTGCAGTCATCGTAATGTTGATCCGGGCCATGGTTAGCACGTCCGCAAGTACCGTGTTCGCGATTCTCTTCACCACTTCCGGATGCAGCCGCAGGAAGGTGGCGTAGTCGCGCACGTCGTTGACGAAGAAGTGGCCTAGAATCGTAAACAAGGATCCTTGCAGCTCAGCTAGGTCTGGGTACACTCCGGCCGGTAACTTCACTTGCATGAAGTCTGGGGCGGTGTCTTCGAGTGGGTCCTCGGAGACCAGAGAAATTACGTCACTACCCTGATCAGACATGGTCTGTAGTTGTTGTAGCGGTGCTTGAGCTCTCCGCTTTTTTCGTTTTTTCGCCTTGTTTTGATATGAGAAGAATTTTTTGATCTCGATTTCCACGTCAGAAAATTTTCCAATGCGCACATGGTCACGAACATGTCTACGCGGAAAGACCCAAGCGGCCTTTTCTCATGCAGATTTCTAAAAGTACCACTTCGACCCAAGGCTCGCCATGCCTCAGGCGTCAGTGGTCATCGGACAAGCCAGACTCCTGCCACGCATCGTGGTACCAGTTCTGGTGATGCAACAATTTGTGGCGCACGCTACTACTGTCATAGAACAGTTCCAACTCCTAGGTGATAGTTGAACTTGCAGTGGGGACGATATTAGCGCCGTAAAGGCGGAAGAAATAAGCTGGATGGCGCCGAACAAACTTCGCTGGCCATATATGAGTCGATCAGCCCATGGCCAGGAAGTAAAATATCTCCATTATGTCCTTGAAAAATCCGCACTAGCATCGTATAATCCGATCATGACCGCTGCAGGTCAGAGGATCGAGAAGGAGGGATGTCTCGTCATTCCGACTGCTGCTCTGGGCTTAGTTCTGGTTTTTGGACCAGAGCGACTTCAGCTGCAGGGCCATTTCCTTGGCCGTTTTGCTCACTACGTGCTGCGCCCGCTCGTCCTCCGTCGTGTCCGCCGGATCTTGCTCATGACAGGATACCGGGCTGCCGGCCACGCTCGCGTCTCCGGCCTGGCTCGTGTCGGGCTTCTCCGATCGCGCATCCCGCAGCTGCTTGCAGAGGTCGTGGACCTCATTGAGGTGCTCCTCCCTCATGGCCTGCTGGGACTCGTTGAAACTGTTTTCCAAACGAGTCATGTCATCAATATGATCAGCGCGCATTCGTTGCGCGCGCTGATCCACAGCCGGGCCACTCGATGACTCCAGCAGCTTGGCCCGCTCGGCATCGATGGCCTTTTCGACCCTGGCCGATGCCTCGTCCATCATCCTGGCCGTGCACTCGGAGACACGTTTGTCGGCTTGGGCGCGTTCGAACGCCATGGCATCGAGCACTTGCTTGTTCAGCCGTTTAGCCGCCTCGTCAGCGGCGACCAGGTTCTGGAACTCCAGCCGCCTGCATTCGTCTTCCACCGCGCGCGCCTGATCCTTCATGCGCGCGGCCAGATCGTCGATCTCCTGGAGGTGCCTCTTACGCAGCGCCGTGGCGTCATCTTGCACTCTTTCCCACCTCTTGGCGATCTCCTGCGACGCCTCGCGCTCTTCGGAGAGGGTCTCTTTCTCCCGTTCAAGCGCCGCTCTGGCGTCGTTGCGCTCCTTGATGAGCTCGGCCTTCTCGTCCTTCCAGGCTTCCTCCGCCGCCTCCCGGGCCTCGCGCCCAGCCTCCAGTTCGCGGCGCTCCTGAGTGAGAAACCGTGATATGTTATCAGCATCAGTGATGAAAATTATGAGATCAGTTTTGAGAATCCCAACTCTTCAACGCCGAAGTGAAAAAGATCACACCACGAGACGCAGAGTCTGGTTCCTAGCAAGCTGGGCGCCCGCAGGATTGCCGATTAGCATGCCCAACTGACGCGCTCCTTCGTCGCTGGAGTCAGTTGTGTCAGTGTAGGTATTCGTGGATTAACGAGAATCAAGATCATCACCACGAAAGAAGGGGGGTAATATATTTACGTGTCCAATCCATTCGGGTAGAGGAGACGCTTGTCGCTGCGCTGCTTCGCACGGCGCGGCACCGATTGAGCAGCCGCGATACGGTTAAAAGCCGGCCACTTCGTCTGTTGAGCGACGGGGCTCGGCACGAGCACCATGGCCGCACGACACAACGCACTAGTTGTGTTGCCGGCCCCATCTTTGGTAGTCACGTTAGCGGTAGTCAGGGACCCCACCTGCGCAGCTACAGCTTGAACATCCTGCAAAGAAGCACCGCTGGTGCTTACAATATCATTCGGCGCAGCGTCCATCAGGTCTGCAGATCGATGGATCGAAACTATTGTAGGATGAGGTTTACAGTTTGAAAAACTTTTTCACTTCAAATCCTTCTTTCGCCTTCTTAAATCCCTGCGACTGTGATTTAATGAGGGAAGAGACTGCGCTACTGTAGTGCGTTTTTTGACTCAGCGCGAAACGCCCCGCTGGCACAGAGTGGTCGCTACGCTCGTTACAGGCCTCACGCTTTGCAAAGGGAAAGGAGAACGACCAAAATGCAGAAAAAGAGTCTTCCTTTATACTCATCATAGCTGACCTTCCAGTCCAAACTGTAAAGTCCCGACACAATCTGTATTGTCCGGTGCATCATTGTTCTGTGGGCTCCATGACTTAATGTACATGCAGAAACCACGTGTTTGGCCATGTTTGTATAGATCCACAAACGACCTGGGCACGATAACTAGCTTCACCGATAGTCGAGAGCCAGTCGCATTTCTCAAAGTCGCAGATCATGCGTAGTATCGACTCGAGCTCCCCGGGCAGCGTTGATTCACACTTGACCCGGTTGACCCTCATCCATACCAAACAATCACTTTGACCGTGAGAAATACCCTATACGCATCCTGGAGGTGGAGACGCTTCTCCTCAACAATGCCTGCAAGTGTCCCTATCTTCATTGAACCGAAGTTGTAAAGGGAGAACAGGATTATATAACGACCCGAGAAAGTGCAGATATATAGGCTGAGCGTCATAGTTTCATTCAAAGGAAACCAGCTCAGTCGCCGCCAGTGTCGATCGAAAAGCCAAAAAGGCGTCGATCGACGGTGGTGACGAACAACGAAGTTGCCCCATATCAGTCAAAACCGCAATGATTGTGCGATCTTTCTTATTTTCTCATATAAGAGAGTCGTTATCATTGTTCCAGTACCTTCTAGTCTATCTCATAGCTAGTTCTCACGAAGGGTTGGTTGTGTCAGGCTTTCGCCATTTAGGTAAACAAGTTTACCAAAATCCACCTATGCTTTGACGTAACATTGTAGTGTCCAATCCAGACTTTACGACTCTTTTCAGACATTCGAGTATATGATTTGGTCATTGCTCGACTCTTTGTGGAAAGCTCCTCATATTTCCCACCTCTCTGACTCCGCGGACGCCAACAGTTGGCCATGCGCGAAGAGTGATTCACATCACATTACCGATACAAAAGCAAGATCTGAAGATGTCGAGGAAAAGACTTTACATGGCCGACGTCTAGTGAGAGAATTCTCACAAGGAGTAATTTTCTTCGGAGTAGCCCTGTGTGTCTCATCCTTTGGACGGCTGGACGGACGGACGGTTCCTCTCCGTCCGTCCGTCCGTCCGTCCGTCCGTCCGCACTGCAGTCAGAATATTTAAGGGCATCCGAAAACCGCAACAACTGGGCCCGCTGCAGTGAGAAGTCGACAAAACTGAACTCTATGGAAAAAAGTGACAGAAGCGCAAGCGAATAAGCATAGCTTGGCTTTTCCTCTAGGTTGCGAGTCTGAGAGGCGCAGAGGCGTGATGACCAGTCTGGCAACTCTCTGACAGGGAAGTAGAACAGACTCTTGGCACGCAAAATCGACTGAAGGTCCCGTCCGTCGTTTGTGCCCAAACTAACTTCGGAGCCCCGTCCGTCCGTCCAGTGCGCAAACCCACTTCGGGGCCCCGTCCGTCCGCCCGTCCGTCCGTCCGTCCAATGGGCAAAACCACTTCGGGATCCCGTCCGTCCAATGCGCAAACCCACTTCCGGGCCCCGTCCATGCGCCCGTCCGTCCGTCCAACGTGCGAACCCACCTCGGGATCCCGTCCGTCCGCCCGTCCGTCCGTCCAATGTGCAAACCCACTTCCGGATCCCGTCCGAACCTCTTGTTCAATTCAGTTCTGGACTTGTCTTTCCAGACAATCGTCTGGGAGCCGTTGCCATTCAGGTTAAAGACCTCCTTTCGTCTGGATGCAACTCGAAAATCTCGTATGCTGTCACAGTCCAGGTTCCCGAACTCCAGCACTCCTACGAACTCGACTCGCTCTCTTGAAGGCATGCGACTCCTGCTAGCTCGACTAGCACTTCACTGCTCTTGATGATCGACTTGCTCCAGCATCTCGTCTTGCGAAGACATGGGGGTGGTTGATGTTCGCCTGAGCTCGACTGACATCGTCTGCACCTTCTCGGCCAATCATCAAAACCGGCGCGCCTACGTTCTTTGGTTTTCTTTTCTTCTCATCATAGGTTTTCGGCCAGCTGGCGGTACGCCCTTACGAGAAGAACAAAAGAAACGCACGACAAAGTGAACAAACGAAACGTACAATCGCCAGTTCTTTCAATCGACCATAGACTTAGTCTGTATCACCTTCACTCGTTCAGAGACAATTACGATTACGGTTAAGATTACTAGTGGTGCTGAGTGGCTTCAAAAATCGCCACCACCTGCATTTGTATAACTGCGTGTCTGCTTTGTTGTGCTTCTATCTATGATAATATAGCCGAGAAAAGGCATGTAAGAAACATATGGAGAGTGAGAGCCAGGAAGTATATACAGACAAGATAATGCAGCATGTGGCGTGGCAGTATGCAGGGCGAGACATGTATTATATGTGAAACATGTATAATATGCGAAAGTACAGAACGTGACAACGCAGTACGACGTAAGAGATATGATGTGGAGATAACATGTAGCATGGAAAGTGCTAACTAGTAGTGCTAATGCTTAAGTGTCATAGATAAGTAGCACGTAGCGACAGTAATGTAACAGCGCGCTTCAGATAGCAATGAATTAACGCACAGAGAAGCAATGCCCCCCTCCGCCAGTGGTGGGGGGGTTTGGGGGGTTAGAGAGGGGGGGAAACAGTGAGTGCTGCGCCTGGCGGCACCGCATTCGAGGAAGCAACCGCAAAACGATTGAGGGATTCGGGTTCCTCCGATGTCGCACCTGTTTTAGTTTGTGTGTCGAATTCTTTTGGAACTACGCCAAAGGCAGTAACCACAAAAAAGGGCTTCGGACTCTCTCCACGCGCTTCCGTTTTACTTTGTGTGGATTTTTTTTGGAACAGCGCCTGAGGCAGCAGCCGCAAAAAGGTTTAGGGCGTCGGGCTTATTTCAACACGTTATATCTGTTGTAGTTTGTGTGTAGAATTCTTTGGGAACGGCGAACGAGGATGCGACCGTAAAATTTCGAGAGCCTACGCGCAAACCGTTTAGGGGTTAGGCGTTCCAAATTGCAGGTGTACGTGCGTGCGCAGATGGATCGGGGACAGCCCACCTTCCCCCCAGGCTTATTGCTGCTCCTTACCACCACACCCGCCCCACAAGCATTGCCTGGGCAGGCTCTGTTGGTTCGGAATCAGCTGCCGATGTATGTCGGCCAAGTGCCGGAGGTCGAGTGGGGTCCAAAGTTTGTCGGGTGGGGGTTCCTGCTTCTTCCTTCTTGATGCATACGTATATGTAGAGCGCCATGTGATTTTGCGACGGGGTATGCAGGCTCAGCGGGTAGAAATTAGATAACTGGACTCCAGTTCATAGGTCGCGATTCTTTACGACACTGGAAAGGAAAAGTTCCCTCCACATCGCGACTGAAAATCCCGCGATCGAGAAATCTTGTGAATGTGAAAACAATTTCTCCGATAGACAATTCGCATCCAACATTCCCCCAGCTCCAGTATAATTCCGCCCCCACCAGACTCAGTGCACCCACTTCCGTGCACCAATTCCTCCCGGTTCTACAAATCTAGCGCCCCTTGCGGGCCCCGTGGACCCTGCGCCCCGCGTAGCGCCCCCTGCCTTTCCATCCACCTCTTCTCCACGCACCGCAAGTCTACGCCTCCCAGCTTCCCTGCCTGCACGCACTCACGGTCTCCCCACAACTCGGGCAGCCGTGCCGTACCGTGGTATTCGCGACGCGGGTAGATGCGCACCCGCCGCGCGCCTTCCGCAGCGCTGGAAATCACGTCTGCCGCCCAGTACCGCGGCACTTCCTGCGCGTTCTTAATCCCATGAAAGAATGCCGGCCCGCCGTCGTGCCGCTGTGGCGCCGCATCATACCCCTCCGGCGACCCGCAGACGAAGTCGTGCACCCAGCCGCGGTTCTTCGGGAACACACGGACGGTCAGGCGGAGGGGGGTGTTACCAACCGAGAGTTCAGTTGTTTCCGGTCCTGGCACGGCCAAATCCGGAAATCTGGCCCAAGGATTATAATCTTGGACCGTAAGAACCAGCCCCTTGCGGTCCAGCTCCCGGAACTTAGCGAGCTCCGGATTGGGGAGGCTCGAGTTTCCCAGGCTGGGCAGTTCGCCAGGCTCGAGGCTCCCAGGCTCGTCATCCTTGGGCAGCCCCATCCCGATCGCGCTCCGGCACAGGTGGGTCATGTTGAAGAAGCGGTCGAACATTTTCTTCTGCCCGCCCTCGCCCTTCTCGAGCGCAAGACCTTTGTACGCGGCATCGCAGGCTTCCGCCCTGCGAGCCCCGTCCGCCACCGGGGCTACCTTTCCAAAGATCCTGGCAAGTAAAACATGGATCGCCCCATTATCGTCACTGGACCAGCCGCTCGGCTTTTCCTTCTCCATGGCCGCCCACTCCGCAAGGAAGGCGCGGGCGGCGGGGGAGTTTCGGGCAACATAATTCCCCGCAGCCACCTCATACGTCGTGCACCGCTCGTAAAACGAAATGTCTATGGGCGGAGTCGCGAGGGACGGGTAGATCCCTGACGGGCCTGAGGTGGAGGCGGAGTTCTGCACGGAGTTCTGCACGGAGCTCTGCACGTTCTGGACCGTCGAGTTCAAGCTCTCCTCCGACTCAGGCGAAGCTCCGCCTGCGTCTAGCCAAGGCCTGAGGTCCTTGTCCGGACGCCCAGCAAGAGTATCGGCATCGAAGACAGCGACTATGCGGGCAGCAGGACCCACAAAGGCGGCAGGCTTCGTGTTGGCATGCGCCGCGAGATAGCACGCGACCTGACAGTGCTTGCAAAAGAAGTAGTCCTGATTCTGCCGCAAACACCGACCATAACAGCTCGCTGCTGCTCCTCCCTGCTGCGAGCTTTCATCATGATGCTCCGCGTGCGGGTTTTGCACGGACAGAGTGAAGCCCTGGGCCTTCGCCATACACCGCATTGAGTCGAGCGCAAGCTCGTACCTCTTTTGGTACGTTTGATCCACAGGAACTAGCACGTGAATGTTCTCTGGGCGGAGAAGCCGCGAAGACGGAGGAGGGGCCTGTTCGACTGCAGGTTCTTTGCGAACGCTTGGCGCCGTCAAGCGCCTGTCCAAAGCTTCGCCGTCCGCCATCGCTGGCAGTGGCGCCCAGGCTGGGCGCACGAACCCCGCTTTCCGGTCCAGTTCCACGCCAAAGGCGCACGCAAAGTCCACCTTCCCGCTCCCTGGGTGGATGCAGCCGCGGGCGCGCCACCCTTCTGGCTCCTTGCCGCTACCGTGGTAATGGCACTGCGGGTACAGGCTCGCGGAATAGGCACGGGTCTCCAAACTTGAAGGAGCCTTGACAATCCTCTCTTCGATGTTCACCGTCCAGTGGCGCGCGACTTCGTCCGGCGTCTTGACGCCGTGGTAGAACAGCACCGGGCTGTTCTGGTCCCGTTTCGCCATTTCCTCCGGGGACCCGCAGACCACGTCGTGGACCCAGGCGTGCGAGCGCGGGAAGAGCAAAGCGGTTAGGCCCACGGGGTGGGCGACAACGGGCGGAGGGACGTCGGTTGATGGGATGGGCGTCGACGTGAGGAGAGCTCGACCGCTGGACACAGCCACAGAGTCGTCGGCCCCGGGGCCCGCGATCGTGTTCCTTGCCACGGCCCGGCTCTTGAGCAGCATGCCTCTCGATCCCGTCCCTCGAAACGCGTCCAGCATTTTTTTTTGCGTTCTTGCTTGTTGCTCGATTTCCGCCTCCGAGTAGGCCCTGCCGTCCACGGGGTTTTTTGTCGGCGCCGTGCCCCTGGAGCGGCCCATCCCAACGCGCTCGCGGCAGCACTGCACGAACTCTGCGTAGGGCTCGAGGTTGTCACTTAGCGCGGTGAGGTTCTGGTACACTGTATAGCAGTGCTGGTAGTCGGCCGCGCTGCCCATCTCCTCCAGCATCTTCACGTGGATGGCGCCGTTGTCGGCGCTGGAGAAGCCGGGCGGGCGGTCGGCCACCATGCGAGCCCAGTTGCGCAGGAAGCGGACAGAGGTATCGCTGTTCGCCGCGATGTAGTTGCCGGCCGCTATCTCGCCGAACGGCTGACACCTCTCGTACAGCGCCAGATCCGCGCCGTAGCGTTGGAGACGCTGGATCCAAAAGTCCAGCGGCCGCGCGGGAAGCCCAGCTAGTACATCCGCGTCGAAAACGAACACAAAGGAGGCCCGAGGCAGACCGGTCGCCAATTTGAATTCAATAGGAGTCCGTCCAGGATGGGATTCATTTGAAATCAGATTTGAACCCTTCGTCTGGTCCAAACGGTGCACCTCCAGGTAGCACGCCACCATGCAGTGCTTGCGGTAGAAAAAGTCGTTGTTGTGCTTCCCGCTCCGGTCCACCACGCACCCGCACGCCTCGGCGTTCTTCGCCGTCATCCAGGGCCCGTTTCCGCCGCTCCCATCGGGCGCGGGGTCCGCCTCGTCGTACAGCGTGTAGCCGTGCTGCTTCGCGTAGCACTTCAGCGTCTGCATTTCCAACGCGTAGCTGGCGCGGAACTGGCCGTCGGCGGGCACGAGGATGTGCACGTTCTCGGGCGCGGGGAGCCGCCGCCGGTCGTAGAGGAGGCCGTCGGCGTTATCAAAGTTTGCTTCATGATCTAGGGTTGTAGCTTCCGTCGTTTCCTGCCCATAATAACTATGATGACGCAGATACTTGGAAGACCGTGTGCCAGACACAGACAGGAAATACGCAGTTCCCGCGAAGAGTCGCTGGAAAACGGCCATGTCGTTCCTTGATCATCCGCAACGATGACTATTTCTGTATACTCGGAAGTCAGAATCTACGACTTTTGCTGAGACATAAGGTTACAATGGATTGGATGTATTCGTTTTCACCTCGGAAGATTGCCCTCAAAGTCCGTGCGATCCTTCATGTGATTTTCCTCCATCAACGTGTTGCCTCAGTATTCTGAGGTATTTTTCTCAATCTTTTTTGACTGTGCTTCAGTTGTCTCAGATCCGACCTCTCACAACGCACTTCACACCACAAGTTTGAAATTGAACACAGAGATCTCGGAGCATTGCACCTTCCATGAATTCAATGCAGCGAAGTTGAATACAGATCGGGTGATACCTTGAGTTGATCGCAATCGAATTCAATACATTGGTACAATGGTATGGTACAATGGTATGATACATTGATGATAGTACTCTGGCTCAACGCATTCGAATTCCACGTCACGGTCTAAACCACGCCCTGAACGGGTTCTGCCCCTGCATTGCGTCTGCCATCATTTTCTTACTACTGCTCACCACGCTATTCATGGCTGAACCAGCGTCACTCCCGAAATTGTTCCGAAGCGAAGGCATCACACCAGACATGAACGACGCTTTGGCTGCGCGTCGCATTTCCTGTCGCCGTCGCAGGATTTGAGCCTGTTCTTCCATGTCGAATTCCAAAAACTTCAGTAACACGGGGATGCACTGCTCATGTTCGTCTGGACCCGTGACGAAGCAATCCAGGAATTGGCGAAATACACAGCGAATGTACTCCATCTGGGTCCGCTCCTGCACGTTATGCTCCAAATTCGACGTCGCATGAATTTCCTGGAAATCAAATAATAATTGGTTGAATCATCTCACGTGATCGTAGTAACAAAGTTCTATACTGTTTGATTGAATTGAATTAGAAGACACTACCTGCAGCTGCAGTATGAGATGCTCATTTTGTTGCCTGAGGAGCTCTTCGTCTCTTTTTTCTTGCTCCGTACACTGCTCATATTGCCGTATCAGAGCGCGCAATTCCATTATATCAGACCATGGCACCGTTGGTTTCCGCTCGGCGTCACCGTCGTCCCGCAAATCGATTTCGGAGGAGCCTATCCCCTTCAGATTCAACTTCAATCGATTGTTCATTGGATTTTTCCTTGCATCAGCACTGCGATTCGTTGGAGTAACGTTTGCAATCACAGAGTCTTCGACAGGACTGGTGGATCTTGGCAATTCTAAAGGCTGCGCACCGCAGGACGCCCTGCCGGAACGTTGATGGCTCTTTTTCCGCTGTTCTTCATCCTGACTTACGGACCCGGATGAATTTTGTACGGAAGACTTCGACTCACCCGTCGTGCTCTCCTCCTTTGAGTTGTTGTTATTTTGCGACCAACTATTGTCATCGTTGACAGCGGCAGTACTAGTCGCCATACTACTCGAAGCATTCTTCTGCGGAGAGTTCTCTGACGCTCCTCCAGAGCCTTCTCCAGAACATTCTCCTGCTGCTGTGCACAAGTCGATACTGGGCGCGAGCGCGTTTTGGGGTGTCGTTAAGGGAGTTCCATTTGAAGCAATTCCGCCGCTAGCGTGACTTCCTCTGCGGTCCATGGTCGCATACCGATCTTTCAACGTCTTGATCTCGATCTCCAAGTTCTTTGCGAGCGTCTTCAAAATCTCCACCTCTTGCTCCATCGCGTGCTTTCGGCCACGTTCTTCGTCTCGCCAATACTTCTCTGCTATGCGAGCTTCTTCCACCTTTTCTTGCAGCTCGATCTCCAAGTCGGCTTTCTTCTTCTCAAAACTCGCGAACTGCGACTGTTTCTGGGTTAGACCATCGGAGAGAAGCAGAATATCACTGCGCGCCTGGGTTATCTTGCTGTCCACCCCAGCGTTGGACTGCTGGACCTTCTGGATCTCTAGCGCAAGATTGTTTACCTCCTGTCGCAAGCTCTGGTTCTTCTCCATCGTCTGCGCGATCGTCTGCGCGAGGGCCTTGGCCTCCATGGGCCCACTTGCCTGCTCGGCCTGGATTTTCACCACCGTAGCGGCCTTCCGCTTATACTTTTCATATTCTTCAGCGACGTTCGCGAGAAATCTCGAGCGCTCGTCCTTCAATCGCCGAACGACAGCCGCCTCCTCTTCTCTTACGGAAGTCGCCTGCCGGATCAGAGTTTGCATTGGTGGCGGGATCCGGGTCTCCACATTGAGAACAGACGGCAAGACATTGGTGGCTGCACTCCTGGACGATTCCGAAGGACTATTAGTCGAGGACAACGACTCGCCAGCGCCACTGGAGGTGGATGCACTCATCAGCTCAACAAGCTGACCCTTCTTCCACCAGCGACGACGCCGTCTGTTGCCCTTTTCACTTTCACTCTCCTTGCCGCCGTTATTTTCTCGCAGCATGCACCAAATTTCCTTTTCTGTCCGCGGATTCGCAGTACTCTCGGACTTTTTAAGGTCCTTAGCACCCTCAGATGCACCTGTCTGGATCGCTGCAGTGCCCTTCTCGTTTTCAGGCTCCACAGCTTTCGTCAAGCTCGTTGCTGCTGCAACGACGCTGCTCCCAGGAGCTGTGCTCACCTCCACTTCCACCGTAAGTTGCACTTCCTTACTGGAGAAGCTTCCGAAGAAATCTTTGTCTGCACGCTTCACCCTGTCAACCTCCTCCTGTAGATTCACTTGCTGCTCTTGCTTACCATGTAATTGCTCCTGCAGCTGTGCTATCTTTTTCTCATTCGCTTTTAGTTTAGCACCCGCTTGCTCCATGATCTGCTTGTATTTTGCCATTTTGGCATCCTCTCTCTCCTGCTGCTCTATTTCCGTCTCTCGCGACTGCTTTTGCTTTTCGATTTCGGTGCCAAGAGCATCCAACTCATTCTGCACGTCTAGACAGGAGGACTTCTGGTCATCGAGAAAAATCACCAGCTGCTCCTTGGTAGCGGTCTTCTTCTCCTGGATATTGGACTGCAGCACTTTATTGGTTTGGCCGAGGGTTCGGACCCGCTCTCGCGTGTCTTCCAGGATAGACTGGAGAGTCTCCCGCGCACAGGACAGCAACCCTCGTGACAGCTTCGCGGGAAGCTGAGCAGAGCCGGAGAGCCTGTGGGAAATGAGAAGAGCCAAGATAAAAAACTTGAGACACACGTTCGCAACTTAATATTGATTTTGAGGTGCGATTTTCACGTGCCATTACTGACAAAACTAAGTACGTCTCAAAATATTTGTCGATGTTCTTCCGTAGCGCGTTTGTAACCGCTTTGAGCTGTCCATCTTTGAGCACTTTTGAAGCCAGATAGATGTCTTCGAGTGTAGCCGTAATTCTCTCCGCGATTGCTTTCCGTGTCTCTAAGAAGTTCGCTATACGAGTCTCAAGCACCTTTTCTTCCATTATGATCGAATTGTTGGAGACGAGACACCGCGCCAATTCGGTTTTGGCCCGGCAATCTTCGACGATTTCTTCAGACAAATTGCTTCCCAGTCCGAGATCGCCACCATCCCCATCAGCATCGGGACACGTCGAGGTGGAAAACGATTGCAGAAGCGAAACCTCTGCATCATTTTTGCATTTCGCAGTGCGCACTTCGCTCTCGAGAAAATTAGCTTGTGCGACGACATTTTCGAGCTCTTTCTTCAGAGCTAGAAGGTCCGAATCTCCATGCAGTGCCTTCGCGAGAACGCCGTCATCTACACTGAGATCATCGACGTTTGTACTCGCTGGTTCCTCGTTTGTACTCGCCTCTCTGGCCTTCTGGAGACTCTCCTCCGCTTGCCTCACAGCTTCTGTTAGCTGCGTCTTCTCTCGCACGGCTGCTTCCTTCGCTTCAGCGAGAGATGGTTTCTCGTTGCTGGCCACACGCTCTCCATTGTCCTTTTGCACTTTCTTTCTAAGCATGTCCTCCAAAGACTCCTTGCGCAGCTTGATTTCATTCTTCAACGACTTTTTGCGTTGCGCGAAGTCACACTGCAACCTCTCCACGCTCTCGGCTTCCTGAGATTCCGTTGCCAGCATCGCATCTCGCGCTCGCAGCGCTGCCGCCAATGCCTCAAGATCATCTTCCTTCGTCTTCAAAAGGGTTTCCTGCGCATCGACTTGGATTTTGAGGGAATCGGCTTCGGCTTTAAGTTTCTCGTTCTTAGACGCCCCTGCTTCTTTTTCCTCGGCGAGGCTATGACACCCGCTCCGCCGCTGCTGAAATTGTGCCTTGACCGTTTCCAAAGACTCTCGAGCGGCGTTTTTCGAAGATTCCTTCTCTGCCCGGCACGCTTCACACTGCCGCCGACGCGATCGTAACTCCGCCAACATTTTCTCCGTGTTCTCTCGTTCGACCTTCTTTCGCTCAGCAATTTCTTTGGCAGCATCCAGGTTCTCTTTCTTTTGTGCATTTCTGGACCCGATTTCGTGTTCTTTCGCCCGTTCCGCCTTTCGCACATCCCTCCTTGCACGTTTGATGTCGCGGCGTTTCACCCTGTCCGACTTTCGTGATTCACGATCTGCTTTCTGCCTCCCGCGCTCCCGCGCTTTCGCTTCGCTCCCAGACCGACACTCGACGACGCAACGCACGGAGGCGTTCAACCTCGTTTCTAATTCTCCGAGCAGATTGTCTTCAGATCGCAACATCAAGAAAAGTTTCGCGATCACGTCAGGAAACTGTTCGACGTCGTGACCGGTTCCAAAATGTGATCGAACCTCCTCTATTCGCGCGATCGAGGCCTGTAGAATTCCTTCTCTCTCCGTTTTTTCCTGCAGTTTCTTCCGATGATCTTCCTGCGCGGAGATAACGTCGTCCTTTCCCTTCTGCATCACCGCCTTCAACTCTTCTGCGCAAGAGGCTTTGAGTTTGTCCATGCAGACCTTGCCAGAAGACTTCTCTGAATTCTGTTGGGCACCCCCATCATCGAGAGATGGCTTGAGCTCCGCGAGTTTTTTTTCCACGTGCTTAACCTTTTCGAAGGATTTTTGAAGCAAGCCCTCGAGCTTCTCCCGTGGAAGATCTCGCAGACGGCCCTCGATTGACATGACGCCCTGCCGCTGAAATGACTTATCTACACTTCGATCACTGTTTGAATCTTCTACGGCTGTAGTGTCCAAGAGTGTCCGCCGTCTATCGCCTTCATTAACGTACTGACTGCCAAACGTCCCAGTCGCTTCCCAGCCGCCAGAGCGACTCGCTTTTACTTCATGCACCGTGAAGGAGATCGTCGCAGAACATCACCTGACATGATTCTTCTACAATTGATTATTTATCGATGTTATCCAAGATTATAAATTCGCTGCAACAATTGCAGTGCGACTTGATGACCGTAACTTCTGTCACGTGACTCATGTCACCCTCGAATTTCAGTGGATCTGCAAAACATTAAGTCCTCACTGTTGTCACCACCTCAAAGAAACTTGACGAACTTTTCCTCAAGAACGGACTCAGAAACATCGCAGAAATAAACCTTTTGAAACGCAGCTTTTACGCATGCGAACACTTCAAGCGTCACACCGTAACGGAGATTCAACAAAGCTCGACGAAGATAAGAGATCTTAGGAGAACGATTCTTCTAGTGTACCCCTCCCTGTACATCCAGCAAGTACTGTGTACAGTCCTTGCACATTGGAACCAATGGAACTAGAGACAACAAGCGCCGCTGAGAGCGTGACAAACAACGCCGGACTGCTGAGTCCGAAACGCTCAGTACCGAAATTTTAGGATCAATCGCGCAGTGTGTCAGTGAAAGAAAGATATAAAGGATCCGATTTGTCTGGAACTGGCCCAGGACCCGACGTACCTTTTACTTTGCTTGTTGGAATGCTGAAGCTCATAGATAGATAGATAGATGGGTGTCAAGGAGTCTTTGCAGAACCTTGTCTAATGATAGTATTTTTGTAGAATTGTAATCTCACCAAAATCGGAATGCATACGTCGAAATTATTATGAATCGAATCATATTCATTTTTACGAATAACAGAAACTACTTCAGAGCTGCTACTAGTTCCCTTGTCGCTCAGATAAGACTAGCCTCAGAAAAGACTGGCCAGAAAGCTATCGACTAGTCTCAGATAAGACTACTCGGTGAGCGCCTCAACAAAAAATGCACCCGATGCGAATCATCTCTTGCGTTTGAGTTTTGCATGCAAGCCATAATGCGGCCCGCCGCGGGAGGAAGAGCGAAATCGCGCGCAAGCACCCCAAGTTGGATTTCTCTCAATTTTATCGATAAGTTATCGCACCTCTCCAAAATCAAGTGCGCTAAGTGTACATAACATAACGGCATAGTATGGTGGAGCGCCACAAACAAGACCAACCATCAGAGCTCTTTAGAATCGAAAAATGTGTTTTTGCAGTCTAGTACATATCCAAAGGGCCCCACTCCTTCTTCTTACCGTGCCCCTCGAAAATCTTCTTGTTGTTATGCGTGACGATGATTGGACCGGTCTCTTTGATTGGCTGTTGCGGCCTCGTCTTGTTAATCGCGATCTTATCCACCCGAGACTTCAACAGATCATCTCTGCGCATCTCAGAGAGCTGACCATTAATCCGTTTGTTATGACTATCAGCTTCCATCCGTTGCATAAACGACAATTTGCCACGCTGAACTTTTGATTCCATCATAGCATCCCGCTTCACCTGCATTTTTTTCGAAAGAAAATGAATTGGGAGTGACACGCAATTCGAAAAGTGGTTTATACGTCAGACACGTCATATGACTTCGCGACAGCAACCTGAAACGAGGCCGACATTTTTCTTTCAACAAATTCTCAAACGAAGCGCACGCTTCTCCACAGTCCTTTTTCCTTCCTTGTTTTTGCCTTGTTTTGGTATTTAATTTCACAATTTGGGAATTTACCTTTTCAATTTTGAGATTTGACAATACTTTTTGATTTTTGATAGTGTTTCACCCTCTCTCGAACTTTTTTGACGCACACGACTCTCGGCGCCACTTTACTCGCGAGTATGGTGTGACTCTCTCAGCTGTACATGAATATGAGGGCCGCTCTCAGGTGTACACCGAGGTGGACTTCTCATTGTTGCATTCCGAAATGTCTTCTGTTTGCTTCTGGTTCTGGTCCTTCGCAGAAGGGATCTGCTTACCACCGTAGGGGTTCTCTTGTTGTGGGGATACTTCTCGTGCTGGCCCAGCAAGAACGTGGGCCTTCGTCTCTGTCGACTCGACTACTGTGCCAACAAGTCTTACGAAACGCAAATGCCTCCCACTTCTGCCGTGTTTCCGATAAAAATCCGCAGTTGCGTCCTTCCCTTTCAAAGCTTCAATGATATTCGAGCCGCCCGGATGTTGAAACCGTGACACATCATAAACGCGGTCGCCTACGATGAGGTGACCCGCCTCAGCTACTTCGTCGGGGGTCCACTCTTTCCTGCTGAAGAAAATCTCCTGCTTTGGGAGCGACTTCACGCGACGTCGCAGACTCTCTAGACTTTGAAGAGCCGAACTGTTACCGACAAAAGTATCTCCTTCCAGATTCACGCGGGCTGCACCAGCTGGCACGCTTTTCGCGGAAAGTTCGTTCTGCTGAGAGCTGACTAAGCTCGTCTGGACGACTGGTCTTCCGTCTTCTAGATTCTGCGTCCGCCGCAGATGACCTAAAACGGTCCCGATCGGATCAGTGACATCAGGGATTGCTTCAACGCTATCAATTATTTTCTCCAGTGGATCGGCGGTGTTGAACTTGCTACCTTCATAACTGTTCTTCTTGGAATTGTTTTTGGAATTATTTTCTACCGTGGAATTGCTTTCATCGTGATCAAATTCCACCGCAATGTTGGCGATGTCAATCTTGTCAGAGCTGTTTGCACCGGCTAAGTTGGAAAACTGCGCAGCCATACGACAGGGTCTTCTTGTATTACGTTGTTGGACGCCGAAAGACACACAGAAGAGGAGTGCCGAAGATTCAGCGCCAGCAGACAGCAAGGATCAAGAATCGACGTCAGAAAGGTGTTATACAAAGAGGTGCTATGGAACAAGTCCAGAAATCCGACATCCACCTTGCACCACAGACAAACTGCCAGCTGGCTGGCGATTCCTCAACGTAGCGAACACCCGCCTTTCTTCACCAAATCCTTTTTGACACTGTAAGCAACTTGGAAATCGTGGCTCAGAAACTTCGCAAAATGGTATGAGCAATATGAATTATGTACGTAAGTATAGTGTTGCCATGACCAAATATTGGTAAAAAGGTGTGCACAGCCTATGTAATATGTAGACGCGATATCGACAAAGTATTAAGCGGTCATTTTGCATTCATGTACGTGAACGATAAAATCTTGAAGTCCCATTGCGGAGGCATTGCTCCGTATAGCTTAGTGTTAGGTCATTAGAGAGGTAGCTTGATACGTCAATAATAGAGTGATAGGAATCCACGATGTGGAGTAGCTTGATACGTTAGTGATAGCGCACTGGAGAATTCCAGAAATAAAGTAGAAGCGCGAATGCATCTTCTGCGAATGCTAAGCCTATAGCGCAGGTAGACTTTTGTTTCCGTTGATAAGGGCCTTTGCAGAAGCGTCGTACTCTCGCTTTTTGAGAAGCTCGTTCCTTTCCTTTGCTTCGGCAAATCTATCCGCGTGCTGCTGGGACATTGGGTTTGCGTAGCAAGCTTCTTCTAGGATTTCTAGCTCGAACTTCCGGACCTGCTTTTTCCAAGCCTCCTCGCCTTCATCCAGCGTCCGAATGATTTCTTTCATGTAACCCGACGTCTTCGCTTGGAAATCGGGTTTGCAGAGGTAAGCTAGAATCTGATACACCGAGTACCTGAGAAGGGTTTTAATTTTCTTTCTACCATTCAAAATACTTTTCGAGATCGGAGAGCGATTAACATATTCGATTCCTTTCCGAGTTGCTTTTTCATGCTTCTCCAGAGGAGTTCAGGATCATAAACTCTAGCAGACTTCAGGCGTCAATACCTCCTATTGTGCCGAAACATCGTTCCCCAAGACTCCATCCACCTGCGCAACAACTTATTCGCTATCGTAACCTTCAATAGGTCTTTGATCGCGATCACGATGCACTTTGCGTCCTCTCGGGGATACAGATTGTAATGCGTAAACTCGACATGTGAGCACCACTCCCGTCCTGATTCATCACCCAATACCAAATCGGCATTCCACATTGATCCCTTCGTCAGGGCTATTATCGGAACGTCCGCGAATGCCATACTTTGACCGCTCGTATTCAAACCGTAGGCGTTTCGCCCCACCAGTACCTGACAGCGTACCTCGAAGGTTCCCGACATCACGATCACGATGTTCTTGGCAAGCTGTCATTGTTATTTTTGTTGGATGTACTATTGGCCGAAGATGCAAGCACTCATTAGACAACCATCAGTAGTAAAGTGAATGAATCAATTCTCTGAATTGGAATGCTGTTTCACAGACGGCAGAGTGAAGCAATTTGGAGTGTTGAACATTGATATTCCCACCTCATGCGATCCACCGCAGACGGGCAACCTCGAAGGAGCGCGACACTGGATTGCTCTGGCGCAAATGGGTGAGATCTCCTTGTCGAAAAGACCCGAAAATGGTGTCACGGATCGTAGCGTCGACAGAATCCGATTATCTTCCATAGTCTTCTGCTCGTTCCTACTCATTATGTACCCCGGCTTGTCGAAGCAACCTTGAAATACGTGGTTTTTTTGGATTAAAATTTGAAATGGTGTGAATCTCTGGTATCGTACTAGAAAGGTTGAAAACTCGCGCAACATTTAGCACATTTTCACTGGACACAACGGCGGAGTGTATTGATCTCAACGGAGTAGTATACCGAGTATGCAGTAGCTGTGCGCCACCGCGCTAGACTTCCTCACATTACCGAATTTCTCCGAGTCGCCGAAGTTCAGACAGGGCCCTAGTCGTTTCACCGGATCGCCAGGCTCTGGGCCCAACACGTCTACTTCTCCAATGAAAATGAAATAGATATCGTGCACAATATCCCCCTTGTGGTAGACGAACTCGTCGGGCTTCACCATCTTGATCCGCAGGTTCCGAACCATTTTCCGCGACTGCGCGTCACTGAAACGACGCATAAACTGGAAGTCCATTTTGTGGATCAACTGCACCATCGCGTCTTCGATTTTGTTCAGGTCCTGATCCAGCTGCTTGCTTTGCCGATGATGGCGTCGAGTTTGGGCGTTGCTCACACGATTCGTCATTGCAAAACCATTCAAAAGCGCAATTATTTGGCCATTATTCGAATCGCGGTGCACCTTACCATCTTTTCGGATGTCTGTAGAAAGCGAGTAGATTTCTTTCGTCGCACCGGGATTGTCGTTACTGTTAGTCGCGCCCTCTCCTCCACCTCCGATACCGCCGGTGCTAGCCCCAAAGGAGCGATCCATGACAGAGCCGTTTGGGTCAGTGACTGGATTTTGTGGTTGTGTACCAATCAGCGTCCAACGAATTCGGAGATGAATCTCGGATTCAGACACATTATGTCGCTAGACGCTCACTAGACGCCCTAGGCCAAAAAAACAGGTACATTGGTAGGCCCCGAGTCTTATCACGAATGATGAAGACACGGTAAAGAGTACAAAGGGTGCGTTGCAATATTACCTTACGCTCCCATCCGAGAGATCATACGATTACCACACTCAAATCAAATTCTCATTGCTCACGCTCACCAGACTCTTTCTTCCTGACGGCAATTCCTTACCATAAGAACATTGTCACATGATATCTGACCATCTCAAAACCACAAGAACAATCACAAGCACAAACCGAACACTCTCGGAAACTCGAACACTCTCGAATTCAAATTCAAAAAAAACCAACAGCTACGACGGATACGCTAGTCATGACCAAGTGTTCGTTGGTCGAGGCACCTGTCTAATTACACTGGAGGCACCTGTCTGGTGGACTTGGAAGACACTCAACAACGACTGAAAATACGGCTTGGCGGCAAAATGTTATCTGTTGGAAATTAGAATCAGATTCACAAGGCGGCATGCAACGAGAACGTCTCGTTAGATTCACTGCACCACGATCATGCAAAAATATTTATATTTCTGGGTCGAGCACTCAAGGAATAACGAATATAGAGAGCTCAAGGGATGCGAGGTTCCATTTAACGCCACGCCTCTTGACGTAAAAGTTTGGTAACGACGTAGATAAGGTGCGTAGAATTGGGATGTTGCTTCCGAAATGACTAGAAGTCCAGTCCTTGGACTGGTTATACCCATCTTCCCAACTTCCCCGGAAGTTGGGAAGTTGGGAAGTTGGAACCCAGTCATCTAGCTTCCCGGACGACGACCGGGGTCTCATCTTCCCAACTTCCCCGGAAGTTGGGAAGTTGGGAAGTTGGGAAGTTGGGAAGTTGGGAAGTTGGGAAGTTGGGAAGTTGGGAAGTTGGGAAGT
>JACKZZ010022958.1_pt1 | contig 28690 bp, 20 predicted proteins | sample 8027871 | NCBI WGS metagenome assembly JACKZZ01 (sample SAMN15724774, study PRJNA655200) | protist metagenome | isolation source: fluorescence activated cell sorting (FACS) single amplified genomes of... | place: USA: West Boothbay Harbor, Gulf of Maine | collected 2000-07-19
ATATTAAAACAAGAAAATCTGGAAACTGCATCAGGAACAACAGCAGTAATCCATGCACCTCCACCGCCTGTGAATTTAAATTACAATAAAGTGAATGGGGCAAGTTACAACGTTACCCCCAATTTCATGGTACCTCCAATCGAATTGGTAAAGGAATGTTCTCGATGTGGAATGTGGGGATTTTTTTCTCCATCAGAATTAGGTGCACATACTGGACGATTTTGTGGTAATGATTCCCCAGAAGCCTTACAACAACGACGAAGAGATTGGGGAAGACCAGAAGCGGTTGGTGAATATTATCCACGTGCTCCAACAAGAGTAGTAGAAAGTAAAATAAGACCTTTAGGAAAGAGTTCTCTGAAAGAAAATGGATTATTAGGTGGTAGCAGTAGCAGTAGTAGCAATGGTAGTAGTAGAAAGAAAAAGCAATCTGAATCTTCTTCCCAAAAGCATCAACGTTCCCCAAAGGCTTCAAGACAAACACCATTAAAGAGTAAAAAATCAATCGCACAAGATGTGGAAGAGGAAGAAATGGTCAATACAAGAGTCGTGAAACGAGCCTTGGCAAGAGCAAGCAAAGGACCTTTCTTTACTAGATTACATTATAATCAACGTGAAAATCGATTGGATAGACAAGATGCCAATCCGGAGGAAGATGATGCACAGAATGAATTTCAAAGTTCTTTAATTCATGCAAGTAAGGAAAACCCACAAGTAGAATATTGGTCTAAACGAGAGATGGAAGATTCCACAAAATTTTCATGTATTCAATCTTTAAATTTACCTTCACGTAAAGAAGGAATGAGCTGTGGATTTTGTGGTACTAAATTTACTTTGGTTGATCCATTTATTCAATGTATGGTTTGTGAAGATTTATCCATTTGCTTGGTCTGTGCTCGTAAGGGCCGACAAGGGCGATGGTTAAGCGCTAATGAGGTGCAAGCTCATCATGTGACACACCCATATCAAATTTTAGATCCAATATCCGATCCTGCTGATCCAAAGGGATGTGTTAGTGCTTTAGAAAAGTTAGCATATGATCGTGGATTAGGTGTTCCTAAATATGAGCTTTTAGAAATTTCTCGTGCCCCAGTAATTACTCGAGGGGTAAATCGACCTCGATTTCGATTTGGGGTAAGTATTGATCGTTTACCATCTGCAATTTGTTCGGATGAATATGGATTTTCCATGGAACATGCAAAAGAACTTGCTGCATTCACCCTATTAAGAGCATATTTTGGAATGGCCCATAAATATTCTACTGCAGTATTGAAAAAGAATTGGTCTTGCTGGGAAGCTTCAAGGTTAATGGATGCATTATCCATTCATGGATTAGCATGGGAAACGGTAGCTCCAATTATTGGAACTAAAAGTGCCACAGAGAATCGAGCATTTTTCTTTGATTCCATGCCATCATCATCCTCAGCAACATCATTTAATTCAAAATTAAAGAAAACTGCTTCTTCTTCAACATCATCATCATCTTCTGGTAATAATGGAAGTCTTCATGATAGTAGTAGTAGTAGTAGTAGTACAGAGGACGTAAAAAACAACCATCATAAGATGATCGCAACAACGAATGTGGTGAAGGTATCAAATTCAGTTACAAAGGCAATACAAGATCAAGATGTTGTTGGTATTCCAGAAAATTTATTGGAAATGGAGCAGTTAGATGCATTACAATGGGCAAATAAAGTTCGAGCTTGGAAGGAGCGAAGAGATGAGGGTAAATCAGGATTGCTCATGGCAGTACTTGGGGATAGTGTAGTACGAGTACCATTATCCCCAGAAGATGAACTTCGTCGTGAAGTATTAATGCGTACTTGTAAGGTTTGTAATTTAGGCATAGAAGCTTCCATGAGTGATAATACCTTTGCTTGTGTTGGATGTGGTGATGTTTACCATGAAGCTTGTCTTCCCAAAGATTATTCTAAAGAATCAAAGGAGGATTGGTATTGTAAAGATTGTTTAGAAGATGAAAAGTATGTGTATGAAAGTTGGTGTTGGGGGGATGCTGGACGAATTTTATGTAAAGTGGCCGATCAAATATTGGATTTAAATTTCAGTTATGAGGCAGATTGGGTATTTAATAATGACAAACTTCAACTTGCCACAAAAATGATGAATGATGCCATACAAGCAGCAACAACAAGTCAAGTTGGATTGGATCATTCCTCTACCAATAATACGAGTAGCTTGAAAAAACGATCATCGGATAGTAATAAAAAAATAAGATATTCCTTTAGTACAGGAGAAGAAAATCCATCCTACGATTATTCTCAAGTAGAACCATTAATACAAACATTGAAAAAAACCAACAAAGGATTACAAGATACAGTGGATGCCATTCGATTTGAACGTGATAATTTAATGAAAAAAGTTTTAGAGTTACAATCTAAACTTGATCAAACAACAAAAACAGGATGAATAATAATTATTTTTTGTATCAAAAAATTTTAATTAATCACTTATTAAACTAGTAGAACAAGATTCAATATATATATATATATCTATATATGCTATAAGTATATTATGACACAGGAGGAGGACCTATATAATACTATTACTATAATTTCTACTTTTTTTCCCCTATCATCATGTTTTGGTATATCATTCTTCTTCATCTCCTCCATGATGAATGGGTGATTTTGGTAAGGAATCAGAAAGCTTTTTAGTAGCTTCCTCGTTTTCTGCAGACCATGTTTTATTGGCAAAAGAACGTTGAACTCTTTGTGGCATTGGTTTTTGATCCGGAGTTTGTTGTTGTTGAGATTCATTGTTGGATGCACCACCTTCCATACTCCATGTTTTATTTGTAAATCTTGGTACAGTAGCTTGTGGTCTAGTAGGTTCTTGATAATGAGAATAATAATTTGATGATGATTGAGGAGGATAATGATAATTTTGTTGTTGATAATAATGATTTGGTTTTTGATAACTTCCATGATGTTGATTATCATAATTATTTTGTTCTTCTCCTTCTTTCGTTCCATGTTGTTGTTCTTCTTCTCCTTCTTGTGCTGATGATACATAACTATAATTAGCATGATACTTTCTTCCTTGATAATGTTGTTGATATCGTTGTTGATATCCACCTCCTCTGCTACCTCCTCTTACATTTTGATGATGATGATAACTCTTCTTATTCTTCTGTTGATCTTCTCGAGTAGAAGGCAAAGCAGAATCTAATCTTTCTTCTACACTTGCATCTTTTTCTAGTTCCCACTTGAGATTATCAGGACGAGCTTTTTTATGATGTGTTGTGGTTTCAACCACAGTACCAAATCGCTTCACACGTTCTTCTTTCTTTCTTTGTCGTTCTTCTTCAGTCAGGCCGTCGTCCATGTTATTTTAAAAAAAATTATTTGTAATAATTACACAAAAAAATAGGTGAGTCACGCAGAGAAACGCACGTGATAAACAACACCAACAAACACATTTCCACCAACAAAAGTTAATTACATATTTTGAAAAAAAACGAGAATGGGGAAGTCGTCGAAGAAACAACAAGAAGACAGCAAAGTGATCGAGCCATCTGACGAAGGTAGCAGTATCGACACCTCCCAATGGCCTTATCTCCTCAAAAACTACGAAAAACTCTCAGTGAGAACTTCTCATTTTACTCCTTGTACTCAAGGGCATGCGCCTTTGAACCGTCCTTTGGAGGTCTTGTTGAGATATGGGTTCATTGCTGTGGACAAACCAGCAAATCCTAGTTCTCATGAAGTGGTGGCTTGGTTAAAACGTATTTTGAGATGTGAAAAAACGGGTCATTCTGGTACTTTAGATCCTAAAGTAAGTAACTATTATTATATATATGATGCCAACACATTGAAGAAACTAACAAAAAACAATTTAGGTTACTGGAGTACTCATTTGTTGCATTGATCGTGCTACTAGACTTGTGAAATCTCAACAAAGTGCTGGAAAGGAATACGTGGCTGTGTTACGTACTCATTCCCCTGTGGAAGAAATGAAAGTGACTCGTGCTATTGAAACGCTTCAAGGAGCTTTGTTTCAACGACCACCTGCTATTAGTGCTGTGAAGAAAGAACTTCGTATTCGTACGATTTACAAGAGTAAATTGTTGGAACATAATCAAGAACGTAATCTTTCCGTGTTTTGGTTATCTTGCCAAGCTGGTACTTACGTAAGAACCCTTTGCGTTCATCTCGGATTACTTCTAGGCGTGGGTGGTCACATGGAAGAATTACGCCGTTCCCGATCTGGGGCTTGGTCTGAACAAGATGGTCTTGCCACTTTACATGATGTATTGGATGCTCAATGGTTGTATGATCATCAAAAAGATGAATCTCAACTCAGAAAGGTGGTACACCCCCTAGAAGCTTTGTTGGTTGGTTACAAACGACTTGTGGTGAAAGATTCTGCCGTCAATGCCATTACCTATGGAGCTAAATTGATGATTCCCGGTTTATTACGTTTTGAAGATGATATTGCTAATGGGGAAGAAGTAGTATTAATGACCACAAAAGGTGAAGCAATTGCTCTTGGTATTGCTGAAATGACTACCGCAGTCATGGCAACCATTGATCATGGTGTAGTAGCAAAAATAAAGCGAGTGATCATGGATCGTGATGTATATCCCAAAAAGTGGGGTTTGGGACCTATTGCAAAGAGAAAGAAGGAAATGATTTCTGAAGGTTTATTGGATAAACATGGACGTAAAAATGAGAAAACTCCTCAGGATTGGGCCAAGAATTACGTAGAAGCCATTAATAAAGGTACAACCACCACTACCGATGTTGCATCTACTCCAGCAGGAAAATCTTCCAAGGAGGCTGCCGATGAAGAAGATAAAGTAGTACCAGAAGCTTCGGATGAGGAAGAGGTAAAAAGAAAGGAAAAGAAATCCGCTAAGAAGGAAAAGAAGGAAAAGAAAGAAAAGAAACGATCAAAGGAAGATGGTGATGCTACTTCTGCAAAGAAAGCAAAGGTGTCAAAGGAAGAGGATAGTGATTAAAAAGGATAATCATCCTTTTTTTTGTAAGTAAGTTTTCAATTTTTAAATCAATATTTGAATGTGGAAGAAAAACAAATATTAAATCATTTGAATATTTCTATACTACTCCTCTCCTCTCCCTATTATTGTCATTGTGTATTTGTTTGTTTTTCCCCCTCTACCATTTCCATGGTTTGTTTTCAACTATGGATATTAAATCTCCTTATAGAATATAATCATATATATAAATTTATATCAGTATAAAAAAAAATTAAATTTAACTTGGAGGACTTGTTTCAATTTACACAAATGTGATTCAATATTCAATATGATGATAAGAAAAAGTTTTAAGATTTTCTAAATTATTTTTTCATATAATAATAATTATTATCTTCGTCCTCCTCGACCGCTAAATTTACCACCAGATTTTCCACCGGATTTGTTAAATTTCCCAGCAGAAGTAGATCCTCCTGAGAAAATCTTTTTACTTTTACCGTATTTAGATCCTTTTCCAGGTTGTTTACCAACTCGAAGACTTTTGGCATCTTCTCCACCTCGTAGACGCTTATTTTGTTTATCATTCTTATTGTGTTTACCATCATCTCTTTTATTACGAAGACGATCAGCTTCTTTCATTTGATATTTCTTCTTCTTAAGAAAATCTCCTTCACTACGTAATTCATCCTCTTTATTGATATTCTTGTTGTTTGATAAACCAGTTTCCCAAGCTCGTTTTTGACTTTCCTTACGAATTTTACTTGCTTTTCGTACATCCGTGTTGGTATTATTACTTTCACCCTCAGCCTCTCCTGGATTTCCTCCAATTCTCCTGTTAGTCTTTTTAGACCATTTCGCATAAGCCTTTCCAGCATCTTGAACATTAATTGCATCTGGTCCAGTGGTTTTCATACGTTTAGAGGCTAAATGATCTTGCATCGTTCCTTGAATGTACTTTTTCTTTCTTTTATCCCATTGTAATGTTCTTGATTTTTTCGATAAGCCTTCTCCCTCATCGGGGGCTAAATCCATTACAGCATCATTAAAGTTACTTAATCTTAAGGAGGTTTCAAAATGTTGATCAAACAAATCCGAAGCTTCATTTTTCACATAATAATTTTCATCTCGAAATTTACCAGTTGCCATACTCCTTTCATTATCTAATTCATCGTCTAAACCATTATTATCATCATCCAATTCTTGTTCCTCGCTTTCTTTTAACTTTAGCAACTTTTTAGTATTTAACGCTTCCTTGGTATCTCCGCCTTGTCGTTTTAATCGTTTTTTTTCCGCAGCAGAAAGTCTTACTTTACCTAAATTTTCCATTGGGACACGTTCTTGTACTATTGCTGCTACCTTTAATGAAGATTTAGGACCATCATCATCATTCTTTTCTTGTAACTCTTCCAGTTTTTCAATTTCTTCTTCTTCTTCTTCTTCTTCTTCATTATCTTCGTTGTTTTCATGATGTTCCAATTCTTTTCCAGGTAACATGGATACTCTATTTAAAATTGCTCTTTTTCTTAATTGTTTTGCAAAATTAGTTACATTCGCCACCGATTGGGCATTTTTCTTTCCTTTAGAAAATTCAATTTCAAATGTTGATTGTTTTGGTCGAAAATTGGCCAATGCACTTTTATGCACAGAAGCTGTCATGGTTGTAATCACACTCTTCATTTCCTCATTAGCTTCTTCTTCTAATTCTACTTCATGAGCAAATTTTGGATGAACTGGAACCTGTTTAATGGCCTTGGACTTTTTCACAGCAGCATGTGGTGCTTCTTGTCTTGTTTTGATGTACATTTTTTCTGCATTATTTGCACCCTTTAATCCTTCTTCTAAAATAGGATCATTCGATACTGCGTGTAATACTAAATCGCCTTGTACATCTAATAAATGTTGAGGAATAAAACCAAATAAGGATTCTTCCAAATTAGATGGAATGACTGGACGTCCTAGATACATCATAACATTCACAAAATGTCCCATATCACTTGTACAAATCAAACTCAATGAAGTTCCAGCGCGACCTTGACGAGCTGCTCTTCCAACGCGATGTACAAATAATTTAGGATTATCGGGAAAGTCGTAATTTACCACATTATTGATATGGGGAATATCTAATCCACGTGCTGCTAAATCGGTTACTACAAAAATTTTTGCCTCACCATCTCGAAATCGTTCAAGGGCCTTATTTCTTGCAATTTGATCCATACTACCATGGGCCACTACCACTCCACGATGATCTTCCATGGTATCCTCGAATTCTGTGATCCATTTACCCTTTTCCTTCTTACGAAATTTCAATCTTCGATCTTCCTCCGCTTTTTTTAACGTTTTCATATCCACTAATTCCATGGCACGAATCAATGCACAAAGGTATTCTGCCGCATTTTTCGTGGCACAAAAGATTAAGGTAGATTCCTTATTGCAATTGATTTGAGAATTCAACAATAACAATAAGGCTGGGGTTTTTTCTTTACTACGAACCTTGAAAAATGCAAGACTAAGCGATTCACTAATTTTAGTATCTGTGTCAAGACGAACAAATTCAGGTTCACGAAGTTTTGCGTTGGCAAATTCGGCAAGTTGTTTAGGCATTGTAGCAGAGAACAATAAGGTCTGTTTGGCTTCAGGCATTCTAGAAAGAATTTCATTTAATTGTACGGAAAATCCCATTTCAAATAATTTATCCGCCTCATCAATGATTAACATTTCCAATTTCCCAAAACTTAAATCGGAAGTTTCCACTAAAATATGGGCAAGTCTTCCAGGAGTACTTACAATAATATCCGGGAATGCGGCTAAAGCATCAAAAGTAGCTTCCAAAGAATCTCCTCCCTGTAACAAACTATATCTCAAATCCGTACGTTTTCCTAATCCTCGAATGACTTGATGAATTTGTAATGCCAATTCACGAGTTGGTGACAGTACCACACCTCTAGGAAAGTGTTTGTGGGTTTGTAACTTTTCCAATAAAGGAATCGCAAATGCCGCTGTCTTACCAGAACCAGTTCTTGCCATTCCCACAACATCTCTTCCACTAAGAGCAATGGGAATCGCTTTTCTTTGGATTGGTGTGGGTTGTTTAAATCCTTGATACTTAATTCCCTGAATAATTGGTCTGGATAAGTTCATAGCATAAAATCCTGTTTTTTTTCTTTTTTTCTTCTTTTGTTTTGCTAAAGGATCATCACCTGCTAGATCATCATCGGACAATTCTGAATCATTGTATTCATCGTCCTTCATGGATTCTTCTTCTTCTTCTTCTTCAGACGACATCGCTTTTGTTGTTTCTTCTTCGCCTTCGCGATGATGTTTAATTTTTTAAAGTTCGCGTTTGTTTTTGTTTTTTTTTGTGAATGATGATTGAATATTTCAAAATATACTCTGCACCAAAAAATAAATATATAAAAATGTTTTCCAAGTGGATCATTTTAGTGCTCTGTATGTTATTGGAATGTAATAATGCACTTCCCATTATTACAAGTAATATTACCCAAATTCAATATGAAATAGATGAACGTTGTGTGAAAAGACTTTGTCGTTTAAATAAAAGTTCAGATTCATTTAAAGTTTTTGTTAGTGCTGGTTGTGAACAAGAGAGTTGTTCGAAGTTAATTGAAAAAAAGAATCATTTGGAAGAAGAATTACATTCATTACCTTTAGCTATTGAATTACTAGATGTGTCGTCAAATACAATGGCATTTATTCAACAAATGATTCAATTAAATGATATTTTTGTGTTTCATCGACAACAACAAGAAATTCATGATGTAGAGGAAAAAGAAGAAGGGTTGGGGAAAATCATGGTTTGGGAATATGGAAATCAAACTCATGGACCAATTTCCATGTTATATGCTTTTCAACAAAATACATTTGGTAAAGTTGGAAATATTCATCAAGGTCCAATCCGTGATTGGGAAGAAGATTTGTTTCAATTCAAAAGAATTCCCGCATATGAATGTATACGAAAAGTGAGAAGGAATAATTTATTGTTATTTAGTTCACATGAAGCAAATACAAAACAAGGACAAGAAAAGTTAAATAATATAATCATGAAACATTGTCTATCACCAGATCGCATAGCCGATGAGGAAGATGAAAAAGAATCTAGATTAGAGCTTTGGGGAAAAGCTGGTGAACTTGGATTATTATCGGAGGAAGATAAATTGCAATCCCCATATGAATTTATCGAGGCATTATTCAAAGAACACAACACCCCGAACGAAAAACAACAAGAAGAAGAGATTTGGTTATCCATTTCCTGGGTACCAGTATACGATGAATTTCATGATGGTTTAGGTCATGGAGAACGATATGAGGTAATTTTAATGGAATTAGTTTCGGTATTTGAATTAAACAACATACCAAATGCATCCCCAATCATTACGTTATTTGATGGCACAACACGACGAGTATTACATCGAAAATTTGCAGGATTAATTGCATGTAAAGATGATGATTTAGAATCCGTCATTCATTGTGTAAAAAAAGCAGTACCAAATATTTATCAAGTAAATCGTATTGTGTGGTCATCGGGATTTACTGGTGATTATAATCATTATGGAGAAATTAAAAATGATTGGAATGATGATACTATATATAAATCACATGGAAAATTTCCACCAAGATTTGAAGATCAAGAAGCAAACAAGAAAACCACTTATAATGATGACGATGATGAAAATAAAGTTTCTAAAGAAGAATTGTAAATAATAATAATGGGTTTTATTATATTATATAATAATAATAATGGGTCAAAATAAATAAATAAGTTATGTGTCAATATCTACTACTAACTAATAATAAAATATATATGTATATCGATCAGTAATAATTCATGTAATTTTTTCCTCATTCCAAACAGGTAGGACGAACTCTTTATTATTCTTTGTTTACTTCATCTTGAAATAAAGGTACTTCTGATACTAAAGAGGATCCAGAGGAAGGACGTTTTCGTTCAGGTTCTTCAATTGAATCAAATGGTTGTTGTTGTTGTCGTTGTTGTTGTTGTTGAATATTATTAGTCGATGTAGAAGAAGTTTCAAAAAGGGAAAGTGAATTTCCTCCCTCTCTTCTTGATGGAATGGTTGAAGAAGTTGATTTACGTCGTGTATTTAATAACCAGGAAGACCAAGATCCACGATGTTCCATGCCATCCTCCCCACCAAGTAAGGGAGTACTGGATCTTCGTACAGTATTGGATAAACGTCGAGCTCCTAGGGACATACCCTCCAACCAAGAAGTACTTTCAGCAATTCCTTGTTGAATTTCAATTTCAGGCGTTGCTGTATCATTAGAAGTAGAGGTTGTGGTATTGGGAGTAGTAGTACTTGTAGAAGCTTCTTCTTTGGCAAATCGTCCTTTTACACGCTGACGTCCTTCACTAGCACGTTTTCTTAACACATAACGAACTTTACCAAATACTCGTTGTTTTCTTTTTTCTCGATAGGCATTTAATCGATCCATTCGTTCTTGTTGATTATAAATACCAAGTTTTGGTTCTTCTTCTTCTTCTGCTTGTTCCTTAACATTCTGATCATTATTTGTGGAAGGTGGAAGGGTAGTCGTTGTTGTACTAATATTAGTATTACTATTCATTTCATCATCAAGAGGATCAGAATAATCAAAATGATGAGGGTGAACACCATTCATCATTTCAAGTCGTTCCAGGAGCTGACTTTGAAGGATAGCACGTTCTTCGTAATGAGGATCTTGAACAACAATAGAATCCAATTCACTTAATGGTGGTACTTCAGAAACAAAGGAAGATCCCACCGATGTAATGGCACGACGTTTCTTTGCATTTGATGGAGAATCTCCAGATTCATCTTCAAACTTGAACTCAACCTTTTGTTTATTCAATTCATTAATTGCGTCTTCCGGATTTGGTAAGAATTCTAAACTGATTTCTGAGGCCGCGGGAATATTTCTTTGTGGATATCCTACTGCTAATTCCAAATCAGCAAGGTCTAGACTCATCCTTCGTTACTATTTCTTGCGTTCTGACTTTTTGAAATACTTTAATAATGACGGACAAAACGGACAATCGGTTTTTGTCTTTTTGAAAAAAATAGTGAGAGTGCAAAAAAGTGGTTTTTCATCTCCATATTGCGAGTTTCGATTTGTTTGATCTATTCCCCCTCATCCGCTCCTCGTCGTTGATGGGCTGTTCTCTGCACTCTGACGGGTAAACTTCTATTCATCTGTTGAAACTCTGTGGCAAGTGCCATTTCGGAACGTGGTTCCTGCTCTCTTCGATTGTGCTGTTCGTAGTATCCGATATGTACAACAGAAATGAGATTGAGATTTACATTCAAATCAATATGATACATAAAAAAAAAGCATGGATATCAGTGTACCGAAAAAGAGCCGGTCACAAAAAAAAGCCTGGTTTCAAATATAGCACACGCAATTATCTCCAACCTTTTACTTCTTGTTGTTCTAATAACTTCTCCTTCTCAGGGTGTGTACCACATATTCCCTAATTTCCCGATTCTTTTCGGCGAAGTTTCGTCCTCGTTCTTCATTGTTCTTAGTACCGTATGTAGTAGTTCGTTCGTTGTTATGTAGTAGGAATGATGTAAATTTTTGCTCTCTCAACGAACACATCATCGTTGTTGTTTCTTCATGATGGTTGATGACATTCCCATCATTGATGTATATACTTATGTTATACTCGTACATAATACTTCCTTCGGGCTTCGGCGAGTATTAGTATGGCGGATTGAATGATCGAATTCGCCCGAGTATGTAGTATGAATTTATCTTCGTATATGTAGCATAAATAGTACGTAGAATTCTGCCAAAGAACAATATTGGATATATCGATGGTGTATGTAATTCGTTACTAAAATGGCGAAGTGTCGAAATTCACGGCTCAAAATGCATCTCAAATGATTTCAGCAGAGTGAACAAAAAGTAAATAAACAGAAATACAGAAAAGATTTATCATGCTTTTAGGTATACTACTTCCGCTTCCGTTGGTCTGTGGTTGTTGTTGACCCACTGACTAAGTTAAAAAAAAGATAAAAACTCCCGGCACGATCATCATGAGGAAATTAAAGTGCTTAATTCAATTCCACCAGTATCTTTGACACATTTTTCATATAATCGATCTTGAAGTGCCTCATCATATACTACCGGGTTAACATAGCAATCCCATTTTGGATCTCCATAACGTTCTTTTTCATGACCTCCTGGACCAGCATACATTCCCGGTTCCGCTTTTTCATCCAACGTTGCCATGACAGTAGGTAAAGAACCTTGCTCACATGTCATGGTAAGTTTAGAAGTTAACCAATCAGCGAAAGAAGGAGTCCATGTTTTTAAAAAGCTCACAGAAGAAAAGTGATTGGCTAAATCGGATGAGGAAATTCCTGGATGGCAATTGACACAAAACACTTTATCTTCCAAAACATTTTTTTCCTTGAAAATTCGATTGAGCTTTTCCATCATGAGCATATTTCCTAATTTGCTTTCAAAGTAAGCATTCACGGAAGAATAATGTTTCTTTCTTTCCTCCTCATCTAAATGAGGAATATCCTTTGCTCGTTTATGGGCCAATGAACTTACCGTTACAATACGAGCACGTCCATGATTCTTCCCACCAGCAGCAGTAGCTTGAAGCACTAAATCAATGAGAGCACAAGTCAATCGATAATGTCCTACAACCATGACTCCCAATTGACTTTCCAATCCTTGTTTCGTTTGTCCATATGGAGTCATCATAATTCCAGCATTAAGAATCAATCGATCAATTGGCTTTAATTCTCCCAACTTCTCCTTATATCGATCTCGAAATCCAGCAATATTCTCTTGATCGGCCAAATCAAGTTGTACTACAGTAACTAAAGTACTTTCACAACCAGTTTCTTCTAAAACTTTTTTCTTTGCCTCTTCCCCTTTACTTTCCGATCGAGCACATAAAACTACGGAATGTCCTTTACGAGCTAAATGGATCACCGTGGATAGCCCCAATCCGGTGTTGGCTCCGGTCACTACACACTGCAACATTTTATTTTGTGTTGTTCTTTTCGAGACTTTGAACAAAAAAGTTTGTTAATAATCACACAAAAAAAGCAACCATGGCCGAATCACAACCCCGTCGATTCTCGGGCGTGGCCAAACTAGGTCATCGCATGTCTCTCGGCTTTAAAGCTTCATCTGCTTCAGCTCCAATAGAACAACAACAACAAGAAGCTCCTCCTCCTCCTTCTTCTTCTGCTTCAAAACAAGTTGCTTCTGTTTACGACCAACTGAAACTCTTGGAAAGAGAAGGGTTTGTAGCCCCTCGAGGATTTCCTATTCGACGTGCTGCTATAGGCAGTATTTTCATTGCCGGGAAAGCGGTGTCCTTTAGAATTTCTGTGTTACATTCCACGAGCTTTGATGTCACGGTAGAGAATGGTGCTGCCAGTCCTTTGGTGGAAGGTGTGTCAGTGAAATGTCAGGCCCCCAATCAACTTTCAGAACGTGGTAGGAAAATGATGGAGAAGGACGGTCATTTGGTCCATCCTGTATTCAAAGCCAAAACGTCCATGGGGGGATGGCTTCCACATTATCCTGTTGCTGTACTTATTTTCTTATTGTTGAGGTTGGTGGATGTGGAGGAAACGGAATTAGATGTACTTTATGCTGCTGTGGGACCGATGACCATGGATGTGGCTCTGGCCACTGGGGTGGCGATTCATCAAGGAAAAAGGAATTCCATGGAAGATTACAAATTGGTATCTCAAGCTCAAAAGAATACGGCATTGTTTGGAATATTTGATGGACATGGTGGAGCTGCTGCGGCAGAATTTGCTTCAAAAAACCTTGCGAATCAATTTTATGCCACATTTCCAACTCAATATGCACCACAAGAACCAAGTCAACGCGCTAGAGCTTGTCGAGATGGATTAAAAAGTGCCATTGAACAAATTGATTCACGATTTTTAAGTGAAACTAGAGATAATTCTGGTTGTACCGCTTGTGTGGTGTGTTGTGATTTAACTACCTTGTGTTTACATGTTGGGAATGTGGGTGACACAAGAGCAGTATTATGTCGAGCTGGGGAAAAGATTGATTTATCTTATGATCACAAAGCAATGAATCCTATGGAAATTGCTCGAATTATTGATTCAGGAGGTTTTGTTGCAAGAAATAGGGCGATGGGTTTACTTGCCATATCTCGTGCACTCGGGGATCGAGAATTAAAACGTAACAATCATCGTCGCAATAGCGGTAGTATGAATAGTAGTAGTAGTAGTAGTAACAATAATGTTTATCATCAAGAATCCCCCATTACTGCATTATCTGACGTGGATACCTTTGTACTTGACCCAACCCATGATGAATTTTTTATAATTGCTTGTGATGGATTATTTGATGTTATGACAAGTCAACAAGCCATTAGTTTTGTTAGAAATAAATTAATTGAAGGATTTTCAGAGGAAGAAGCTGCAAATATACTTGCCAATTATGCAATTAATGACCTAGGTACAATGGATAATGTTACAATTATTGTAGTTGGATTTTCTTGGTCTCATTTAACTGGTGGAGGTGGTGAATCAGCCACCACTCCCAGAGATGGTAAGGTAGTAGGAACACCAACTTCACTGAGAAGATCGGAATCTGCCACGTTACAAGCTGCAAAGGCTTCAGCACGTAAACGACAAACTTCAAGAATGAGTAGTCAAGAATCCATTAGTTCCTTGGGTGGAATGACCGGATATTCACAATAATCCAACCAATATGACCCATAGATATACATATATTAAAAATTTATTTTTAAATATTTATTATAATATTTTCAACTACTTGATTGCCCTAGTGGTGCACGAATGGCAATTCTTGTGGGAATTAAGGACAATTCTTGTGAATCACAACAATCTGGATAATCACACGAACAAACGGGTGGATCACGTATAGTACGTAAAGTGAGAGAAACTCTACGTAATCTAGGACATGATTCATGATCAATGACATCATTTTTTCTTCCAGGTATTCCATGTTTAAATGCAAATCGAGAAGCTCCTTTTAAAATCAACATAGATCTTCTTTCTAATACTATGCAAGTCTTTTTTTGTACATTAAAATTTAATTCTTTTGAAATCGGTGTAAACTTCATGACCGTATTACTTAATAAAGATATTGATATGATCACATCCCCTAAACTTGAATGAGTATCAATATGATTGGAAATCCCTTGTCCTGGCATGTATTCATTTACGGTTAATTGATTCATCCGTTGCACTGCTGGTTCCTCCTCCTCCTCACTGGCTAATCTTTCCACAAGTTTTTGACATTCTTTTGGAAAAGGTTTCATGGGATAGCCAGCCAATGCATTACGACTAGCATAATCAAATTCATATCCAAAATGTTGTACCCGTCTTGCTAAACGAGCATCCCAAACACAAACTTCGTCTAATTCTTTTACAATAGCTGCTTCTTCTTCTTCCGTGAGGACATTTCGTATGTATATCATCCCTGGACATAATTCTTGTAATCTTTCTGGTGAAATATGAGATGGTATACTCTCAATATGTCTTAGTACCACTGGATCCGTCATTTTAAATATCAATTACTATTTTCATCAAAAACGATTTCACTATTTTTGATTTTATAATAAAGTGTTTTGTATTCAAAAATAAATCGAAATTTTCAAAAACAGATCATCGATGATGTTTTTTTGAAAAACAGGAGAACACACATTTGGAAAAAAAATAAAAATGCATCCAACCATGCGAGATATGGAACGAATGGCCAGTGAAGGTAAACGATTAGTGCGCGATTCCTATGATTCAGTACCTCCCTCAGAATTAGATCAATCAGAACAACTAAAAGAAGAAGAAGAAGCCCTGGAATCAGATGAAGACCAACAACTTTACCAGACTTCATCTTCAAGACGTAGTACACGACGACGTTCTTCCATGATCATGGCTCCATTGGTGAGTCAACTTCCTTCTCACATGGTAGTAGATCATCGTTTAGTAGTACCTACAAATTCAGTGAATTCAATTGATTTTTTTTGTTGTAAATTTGATCAAAAAGAACATTGTTTCTTTGCTCGAGATTTACTTAGTGGAAAATTTGGATTAGTATTTCGTATTGTGAAACTTCCAGCGAAATCGTTAATTGGTATAGGGATTACTAGTACTTGGCAAATTTACCTTGGAGAAAATCAACCATTAGCAGTCATAAAACAAACTGGAATGAAATTAAATTCCACCTTTTTCGTATTTGCTGGGGAGGATTCAAATAAGGGTAGATTGATATATATGTTGTTTAAAAAATTGAGAAGTTCAAAAATACGAATTTATGAAGGAGATAATAAAACAATGGATTCTTTATCTCACTTTTGTTTATATGCAGATGATCGAGTTTTTGTGAAATTAAGAGATAAAAAAGCCTTGGGGGAAGCTTTGGGAGAAACCATAGTTGATTGGAGAGCACAAAATGGAACCCTTCGTGTGGGTGGTGGATTTGATGCTACACTTGCTTGTGCTTGTTTAGTACTTGCGGAAAGTATGACTTCTGGAGGTAATATGGATACTACACCTCATGAATTAAGAAAAATATTGATTGAAGCTAGAAAAAATTCATCAATATCAACAGAAAATTTATGGAAAAAGATTTTTCAACTTTCTCAATAATCTTTTTTTTATTAACAAAAAAAAATGTTATAATCAGATTATGTTGAAATAGTAAAGTCCCCAAAATCAAATGCAACAGATTTTGGTAATAAACATTGAGTGTCATAATCATTTATCAACTTTGCTTTTTTGTCCAATAACACTTCACCTTCCTTTTCTCTTTTTTCCCAATCCTTTAATAATTTTGCATAATCTCCCATCACCAGAGCTAATTGTAAAGAATAAATGGGTTTTCCAGTTGGTTGAACACATTTCTTTTCTAAGATGTCCATACTAGTTCGATATAATCCTTCTGCCATTACAGCCATTTTCTCTTCCACCAATTTCCCAGCAAGTCCATTCAACGCTTGAGCATGTCGTGCATTTACTTCAGCAGTTGGAATTGAATTTTCCTCCTTGCTTTCTGCTTCTTTCAAAGCTTGATCGTATTGTTTTGCTCCACAAAGTGCACTTAAATGTTTGGGATACATGGAAATTGCTTTGTTCCATGCTTCTTTCACCATATTCTCATCCTCCTGACCACTATTATTGACAAATTCTTTCGTGGCGGCAAGGTTAATGAAATCATGTTGAGCCTCAAAATATGTCATAGCTTGTTCCCATTCTTGATTGATCACATGAATCATACCTTGACAATCCTTCGGAATAGAAGAAGAAGAAGAAGAGAGATCTTCTTTAAACCCAAAATGAGCCGCGAATCGAATTCTAGCACTTTTCGCTGCTTCCCATTCCGGTTCTACTTCCACAACTCGTTTAAAAGTATCTCGAGTCGTTCCCAAGTTTTTCTGCTCATTCGCAAAGCAAGACCAAGCACTAGCGACAGAACGTAAATCGTCTCCTGAGGCTCTTGCGTTCAATAGAATGTCTAGAACTTCAAGAGTTGCTCTGAAGCCTTTGATGTCCTGAAGCGCCATGTTCGATACTTGAGATAAGGCCGGGAAGGTCTGTGTCAAGTGAGTGGGGATTCGTATTATCATTTTCTTTCTTCTTCTTTGTGAATTATATTTCTGAGAAGGAAGAGAAAAGTGTGACAAATCATCACACACACAAAAAAGATACATACCATGTCATCAACCACGAAACGAACCGTACTAGTTAGTGGTGCTGGTAAAGGCATTGGATTTGAACTTGCTAAGCAATATGCGGCACGAGATGATCATATGGTCATTGGTACAGTGCGTAACATGAAAGAAGACGCAGAAGCGTTAAAAGCCGTTAAGTGCAAAGTGGTCGAACTGGACGTGACTTCAAATGAATCTTGTCAAGGATTACCACAACGTTTAGAAAATGAAGGAGTAAAACAAGTTGATTTACTCATTAATAATGCAGGAGTATTAAAGGCAGATAATTTGCAATCTCCTACTGTTGTTGAAGATGCATTGAAGCAATTCAATACTAATGCTTTAGGGCCATTAAGAACTACCATTGCATTGAAGGATATGTTATTGAAAGCATCAACTTTTACCTCTCCTGCTAGAGTGGTACAGATTAGTTCTCGTATGGGAAGTATTGGAGATAATTCTTCTGGTGGTTATGTTGGTTACCGAGCATCCAAGGTAAGTTATTTTAATATATGTATGTGAGAATGTGGAAGGGAAAGAAAAAAACTAACTCGTCAATGTCATCAAATGAACCAAATGGGAAAATAATAATGATAGGCTGCAGAAAATCAATTTTCTGTCTCTATGGCTCGTGAATTGAATAAAGATAATATTGAATGTTATACAGTACATCCAGGTGTGATTAAAACTAGAATGACGGGAAATCGAGGAGACATGGGACCAGATGAGGCTGCAACTCGATTGATTAAATTAATTGATCAATTAAAAGCAGAAGATCAATTTACTTTTTGGCATCGTGATGGTCAACCATTACCATGGTAATGAAAATTCTCTTCTTTTATTTTAAATATATATATATATATATATATAAATTCAACTTCATATTATATATAAAACTCCATCGTCGTTTTCACCGTCTACATACATACATATATGTAAAAAATCGAGTAATATAATGTGGACAAACAAAAAAGGATTATATTAAATGATGGATCATGTATTATTATATATGTATTGTGTGAAAGAAAAAAGAAGTTAAATATACTATCAAACCTTGTTCTTCCTTCGATCTCTCTTCCTACGCTTCCGCCTTTTATGTTTATTCATTGCCAATCGTCGTTTTTTCAATGTGGATGATAACATCCATGATTCCTCTTCTTCTTCTTCTTTGTCATTCAAGATGTTGTTATTCTGTGTTGTTGTTGTTCTTCCCAATATATTTTTTTCTAAAAGTTCTGTTTGAAATCTTTGTGGTTCTAAAGGGAAAAAGCTTTGTGGTAATGGATATCGTAACAACGATGATGTAGAAGGAGTGGATGGAGGAAAACCACCTCGGAACTGTACGAGGCTCCTTCTCAGGCCTCGTCCCAGCATTTAAATATGTATTTTTTTTTGGTGTGGTGTATGTTAGTTTTCATTATCACATGATTATCACGGTTTCTCACTTTTTACTTTTTTATATATAAAACAAAAGTTTCGCGTTTTGTTCAGAAAATCAAATCAAAAACTTTTGTTCATCATGGAAGAAGTAGATACATTGATTGATCAATTAGTAAAGGAAGAGGACGGAAAGGCACGTAAGAAATTAGGAAAGAAATTAAAAAGTCATTTAAAGAATGAAATAACTTCTCCCAACAAAAAGAACGTATTAAAAGAAGAAGAAGAAGAAGTTGTTGATAATAGTAAAGAAGAAAAGAAGAAAAAGAAAGAGAAGAAAGAAAAGAAAAAGAGTAAAGATGAAGAAGAAAAACCAAAATCAACTCGTGAAAGAAGTACAAGTGAAGTAAGTGAAAAAAGTGATAAAAAATCAACAAGAAAACGTAGTGCTAGTGTAGCTAGTGCTACTAGTACTTCAAGTGCTAGGAAGCAAAAGAAACAACATCATCAAGAAGAAGAAGAGGAAAAACCAGTGAGTGTTCAACAACAAGAAGAAGAAGAAGGAGAAGAAACTCCTGTAGTACAAACGAAAAAATCGGATAAGAAAGTGAATCGATTTCATCGAATTGATGAACAAAAAGGTATGGAAGCAGCTTATAAAATGAACTTTTCCGATAATACTTATGAAGGTACATTTGGTAGTTCAGGATATGGAGCTCGGGCAAATGATAAATTAAGTAAGGTAAAGGGAAAGGATTTTCGACATGAAAAAACTAAAAAGAAACGAGGAAGTTATCGAGGAGGACTTATTGATGATAAAGCAGTAAATTCTATTGATTTCGCATCCGATTCAGATTAATTGTCATCAGGACTTTTATATAATAATATTTTTCCTTTTATAGAAAATTTGTCTTGAGACCACCTTGTTTGTCATCAAAAAAAATCACAAACATTTTCATATCCAAAAAAAAAGAAAAGTCAAAATGAACAAAGGAGGAATCCGACAATGCATTGGCATCTTCTTTGTGCTTATTATCTCCGCCTTCGTGCTCGCCACTCTGCACAAAAACGTCTGGTCAGATACCGGGACCAGACGAGCTATTTCTCCTCAAAAACTAAGAGAAGAACTTTCTTTGATGTATGCTCTGAACAAAGAGTACATGGGTCCGAAGGATGAATGCGAAGCTTCTAAGGTGCAAAAGGCCAGAGAAGAAGGTGGCGTAGCTTGGAACTTGAAAAAAGCCAACTGCGGACTTGGGTATGAATTCAATAATTCCACTGGGAAACATCATCGTTGGACGGTAGCTTTGTTCGGATTCGGATTCAATAGTGTGGTCTTGGGATTGTCTGGATGTCCTTTAGGAAAAGGCAAGTGTCCTCTAAGTCCACGATGTGAAATTATTCAAACCGCTAGAATGGAAGTGGCCGCTTCCGCCAATGTTGCTGTTATGTTTCAAAACGATTATAGTCGTGTTTATGAACTGCCTAAAAGGAAAAAGGAAGATCCTGCCACCATTTTACGAAAGTATCGTGTACTCTATTGGCGTGAGGCTTATCTTACGGTTCCTAAAATGGATTCTCAACAATTATTTGATTTACAAATGGGGGTGCATTGGCATAGTGGTATTTTAAATCCACAATTTCTTCGTACCCCAAGTGCTCTTTTGGGAGGCATGAATTATCCAAAAACAAACAACATTCCTTTCATCCCTCCTGAGGAAAGAAAACATTTTGCCATGTCCATTATTAGCGTCTGTCACACCAAAAGTCGACGGGCCCAATACATTGATCAACTTGTGGCACATTTAGGGAAAGCAAAGGTACACCAATACGGGGCTTGTGGAAACTTAGCACTTCCTCCCCCACCATTAAAGAATGCTGCAAGAACAATTTCTCATTATAAATTTTATCTTTCCTTTGAAAATACTATTCAGGATGGATACGTTTCCGAGAAGCTACTTCAAGTATTATCCATGCCCATTATTCCCATTTATTTAGGAACTCCCAATACACCGAATATTACTATTACACCAAGTTACATTAAGGTTTCCGATTTCCCAAACCCCAAACGACTTGCTGACTATTTACTATTTTTAGACGAAAATCATGATGAATATATGAAATATCATGAATGGAGAAGAGATCCTAATTTGTTTCATCCCGATTATTTAGATCTTCTCGCCAAAAAAGCTCCTGGGGTAGATGAATTAGAACCCTATCGAAAAAAGCATATGCCTCATTACCCTCGTGCAGCAGCATGTTGTCGTTTATGTGATGCGAATTATTTACATTGGGCAATGGAAAACAGAAAACATATTATTGAACCTACCTGGAATTCCGCTAGAATTCAAAAAACATTATTTAATAAACATCCTAATTCCGTTAATAAATATACTACTACTGGTAGTGATGATGATGATGACACTAAGAAAAACCTTGACAACAAATCAAATAATAATAATAACAATGATGATGATCATGTAACAAATGACAATGAAGAAAATGGAAATTGAACTGAACTGAACAAAATTTATATGTGGAGGAGAAGATGAAAAATAAATATATACATCGGTACATAAGAAGTATGTATGAAGAATGATTACTAGTAGTTGAAATATTTTTTTTTCATGAATTATGTTTTATGGTTTATAAAAAATATTTAATGATTCTTATTTTTAGAATTGAACGATCACACAAACACACACACACAAAGATACCAAAACTCACATTATTATTATTATTATATTTTTAAATGTATGTTGCAGCATCAGAACCAGAAACTGGTTCGTTTCCAGATGGGGAAGGATCAACACGACGATTAGATCGTGCTGGTCGATTTTCTCCATCATCGCTTTCTTCTAATGCCATGTAAGAATTCAATATGGCTCGAACATCATCATGTAACATAGCCTTTTGACGTCTCCAAAAGAAGTATCCAATCATACCAGCTACTGCTACTACAATCAATGTTATGAGGAATACTTGAAAGAAAGATGTACCAGCCCCATCTCCAGCAGGTGCTTCACATTTTCCATCTTCCGCAATACAAGTACCATCAAGTTGACAATATCGAGGTTTGTTGGGATCTTCCGTACAAGGACAAGATACTCCAGCCCCAATACATCTTCCTAAAGAACTACAGAAGGATGAATTCTCTGGACAAGTAGATTGCTTACATTCCTGTCCAGCTGGTAAACAGGATCCGGTAAGGAAACAATATTTTTCATCTTGATTACAACTTGGACAAGCCGATTCATCTTGTACACATCGCCCTAAAGTATCACAATATTGTGGGGAAGTGGGTGGGCAGACTTGATTGCATTTAGAATCAAATTCGGATTCCGCATAACAAGTGTAATCGGATTGACATAACTTTTGTCCATCCCCACATTTAGAATTGATACAATCTAAGATTTTTTCACTATCTGCACGTTCAACACAGATGCAAAAGGAAGGTTTTTTACCAGAACTAGATCCAGCACACAAAGCGGTTAGTACGCTTACTGGGGTGACTCCTCCTCGTAATGTGACTCCATTAACTACTAGGGTTGGTAATTGAAGAATTCGAAGACTTCTACGAAGTTCTAATTCATGATCAAGGAGTGCGTTTTTACCGTCATTTGTCCAGGAATCTTCGAAACACTTTTTGGTGTCAGCCCAATTTAATTCGGGAACATCGGAATCATGAACTGCCTGAGAGCAAGCTTCATTAAATTTGCTACTATCTACCGTAGAACCAGGATGACATCGTTCTGCAAATTTCTTTACATAATTCCACCATAAATATTGCTTTTGCTTTTGCATGACTTGTTGCCACACACAAATTTCTCGTAAGTTTTCATTCACCACATCCACACCATTTACACCACGAAATAAGTTATGATCTGGATCAGGATTACAATAATACCCACCCTTGGTACATTGAGTGGCACAAATGTTTCCAATGTGACATCCCCATTTCTTTCCATCCCAAATGAAATAATGAGGGGTAAAACTTGTTTTTCCTTCCAATCGACCAGCGGTATCGGCAAAAGACTTTTTAAATAAAGCTTCCGAATCACTACTGGACCATAATTGCCATTCAGCCGTTTTACCCTCAGATACGGGAAGGTCCCATTCCAACGATACAATAACAGGTTGGGAGGAACATTGTTGTACAAAGGAATCCCCAGCTAATGGAATGGAGGCAGAATTAATTTTCTTTTCCAAACAATCCTTCATTGGTTGAGCGTCCACAAAATCAATTAAAAAAGAAGGAATGCTTACATCCCCACCACGACCATCATCCGCCATATAAGGCAAGGTGGTTTCACATTTGGAGGTTGGAGGAATACGCTTGCTACTTACAGCAGCCTCTCCAAGTTTCGTGCATTGTTCATATACCTTATCCGTGAGTCCAATGTCATTATTAATTCCTTTGTTGTATATCTCACATTGGCAGATATTATCCGCAATGATCACGGCACTTGCCCCATTATCCTGGGCCATTTTCATTTTCTCCACAAAATCACAATCACCACGATCCACTAGGAAGATTTTATGTAAAGAAGGATCATCGTCTTGGTCTCTAGTAGGTAATCGTCCAGTATCATAACCAGGACTTTTACATCCATCGTATGTATCCCCAGGAGTCACGTAGTACAATTGTCCAATCAGTTTCTTACCACCTCCATAGTAGGGTGTGCCAAAAAGAGCTTGGGAGTGTTTCATTCCTGTAGCACCTGCGAATTTGTTGAGAGACTCAGGGATGGTGATACGGAGTTTGGAATGGTCACTTTCCCAATTGAACTCTTGGGCTAGGATGGTGGAGAATGTGAGAGCGAGGACAAGAAGAGGAAGAACAAGCATTTTCTTTTTTTTTTCTTCTTAATTTTTGTACGTCACAAAAGATTCTTGTTTGCACGAACCTTTTTGAATGATTTTTATTATTTGTAGTACATGTGTGTACGATGTGTGTGTGTGGGTGTGTGGGTGTGATAAAAAAATATTACAAGGGAAACTTTTCAAAAACTACTTTTTATTTCAAAAATTACAATAATTCAATGGATAAAATCATCACAACAAATGCCGATAATGTCACAAAGGACAAAGAGTAAATCGCTGGATCCATGAATCGATTAGGAATGGAACATCCAGGACATCGATTAGTACATAATATAAATCGATCTTCATACATTTCTTCTTCTTCTTCTTTGGTTTTTGATGTCGTGATAGAAGTTGTTGTTGTTCCATAATTATCATCCATACTCATGGGTTGAATAAATTCAATTTCTTCAAAAGTAGATGAAGTTAACGGTGTTGTTACATTACGATTCCTGTTTTGTTCTTCTTGTTCTTCATTTTGTTCAACAATAATGGATGAGGAAGATCCATGAGTTAAAAATCGTTCACTTCCTTGTTTTGAAGAAGCAGAACCAGAACCAGAAGCAGAATTTCTTAGTTCTTCCATTAATGTTGTCCCTCCATCTCGTTTCATTAATCGTTTACGTAAAGTGCGACTCCAGTATAATTTTTCATCTCTACTACCCGCACTTAAAATATCGGTACGATCATCTTCCGACATAATGACATGAGTGCGAAATCGAGAAGTAAGAATACTCACAAAAAATAATAAAAATGTACTCAATAGAAATTGCACCATCGCAAAAATCAAAAAATTCATTCCAGTGTACGTACCAAAAAGTTCTCCTCTTCTTTTCCCCGTCGAAACTTCCACGGTCTCTAACACTAATCGAACACCTCCCAATATAATACCAATTCCAAGTGCCGTTTCCGCACCAGTTACACTTGGGATTCGACTAAACATACCACAAACCACTAAAACGGTAATGGGGGGAGCTAAAAATGCTGGAGGGGCTTGAATTAATAAAAATAAATGAGTTGACATTAAAAACATCACTGGAAGCCAAAGCACGGAGAAAATGGCAAGTACCACTACCACCACTCTACCAACAAATACCAATCTTGCTTCACTAGATGCTGGTTTAATGACTTTATATACATTCAAGGCAAATAACGTGGAGGAAGAATTAAATACACTTGCCAAGGAAGACATCAATGCCGATAACATTCCAGCTAAAACAATGCCTCGTAAATTCACTGGAATGACCGTTTTCACTAAATGGGCATATACTCGATCGGTGTTATTTAATACAATTGCCATATCCACTCGATCTTCGGGTGTGATGCCATCATTCAGGGAAAATTCTGGATTTTTCAAATCTCGTTCAAGGAGCAGTCTTCCACAAACTCCAGGAACTACGGCTAGGAAAAATGGTAATAGCTTTAAAATTCCCGCAAATAAGCATCCAACGGTACCATGATCAATGCTTTTAGCAGCTAATGCTCTTTGTACAATATTTTGATCAATGGCCCAATACCATAAACTAAATGTATAATACCCAAATATTGCTCCAATCCAGGGTTGGTCAGGATCATCAAATGGGCGAAACAAACTCATGCTAAATCGATTATTATTATTATCATCATTAAAATTGGACGGAGAGGTATCATTCTTACCCATCATGATGTTTTGTTGTTCCAATTGTTTTCCAAGTAACACTAATTCATTGAACCCACCAATTTCATTTAGACTAATAAAAAATACCATGAACCCACCAATTAATAACACTACTGTTTGTAATACCTCTGTATAAATCACAGCTTTTAATCCACCAACAATAGTGTAAGCCGCGGAAGCTACAATGTGAACAACCGTAACTAAAAACCAATTCGTGTTTTGCGGGAATAATTCATCAATAAAGATGGCTGCTGCAAAAAGAGATGCAGAAATTTTCGTAAGTACATAAATTAATAAGGTCAATGTAATAATGACCACCCTAACCCTTTTCCCATATCGATATTCTATATAGGTAGGCACCGTAGCGACTTGTGCATTAAAGTAAACAGGAAGACTAACAAAGGCTAAAAATATTAAGCAAAGTACAGCACCAATTTCAAACCATCCAATGGTAAATCTTCATTATTCCTTTTTCGTTAGTTTTTATTACTTTATGAAGAGAGAAAGAAATTCCTTACCCTGTATCTGCTGCAGTTCCTGCAAGACCCACAAAATGTTCAGAACCAATATTACTAGCAAACAAACTAAGTCCAACTCCAAGCCATCCTACCTCCTTATCCGCACTAAAATAAGATTGAGTTGTGTTTTCTTGGTTATTTGAGCCTCTTTTGGACACAATATAAGACACTCCAAATAGAATAATAAAGTAGAATACCACTACTGTAATGTCAAATGGTGTTAACACAATGTTTGGTGCCACTGTTGTTGTATTCATAATATCTTTCTTCTCTTTTTGATTCTTTTTTTTTTTGAGACACAAACATCACTCCCGACTCAGAAAAAATGATTTAAAGAATTGTATAGAATGATGATGTCGAAAACCGAAATGAAAAACAAAGGTACATCATGAAATCGGTGCTTAAAAATGAGTGTTTCGTTTTTAATACATAGGGGTTAAAACTTGATAAGCTTCAACGTTCCACTGCTGAGATAAAAGTCATAGTTGTATTTCAGCTAAAAATTCACGTATCGAAAACAAAAGTACGAATACTTGTTGGTGGTCTCGAATATCCTTATTTCCTTTGGAAATTCTTCAAATGATTATTAGAGTTGCAAATTTTTTTCCCTTTAGATTACATACCACGTAACATTCCCTCCATTTTTAACTTGAATTGAGTTGCTCATTCATGAATTAGTGATATAGTATATTTTTGAAAAATATTCTGTTAAGGTTGAAGTTCGTGAGTATTTTTAAATTCATTTTGTGGATGGATTGCATGTGAATTTCTGTTAAAAGGAATGGTACGATTGAAATGTTACAAAAAAATCCGAATATTAAACACATAAAGAACTTCATGAATCATACGTATCGATGATGATAATGCATGATTTTTAAATTAAATTTACGATTAGAGTACAAACATCCTTAGTAGTCTAGGTGATAAAAGCAGTGGAATTTTTCTCTTGAATTTGAGCGCTGATCACTTCAATCATTGAATAAAGATTTTCAAAAGTTGTGTGAGCCTCTATTTTGTTCTGAGATAATTTATTTAAATAAGTCAAGGCTACCTTATCATCAAATCCTTCTAAAACAAATGCCACGCTAACTGCTAAGGAAAGTACATCTCCTTCTATGCTGTTGAGCTTAACTCGATTAACATATCCACTACGACATTTAACCTTATTAAGATCAGCTTCGCTCATTGTCTGATCACCCTTTGTACATGATTCTAAATCAATAATCCATAATTCTTCTGTATTAAAATCATAACAAATATTACCAGGATGAATATCATTATGAAAACAATTTTGCTTATGCATTTGTGATAAAATGAACTTTCCACTTTCCCATACCTTATTAGCAATTGCTGAGCGTGTTGTTCTTTGTTCAGATATCATCTTGGCTAAATTTATAGCAAATTGAAAACTGTTTAAAGTTTCCCCCATAAACTCCGATCTAAGCACCGAATATTTCTTAACATCAAGTAGTGATTGATCAAGTTGCATTTTAGCTATACCACGTAAACTTTCAAGGTGATTGGAAAATTCAACTTCTCGGTTAACATCTTCAGATGTTTCTTCCTCAACGTTGTCTAAGCGAATAATTTTCAAAACGCACTTTACAGATTTCGTTTCCCCATCGTTCTCCTCATTTTCGTTGACCATAACAACAGTTCGAGAATCTTTACACATAAGTGCACGAGTAACATAGTCGTTAAAGAAGACTCCATCGTATCTAAAATCATCTTTAATGTTCGTATCTGGATGAAGCGCCACATTCAAAAATCCACGAACCATCACAGTTGCCATTGCCATAAATTTTTTGATCTCAAGAAGATGCTCAAAGTTAAATGCTCTCGATCGACATACTTTCCAAGTCTTGCTACTTTCCACCTGAAATCGCATCAAGTAAAAGAAAACACCGTCTCCAATAATGGAATAAGTGTATGGCCAAAATGCTCCATTCATTAATTGAGCCATCATTCGATTAGCATCACGACGAGTTTCATCTTGAGCAATTTTCCATGGATTACTACTACGGATGTGATATGCTTTTTTATCTTTGGCTTTCATACGTCTGCTTGTAATATATGGTTTCCATTCTGCAGTTAAACAAGCCAAATTGGCATTCACATTATTCCAAATGACTTTGTCTCCTTTGGTTGCATTGCTTCTCTTTCCAATTAAAATTGCTGCATCTGGTTTCCGTGATTGTGCTGTTGACGACGAATCTTCAATTTCAATAAAAGTATGTACAGAACAAAGAGGAGAAGATGCATTGATACAAACTTCCAAATGTTCCATGACTTTTCCCCCAACAGGATGAACGTCTTTCTTTTCATTAGGTAATGCTTTAATCTTTACCTTTTGATCACGTACTTCGATCAATTTTTTGACCTCTGCTAATATTTCTTGTTCTTTTTCACTTGAAGAGGATGGTGAAATCAATGCTCTAATTTCTTTATTGGTATTATCATGAAGTCGAATTTGATCCTCAGGGTTCATTTGTTCATATCTTTTACCAACATCACAAGGCAACCAGCAAAACTCTTCCTCTGCTTTTTCTAAGTCTTCAATTGCAAATTCTACCACCACATCATCGGCTTTCATAGACATTCCCGTTACAGCTACTACC
>JACKZZ010010354.1_pt1 | contig 28685 bp, 30 predicted proteins | sample 8027871 | NCBI WGS metagenome assembly JACKZZ01 (sample SAMN15724774, study PRJNA655200) | protist metagenome | isolation source: fluorescence activated cell sorting (FACS) single amplified genomes of... | place: USA: West Boothbay Harbor, Gulf of Maine | collected 2000-07-19
CTCTTATCTTATCTGGATTCATTGATTCTGATTTTTGTTTTGCTAATCTTGTTGCTCTACCATACATTACGGCTTCGGCATCTTTACCATAACGTTTAGTAAGTTCACGTTTGTTTTTTTTCATATCCATTACGATATCTTCCCGCTTCTTAAGTTCGGATTTAGTAAGTTTACGTTCGTTAGGCATATCAATTATTATTTAATTAGTCCTGCTAGTTTTTGCATTCTAGTTACTGATTCATCTAATTTCATTCCAACTTCAGCATCTTCAGCTGGTGAATCAACGTTTACATCTATTTGAGCATCTTCTTTAACTACGTGAGCACGTGTAAAGAATGTTAATGTATTTCCAATTTGGTTTTCTAATTTTTCATCTCCCAATTCACGAGCAGATTCTAAAGCAGCTTCTAGGTTATCTTGGATTTTACCTACAACACCAGTTAAATCAGATTCAGCATCTTGTTTTACTTCGATACCTTCTTTCTCATCATCTACCGTTACTTCCACTTCATCTTCAATTTCCACTTCTTCTTCTTCTCTAAGAGTAACTGTATACCCTTCAGGAGCATATTTTTTATACAATTCCATTGCTTCTTCTTTCATTCCAGCGTCAGCAATTTTTTGCATTTCCATTTTAATCATTCTTTCAGCACTATTACCTCTACGGTATACTCTACTATCATCAGATTTGTCGTAATACCAATCATGAGATTTTAACATTGATTCTAGAGACTCAAGTGGGGAAGATTTACTATGTCCCATTTTAGCACCACTATCTAATACACCGCCAAATGGACCACCAAGCATTTCTTCTACTCCATCCTCCATGTCTTCTAATAGTGAAGTTCTAATCATTTCTTTTAATTCAGATTTTTTCATTTTATTATTTTTGTTATAAATATTAATTATTTTTTCTTATATTCACCTTTTTTGGTGTTTTTTACAAATTGTTTACCTTTACGGGAACCCTTAACTTTTTTTCTAGCAGTAGCAGCACGTTGTGTTTTGGTCATTGATTGGGCTTTTTTTCGAGGTAGACAACGTTGTGTTGGTTCTTTTTTATCCATAGTACCACAAGGACCTTCAATTGTTCCGGCTGTATTGATTTTAACCCAATCTTCCTTTTCAAACCAATCTCTTAGAGACTCTTTAATTATCTCTTTTATTCTTTCCGTTGTCATGTTAAGCTGCTGATATTGTATCTTGTATTAATGTAGCTAAATCTTTACCTTTTAAGGCTGCTTTTAAACCACTAACACCACCTGAAATTAAATTTGATTTTCTAACTGCTGAAAATGCTTCAGTTCCAGCTTTAGCTCCTAATCCTAGGAGTAATAAAGCAAATAAACCATCAGTAACCATGTTTTTGGTTTTTTCATCTTTAGTAAACAATCCAACTACACGTCCAATTGGCTTTTTAAAATCACCTTCTAATTTATGAGTAAAATCATATATCTTTTTAGCAGCTGCTTCACCTTTACCAAAATTATATTTTTTAAATAATTTACCAACATATTTAGCTATAATGTTAGTTAATGTGGTTCCTGCTAAAACATAAGAAAGGATAGAAATTGGATCAACTGCTTCGTTGATATCATCTTTCTTATCCTCTAGTTTATCTTCGACTGCATTTGCTAATTCCTTAGCTAAATCGTCTATTTCATTTTCCTTGATGCCTTTTTTAGGCCATTCAATTGAACCTTTACATACTTTAACTCCACGTCCTGATAGATAAGCAGATGATTTTTCACCTGCTCGTTTACGAGCTTTAATATAACGTTTCCCTTTAGCACAAAGTTCTTCGTTAATTTCTTCCATTGGTTTGGAAAAAAATTCTTGGATGATTTTAATATCCTCCATTATTTATCTTCTTTTTGACCACCATATCCTAATTCAGAATGTAAAACACCCATCCACATATCGAAAACATGACTACCATATTCATTTTTAAGAACATCAGCAACTGCTATAGCAAAATCTTTATAAGACATTTCGCTATCAATTTCTTCCATAGCGACATTCATAGCTTTAGCTAATTTTTTAGATACAGGTGTGTCTAAACCTGCTTCAGCTAAGTATTTTTTCTTCATCCAAGATGACATATTAAATTCTGACATAGTTGTTTTATTTATAAATATACGGAAATTTGTTACTTTTTCATTTTTTCCAAATGATCTATGGTTTTATCCAACGCTTCTAATACACGTTTTTCATTTAAACCACCTACCCATTTTTCAACATCACCATTTTCACTGATAAATGAGCTATTATTTTGGGTTAATTCTTCTTCTACATATGCTTTAAAGTCTTTAATGAACCCATCAATATCAGAATTTTGAATATTTCTCTCATATTCTTCGAATAATCCTGCTTTTTTCAATTCATGTTCAAAGTCAATAACACAATCAAAACATTTTTTATGGATGTTATAGTAATCCTTATCAAACCATTTTTTCATTGGTTTTTTACAGTTAGGACAGAAAATAGGCATAACGTGTGCCTTTTTAGCATTATCAAATTTAGTGATATTTTGTTTAATACCATTTTTGATAGTCCATTTTCTACCATCGGCTTCCCAAACATCACCTTCAGCGTATATTTCTTGTTTTTTACTATAACCTACACCTTGGTTGTTCTTTTCACCATATTTTCCTTGTACAAGATTTCGTAAACGAGTTACATCTTTCTTTGAAAATTCTTTCTTTAAAACATTATCTTTACCCATTATATTCCTAATTCTTTTAGTTGTGCAATTGTATTTGCTGCTGAAGTATGCAATATACCAATACCACCTTGTGAACGCCATTCAGTTATATTTGATGGACGATCATCAATTAATATTTTATTTTCACCTGAATAATTTTGTTTATCTTTAGCTCTAGCTAAAATTAATTTAGTACCTGGTAGTTTATTTCTAACCCATAAACGTTTACCTAAACGTGAATCTTGAGAAAGTGATGGAGAAGATAGTAAAATTGGTTTATATTTTTTAATATAATCCCAATATGTTTTTCCATCTTCCATCCAGGGCATTCCTACCCAAAATCCAACACCACCATCATCAATTAATCCCCAAAATTTCTCTAATCCTTCTTTCTTATCATACACTGATGGAGAGATACCACCTGATAATTTTTTAAATTGGGTGTCAAAATCAGTGATAACCCCATCCATATCGGAATAAATTTCATACTTCATAACTTATTATTTTTTTTAGTGTTACTCGAACGGTGGTAAAGATAATGCCTTTCTTCTGCTTCTCCAAATATTTAGCACATCGTCTTTTTCTTCTTTTGAAATAGATTTTTGATCTACAAAAATATCTAGGTAATCATTTAACACTTTTTTGAATGGTGTTTTTGATTTTTTAGCTTTAAAATACATACCCTGAAGCATAGCGTCTACTTCTTTTTCTAATTTAAAATATTCAGCTTTAGATAATAATTTCATATCAATCAAATTTCTTAATATTTGATCATCTTTTATGAATTTACCTGATTTTAAATTTTCACCTTCTTGGGTGAGGTGTTCTAGTTCATGTCTTACGACATCTTTAATATCAAATGATATTATATTCCATTTTGGGTTTTTAGGTATTTTGAATCGTACTGATATTAATGGTGTTACTTCATCCCCACTATCATCAAACCCAACATTAGCACCACCATCTACTCCATATTGATCATCATCACCAAATTCAACTGTAGCTTCTAAATCAAATTCGAATTCATTAGAAATAATATCTTCATCATTGGGTCCTATTGTAAGTGATATTTCACCTTTATCCTCTCCTCTATCATGCATGTCTTTAAATGCTTCAAAGATAATTTTAGAGAGTTTATTTGTAATTGTATCGTAACGTCCTTCCATAAGATTAGGTTTATTATCATGCCCACATTTATGACATAAATAAGGATCATCTCCACCATTACTTAAATCCCATCCCCAACCACAATTGCTACATTTGATATTTTCTTTATCTAAATCTTCTTCTAAACCTTGAGCTAATTCACGAGCATATTGGTTTAGACCGAATGGGTCTTTATTTTTCTTTCCCTCTAAATTTAAGCTAGCTAATTTAGTATAATATTTAGGATCTTCTGCTAAATGTTGTAATGCAATTACTTTTGCTTCAGCTGGTGAGTCGGTATGCTCCATTTCAACTTCAATACCCATTTTCAATTCTTTTGGGTCTACATCTTTTTCGTTAGCTGGGGTTTGTATTTCATTTAATTTTTTAGACACTAATATAGCTTTAATTTTAGGAATAGACAACATAGTGTGTACTGCATGTCTATGATTACCATCTAAAATTTCCATAGTATCCTTATCTACCACAATTGGGTAAAAATCTTCACGTCTTAAATCTTCAGCTTCAATCTCACCATCTATATATTTTTGATATTGTTCAGCTTCATATTCTGAAGAAGCATTAATGTAATCTTCTCCAAATTGGGTGGGTTTTACTTTACCTATTGGAAGTATTTCTACTGTATAATCTTTAAGATTGTATTTATCTTTATTAGGTAAAATTTTTAAAGATTGTTCTATATAATCCTGGTTTGTTTCTTGGGCAAACTTTTCTTGTGGTAATATATTTTCATTTAAGCTATTAGTCCAATTCCTGGGTGGTGTTGTATCTTTTAGGTTAGCTTCTTTAATCTCAATCTTATTAGATAGTTTGGAAAAAATAGCTTTATAAATTCTTTTACGTTTTTCATCAGTCCCATCTACTATTATTTTCTCAACATCTTCTTTATCTATAAAATCTTCTATAATATTACGGATAGTTTTGAGTATTTTTCTAGCGTTCCCTTCACCCGTCATTTGAAATGTATCGATTGTGTTGAATTCCCCTGTATTTACACCAAATGATAGATCAAATGTTTTTGATTCAGGACTGTATTCTCCAGAATAAAATTCAACTCTATATGAATTGTTGGGTGTTATGAATTCATATTCAACTGTAATTAGTGAATTATCCCCCTCATCATAAGTTTTATCTATAACTTTAAATGGGTAAAGACCATCATTTAAATTTTCATTTAAGCTATCAGTCCAATTCCTAAATGTCATTGTACCCTTTAGGTTAGCTTCTGCTTCAATATCATTTAAATGGTCATCTTCCTGAGTGTTTGTAGTAGTAATATTACCTAATCTACCTTCTAGGTTTTGAATATGATGTATCATTTCATGTGAAAATGAACGTACAATATCTTTTGGATGTCTGCCCTCAGTATACAGCACAATTGTTGCGCTATTGGGGTCATAATATGCGGTTTTACCAAGGAACTCACGAGCATTAACACTGTCACCATCGAGCAACTCAACGTTTGGTAAAGGTTCTATATTGTAGCCTTTATCTAACATATGTTGTGTTAACTGCATTATTTTACTTTTAACATCTATGTCTTGAGAATATGAAGCATTTTCATTTAAACTTTTATACTCTGAAATGGAAATATATCTATTTCTTTTTCTTTCATCCTCCCATGTTTTAGCATATCCCTTTTTAACTAAAGACCCCCATAGGTAATGTCCTTGAGTTGAAAGAGATGGGTCTGATATTATAGGAAGTGAAAATGTGTTAATTAAAGAAAGATATAAACTACTCCCATACCCCTGATTGGGGGAATTTAATTCTACATTTCCAACTTGAATTGCATCTTTAGCTAGTTTTGAACCCTTACTCCTATCGGTGATTTCAACATACCCTATTAAACTATCTTCTTTATCAAAAACATCATACCTTGATGTTAAACCTAATACTTCATTGTTAGTAGAAACTAAAACTAATTTTGTTTTGGATCCTATTATAGTTTGGGGTGGGGTTGCATTTTCATTTAAACTTTCTTTAACTACTGGTTTGACAATATTATATACTGTTTCTTTTTCATCATTTGATAATTCAGTAGGTAAGAATTTAGCGAAATCCTCAAATGAAACTTTAGCTGCTTTTCTAGCATTAGTTCCACTCATTCCTTCATTTTTGGTAGTTATAACTTTAACTTCCATATTTGGGTGTTTACCACCAATAGCTCTAGTTCTATTTTTTATATCTTCTAAATCACCTTCATTATCTTCACGAGCACCAATTACAAAATAAACTTTATCCTGTGGGTTATTTTTACCTAAACGAAGAACATCTCCAATTGGAGCTTTTGATGGTTCTATTTTTACCTTCATTGGAAGGTATGTCTGATATACTTCCCAAATTAAAATAGATTCAGCTTGAGTAATACCATTACGTTCACCACTACCAACATATATAATAAATTCATCTATTTCTGGATTATCCTTTAATGCTTTTTTAACAACTTCAAAATGTCCAGCTGTTGGTGGTTTAAATCCACCTCCATAAGCAGCTAGTGTTTTTTGTTCTCCTTCATTAAGGATACCATCTACTAAAAATTTAGTTAATTGATTCATTCTATCCTCTTAAAAATTGTTTTATACGTATTTGTGCTTCTTCTCTAGATATAGCATAAGATTTCATTTCACCCATGAATTCATCATCTAACATATCGTTTATTTCAGCATTTAATTTTGCTTTTTGCTCATCTGATTTTTGTTGTTGAGCTGGGGTTTTAGGTTTAGTACCTTTAGGTGCAAATGGGGTAAGATATTTTTGAATTATCTTTTCTATATCTTCAATTTTATCACCTTCTAATGTATTAGCTACAGCAATAAAATTAGGAGTAAATAAATCAAAATAAGGTTTTATATTATCAGTTACACTTTTCCAAGTACGCATTACAATTGCGGGTGCTAAACTTCTATCTTCACCACCTGATTTTTCAAATCGTCTTTCATTTTGTTTTAGCGAACGCTCTAAATCAGTATAAACATAAAGCATCATTACTTCATATCCTGCTTCTTCTAATTCTTTCTTTAACTCAGCTGTTTTTTTATATGAAGCAGCTGTACCATCTAAGATAAATGATTCTTTACCTTTAATTGTATCTTCTATATTACCTTTGAATTCTTTATTTGCAGCAGCCATTTGTTTAGCTTGCTCACTTCTTTCTTCAGGGGTAGCATTTTTAAGATCTAAAGATACATTAGCTTTTTTAAGTAAATTAACATAGATATTATCTACATTCATTATTTTCAATCCACCTAAATCTAAACCTTTTAGAACATATCCTTTACCTGCACCTGGTGCTCCTGCTAAAATTATGGCTTTGGGTTTGCCTTGTACTTCTTTTAGTAATTGTATTAAACTGATCATTGAATGTTTTTGTTATAAATATTACAAATCCCTCTTAGCTTGCGTTCTAAACTCCGTGAATACTGGGGCATGTTTAGGATTTTCCAAATCAAATAACTTTTTAACAGTCATAAAAATATCAATATTTTCTTCTTGTGTACGTTTTGATTCATACATTTCCCATCCTTTACCTTGCATTTTACCATCTTTAGGACCTCGCTTGGATGATTTTAACCATAATACACCAACTCTATCTACTGATTTTTCAAAACATTCTTCATAGCATTGGGTATATATTGCTCCTTGTAAATCATAAGTTGTTTGTAAATGGTTAGATGTTTTAAAATCTATAACCCATCGTTCAACTTTCCCATCTATTTCAATCTCACATACCATATCACAAGTACCTGCTACTTTAATCTTATCTGAGAATAAATGTACTTCGGTTTCAATCAATTTTGGTTTATAAGTTTCCCAAAAATCAACAAAACGTAAAAACATCTGCCACACTAATGTATCATATTGTGGGTAACCTGATGGAGATAAGAAATTTAATTCTTTACCATTTAGATAATCTTCAATCATTTCATGTGTTTGGGTACCTTGTTCACTTGCTTTACGAACAATATACTCAGATGAATATCCTACTTTTTTTAACCAATCCTCAAAAAATTTACCTTTAGGATAGGAACCTAAAACATATGTAATTGATGGGTAATATTTACCATTTCTACGATAATATCGTGAATCTGGCATTGTAATTTGCTTTGCATCATCAGAGACTTCTAAAATCCTGTTATACGAATGCTTGATCTGTTTTTTACTCATAATAATTGTAATTTCCTCTCCATTAAGCCATATTGGTCTATGGGGTAGGTGTTTTGAATTAAATTTGTGAATTTTTCAAATCCCATTTCACTGGGGTCTTTATCATCCAAATCCATAAAGTAAACTTCTTTACCTTCGTTTATAAAATATTCAGCGAACTTCACAGCTTGCTTTTGAGCGTCAGTATCTAAAGCTATGTATATTTTTTCAACTTTAGAAGTGACAATTTTTTTCATTAAATTTCGTTGTATATTTTTACCTAGCAACGGTATAGCGTTGCGTTTAATGGCTATAGCGTCAAATGGTCCCTCACATAGCACAAGTGGTATGTTCCAGTTGATAAACAATTCGAATGGAACTATATCGCGCGATACTTCTGGGTTTCTATACTTGATATATGGGTCTTTTTCAAATGATCGTCCTGTAAAATAATTTAAATTACCACTTTCATCATATGATGGGATAATAACCATTTTAGCATATCTACCTGTTTCACAATATCCTATATTATATTTTTCAATATCATCAATAGTAATGCCTCTTTTCTTAAGATATGAAAATGCATGTCTAGCTAATATATCTTTGCTTCCTATAATGGGTTTATATTCCTGAGGTAATTTTAATTGTACTGTTGATTTTTCTCTTTTAACCTCAACTTCGGATCCAATTAATTTTTTTAGTTCCTCAAATTTTTCTGCAGAGGCAGAAATTTTCTTAAACAAAGAAGAAATACGGCTTCCCTTCTTATCACAAACCCAACAATGCCAAGGATTATATCCTTTTTTATTTTGGGAAAAATTAACTTCCAATTTAGGTTTGTGGTGATTGCAATAAGGGCAATGATATGCTTTATTACCTCTTGCTGTTCTCTTACCACCTCCTAATACAGAATCTACTAAATTTATAAGTAGTTCATTTATCATAACGTGGAAGATACGAAAAGATATTTACATATCAAAGTCTCTAGTGTAGAACTTACCTAAAATGTTATCATTAAAGAATTCATCTGGATTTTCTAAGACTTGATATACCATTTGATATTTTACTTCGTAGTAAGTTAATAACTTTTTTGACGGAGCACAAATTATTATACGACGCTCAAAGTTTTCTATTGGTTCGTTATCCATAAACTCTCTTAGATGTTTATTTGAACCCCAATATGTTTGCCAATCAGATTCTTTAACTGCAAGTTTGTAAGCAGGTCTTCTACCTACTACACCTTCATATTCAGCTAATTCTCTTTTGGTTAATTTTACTTTACGAGTAAATTGTAGTATTTTTTTACCTATATATGCTTTGCCTGTAGGTAAATGTGTTACTCTATAAATAAATCCGTGTGTATTATCCGGGAAATCGGAGATTTTCTCGATTTCCTTATTTTCATAAATCCAATTCATAATTGATTATTTAAGTATCTAAATTGACTATTATAGTAGTGTCGATTTCTTGAGAGATAGGAATGGGGTTTGATAATTTCCCTACCATTAATAATTCGTTGCTTTCGTTATATAATCCCACTGTAGTAACATATGGGGTAAAAAATGAACCAGTTACAAAATCATAGTATACATCATTTAAACTTCCAGATAATAATGTTGGGTTTAATGAATACTGAAATTCATTTTCATTAATGGTACATTTATATTGATTTTCGTATATTCTAAGTGATGATTGAAAATTAATAGATAAATTATCTAAATTTGTTAAACTAGCTGACATTTCAGAACCTAAACCAGCCATTGAACCTGTAGTAAAAATAGCCATACCATGAGAATAAAATATTTGCCCCACAATACCTCCAGCTTCAACTATTTCACCCCCACCATATGCCGATGAACCATATGATCCGGTTCCATAAACTCCTGCTGATCCTGTAATTGAATCTACTATAAGATTTCCTTCCCCATCATCTATTATATTATACCCCAAACCACCTGAAGATGTGTAAGTAACTTCAAATGTGTATGGAACAATATTTTCTCCAAAAAGTTTTGAGGGGATGGAAATTACTGATAAATCACCATCTTCCCCATCTCCCTGTGGGAAATGTCTTTCTTGAACTAGGGATGATTGGAGATAATTTTCAAAGCTAGGAGCATTCCCATGACCTGTAAATACATCATCTGATCTATTTACTCCAGGGATGATACTTTGGGTAGGAGCTAAATCCCCCTTACTTGAAGATAAATAATTTGTGTAATATAATTGTTTTATACTACTATATATCCCGGTTGTATTTTGAATAGATACAAACCCTGTAGGTTTAGCTGATCCTGAGTTGAATAAATTTGAGATTGGCTTTTCACCATAATAAACCTCAATCCCAACGTCGGACGCTGTCATAGCTGTACCAGTAAAAGAAAATTCTTTGCTGACGTTAAATGGAGTTATAGTAACATCCTTCGTTGTTAATTGTTTGAATGCACTCATTCATTAGAAGTCTAACTTAACTCTTACGAGAAGTTCTTTTGTAAAATCTTTAAGTAAAGGTCTTGATAATTTAGCAACAGCTAATAATTCATTATTATCATTATATAAACCTACAGTTGTAATATATGTTTGAGGGTTATCAATAAATGAATTAAATAATACTTCACCAGTTGAACCTGATATAAATGATGGATTTTCAGAATAGTTAAATTCTGCGTTTCTTGCTCTTACAAAAATAAAATCAGATGATAATGTTTCTTTTGAGTTAAGAGTAAATCCTAAACCACCAGTTCCAGATTGGTTTAATGCATTATAAACTAACTTTTGATTATAATTAGCAGTATCAAAACCTCTAGTTGTTCCTAAAGCAATTCCACCTCCAGCTGTAGGTCCATCTAATGCTTCACCATTTAATAAAATTAAACCTACATCAGGTAAAAAGAAACCATATGAACCTGAATTAACTGTCCAACCATTAGCTTCTGTGGTTGTATAAACTGTTCCTGCTGAACCTGAAACTAAATTAAATCTTCTACCTGCATCTGTAAATGTAACAGTACCACCTAAACTACTATCATCGGTTAATGAAATATTACCTCCTGAACCTGACAAATTAAGTGTCATAGTTCCAGGTAATAATGTTTCTTTATAACGTGCTCTTTCTATATTAAGAGCATAAAAATATTCGGTTGTTTCATTACCAAATGTAAATAATGCATTTTCATCTCCTAAAACTAAAGTACGATATTGACCATAATTTGTTCTTGTTGGAGAAGATCCTGTTACAAGAATATTGTAAAAAGTACTACCACTACCTACAGAATCACAATATGCAATTCCAAACTGAACAGCAGCTGAAGTATCTCCTGATGCTGTTTGATAAACATCATAGTAAAATTCTGATGTACTACTTACAACTGAAGCTTGTGCTGAAGATGTGAAAAATGATGTTAAAGTAGGAGCATTATTACTCCAAGCTGCAGATGTTATAGCTTCATTACTTAATACTAAATCTTCTGGATCGAATCTTTTAAATCCCATGTTTTATATATTTTTTATGTTGTTTTATTTACAATAACTGGTACTTGCAATCTTGCTCCACTATCTCTACCAATTACATTTAATGTCGCATATAAAGCGGTTTGAGAACCAAATAATGTATTTACACCCGTTGCTCGCAATGATAGTGTAGTTCCTATACTCGTTCTTGAAACGTTTGTACCGTTGGTTATTGTCGGGTTTGTTGTGTTTAAAGCTTGTACAGCTGCTGAATCAATCCCAGTAGCAGTAAAATTACTCATCAATCTAACATCTGAAATAGTAAACACATAACCTGAAGGTTCTGTAGTACTATTATTATCTAAATAATTTAGAGTTTGTGGTGTTATTGATGTAACTGCTGTTTGTTGAAGTACTACACTTGCTAACCCTAATGAAATGATAGGCATTTTAGCTGTACCACGAGGTAAAGTAGCCAATTTATATTTTAGCATTTGTGTTTCATCCGGAAATGCTTCTAAAAGAGGCATGTTTTCAATTGCTTCTCCATAAAATGCAGAACCTGATGGTTGATCTGGATTATACAAAGTATAATCGATTTCATCATCCCCTAGAGCAAATTGAGTAATATTGAATGTACCATCACCTTTAGCTAGAAGCTCTCTACCTTTTTTGGTAAGGATAGCATCAATTGTTACTATTTGATTATTTAAATATCCCATTGTTAAATTATTGTTTTAGTTATAAATATACGATTTTTTTAATTTTTATCCAAGTTTCTTTATCCGTTACCATCATTTCCAAAGTTATTTTTAGCTTTTAACTGAGTTATTAAAGTATCTACATTTCTTTTTTGAGTTACTGTTAAATCATTTGGTATAATAAAACCACCACCTGATAAAGTACTTGCTCCTCTTGATCCAGGAGAAGGTATTGAAGTAACATTTACTGTATTATCTGAATTTTTTCTTTTTCTATGAGTAAATGTTGTAATACTCCCACTAGGTATTTGATTTGCTAATGTTGATGGGTCAGGATAAACAAATATTTTATCATAAAGATAAACTTCAACATTTCCTTCCCCAGCAAAACTTCCGGTAATTGCCCCAAAACTATCATTAAAAAAGTTAAAATTATTATCTGCATCACCATTATCATAAAAGTTAACCCCAACTTGAGTAACAACAAAAGTTTGGGTATGAGTTATAGATCCACTAATATATGATGTTCTAATCTCATCCCCCCTTTCTATTAAGAAAGGTTCATTATTATTTTCATACTGAGGTAAACTAGAAGAAATTGGATTAAATCTAAGATAATTGTTTGGATTATTTGGATCAATTCCCGAATGTACCCCAGCTGTAAATTCTAAAGGGTTAGCAGCATTATTATTATGTATTCCGTTTCTAAGAGAATAATTATAATTGTGAATTATTGATAAAAAGGGACCCGCATATCCTGTATATAAACCCGGTTGAAAAGTATTTATCTCTATAAGACTATTAATATTTTCAGAATACAAAACTAAATTATCACTAATTGACCCACTTAAAGTTAAAAATCCACTTCCTGTTGCTAATAATGTATCATTATTTTCATAAAAGAAATTAAAAGTACTATGGACATCAGCTGCCGGGAGTGTTGTACCAAATAATTCTCTATCAAACCTCTTAAATGAAGCTGTATTAGAAACTTGTGTGGTATTTAATTGACTCGTTACTGCAGTTATATATTTAGACCCTGGATTTGTAATTTTCAATTTATCAAGAGAACTTAGACTATAATCAACTCCATTAAAAATTTCTTTTTCATGAATTTCTGATAATTCTCTATTTTTTTCAAATGTAGAAACTACATCTTGTAATTTACTATTATCTCCTTCAATTTTAATAATTTTAGGTTCTATAGGAGTTCCTTGGATATCCTCAAAGGGAACTTCAATTAATTGATCTATCAAATAATCAACAGTATTAAAAACAGTAAAATTAAAAAATGATGATTGGAAATGAGCAAAATATATTGGATTTTTATCTATAGCAGCGGTTTTACCATATGAACTATCACCAACCCAACTTCCAGTTTCTCCATCTATAAATGTATTATTACCACTTGCTGATGTGTAAAAATTATAATCTGCACTACTTACCTTACTACCTTCGTATCGTGGTAAAATCACTTTTTTAGATGTATAGTTACTATCTGGAACTGCAGCTCGTTGTGCTGTTCTATCTAAAATTTGTGGGTTGTTAGAAGCAGTTACTATACCATCATTATATTCAACTTTCATTAAGTATGAATTTAATCTACTACCACTAACATTATTTAGTAATGGGTTAAATGATGGGTCATTTAATAAAGATTGTGTAGTTACTGTTAAAGTACTACCACTAAGTTCTCCATCATAAAATTCTTTTTGTGTGTTTTCTGTTATTGTAGTTAAACCTAAAACTGTAGGTATATTATTATTCCATATTTGATTAACTGCAACAATGTTAGAATAAGCTAAATCAGATAATTCTAATGTAACTCTAAGGGCGTCTGCTGAACCCAAAGTAGGAGTACCTACAATAATTACATCCCCTTCTTTATATCCTGAACCTCCATCAGTAATAGTGATTGATGTAACGGCTTGACCTGATACTATTATAGTGGCAATTGCCCCTGTACCTGACCCACCACTAAAAGGTATATTATTATATGTACCATTAGTACCATCTGTAAAGTTGGTAGTTATACTCCCCACTAAAGCATCTGGGGTTGTTGATATTGGGTTTGGAACTATAGATTCATTGTTATTATATTTTTCTAATACACCACCTGTTCCACCTACAAATGAACCTGATCCTACATCAATACTTGAAGTTAATTCTAGATTTTCTCTAGTGATAGGGGTATTGTAACCACCTTCAGATGTTACTGCTATTTTAGTTAAATCTGATACTTGAACTGGTCTTACTCTGTTTCTTTCAAGTAAATGTTGTTTAATAACAATACCTGTTGAAACGCTAGTTCGAGCAGGAACATAATTCTTTATTGCTTTAAATATTGAATTATCAAAATAATTAATTAATCTTAGGTAATCATAAACATTACCTTCAGTGTATTTTTTAAAATATTCTTTAGCAGTTGATCTTAGTCCTGGATAGTAATCATCGGATGATGAAACGAATCTTGGATCTGCTAAAAGATCTGATATTTCGCCAAAACCAAGGGTTTGTATAATATCATCATTTATTTCCTCCTGTGGAGAAAATGATACTTCTAAACTATTTATATCTTCAGTATAGCTTCTGCTAATCTGATAATTTTGTTGTATGCTTCTAAGTGATGATAATGTATTACCAAAATCTTGACCATCATCAATTTGGATTTTATTGTTAACTCTGTTTCGTAATCCTGCTGCTGGCTGGTCTAGGAAATATACTTCAGTATTAGTAGTACTATAAGGTAATATTGCTGAAGCGGATGGATAAGTTATATAATATATACTATCTACAGAAGTAGTTGATCTATGAAAAGATTGGGTTGTAAATAAACCCCCAACTCCTGTCCCACTAGTTGAACCAACTATTGCAGGGTGTACTGAGATAAATTCAGCTGTATTAATACTTTCAGTAGGTGATATAAATGTACTTTCTAACTCATTACCTAATGGAGCTCTAAAATTTAAAAGATTAAATGAACTTGATGGTCCTGTAATGCTTGTTCCTTCAATTGATTCAGGATTCATTACATAATCATTAAATACAACTTCAGGTAGTTGTTTTGAATAATATCTAAATTCTTGGAAACTTCCAGAAAATGGAAATGATGTATTTTGTTGGATGAAGTCATCACCAATAAAAACCCTACCTCTTCTTGCTAATATAATTGATGCAAGTTTCTCATCTGCCCCAAACTTATTCCATGCTTCATTAATTGAAGTAGAAACATTTGAAACAATACTTGCAGATCCTTCAAATCCTATTTGATTTCCATCCCACCCATTATAAATTTTATTTTTAGCAAATAATGTATATGTTGTAGCACTTGAACTAACACTTGAGCTTACATGGGTATCTCTTTGTAGCATTACACTCCACCATCCTTTATCAAAAAATGGTAGGTAAATATCATCTGATGTAGCTGAACCACCATCAGCTGCTGAGCCTGACATTACAAGTCTCATGGTTCCCCAGTTTTCGTATTCACTGGTTGTTGAACCTGAGTATGAACCTGTTGTGGGAGGGGAATATGCTAACTCTATACCAAAGTCAAATAGAAAGTCATCAGTATCATTAGATTTTTTAGCTAATAAAGAACTAGTATATGCTATTCCAGGGGCACCATCAGTTTTAAATCTAAATTGAATAGAATCCGGAACAATTAATTTTTCTTCGTTTTGATAATTATTTTGTAGAGGTAACCAAGGTATTTGTGTTTGAGCAAAACCATCATTAGTAAATGTAATACCACCTTCATTATTTAATGGCTTAAAAGCATAACTATATCTATTGTACCATAGATCATAATCATCACTATTATCTTTATTTTTACCACCAAATTCGTTTATACGGAGAATTGTATTTGGAATACCCCAAATGTTGATAAGTTGCCTTAAACCAGAAATAGTACCTTTTTTCTTGGTAAGGTAAGCCATATTGTGGTAAAGACGTTTATATATTTCTTTACTTACATTGTCAATTGCAAATGGAAAAGAACTTGATATATGTTGATTTATAAAATTACCATATTGAAATAATTCTTGACCATCATTAACAGCAATATAATCTGTAATTAATTCACTTCCTGTTGGGGGAACATATAAACCATTATCCTCACCAGTTAAACCAATAAAATTACCTTGATTGTTAAAATTATTACTGAAACCTCTATATCCTAGAGAAGTAATAACATCATCAGCTAATTGTAATGGTATACCATCATCGACATCACTTGTAGTATTTAATTTTTCAGATACTTCTTTAGTGTATAACCAAATTACATCAAAATGTTGTCCAACCATGTTGGAAAATTCTAAATATTGGTTATTATCTCCATTTTCTCTAATAAATTCTGGGATAGTATAATATAACCAGTTTTGGTTATTTTCATCATATAATGAAGCGGATAATATAATACCACCATAATACTGTGAACTTTCTACATCGCTCCCCAACCATTCTAAAACAGCAGATGAGGTTGTTGGGTATAATGTGTATGGAAATGTAGAAGTGGATTTTGGATATGATGATGAACCTGTATCATAATACAAGAAATATTCATACCCATCAAAATTTTTAATTAAATTCTCAATATTAGTATAATTGGAATTTATATTTGTTGTTACTTCAAATGATTGAGATGTTGAACCTGTAATAGTTGCTAATGTAGTAAGAGCATTTTCATATACTTGAATTTGTCTTGCTTTTTCAACAAAATTTTCAATTCTTTTTTTAGCAGAAGAAAAATTTACAAACTCACTAAATGTATCAAATGAATAGTTTGGTGTTATTGTTACACCTTTTCTATTTAAAATATTAGCTAAATTGTCTCCTGATGCAGATGAATTAGTAGCTAATAATTGTGATTTTGATTTTAATTCGGTTGAATTATTTATATAATCTTTTATTTCAAGATTTGTATTAGGACCTTGTATAAATGTTACTCCTGTAGGTAAATCAATTATATCTGGATATTCAATTTGATACCCAACTGATTCTGCTACCTTTGTAACCACATACAATTCATCTTTTAAAGCGAAGTTAAGTGGTAAAGCATCATATAATTTTACTAATACTGAATATACTTCTTCGGTTGTATCTAATTCAATATTTACACCAATGTTATATTCATTGTTTCCAAAAGTGATATAAAATTCATCAAAAAATTCAGCTGAATCAATTTCTCCTTTCAGTTGTTGAAATGATGTAAAAATATCTTCATTTGAAATGGTATTAGATCTTAATCTTATTTCGGTTCTGTCAGATGAAATTTCTGCTAGAAAATATCTATCGTCTGAAGTAGATGATAGTTGATATCTTATAAAATTATAAACTGTAAATAATTGACCATTATCAAACCCAAAATCTACAAGATCATTTATAGGAGATAATTCTACAGTTGTAGTATCATTTTCATCATTACTACTTGGGTTTTGAGCTAAACCATAGTTAGTAAAATTAGATTCTCCCCCAATAAGATTTTTGTTAAAATCATAAACCCAATATTCAACCTTATCCTCAAACGGAACAAAAGCTGCAGTTATATTTTCATTAGGGATAATAGCTTGGTCGGCTAATTCAAATCCTTCAGAAAATAAAGTAGTTGGATTTATGGGTATTAAAGATGCTGAAACGTTTGTTGCCATCTATTTTTAGTTATAAATATTTGTTTAGTAGGCTTTTTATATAAAACTAGTTAAGTATTTATTTTACTTAATTCAAATTAGTTGATTGTATAACACCAATTTCGGTATTTAATCCATTATTTTCTACTATTAAATTAACATTTTCTTTTCTTAATTCTAGATTCTCTTCCCTTATATCTGTAATTTCTTGTAATAATGCTTGAATTTCATCATTAATTTGTTGAGAACCCACATAATCACCACTTTCTTTAACTAAAAAGGTATGGGAGTTTATAGCTCCTTCCTTTGGAATCTCAAAAAATAGCTTGTTATATAAGGTAAAAAAATCATCTACGGTAGCCAAATTAAGATCAAAGAAACCTAAATCTGGTTCTTGAACTCCTAATTCTGAAAATGTGGTATCAACAGTATCGTTGAATTTTTGTTTATTAAAAACCTGTCTATTTAAATTTACATTTTCCATTACCCATTAATTACTTTAAACATTAAATCTTCATCCCATACTTTAGTTACACCACCTATTATAGATTTAATTAATACTGTATATTGCCTTTCAGGTTCTAAACCATTCATATATACATCAAAATAACTGGAAACTTCATCAGCACTAATACGAGTGTATGTAGCATCAAAATCAACTACAACTTCGTTTGTTGAGCTATCTTTTATAGCATAAGAAGAACTAACTTCAGGTAAATAATAATTTTCTGTATAATATGAAGCTGTAGTAAATACTCTATCTGGATATTTTGGTATAGCAGCTAATCTAAATCTAGTAATGCTTTGAGGATAATATTCTCCCGCATTATTATAAATTGACATAAATGATTCAAAAGTACTTAAAATAGTATTAGATGATGAACCAGTATTAAAACTATAATCATCAAATTTTACTTCAAGGTATGGTGGATATATAGTGTTTGTATCAATTGAGAAATTTTTAAATATAGGTTGTGTATTTAAATCAGTTGAATCTTCAACACTACTTGTTAATCTTACTAAGAATCCATCATTAGGTAAAGATGCACTATACCATGTGTGAATAGTATCTGTTACTTGAACATTTACATCTATGGGGTTAGAATAAGCAAACGATTGTGAATAAACTGGAGATACATGAAAATCACCACCTGCAGATACCCAAGCACCTGATCCTGATGTAGTTTTAAAATTCCAGCTACAACCATTTTCTACTATTGGTAAATCTGAATATCTCCCAGTTCCCATATTCCAGCTACCTGAAACAGTATGGATAAATAAATTTGTATCAGTATTTAAACCTGAAACAGTTGCAGAATAATTTTTTAAGTAAGCATCCCATGATCCTGTAACAGTATTGTTAAGAACATTTTGTATTTCTGTAGTTGAGAATTGGATTAAATATCTACTATTATATCGAGTTCCTAAAGTGTAAAATGATGAAGCCTCTAGAATCTGGTCTAAACCAGTATTCATACTAGGGTATTGCTCATACAATGTAGCATCTTTTTCAGGGAATATTTTATATACTGCCATATCTTTTTATTATAATGGTACTACTCTACCTTTAATATCTTCGTTTAAATTTTTAACTTCAAAAATCATTGGATCTAATGAAGGGTAAACAACATCGTTTACTGTTGCTCCTTCAACATCATATCCATAAGCACTATAACCTAAAGCTTCACCTGCTAAATTTGTAATTTTAATATTTTTTACGGTTTGCACACCTTCTACTTTATCTAAAAGAATAAATAAATCTTTTAATATAATAGGTTGATTAATTTGCCATTGGTCAATATCAAAGTATGTAGATAATGCTGCTATACATTTAGTTATTATTTCATTATTATTATAATTAGGTAAAACTATTATATCAAATTCTACACCAATATTAATTATAAAAGCATCTTTAATTTTAACAGAATCATTGATCATTCTATATTCTGATAGATATGTTTTTAAATTTTTCTTTAATGTTGATGATGCTATTCTTAATTTTTTATTTATATCATAAGATAAAATATATAAATCTAATACTGTTGGTAATTCACCTGGTTGGTATTCTCCAATTTTAGCTGGTCTAGCATATGCTTGAGTTATTACTCCTAAATTAGCAGGCATTGATAATGCTCTAATTATATAATCTTCTTGAGTTACTGCTCTTAATTGGTTTTGGAAATTACCTGTAGCATTTCTTCTAAGTTCTTCAATAGTATCACCATCTTGACCACCATCTGCAGCTAACACATTATTTGAAGCTATTGAATTGAATATAGTATTTGCTAGTGAGGAATCAGATAGATTTGGGTTTAAAAATACAATATTAGTATTATCAATAACTGTTAACGAACCAGCCTCAACATTTGCACCAACTCCCCCACCAGTTAAATATCTAACCGTTAAAGTAGTGTTATATGGGGCAATACCATAAGTATTTGTAAATACAAAGTTCAATGGAGAAAATGCTGTTGTTAATTTTGTTTTTTCAAATGGTAGACCTAAACCCACATTATCTGGGTTTGGAACTATTTCTTCATCATTATCTCCAAAACTACCAGCTCCGAATTGTATTTCTAATGTACTTTCATTTTTAAACCTAGTAACAAATCTTCTTTGTACTTGTTTTAATTGAAGTAAATATGGAGCATCACTATTATCTACATAATTTGGATCATTTACATTTGTGTTTCTAATTGAATTAAATACATTCTCTTGAGCTAAATTAGGAACTTCATACCATGTATTATCATCACTGTCTTTTACATCTAAAATACCTATAAGATTTGAAACATTTAAAGTACGAGTATCAAATCTTTGAGGAGCTGTAAAAGTAAATGTTGTTGTATTAACAGTAGCTGAAATTGCTTTTCGTGTTTTTTTCAACAAATAAAATGTTGGTTGTGTCCCTGATAATTGGTAAATTGAAACTTCAGTTGGATCCATTGAAGATGAAACAGAAAAATCAACTACGTCTTCAATTAAAAATTTAATACTACTATTAACATTAGAACTAACCTGAGTATTTTCAGGTATTTTTAAAGTATAATCATAATCAGGAACAGTAACACCATCAACTATTTTTGCAGGTACTTGTTGATAAAAATCTATATCAACAGATGCTGCTGTAGTCACTTTAGGGACATAACCTAACATATAAGACAAATTGAATAAATTTTCAGTTTGACGTGCGGTTTGGATGAATGTTTCCTGAATTTGATTGTCTAAGTAAAATGATAAAACATCACCTACATAGGAAGACATTTCAATAAACAACATACCTGTAGACGTTTCCGTAAAGTCATTATATGTGTTAGGAAAATATGTTTTTGAATAGTCAATGAGGGCACTTCTAAAATCATTAAAATCCCTATTGATGTAACGTATGTCTCTTTTTAAATCCGCCATTATTGTAATAATATGTTAACACTTTCTTCTATACCAAATAAAACAACTTGGTATGTTAATGTAAAATTAATTGTATTAGAATCAGGAATATTGTCAAATACTACCTGTTTCACTTGTACTTCAGGAAAAAAAGAATTAATATCGTTTTGTATTCTTTCCCTTAAATCTTCTGTTGTTGTATCTGAAATGTTTTCAAATAATAAATTTCTTAAATCAGCTCCAAAATTGGGATTAAATACTCTTTCACCTCTATTAGTTAACAAATAATTAACTAAATTAGCTTTAATTTGATCCCTAGTTTGATATGTAGGCACAAATACAGCATCTCCATTTAATGGAAATCCAAACCCTACTGCTCTTCTAGCTTCAGTATCAATTGGGTATTTATTTTGTATAATTTGAGCCATTTAAATTTTTTATTTTGCTGACATTAAACCCATTATCTGACTCATATCAACATCTCCATTAGGTAACGAACCATTTGCAACATCAAATCCTGCTTGTGGTCTAAATGATTGAGCATGAGAAGAATTAAGTGATACTGATGTATTATTTAACGCCTGTTCATACATATTTTTTCTCTGAGCTGCACTCATTTGTGGTTGTGTATTAGTTGATTGTGGTTGAATCGGTTGTACTGATTCTTGCATAACTGCCACAGATGAACCTTTAGGTGCGCGAACAGCTTCCAATAGAATATCTTTGATTTCCTCTTGGATTGCCTCTTTTACAGCCTCTTTGATCATTTTTTTAAGTTCTGTAGATTTCATTTTGTTTATAAATATTAGGTTAATTAATTTTTTAAAAAAAGATATTATTGGTTTTTATATTCTAGTAAATATTGATCTATATTAAATCTAGTTTCATCAACTAATACTTGTATAGATGTTGAAAATGAATAGGGACTTGATGTATTTACTCCCCCAGTACCTTGATCTGGTGGAGATGAATATAATGTAACACCAAACATTTCACCTGTTTCATTAAAAGTATTATCATTAATAATTCCTCTAACTGCTTTAATTCTCCTAGCGGGGAAATTAAAGATATTTGCTGAATCTGATTCTAATGTTAGTCTAAATCCTTTATAGAAAAATGGATTCAATGAATTTGGGGATAATTGAGATAGTAAAGATTCATTAGCCGCTTTATTAGCTTCATTATCAGATGATGATTCTAAAGGTCCAGCTGTTACCTCCAAAGATTCTTGAATATTGTTTGTAATGGATGATAAAGTTTCATCTACATCAATTTGAGAAACAGGTCCGGGTTGTATTAATAATCTAATAAAAGTTATAATTTGAATAATTTTATCAAATATAGGAGTAAATAAATTAAGTTGAGCAACTATTGGGAATAATATTCTATTAACAATTTCTATAGCAGCAGGAATTTGCTCTACAGGAGGTTTTATTTTTCTTATTTGTTGGTCAGTTTTATATAAAACATCACTAACTCCTGTTACAAACTTAGTTGGGGCACCCACCCCAACAGGTGCACCTAAAGGGATTGCAGCTGTTAATTCTGATACAACTATAATAGCAGTTTCTAAAATTGTTATTAAATTATTTAAGGTTTCACCTAAAACGTTTAAAGTTATTAGAGGTGCTGTAATAGTATCTAAAGTACCTTTTATCACATTTACAGTTTGTATAACTGCATCTAATCCACCTTCAACTCCATCTAAAACACTTTCGATCTGAGCTCTTTGGGGTTCAGGAAGTGGGGGTGCTAAATCCTTTGCAGTATTTAAAGTTGCAGGGGAAAGTAAATTAGGGGGTAACGTTCCACCATTTAATATTTCTCTTGTGGAAAATGGTAATTCAATTGGAACTTGCTTTTCAATTTGAGTAGCTGCAACATCTATTGCCTTTGCTTTAAGGCTAGCAACAACTAAATCTAAATCAACTCCACTTTTAGCAGCAGTTACAACTAGGATACTTATTACTTTACCAAACGACATTACTTAATTTTAGTTGTTTTAGATTTATATGTTTCAATACTATTAAGTATTTGCATTGCGGCCTTCATCATAGTAGTAGCAGAAGCAGCAACTGATGGATTTTCTAGACTTGGAAGTGCTATTCCTAATTCTATCAAATTTGTAAGTAATCTACTTAAATCAGCAAAAAATTTATCACCTAATATTACTGATTCAAATGCGTCTCTATCACCTAATTTTACAGTTTTTGACTGTATTACTGTTCTAGGAGCATCAATATTAACATCATTAATAGCATTTAAATTAATACTATTTTTAGAACTCAGTAAAATTGAATCTGATTTTGTGTTAAATAATAATCTACCAGAATTTAAAATAATTTGTTCACCCGCAAATTGTTTGGGTTTGGTTGGAGCTAATTTATATGAACTATAGGATTTACTTGAAACTTCAATAGGAATAGCTTGTGTTGAAGTCATGTATACAGAAGAACCTTGTTTATTAATATCTTCTACTTGTGGTATCCAAGCATCTTTACCATCATTATATTGTGAATTTCTTAAAATTGTTAAAGGATCACCATTATCACCGGTTCTAGACCATGGATTTAAAATTGGAGAATCATTAACAGTTGAACCAAATCTTAAACTTTGACCCCATCTACCTTCATAAAATATATCACCTTCAAATGGTTGTAGATTTTTTATATCTAATTTTTCTACAAATGTATTACCTAAATCAATTTCAGAACCACCATCAGTTACTCTTCTTACAGCACCTGCTTCAGTTTGTTCATAATCTTGTTGTTGTGATGGAGGTAAAGAATTACCATTTATTGGATCTGGGATAGCATTATGGTGAACACTATTCCATATATTTATGGGTTGAAAATAGTAAAATGAAGTATCATTTACATTTCCTTGGACATTACTGTTAGGGAGAGATAATATGTAAACTATTTCATTCTCTAATGGAAATATTTTATTGTTGGGAAATAATGGTTTAGCAAAATTATCTGTGGTGAAATTTTTAGCAGGGTTTGGATTGTTTAATTTTGTAAAAAATAAAGACCCAATTGAAGACCATTCTCCAAATTCTTTAAATACAGTTGGCTCAGTCTTATCATCTAAGATAGTATATCTAACTCTAGCTCCAAATACCCCTGATAGGGATGATTTGGTAGAAGGTGTTGATTGTAATGAAGAAAGACCTGTTACCTGCTTAGCCATTATTTATCGTCATTTGGTTTTATTTGTAAATCTTCCATTGCTTGGATAAGTTGTTCTTTTTCATCATCGGTTATACCAAATCCACCATCATCTTTTTGACCTGAATTTAATACACGTTGAACGATAGTAGCCATTTTAATTAGCTGTTCATCATTTTTTACACCAATTTCCATATATTCTTTTATTAATGGAACGATAAGTGTAGCATCACCAATTTCGTTGATTAATGGTTTTAACTCTGAGATTAGAGCTGTTACTTGTACGTCTTTTTTCTTTTGATTATTATAAATCTCTTCTAGGATGTCCGAGAATTTTTTATTTCCAAACACTACTGAATCTAATTGTCCCATAGTTTTATTTATAAATATACTTAAATAAAATTTTTAGGATGGAAATCTACCTTGATCTAAGTAAAATAGGTATTTTTCTTTAAATATACCGTATAATACATTAGCTATTTTGGTTATTTTTGGAGTTTTTACATCTATTTGCTCTCTAATGTAGATATAAAGTGCTTTTTTATTGAATACATCAATTGCATCTCTTTTTCTAAATAATTCTAGAATTGCATCTGCTATTTGAGCATCATATTTTTTAGGAAATAATTCAAATATATGTTCAGTACAATACGCGACATATTGATCCATAAACCAAGATAATTTATCCTGTGATTTATATCCTTTCATACCTAAATCATCCTCTTCTGTGAATTCTTCGGTTTCAACTATACTGCTAACTTCCCTATCCATTCTTTTAGACATAATAAAATCAGGATCTAATCTATTTAAAGTGGAATAGTTTGAAAGATTAGTAATCGGGATGTTTTTAAGTTTCCTCTTATAGTTCTTTTGATTATAAGCTATCAACCAACGTTTTACTATAGTACCAAAATACGAATATGCTTTGGCTCCATTTTCTGGGTTGAATAGATGTATTTTAGACAATAAAAACACCATTATCTCATGTTGTAAATCTTCTAAATTATCTACACCATCAGTGTGGTAAAATTTAAAGGTATGAATAATGTTTTCTGTAAGTTTGTAGAAAGGCCAATGGATAAATTCAGCATATAAATCACTACGTTCTTCTTCATCAGTTGAATTGTTATATTTAACAATTGCAGCTTCTGTTTCTTTAGTAAAATACCTCCTACTCTGAGGCTTGCTCTTGTGCTTTCTAATTATAGAATCCATAAAATGTTTAAGATTTTTTCAAGTTGAAATCATTCAAGATACCTTGAATTTCTTTGATTTGCTTGAAGAAAAAACCTACTTCATCATCACTTTCAAAAGATCCTTTGTGGTCGATCTTTTTAAGTATTTCATCTGATGTTTCTATAACCTTTGATATTTTGTCTAAATAGACAAGATAACCTACTACGATATCTTCTGCATTTTCGTTTTTACGTAATAGATTATAAGTTGTGTATCCTAAGACAACAACTAAAATTAACAAGACTGAAATTATTATTGTGGCAATCATAAATTATCCAATATATTTTTTAAACCTTCACTTTTGATTGATCCAAGTGCTTTGGATTTTACCGAAGTGTTTGATTTTTTATTATTATTACCCCCCAATATAAAATTTTTATTTGCGGTATCCAAATCTCCTTTGAATTTAGGTAACCACTCTCGCTCAAACTCAATTCTAGCTGCCATTAAATCTGCCTGGTGTAAGATAAATGGTAAACTAGTTCTTGGTTTTTGTTCTGGAAGATATGTAAACAAATATTTCTTATTTCCTTCATCATATAAACCATCATGAGTTTGAATTGCTAACATTTCATTAAATGAATATTGAACACCATGAGATTGAAGCATAAACAAACCTCTATCTGGAACCGAAGCAAATGGTACTTTTTTATTAAACGTATAATCTTCACCTAATTTATCTCTTCTCCATTTGTCAGTCTGGGGGATATATGATTCATGTTCCTCATCTCCCATCTTACCTAAATCATGGTTTATAGCAGAAAATACTAATTCTTCAACAGTAAATGTATCCATATCAGCACCTTCTTCTCTCCATAATTCAGCTTGCTTTAAAGAACAACGAACAACACGATTTACGTGTTCAACATAACCTCCAGGAAAGGAATTGTGGTATTCTTTTTTATGAGCAGCAGGCATAAGCGAAATACGCTCTTGATACTTTTCATAAAATGCAATCAATTTTTCTTTACGTGGAGATGAAATATATTTTTCTATATTCCCCATAAAAACATTCCAATTTTCTTGGATTTGTTCTGCTGTCAATTTCATAACTTTAATTTTATTTTATCCTTTTCTAAGTGGGTCTAAACCTCTTTCTATCAATGATTTAAGATCAGCTAATATTTCTTCCATATTGTTTAACTCACCTTTAAAATCTTCAACATTTGATTGACGACTTAACAAAAATTTAAGAACTTTAATCTTAGATTCCATTTGTTCAAACCGTTTATCTATTAATTGTGTATTACGCATATACTTTGTGTTTATTAATGTTTATTAATGTTTATTATATATTGGAATATCGGAACCATTTATCCTTATGTTTCCATCATCATCAACCTAATTCATCATCATTCCTAGGTTCTTAACCCTCCCCCCTATATGTTTAAGATAATAACAAAGGGTTGGGTATCCAAATTTATTTTGAAAACTTCTGAGATTTGTCTAAAATGTGTTTAAGAAGTGCACATTTTTCATATTCTTCCAATTGTTCGAAGAACGATATTCCTAATTTGAGCGCTATATCTAGATACTCATCACAATATTTTTCAATAGCATCTATATGGTCTTTATTGTCCACATCTATGTCCTTAATATAACTCCAAGCTCGGTTATAAACAACAAATTCTCCTGCTTCTTTAACCTCACTAACATCTAATTCTTCATTTGCTTCTTTAAAGAATTTAACAATTTTTTTATTGAAGTTGATATGATTTAAAATTAATTTTTTGTACATACCAACCCAGTAAACTGGAGTGTTTTTGAAATTAACATAAACAGTATCATCTCCCCCATCCAAACCTTCATTAGATGTAAAAAGACCAAAAATATTATCCATGTTTATGTCCATAACTTGGGTATAAATAATACGGGAATGTACAAATTAAACATTCAGTATCCAATCTTTCAAAAAAGAAAAACATCTGCATTACTATTTGGCTACCTGAAATATTGTTCGTATCTTCAGGGTATTAGAGAAATAAACAATAAAAGTTATGAGAGGAAGACCGAAACAAACCGAAGACATTAGAATTACAAAATATGAGCAAACCATATATGAGTTTGATAACCCAGAATATAGAGATGAAGGTTATAGATCAGTTTGGAATTTTGATGATAAAAAATCACCAAGTGGTGCTTATAAAGTAGTTCATCATTTCCCAAAAGGTGAAAAAGCTAAAAAGCCTAAAATCGAAAAAGGTAGAAATTATAATAAGAAAGCACCTGTTGTGTTAGTATTTAAAACATCAAACCGTTCAAATGCTAAAACTAAAATGAAAATATTCAGAAATGAAAATATTGATTATGTTTTAACAGCACCAAAATTGGTGGGTGTTCCTGAAAATGCTGTTGTAGTTGATTGTGGAGTTGGAAATAAATTCATAGAACAATATAAACTAAAATATAGTTTATAATATTTATACCAAAATTAATAAAATGGATAATTTCGATTATAAAAAATACTTATCTGAAGGAAAGCTATTAAAAGAAGAAGTAACGGAAAATAGATTCCTAAGTGAAGATTTTCCTGGAAAGGGTGAAATAGTCAAAGCAGAAGACCTTAACTATGATATGTTAGATTATTTTGACAGAATGAACGTAAAATTGTTAATTAATACAAAATCTAAAAAAAATATAAAAGGTAGTGTAGGTACTATGTTTAATGATTTAGTGTTTAACGGAGGTGATATTGATAAAAAAGATATTGTAAGTGTTAAGATATATGAAGTTGAAGTTAAAGAAACAAAAAACACAAGTACTATTTATGAAAAAGAAGTAAATGGTAGATATGGTCTTAAATATAGTGGTAAAATCACTAAAGGTACAGATGCTGATTTCCCATACCAAATAAGTGTTAGTGGTGGTAATGCAGAAGGAGACAATGGTTCATTTAGTGGTTTTGAAGCTACTGAAGAAGGTGCTAAAAATAGGGCTGAAGCAAAGTTAAAAGAACTAGCAAAATATGGTACTTTTAGTAAAGAGGACCAAATGAGAATTAAAGCAGGTTTAAAGAAATAAAATAAAATAAATTGAAAAATTTCGATTTAAAAAAATATTTAGCTGAAGGTAAGCTATTAAAAGAAGAAACCCAAAC
>JACKZZ010003056.1_pt1 | contig 28680 bp, 18 predicted proteins | sample 8027871 | NCBI WGS metagenome assembly JACKZZ01 (sample SAMN15724774, study PRJNA655200) | protist metagenome | isolation source: fluorescence activated cell sorting (FACS) single amplified genomes of... | place: USA: West Boothbay Harbor, Gulf of Maine | collected 2000-07-19
AGGAAGATGATCGCTGTGGTGGGATGAAGAAACGCTGCCACGCACCGGTTGAATATTTCCGTAGAACGCCAGCACGTTTCGGTCGAGGATCCGCCTGGAGCTGGAGATCTAAATGTTGTACTCGGGATCTATCAAGACAAGTGGAAGTGCTGATTTATCGTTTATATGGCTCATTTCAAAACTAAAACTTGAAGTTGAACGGCTTTGGCTTGTTCATCGCCAAGCCACTGCAATGAAATACTAGAAGACACACAGACGACGATCATGTGGTTAAACAGCTACCGGAAGAACACGTACTAGGGCCTGCAAGAACTACAACGGCACACAAACACTACCGCCTTGCACTCGTGTGCGCGTTGTAGGCAGTCCGACTCTGCGGTTTTATTTTCGGAGTTTGAGTTTCTGTTTCATGCTGTAACAAAAACGATGTCTTTATATTGAGAAAGCAGGATGCATTTTCATTTTGGCTTTTCCTTTTCGGATGCCGGCAGTTCCTGTTCCTGACAGTGAAGGATAGTATCAGAAGCAGGCGACTTCTCCGCCAGCATGGGTAAGTAAATTGCTGCGGTTCAGATTCCTCCATGCACTCCTCTTGCTCCGCACGTTGTTTTGTGCAATGGCCCCCATCTCCTGGTCTCGAAATTCTGTTCCACGGCTGTACTCGTCTCGGGATTCTGATTCTGTTCCATGGACTCCCTCTCCTGGTGGATACATGTCGTAGTGGTCTTTAGGAAACTCAAACACTCTCTCCTCGTATTCGTCACCGATCGGTGGCTCCCTGCAACACGCAAATGCCCACGGGGTAGGCACTCCACAGCTATTCTGCAAAGGCGAAGCCGACGTAAGCCCCGAGAACCATTTCGAGATGCTGCTCTTCCACCAAGTAGAAGTACTGCCGCTGTGATCACTACTAGTACTGCTACCACTTTCATCACTGCTACCGACTTCCAGGTACAGGGGGGGGAGTCGTGAGAGCTTGATTGAGCAGTTGGTTTATTATTTGGTGGAAAAATGCGGGTTCGATTTTCGGGGTTGCTCGTCGCGCACTGTCGCTTCCTGCAGTGCTGTGCGCACCCCACTGCCAAGATTTCCAGGGGAGAAATCTGTCCGTCCTGGTTTGTGCCTTTGTCAATATTCGAGAAACACAACTCAGCGTCAGAGTCACTACCGCTGCCTTCGTCGTCGTCCTGTTTGGTGTTCGATTTATATTCAGTCGATGTATAATTGGTTTCGGTTCCTCTTCCGTATCCGTTACTCGTCCTTCTCCGATATCTGTCACGATGGGACCACTGCTGCAAAATGAACTGGCTGTATTCCGTGGCGTTTAGCATGCCGCTTCCGTCCACGTCAAACCGCAACAATGCCAGCCCAATCCGGTATGCAGCACAGTATTCAATCGAACAAGGGGCTTATCTTGCATCAGAAAAATAATGCCTGCTCCCGCTATGTACAAGAACTGTAGACCACAAACAGAAATCACATTTTCCTACAAAGTTTATCATAGTGCCTGCTTTATTGGTCGTGCGACAATAAGTAAGTATATTGATCACTATCCTATTTTTTGTCAGCGCTAAACCAGCCCCGGCAAGAAAGACGTCGAGATATGACGAGAAAACCATCACTACAACTTGTACGTATCGCGATTAATCCGATCATGACCAAAACCCCCAAAAAAGCGAAACGCTAGGTGGAGTGTAAGCTAAACCTCGAAGAGCCGCGTGAAAAATTCGAAAGTCGTGTCTGTCAGTACTTTTATGCAAGAGAATGTGTTCTCGTGTGGTTGATCCATTTTCGCATTATCTTTGGGATACTAACTAGACGTCACTTTTCTGCACGCGAAGCAAGATTGCACCTCCATCTTCTGGATATGAAATTCAGCAGCAAATGGGGAGCGTGGACTTGTAATTGTTGACGAATGACCTGTGGTGTAGCCGTAGATTTCCTCACAGAAGGGTTGGGAAAGGAATGCAAAACTACATCAAGCTACGTAGCAACCGTTGCTGCGTAACTTGATGTAGTTTTGCATTCCTTTCCCAACCCTTCTGTTAGTATAAATTCATTTTTCGTGGGACGGGGGGCGGGAGCGCACCATGCGACGTCTTGTCTCGTTTGATATTCTTTTATAGTGCTCCTATTTCATGAAGAGAAGAGTAGCTGGACGAGGTGGTAGAGGTAAAAATATAAAGCAAGCCTATGAAGATGACCAGCGCAGCTGCGAGTTTGTATTATATATAATCCATAAACATATCTTTGGAGTGTGGTGCTGCTGGCGCTCAATATTTATTTACTGAACTAGAAGCACGCCCTCCTAGTAGTCGGTCACGGTCGCGATCGTTTCATCAATAATGAATACCTGTAATCTCCAGAGCTCCTTGGGAGAAATCGTGCCCAGCAAGTGCTGCTCCAGGCTCACCATGGTTTGCACGTACATGAGAAACTGGGCTTCGAACCGTGCTAGTAGCACTTCGTCATCCCAGATCTCCATCTTCTCCCGCGACGTAATATCGTTCGCAGTTGGCAAATTTGAATTCTTGCCAGCGTGATGGTGCGGATGACTTCGATCGTGGTCCATCTGCGGATCAGGTTCAGAAGCACCCCTTCCGCCCCGGGCGATGTTCATTTGTGGTTGTGCCCAAGATGACGGCTTTTTACTTAGCGGCGGTTCCAACGATTCTATTACTTCGTTCGTCGCGCTCGTGGTAGCGGCCGTTTGGGAATTGGATTCGCCGCCTTCAACATCCTCCGCGCTCCCGTCCAGTTCGACAGCCAGCTATAGAAAAGTAGAAGTGAGTGATTCTCTTGGGAGGGACTGCTGCTAGACCCAAGAAAAGTCGCAGGAGCCTTCCCTTCGCGCGCTTATATGGTATGGCCTGCTGTTATCTTATGTTTTGTATATGTCATGCAAAATAAAGCGCGCGACCCCGATCGCGCAGGGTTGTCACTCTCACTTGACTGATTCCGTCCGATCTAGAGTGATTTTATTTCGTGCGTGCTTTTCATCACAAAGAGACGTGCATGGGCATAGCCCCGCTGCGACAAGCTGGGATTTTTGTTCGGACAGCAGCACTCCCAATGATCACGTATTTCCTCATCCTTTCCATATCAGCATCTCCATCTTTCCCGCATCATTTTTGCTCGTACTAACTAGCGGCACTTCTCGAGCAGCGCTTTGAATTTCTGGCGCCGCGAAAAATAAGAACGAAGAAAACGCCACCGCTTTGCGCATCGAAAAGCGAAGTGGAGGTTGCCATACAGCTACAGCTGCAACGTCCATACTTATTCCGACTCCGCGCGAGCCGAGCCCGTCGGAACTTGCGTTGCCCGCTCGCACCGCAGCTACACCGGGTCCTCGGAAACGACAATGAGTTCGACCAAATCACGCTTCGTCGATCATCTACTTGTGGCTCTCGGTTTAGGAAGATTTTTACGAACAAGCTGAAAACAAAGAAAAAGAACAAGATCTGTAAGCCGCAGTAAGGGATATAGTGGATTTCCGTATTAATATCGGTAGTGGAAGACGCAGCTGCCGGAGCTGCGTCGGCGACTGCACTAAGCAGGGCGGTTTCATGCAGCCATCTCTATTTTCAAGAGGTTTTACTCCTTAGATCGAACCTGGTTTCCTCAGGGGACATCTTCAGTCTGAAGCGGCGTCGCGGAGAGCGAAATACTGAAAATGTGTATGTAACGAGTGGAGAAGTCAATCAATGATTTATCGAAGACGAAGGAAGATGTAGATGATTGCGCTAGTGGGATATATAAAACGCTGGCATGCGTTGACGATTTCCTTGTAACGCCACGTGTCGGTTGAGGATCCGGCTGGAGCTCTAGATGTACATACTGAAGGATCTAATCACGAAGACGAGTGCTGATTTATTGGTTCATTTCCAAACTTGAACAGCTTTGGCTTGTTCGCCAAACTACAACTGCAATGAAATACTAGAGGAGACACAGACGACGATCATGTGGTTAATTAAACACCTACCCGTAGAACCCGCTCTCGTGGTAGCCTGGTGCTGGTGGGTGCAGGAACCTCGATGCATCCTCCTCTGTCTGGATCTGGTGCTTCCTCCAGTGTATCCGGACAAAAACAGTCAAAATGTTACTATACAGTTGTGAATTGTGAGTTTTAGCCATGAAGATAACACAGCAAATTCAAAATCATACACTGTTTTCGCCTTCATTCCGGAGGGTATCCGGTCGAATCGACGACTCGAAGTGGGTAGACGGTAATTGGATTCTCTTTCTCACGGGTAGAATTCTGATACGCGTACTAATGCTTTCTTCTTTGAATGCATAATACGAGCTTTTTTCTGAATGTTGTCGAGGCGGCGGCGGGGTACGCCCGAATAAGGACTAATGCCGTAGTCTAGTGATACTGGTGTTAGAGTTAGTTTAATCATGGATGCGTAGTGATGCCGTTAGAAGATATTTATACATGTAGTACTACAAAAACGTGCCAAGTGAAATTATGAAAAATTCAAACTTATGACAATCGTTCTTTTTGTTGAGATCTCACTCCACATACTCCTCGGTTGCGAGCAAGCTTCCATCTGGCCCAAGTCCGAAAATGTTCCCGCCGATGTTCTGTCGGCCGGAACTCGACCCCGGCCGCGAGCTGTTCGCGGCGCCCATCCGAATTTGCTTCTCGCGTTTCTCAAAATTCGCTCGCTCGTACGCGAGGACATCCCGGAGCTCGGAAAGCTGGGTTTGCAGCTCGGTGTTGGTACGCTCTAACACGAGACACCGCGCTTCGTGGTTGATGGAGTTGGGGTCGTCAGAAAGGGCATCTGATGTGGTTGGTCATGTGATGAGAATATCATGCAAGCACGATTCGGATAGGGATACGGATTTCATTTTTTTTTATCATCTTAGCACATCAGTAGAAACTGCACACCGAGTAGCTCTGTTTTTTCTCTTTCAGCAAGAAGACAGGAGACATTACAATCACAAAATCTGCACCAGGAACAACGAACACGTACAGCATGCTGTGTCACATAAAAAATCTGTATAGTTGTACCTCCTCCCCCTCTGCCCGTGTTTCCGCCTCCTCCCGTCGCTGACGAGCTTGCGGCGGAGTTGGGGCTTGTGGTCGTGGGAAAGGAGTTGACCTTTTCCTGGGCCTGCTGCAGCTGGACGCGCAGGTCGAGGATCACCGCAGCCCGGCTTTCGAGCTCGGACATGAGCTGCTTCAAATGATTCTCCACATACGCCTGTTGCTGCAGCTCCAGCTCATGGGAAGAAGTCACATCGCTTCGTTCGTTCCTCCCGAACAAACCAGTACCTCCCGCGTTGATGTCCTCTCCACCGGACGGATCGAACAGATTCAGATTTTTCCCGCTGGCCACCATGTTCCCAGTCGACACTCGCCCCCGCCAGTTCTGCTCCTGGTGCTTGAACTGCATTTCGCGCAGGTCGAGCTGGGATTGCGCTAGTTCCACCTCGGTGGACTTGAAGGATTCCTTCATCTGCTCGATCTTGCTTTTCAAATTCTCCACCTCTTGCTGCAGTTCCCGCTTTTCGTACTCGAGCTGGTGCACTTCCGCCGTCTTGTTGTAGTCCAGCACGTCTAGTTCCTCCTGCTTGTTCTCCAAGTCCTTCCGGGTCTTTGTCAGATCCTGGTCCTTTTCCAGCAACTCTTGCAGTAACTTCGCGAGCTTGAATTCCAGTTCGTTCTTTTTGTTCATCAACCGTTCGAACGCGGACTCGTGGTCCGCTTTCAGTTGCTCGTAGTCGATGTTCGCCTGTCTCTTGTACTGCTCCAATTCCGTCGATGCTTGGTTTTTCATCTTTTCGTAGTCGAGCGCCGCCGTTTCCTTGTACTCTTGAAATTCCTGTTCGACTTCCTTGCACTTCCGATCCGCAAGCTGCGCCGCCTCCGCGTACTCCAGCAACAGCTGCTCCAGGTCCTGTTCCCGCTTGCGCATTTCCTGCTTCAGCGTTTCCAGCGTGCTCTCGCTCGCCTTCTGCTTCCCCTGGATGTCGGTGATCTCGATCTGCTTCTGCTTCAGCTGGTGCTTCAACTGGTTCACTTCTTCGGCCTGCTGCAGCTTCTCCTGCTTCAGCTCCTCGAGCAGATCTTCTAAACTCGTGATTTTCTCCTTCAAGTAAAATTGCTCCTGGTTGTGCGCGCTTTCGTGCAGGTCCTGCTCGTTTTGCTTCTTCATCGCCTTTTTCAACTGCTCCTTCGTTTCGTCCAGTTCCAGTTGCACCAAGCGCAAGGCCTCTTTCCGCGCGACCCGTTCTTCCTTCAAACTTTCCAAGTGGTTCTGCTGGTTTTGCTGTTTTTTGAACAGGTCGCGCTCCCGCTCCTTCAGCCGGTTGATTTCCTTCTCCGCCGCCTGGTCGATCTTTTCCAGGTGTTCGATTTCCGTGACGAGGCGCTGCTTTTCCTTCGCGAATCTCTCCTCGGACACCTTCTCGACCAGTTGCTCGAACATGTCCTTGCTGTCCTGCAGCTCCTGTTCTTTCTGTTGCAAATACGCCTCTTTCTCTTTTACCTCCGAAGAAAAGTCTTCCTTTCTTTTCTCTTCCAGCTGCTGCAGCTGCTTCGCGTGCAGTTGCTTTTCCACCTCTAGCTGCTTCTTCTGCCGGGCCAGTTGCTCCTGCAGCTGGTCCGCCGTCTCCTTCTGGGAGAGGTACATCTGGTTGGCGAGATCCACGTTTTTGTAGGCCTTCTCCAGCTCAATTTGCCGCCGCGTCACCTCCTCCTCGTAGTCCTCCGCGAGTTGCTTCTGTCTCTGCTCTTTCTGCTCCAAGTCCTCGATCTTCCGGGCTAGTTCGAGGAATTGTCGCTCAAAATCCTTCCGGACCGCCAGAGACGCCTGCTCGTTGTTGTTCAGCTCCATGAAAAACGCTTGCTCCAACTGCTTTTTCTGTTCCTGGAGCCTTTCCTTCAACGACTTGTCGAAATCGGCTTTCAAAGCCTGCTCCTGCTGTTCCAGAGCAGTGGTCTCCTGCTGACGAAGTTCCTTTTCGTTTCTTCCGCTTATTTCATCAACAGCAGCAGTCGACGTGTTCACTTTCTGCATCGCCAGCACTTTGTTCATCTGCTGAATTTCCCGTTCCAGGTTCTCCATTTCCTTTTGTGCGTTCTGTTGCAGCTTCTGCTTTTCGATTTCCTGTTCGTGCAATCTCGTTTGCAATAGTTTCACGTCCGATTCTCGATTTTTCAGTTCCAGCTCCAGTTGGCTCAAGTACTGCTCTTTCTGCTTTTGCAGCAAGAGGTTCTCCTCTCGCAGTTGGGTTTCCACTACGTCTGTCGTGCGGGAATAGTTGTTCACTTGGTGCTTGACCTTTTCTTGCATAAGTTTCTCCTGCCGCAGCAGCTGTTGGTCTACGACTTCGCGAGTTTCTACTTTATTATTCTCTAGTGCCCTTGTTCCATCAACAGTAGAGCTAGAAGCCGCATTTATTTTACTGGATGGAGCAGCTGCCCCGCCCATAGGAGCTCCCGAGTAGTAGTTTTGATGCCGCAGCGCAGCTGAGCCTGCAGCTGCTGTTGTAGTGTCTGCTTTCATCTTCATGAACTCGGCGTGTTGCTGGTACAAGTCCTGCGAGGGAGCGGGAGCACTCGTAGAAGATGAAGCACCTACAGCGACGAGTCCTGGCTGCGTGATTTTCTGCTGCATCATGTATTGCGTGTTGTGCGCTTGTTCCAGCTCGGTCGGGCTCACATTCCCCCGTCGCACCAGCATTGGACTGGGCACGCGCCCGGCTAGAGGTTGTTGTTTCATATGTTGTGCACCAACAGTACTAGTACCTCCCGGTCCGCGCGCCGCTCGTTGTAAGTCTAGCTCCGGCTGTTGCGGCTCTTCCCCGGAAGAAATAATCAGAGCAGGGCCCTGCTGGTGTTCGTGTTCCCCCTCAGGAGCAAGAACTGGCGCGACTCTCATATTGCTATTTTTCCCCGCTGCTGGTGCACCTTTAATGTTGCTCCGCGTGACCGGTGCGCCGGCTCCCGCCGCTCCGGCCATCGCCATCGGTTCCTGCTGTGCCACGGCCTCTACAACTTGCTGCTCGCCTCCCACTCGCAGAAAGCTCACGGATTTTATCTTCCCTCCAGCCGGACCTGTTATCGGCATGATGGGTGTCGCGAGGCTGCTATTCACCATCTTCAGCCTCCCGTCTCCTGTTCGTGAAACGGCTGCCGGTATCAAAGGGAAAAACTCCCCCGCCCCTCCATAAAAAAACGCAGTTTCTGGCGCTCGATTTGCGTACACAAATCAGATTTGTCTTGCTGGAGAGGACTGCAGGCCTATACTGAGCCTGATTCGCGAGGTTTTGGGCTAGGCGCTGAGCATGGCAAAGGCCTAGTCTGTAGGGGCAACAACATCACAAACCGCCTGCAGAATGGTGCGGCCGTCTGTGGCGTTGCGTTCTTGCAAGACGATTTGTGACCACAAATCAGCATTACAAATTTTCTGAGACGTACTACCTTTTCGATATGGGGGGGGATTTTTCCTTACGATAGCCGGCACTGTTGGCGGCATCCACTTTCTGTTCTGCTCTAGCGAGGCCGACCGCAGTCGCTCGACCGCCTCCTGCGCAAAGGCGTTCGCGCGCCGGGGGTGGAAAAAGCCCGGGTCTTGCTGCTGGAGGGGAAGGATTTGGCCAGCGTTGTTGGTCAGCCCACTCACAGACGTGGAATTCATCACGTGCAAGGGGGTCGTCCTGTTGACGATCAAAGGCCCTCGGTTTTGCGGGGACAGCGACACAGTGCGGATGGACTTGCTGATGATCACGTGGCCCTGCTTTATCGTCCTTGCATTCGTCGGCGTCGTATCCCACAGAAAAAAGCTAGCAGGGCACATTTGTAATGCAAAAATAAATACACAGAAAAATCTGCCATGGGCGACCTCGTAGCATGCTATTTCGGGTATGCAATACAAGCGCTCTTGTCTATTTATTTTTGCATTACAGATATGACCTGCCAGTTTTTTTCTGTGTGATACGTCGAGGTTGCGCTACTACCGTTGTAGTTCATGGCGTTCGAGGACGTACCAGGTGCACCACCACCACCACCTCCTGCTGGCACACTCCCCGCTCCAGTGTAATAAGCTGCCACGCTGCTGCTCCCGTTACTCGTTGGCGTCACTTGTGCGTTGATTTCGTTCGACGAGGATTCTTATGCATTGCAAAAGTTAAAGTTTCCCTTTCGTATTTAGTTGCAATATAAATCGCATGACAAATTTTCCCAGAAAGAAAAATGAAATTTGTCATGCAGGTTCAGGAAGCAAACCGGATCTGGCATGCCAGACTGCAATTAGTACGAGTACGATACTTTTGCACAGGATAATTTTAGCACCGACCCGAACGTCAGCGGCGCGGCGCCCGGAAACGGCGGGGTGTTGGACAAAGTCGTGGAGGAACCGGCGCCGGCCGGGACGTAAGAGTTCGTCGTTGTAATCTTCTCGTAGTGCGTGCCGCCAAAATCACCCCCGGGCGGCGTCAGCTGCACGAAACTGTCCAGCTCGTCCTCACTGTTGGTTGTCTGGTGATGCAGCACTACATGGTCACCTTTTGATACAGAACCTGTTGCGCCGCTACTAACATTCGTTGTTTCCCCAAACTTGATGGGCGGAACGTTCGCGGGCCGACCCGAGGATATGATAACGGTCGTGTTCTGCCGCAGCGGGTCTGGTTGTGTTTGATGTGTTTCTGTCGCGTCGCCCGCACGGTGGCGCGTCCTCCCGCGGGATTGCTGCTGCTGCTGCTGCTGCACGACGGTCGCGGAGGCCGTCGGGGAACTGCCAGCATGATCCTGTTGCCGAAAAATCTGCTGGAGCATCTGCATGTTCGTGCTATGATGTACTGTTTTTCTTATCTGCGAAATGGAAATCTCGTCTTGCAAATTGAAGGTCGGTTAAATAAATATCAATTCTTCTACTTTTCCTCCACGACTGGCACCACACGCGCTAATGTCACAGCACGAGGCATCATAAGCTCTAGTAGTCCTAGTTCGTCTGATGTGGAGGTCCACCTGAGAGGTTAGTGCTCGACAAGGTATGGTTGAAATACGGAGAAATAGATGACACGAGGTTGCTATGAATGAAGTTAGTAAGTTCTCGTCTACTTGAATGAGAATAACGACATCGTCTAATAAACATGATTTTTAGAATTTACAACATTTCATCCTCCTGTGGATGAAACGTCCGGCACTTATGCCCTACTCTTGTAGAGGCCTGCGTGCTGTGCTGATGTGTACGAATCCAGCCGCCAGACGAATAATCGTTGTTCTGGAAAACGGTGAAAAGGACGAGTTGAGACGAGACAAGTAGAAACAAACACAAAGTACGACAACGAGAACGTGAACGTCACTTGCTGTCTGTGTCTTATGAAGAGACTGGACCACCTGGACGAACGACGAGAACCACACAGGCACACGAATTCAATGCAGAGATAAACAAAACGAAAACTGTGGTGAGAGTCAAAATCAATTATTTTGCGACGTTCGTTGGTTTATTTCTCCGGTTGTGCGGAACCAGAATCATTTAGACAAGGTCGAGGACGAGACGACGATCACGATAGGTAGAACCAACATGAATAGATGTAGGAAGCGGAAGAACCAACGGTAAAAACACGATGGCTATTGCAGCCAGGATTTTGAAAATGGAATGATCGGTGCACCTGCACGGTTCGGAAATGCTCTATGCGATAATTTTTTGCGTATGCGTTCAGCGCAGTCGCGTTTGCGGTCGTAAGTGTTTCGTCCCAACAATTATTTCTGCTTTTCGGATTCACGATTTGGGGCCAAAGAGACATCTCGATGTGTATATATGTAGCCTTCATCTCTTTGCTTTCACAAAGCCGGAAACTTGTTGAAAAAAAGGACGACGCATCACTTTATGGTATCCACCCGCCGCCTATATCGCGAAATTCCGTTCTTGGTGGCGACCGACTGGGAATACTGCTGGCAAGTTTGATGTCGCCTATTCTTCTTTGGAATATCCTCACGAAATTGTCGTGTTGCAAATCCAATAATTTGAAGAAATTCTGGTGCATGTTGATATGATCACGGCGCGGACTGCCTGCGTCGCAGAATAAAATGTAAATGCATAGATACGGAGACGTCATAACACAGCTGCAGAAAAAAGGCCGCGTGAGTGTGACTTTATTGCATGGAGAAATGGCACCTTCTCCTCGAAGATGAGAAAATTGCTGGAAGGCAACTCAATATTTCGCTTGGATATTCCATTCGCCGAATCTGGAGAGAAATCTGCCCTTCAACTCCTGCCGATGCAAATAACCTGAAAAGAAAATCTTCGTTTATATTTCTATTTCTAAATTTTTGCCTCTTCTGTACTCGGCATCAAACTTGAATTAAGCAGTTACAATTCAGGATCTTCAGCAAAATCGAAAAAGTTTCGAATATGAAAACGAAATGTCGAAATTTACCCACTGTCGGAATTTTTATCGTGGTGTACTCCTTGGCCAGGACTTCCAGCAAGCTCTTGTGGTTTCGTATGTGCCAAAATCGGCGGTCGTACGTCCGGGCAATGTCCGTGGGCGTCTGTCCCAAGCGGTCCGAAAGACACAGGGCTTGTGCCGGTCTGCCAGGGAAAAGCGCCCACGAGGCACGATTTAGATCTCGTATGGCGGGGGTTGCGCTATCAGTTCAGTATGTTTCTTCAGGGTTGAATAAGGTTTGGGTAAGCGTAAGTTCAACTGGCGTTCTTTTGTTTGTGTTTTATTTGGGCGGGATATCACACTTCCACTACTTCATTCTGCAACCATGGACCACCTCTACAACATGTGTTCACAAACAGGTGCTATTTGTCCCTATTCAGTACCATTGCATCGAATTCAAATGCAAATAGCAAGATCTTAATCTGCGATGTCGACTCGTAGTCGCTTTTGCCGGAATAACGCCTCTCTCCCACTGTAGCAGAAGCTGGATCGCACTGTGCTCGCCACCTGATTTTCGTATGATTCAGTTCTTCTTGTGTCAGTCTTCACAAAGATTTTTTTTCCTATTCATTGTGGTACACCTAGTAGAAATTGCATTCTGATTCTCGTGATCCACCTTAAACAAGAATGAACTAGTTCTAGTATGCCAGTTGCTTCTACCTTGCACTGCCCAATGCAGTGGCGTTTGTCCGAGCTCGTCCTGTGCCAGCAGATCCACTTGTGGGAGTGCACAGCTCTCCCTCCTCCTTGACAATTTGGCTGGAGTCTGCAGCTCCAGCAATAGATACAACTACAAGCAACGGCAAAATAAAAAATGCACCTACTGGACGAAAATGAAAAAGAACCCGTGCGGAGTAGTGTACTTAGTGCTGCTGCTGTTCTTTGATTTCGCCTCCAGCACTTGTCATGCTAAAGCTGCTAAATGCAAATGGCGTAGGCTGGATTTATTGGCACATTGTCTCACAAATCAATGAAGAGGACGGGAACTAGTTGTGCATTCTCATACCGCTCCGTTATCGCAGAGCAGGTCTATGAACGGCAGGTTTCTTTCATGCAGGGAAAAAATCACGTTCGCAAATCAGTCTCAGATGAAATCCTTTGTCAACCCTCTACTCGTCTGCATCATCAGTTTTCGAAGCCGCGCTGTACTCACACGCTTTTCAGAAGCAACACTAGCCCCAGCAGCCCTATAGAGAAGCCCTCAACTAGTAGCTCTGGCAGATGCAAGGTTCAACATCTTTGACAAAACTCAAATTGATGCTTCACAGTGCGTGCACGTGCTGGCGCAGCTTCAAGCACAACCGTTCAAGAGACTGAAAAGGCGAGGGAGGTTTTTTCTTTTTCGCACCCTTCGAAGGCGGCGTACATGAGGGGCGTCATTTTCGAGAGGTCTTCGGACTCGATTAGATCGACGAAGTCGTCGCCTCGCGGGTCCCAGTTTTCCTTCGAGCGCACCACGACCATCTCCGAGGGTCGCAGGTTGGCCAGCGCGTTCGGATTGTTGGCCACGGACTTTCGCCTCCGGTTCTCCTGTTTCTGGAATTTCTCTTCTTGCTATGCAATGCAAAAAGATTATCGCTTTTTTCGTCGCCATCACGCGTGCCAGTTTGATTGTGTTGCAAGTCAGTAAACACAAACAAAAAAATTCTATATTTCGCTACGTATTTTTTCCATTCACTTGACTTACTGTAACTAAGTTACACATTACAACAAATCGGGGGTGAGCGACGTGAAGATGATTTTGCAAATCATAGCTCCTCTTTTTCGAAGGCCCGACGCTGCTCTCGGATGTCCATCTCTTCTTTTTCTCGCTTTTGCTGGTCTGGATCCGATATGCATTCGAAAAGCAGTGTCGCTGGTCGTGCAGTAGACGTAAAAGATAAAGATTAAGATATGAAACTGTCCCCATTCTCATATTGCTATTTGATTTTTTTTTTTTTGCTTTTCTTCTTGCAACTAGTTGTAGCAAGGAGGTACTCCATGAAAAATGTACTATTTAAACACAAAGACAACGACAAGCATACACCTTTTCTCTGCCCATGATGCCTTCTTGGTCAGATGAGCTACAACGGGGGCTGACGGGTTTAGGTTGTCAGGGGAACAAGAACGCGACACTCTCTTTCCGGTAGATAACAAAAGGGTCATAGCCCAATATTATCCCGTTGACGTGGTCGACGAGAGTTTTCCCTAGGAGCAGAGCATTGTTAGACGCGGCCGCATGCAGGAGAGACATCTGACGTTTGTAAACATTTTTGCAAATTCAATACCGCTGGGCAACCAAACTCAGTCCCAATCACATCTGCGACACCGTTCGCGGAAAACGCAGCTCCTACAAGTCGCTGTCAAGAAAATAAATCATTATAGACAATTCCGTAAAAGACTGTACTTACCTTGGTTTTCGAGCTCTTGATGGTGATCAAATGCCTGTCTTGCTGCAGCAGGTTGCAAAGCTCTTTCTGGCGTTGAATGAACTGCGGCGTGACCGTTTTGTCATTCTTCAGCAGGTATCAAATGCAAATATGTCTGGGTCTGGAAGATTGGCATGCTGTTTTCGTATGACACGGAAGGTCTGGCATGGAAGCTCCAGCGTCAACACAGGTTTAGAGAAGGTTGAGGTTCCGCAATGCCTAATCCGCATGACAAATTCTCTATTTCGATGCACAGGAAATGGGCAGCTGTTCTTCTTCTTGCTGCCTATGCATGAGAAATAATAATTTTTGTGTTGTGAACAATTAGCATCACAGCTTCGAAAAAAATTTCCAGACCCAGACATATTTGCAATGCATAGCAGGCCGTAGACGGTGGTCGAGAGAAACTCGTCGATATCCTGCTGCGTGAGGACCGGCATCTTGTTATCACAAGAAAAACTGTTTATTCACTGTAAACTTGTAATGCAGAAAATGCATCTCAGAAGTGTTTGTCTTGCTACACATGCAAGACAATGGAATTTTGGTGGTGTTTTCCCTTGGAGATTTCGCATGGAAAATTTTCTCTGTCAACATGCAGGGCAAACTTGTGACGCAAAACTTGCAAAATCCTTACAGTGAAACACTTTTTTTGGTACGATACTTGTTGATGTTGTTGTACCAGCGCCGCGCTCTCGAGGTCCACCTACTTGTTCTTTCGACGTGGGATACTGACGCAGGGACGGCCTCTGCCTCTGGTGTTCGGATGTGCTTGTTCTTCCTGTGCTTGTCTTCCGTTTGCAGAAGACTACCTTATCGATGAATTATTGGCGTGCTGCTACTAGGGGGCCTGCTGTTGTACTTGACTGGCCAGCAAGCCCAACTGCAGCTGAACCTGCTCGCTGTAGTAAGTCCGCACTCAATGTTGTAGTTCGTTGTAAGTACTTCTCGAGGACCAAGGTCGTGCAGGTGATCTTCAGTCGCACTAGAAAGTTTGTTTCCACTTGCTTCTCTGTCTGATTCTACTTATTTTTCCTTTTCGTACTCAGCACGCTCACGCAGTATTGCTTCGCCTTCTACTACTTCTTGGACATCAACATGTGCTGCGCGTTCTTTTTGCGTGAGCAGGAGCGGTCGAGCTCGCCAGGGCTCGGTTTAACAAAACTCCGCTGTACAGTACTAGGGTACACGAGGGAAAAATTCGAATTGAGTTTCACGTCAGCTCTGTTTGTGGTACAGCACACGGTTGTAGTGCTCCGCCGACCTCCGAACAAGGAGCAAGACGAAGCCACGCGCTCCTCTTTCGTCCGACGTATCCAGTACCAGTGTGACGGGAAAAGAGAACTTTATTCCCTGTTGATGAACTAGATCGACACGTCCCGGTGCGCGTGGTCTTCTGCACTGCCACGCCCCGAAGTGTCCACTTGACTCAGAATGGAGTCTACTCTCATCGTGACCTCCGATCCTGCGCTGCTACGAGGTCTGGCCGTAGTGCGTCCAACTGCTATTCGTATTCTTCACATGAACCAGCAGCTGCACGACCGCGTACATCAAATTGGAAGAACAGAAGATGAAGGACGCCATGCTTGGTTGATTTGTTTGCGTTTCGCTTTGGTCCCGTGGCGAAAGATGGGCCTCACACGCTTGTTTCTTTCCTGCGTTGTTCGAGACGATTTACACTTCTGGGTGCGGAAAAAAACACATCAAGCAGAAGATGGAGAGCTGAGAGTACTATCAAGAGCCCGCTGCAGCAACAATTACGCATAGATGGTCATGGTCGTGCACGGAGGTCAACAACAGCATCGGCGAGGAATTACATTCATATGCTCCTGGGTCCTAGCCTGGAACCGGTTCTGCTCACGATGTACGTACTAACTTGGCACAATAAGGATGGAATGTGTAGTCCTTCTTGTCAGCGATCATTTCTATTTCGTAGAAGCAAGTTGTAGAAGTGCTCTCAAGTGATAGTGAAAATGTGGCTCAACCCAAGTTTTTTGTCGACGTCCTTTATTTCCATGAGCGGTTGAAGCAGTCACGGAAGCAAATGCTGTAAAGGTATGAATTATGTCTATCAAATTTTCTTGTTTGCTCCAAGTGGTAACATCAACCCTCCCTTCACTAATATTCTTCTCGGCTCACTTCGTGTTCAACGTGCATCGTGTCCTGAAATTCAGACTCATCTTCCAAGAACGAGATGCCCCCCCCTATGCACTAAGTTTACGGGGTACAACTATTTTGCCTTTTCCAACTCCAACTGGCTCTCTCTGAGATTTATAAGTCGCTCTCTTCATCTCGATATCGTTCTCGTTGTCAACAACATGGTCCACCAATCTGGACTCTAGATTAGACGGGCGGGCGCTCCGCTCCCGCGGCCGGCGGGTCGGAAAAAGTAAGTAGAGAACAGCGGATTTGTAATCTCATGCATAAATAACCGGCGCACCGCCACAGGCTACAGGTCTTGTGCCTGCGGACGAGGGCACGGCGGGAGAACAAGGCAGATTTGTTCCACCAGGGTGTTCTTTCACGATAGTGATAGATGAGTTCGCGAGTCTATTGAAGTTTTTCTTGGAGTCTTCGTTTTGAAATTGTGCGTAGTCACACTACCCTTGCTTGCCAACACCGGGACACTAGATCATAAACTGACTCAAACTTTCTAATAGATATAGAGAAGAGAATGAAAATGTTTGTTCACCCCGACACAACTTGCATAGAATAGACTTCAGGGGGCAACTTGCGCTGGTTCCTGATTCTTCAACCCTTGTCCGGCCTTGCACTTTGTGCTCCCCTGCTCCTACTCCGTGCGCAGCCGCCGGAGCTTTTAGCCTTCCTGCAAGTCCATTAGGGCCTGCTTCGTCGAGCTTTTTTATGCCGCGTGACAACTACATCTTCTCCTGGTCCTGCTCGTCCCTTTTACTTTTAGACTCTATCAACCCTGACCTGTGGTGCTGCAAAGCTAGCAAGTACTACGCAACATGCATTCGACGACATCTTCAGTCCGTCATTCTCTTTCTCCACGAGGACAAAAGCAGGACATATGGGACCAGCACCAGAACAAAGGCAACAACTTTGCAACCCGGTCTGTTTTCGCACAAAAACAAAAACCATGAGGCCCATGACGACATCACAGGCACACACTTTTTAATCGTCCGTCAACATTTTCTCCCTCAGTTTCGACAGTTTTTTAACACACGGGAGGGATTACAGACAAGGGAGAGCGACGAGATGACCATGTAGTGTCACATTGATAGACTGGCGTGGAAATGACCCGCCGGCTTCTCCTTTAGCCGCTGCTGCAGCAACGCGTGTTGTATCAAGGACAAACGTCGTGTCATGCTGAAGATCTATGGATTTGGTTTTGGATTCAGAATCTTCGCTATTTCTATAATCATATTCAGTAGGAGACTTTATTTCAACATGTGTAATGCTGATGCCTGCTTCGCGTCCCATGTATGGTGGAGCAGTGGTGTGCGGAACTAGTGACTTTGACGTCCACCTCGTACGTCCATGATCCTCCGCCCTGAACGTAAGCAACAACTTTACTAGGCAAGAAGCTGGGCTTGTAGTTCTCCACAGCAGCTTTGTCATGCATTTTATTTCCAATTCAAGTAGACCAGTTCCAGCATGACCTGCTTCTTGATCTTGAGCTTGACTCGACGTGTTGCATTCCCATAAGCTCCCTGTCGAGTAGCACGTGTCTTCGCTCCGCGTCCACCCGGGCGCACTTGGCCTTGGTCTTTTCCAGATCAGGTATCATGTGCGACAGCTACGCTTGCTTCCCCTCGTTTAATTCAAAAGTATCTATATGCCCACTGGAACGTGCCATAGTATCGGTATCCATTGCAGCGCGGCCTTAGGAGCCTTACACTTTTCAGCAGGTAGCTCCTGGACTTTTTGCTGGACCACGACCTTTACAGGTCGGCGTCGGGGGAATAGAAAAATAAAAAAGCGAGATCATGATGACGAAAATGAAAAAAAGGGAGATCATGACAAAGATGGGATAATCAATTTGTCGCACATGATACCGCGGACGGATTGCAGCTCCTTCCTCCGTTGTATAAGATACCTCTTCTGCCTATCCAGACAAACAAATCTCGAGACAAGTCAAAGTCATGACAGACGTACTACAGCTTCTTGGCCGAGGACGGAGCCAGCATCAAATAATTTACTAACTCCATGACCATGCTGAGAAAAAAAAGTAGCGCTCTTTTGCTAGATTCCTGTGCCTTTCTGCCTTCTGCTCGAAAGAAACTGAGGCGGATCATTGATGCGCCTGCGTGTCGGTGTGAAAACCAATTGACCCGAGCCACAGCTTGTTTAACAAGAGGAAAAACTATTCTTAGCAAGTTGCTCTTAGCTACGAGAGGACGAACAGCTTCCTTGACCAAAGAGCCTGGGATGACTGCTTTATTGACGTCTCCCAAGATTTCACTGCTTTGATAGTCTTTTCGGAGGTCAGCTATCCTGCGGAAAAAAAAACGCCTCCCCGAGGTCAACAAGATTCCATGCTCGATGTACCTAGGTGCTGCAGCCCCAATTAACTAAGAAGTTGTTTATCTGAATTCTGTTCGTCTTCGTGTTTATTTTTAATTTTTGTGCATGACAAAAAACTAGCACAAGGTGCGTATTTCAGAATACCATTTACCAACATGATTGCAAGCGCAACTACAACAAGAGGCGCACGGCAGCCAGTTGATTATTGCGGTTCATAGTGCCTTAGAGTTACTAGTAGAAGCGATTCCTTCACAGCACAGCTTATCACGACTATCAGAAATAATACGTCTTATGGGACGGTTTTGTAGTGCGCATTTTGATGTTTCTCGGGAAGCGGGGGGGGCACGTAGAATTTTCCACAGGATATCCTCGAGCTCGTCCTTATCGTTGAGCATGCGCTGGATCACCTGGGAGTTGTTTTTTCTGATGTCTTTCCCCTTCCTCTTTCTTTTTGCCAAACTAACTCAACCACAAACTGAAGTACGGCAACAAGACTGGATGAGAGGAAAGCAAAATGATCTATGACAAGGTTTCAAAATTCGTACGATTGATGATGTAAAGAGAGTACCGCTGTCTCTGCATCCTGTTGCCTTTTCTTCATGAGATACTGCTTCTTTTTCTCGATTCCGCTATCATGGTGAAAACTCTCGCTCCCAGCCCCAAAAAAGCTATATTACCTTTACACTTCTGATATTGACAAAGACATGTGTTCTTTGAGCGGTTGCCACGGATTTTCAATCCATATACAGGGCCGGGTTTAGACATTTTTATTTGGTACAGCAACAGCACCAGAAGCACTTTGTTGAGTCGTGTACCATCCAAAAGTTTGTCGATTTGCATGCCATTTGTCTTCGTCCGTGATTTGTCGATGCCGATGCGCTCTTGCTGCAACATCCGACCTTGACAGGAGCTGCCCCGCCTCTCGTGGCCAGAAGCAGCAACCAAATACAAGTCAAGTGGATGAAGCGCTGCTAGATTCATTCCTTGATATATTGAAGAGTGCTCGATCTCATGCATGGTCATATATTTGTATTTCCTTTCCCATTTTTTCATCCGGGGTAGTGGGAACCGTTTTCAGCAAGTCTTATCGATCTCTAATTTTTTGCTCCTCGGTCAGCATTTCGTACTCTGCGGATAAGTCGTTCAAGTAGGGCGACTTCTGTAACTTCTGCTTCGCTATGCAACGCAAAACCAAAAGCCTTCAAGACTGCATTCATATTTATATTCGCAGGAGCAACAAACGAGGCAATAATACTTTATTTGGGAGCGCTATTCCTATTGAAATGTCAAAGCACTGCATTAACAGAGTTTGGGTACTTACTCGGTAGTACTGATACAACAAGCAATACAGTGCGCATCTCAGAGTACACTGATCAACCAGCACGCGCAGTTGATGGGCTCATCTGCAGTAGAATGCTGGAACTGCAACTGCATTAATCGTGCTGGTGCCAAATCCGCCAGGCAAATGCATGCAATTACGTTTACGAGTGCAACGCTTTTGGTTTTGTCTGGCATATTCCAACGCTCACTCCGCTACATATCCAACAGGGAAAAGCAGTCTCAAAAGTCTGCAGAAAGTTTGCGCTGGAGACGTTGGCCGAGTGGACAATCAAACTGTCATCAATGAAGTTATCTGTTCCCCCCCGTTGACAAACAATTTAATAAAGTAAATACATGCCATGCGCAGGAGCGGAGTGATTGTGTTTGCAATGCCAGTACTAATATATATCGATTGGTTGCTATCTCGGTGACCAGATGCTCGATTGCAGCTGTAGTCTAGTTGTCCATTCTGTGTCGGAAAACAAGAATACAAATGATTTCGTATCATGATTTAATTGCTTCAAGTTTACTTTACAACTTTCGTTGTACCCCGCACAATGAATTCTTGCAAACTTAATATGTTAGACTGAGCGACTTTTTTTCATACTGTTTGTCGGCCTCGTGATACGCATCCTTCGCAGCCTGTCGCTTATCCAAGAAAAAAACTCCGTGGTTTAGGGTGTGGCTTTGTAGTATTGATGACCATGCAAGACAGGCAAAAAAATAAAAATGTAGTTGTGAGTAAACGCATCAGCATGGTACGTAGACAATATACGAGATAATCACAGACATAGTAGTCGCGCCACAGCCATCTTGTCGGCTTGGCGAGTGCTATTATTTGCAGTAGTTGTGCCTGTAGCTGCTATTAATGGAGGGCACATTGATAGTTTCTCTGTGATGCAAAGCAAACTTGTATAGTAATGTCGGTCCTAGTAGAAAGCTACACTAACTTACAGAGTTTTCCTGGATAGCGACGCGAAACAAATGAAGAATGAATCAGAAATGGTTTTCTTGGATTGCAGAAAGTTGTCTTTCAGCAAAGTGTGTGCCGGCACTGAATTGGCATTGAATTGCCGCACAAGTCGTCCTGCTATCTCGCAGACGTAAACTGCATCTAGAAACGTGCGCGACGGATTTTGTTGATTGTCGGTGTACTAGTTTGTACATACTATGCACGTCACCACGATCATGTAGAAGTGGCCAGAGGAGGCTCAGAAGAATATTGAAGGCCTACGTTGTATATGATGTTGAGCCTAAAAGAACTAGTACATGCCAGCTATACAGCTGCATCAAAATGGACTGCAATCTCCAAAAAAAAAAAACCATGCTCTCCCGCTGCAAGCTGCTTCTGACCACGTCTCTTTCCGCAAAGCGCAGGGAGAGGACTCGCGTGCTTGCCTCTCGTGCTTTGGCGCAGTGTTCCATGCGGCGAAGAAGGCGCTGAAACTTTTCGTCGGTGTTGGTCGATTATGCATTGCAGCTATGTCTTCATACACACGGTGCTGGCCAAAAACGAGGAGGAGGTGGAGGAAATACCAATTATAGCTAGCACAGACAAAGGGGAAAAACATCAAGAAAGCGCTAAATACATACATCTACACGGAGAGCATGATGTTCTTGGTTGAGACTTGTTCGACGCTCTTCCACTTGATGTTTTTCCGCACAGATGAACAACATTATATTTGCATTGCGTATCGACATTGAGGACGACGTGGCGTGGGAGTTATGGGCCGAGCCATGATGTGCATGTGGCTGCAGATGTGTCGACGATGAAGAGGTCGCCATGATGTTCTTTTAACTATCTTTCCTGTCGTGGTCTTTGATGATGCAGGAGATGTAGTTATCGAAGATGCTGGTGCAGAAGTGCCGGCGTGCTTCTGCTTGAAATAGCAATTGCCGTTCGTAGTTGCAGCACCAGCAGCAGACAACGGACCACAGTTGTGCACTGTTTTCCGCGACGAAGGTCGTAAAGAAGATCGAGGCGGCCCGAAGCTCTGAAAGTGCAGCAACAGAACGCGAACACGAGACGCAGCTGTCTTTCCGGATGCAAGTGCTCACTTTCGCTTCTTCTGCAGCTTCTGCAACAGGTGCCAAACGCACTGGCTCTTGTGGGCGACTCCTGGTGCTCCTGCTGCCCCTTGACTTTGATGTCTCTCTTCGTCTTCGTTCTTCTATTTATCAACTGCAAATATATTCTTTTTCTTGCCAGGGTCTGGACGAAAAGTGCGACGACCCGTGCATGTACTGTTAGTTTGTCTCGCATGATAATTCTTCCAAACAAAAACGTATTGACTCGTGTTTTTATTGCATGCAAATAATGCATGTATGACCAACAAAACCGGGACAGCTGGTGTGCCCTGCACAGACGCAATTTGTCGATATAATGCGCGATCATGAGAATGAGAAAGCGTCCTGAAAATGTGTCATGCTCCTTGGGTCCACGCAAGAATGAAGAGTGTGCTCGGCGATCACCAGTCAGCGTCATAAGTTATTTCCAGACCCGGTCGACACGAGGATATTTGCAATGGATACAACCTTGTGGTGGATAATTTCGAAACTGCGAGTACTACGGACGCACTGCGGTCGGATGGTATGTCTGTTGCAGATGCGTGTACTCTTAGTAACGAAGTAATTGCTGAGTATCGTGTGTGTCTATGTCTCTGCTTCGCTCGTACTCGTTTCGTGTCGCGCTTACCTAGCGACGTAACAATTCTTAATATTTATCCGCTGTCTGCTCGAGCAGGATGTTTATCTTCAAGAACAACAGACACCAATGTATACAGACCGACACACAACATGTTGCCGGCGCCGACAGTAGTAACATCTACTCTACTCATCAGCGCTCTGCAATTCATCTTTGCTTCGTCGACTTCTCTGTCACGCTCACGACTTGCACTCGAGCTCGAGCACGATGTAAACGGCATATTATTCATTAAGACTATGTTAACTAGTAACAGCAAGAACAAGTAGATTTTTTATACTTATAGCATCGCAAGAAAGAGACAGTCAAAAGCTCAGGACTGGACGTGAGAAGTCGTGCGGACGGAGCTCCAGATCGAGGCAGGAAATCTAGAAGCGTGCAATCGTCATGATAGCTTCGGGTCGAATTCGAGTCCGATCAAGGGAAGAGCTGCTGCTGCACTTCTTGCGTCACATCATCCAGCAGCCATACCTAGAATGATCTAGCCCCCGCTCGAGAAGTCGACCGATCAACAAACAGTTTGTTGATCGGTCGACTTCTCGAGCGGAGGCTAGATTCTACTGAGCAGTTTGTTTAAACTGAAACCTATCATGTAAAAATATCAGAGATCGTGATTGCGTCCTGTGCTTGCCGGTTTGAATTTGAGCGCTGCTGGGGCCAAGGAATGCACCAATATCGAAAGTCAAACTGTCAAAAGGAGATGCCTGGCTGGCATACAACAGCTACCCCTACCACGACCGTCGAAGCCGAACACAAAAACGTCAAGGCAATTTGAATAATGGCCTACAGTTGTGAGTTTGTTTTTCTCGTACTCACGCTTTCACTCAAGTGATCCGTTTCTGCTCGGAGGACAAAGCTTTTCTAATCTCGTATGTGTAAGTATGTACCATTTTGGCGAAAAATGCTGTCAATACAGCCTTTGCTTTCGAAATGAAAGAAATGACACTCGTACGCAATAATTATATCCTTGGCAGTATGTGATGCTTTGACTTTGAGTGCTTTATGTTGTTTTGGAGGCTAGTGAAGGCGTTTCTTTTGCTTCTGCGCCGCAAGGGGAGTGCGAGCGCGAGTTTTATAATTTCAGGTGGGAAAGGGATGGATACATTGATTTTCATTACAGCTCATTTACGGAAGTATCAAGATCAACACACATTAAGTTTAAGAGGCTACAGCTTTATAAGTATACTACAGTAACAGTTCGTGCTTCGAGTAGTTCAAGAACATCTGTTATCTTTATCTTTAATAAGTAGTTCATCTGCAGCATACTTGTGAAAAGTCCAGGAGTACGCGACTCCCTCTCGTCCGGTTCACTGGTTCCAGAAACTGGGCCCCTGACCTGCGCGCGCACATGTTCATCATGCCAGATCGGGAATAAAGGTGATTAAAATTATTTGCCGCCTACGAGTTTAATTTTCAAATCTTCATCTTTGGTTATTTTTGTTTGTAATTTTATGAGTGGAAGTGTGATGAACTTCCGGGTCATGGTTTCCGGGTCAGAAGCACTTGCGCCTGAGTGACTTTGCACTTCCGCCTGAAAAAAGAAAAACGGGTGCTGTAAAAAGGATAAGTTAAAAGCGTAAATATCAAATTAAAGATTAAAAGTTGTCGCTGCTGACGAAAACGTGGGGGTGCAGCCGACTGCTTTTGGATGAGAAGTTGCTTGCTCCAAGGGACTCTGAAAGAGATTCGAAAGTTGTACGAAAGCTCAAAAGTAGTTTCTTAAGAAAGCCTGTTTACTACTAGGAAAAGCTGTTTTCTTCTTTTCGGATTCTCTGTCTTCTTGCAGGGAGAGGAGAGCTTGATGTTGATACGGCGCATCTCAAGCACAAACGAAAGTACCTACTGGAACGTCAACAGCTCCTGGAGACACAAAATCAAAGCTGCGCCTGCGTCGAAGAAGCAGGACACCATAAGAATATTTCCCTAGCTAAATGTGCTTTCTTAGGAGGTTACTCAAAGTAGATCTGAATGGCTGACAGAGATAGAGAACGAGTGGCAGTTGTATCACTTTGAGTGTTGTCGTCTACTTCCACTTCGCTGTGGCGGTCGATCCATTTTGAAAACGCAGCAGCACATCACATCGATCAAAAAGTCTTTATCATTTGGTTTATTATTTTTTGATTATAAAATACGTCGCACGTAACGTCTACCACTACATCACTCAAATACGATCATGATGTATGATTATATCGCTTGCTAGCTTCTTCTACTTGTTCTTAGTGGTTTCATTTTGTTCTTTGCTTTTCTCAACGAAACTGCTGGCTCTTGTCGAGTGACGATGGTGCAGTGGCTGGCCCCTCTTCATCGGCGAAGCGTGTTTTCCTTCACCTTTACCTTTTCGAGTACCTGTAGAAAACGTATTTCTAATTCTATTTTTCACTTTTCCGACGGTTTTCTTTACACCAGCGCTTCTCGTTCTATTGATACCCGCCGCCCATGATGAGCCGCCCTGCGGATCAAAGGGCTCGGTGCCGCGCATGGCATGAATTCCTTGTGTGCGATAGTCCCTCCTTTTTTTCCAAACACCGCTATCTTCACTTTCTGGTGGAATAAAGTTGTGGTATACTCGCAGAAAGAAAAAGTGTCGGAGTGTGAATCTCGTCCGTGACTACTCATGTCCGCCAGCAGAGGAGCACTATACTAGGCTGCTGTATAAGGGGGGGCTGGCACAGATGACGAAGGTACAGATGAACAGACGACACAGATGACGAAATTTCGACGGAAAGCAAAAGAAAAGGCACAGATGACAGATGACAGCCCGTGCCCGCACTTCACTCGCCATTTCTTGGGCGGAGCCAGAGATTTGGAATGAGACGGAACGTCGTCGGTCTACCCTAAGTATTCCTTGCCTGAATCTTTTCGGGGCGGGAAGGTAAGAGCACGGCACCGCCTAGCTATCCGCGTATATGCGCAGCACCGTCGTGCTCGTGCCTTTGCTATTAGGAATGTTGGCGCATCGGCCCACAGGGTGGGGCCTATGGAGGTGCTGCTGCTCCATCTGCTCGCGCCGTGAAATCGCGCCCGCGCGCACTTTCTCGGCGACAATGGAGAGCCGTCTCTCTTTTTTGTTTTGTTTTTGATTTTGGGGCACCGGTTTTCGCTGTTCGAATGCTCGTCATCTGTGAACACAGATGACCAAAAAAAGCCCCGCAACAAAATCCGCAAAGTTGGTCATCTGTATCAGCTGTGTCATCTGTCTTGTAAAACACTCTACTATACATCTGCAAATGGTCCTCGTGCATTGCAGCGCCACTTGTTTTTATCATCTCCTCTCTGCATATGCTCTCATAGCCAGTGCCATCAGCGCGATGGCTATAATTTCCTGCGGGATATCAGTCTGTTTGTCAAGATCAAATATGTATTTTCCCCGCCTGCTCGATTTGATGTTTTATGTGATGTTGCATGTTGAAATTGAAAGAAGTAGAGGTAGACGAAAATCCTCTATAAAGCAAATTCCACTCTTCATGCACTGGCAGCGCCGAAAACGAAATGGTGGAGGTTTTTCGTCGTGCTGGATTGGATAGTAGAAAATATACTTCATCATGCAAGACAGGGACAGCAGCCGAAACGATTCACAATCGGACAGATATGTTCTCCACGTCGAGGATAGATCAGGCGGGGCGAGAAGATTTAATATGAAATAAGCCAGGGATTGGCAGTTAAATTGGTTCTGTGGCTGTCTGCGACGGATTGGCACTCCGTTTACATTGAGAGGGTTCTCATTCTGATTCTTTTTCAGCTGTTCCTTCACACCTGAGAAGGGTCTCCTGACAAAGCCTTCAATCGTTGTCCTTTTTTCGGATACGACTTGGTAGTTCGCCCCGTTGCCGAAGCCAATCCACTTCGATGCGATCATCAACGCAATGACCTCTCCGAGAGACATCGGAACCTTTTGGGTGATCAAAATTTGTTCTCGCGGTCCCCGTGCCTCGTTAGTTATGAGCCCGCCTTGCCCATAGGCGGCCCGAAAGCCCCAGTTGTTCATTTCGTTTTCGTAGTCAACGGAAGATTGGAACTCCACTATATGGTGCATATTTATGTCCCACGAAACGAATGACAATGCCTGCGACCCAACTATGCGGAGATAAACTTCTTGGTTTTTCTTTTCCGCCCTTGATTCGTCGCCCCTCCTCTTCGAGATCGTGCGCCAGAACGTTCTGATATTTGTCATATACGTCTCGTTGACGTCATAGATCAGCACCTCGTTCTTCTGGCAGTCCACGAGTTCGAGTCCGTCAATGCTGCAGGCCAAGTATTGTAGCGCTGTCTTTAAAATTGTTCTTATTGAACCGGCAAACCGGTGCGCCTGCGACTCTTCCTTCCCTACCTTAGAATCTTGGCCCGGGAAAAGGATTTGCCAAGTGCGGTCGCTCCACGCCAGCCGTCCCTCGTATTTACCCAGACTGCTGGCCTTGGGCGTATAAACTGGCCTTGGGACACCAGTAGGATCTTCCCGCCTGATATGTAGCTCCTCTCCCCTTAGAAGATTGTGCACGAATTGATGGGCGACCCACTGTGTTGCGCGTTCGCCAAGGTCCCACTCCCAGGGGTTTACTGGTCGAGGTGGTAGTTGTGCCAACTGAAACATACTGCTTACTTGCCAGTATGGCGCCAAGCGTTCAAGCAAGGAAATAAAGCCATCTCCGCTGATCGGGTCCCCGCAGAGATAACGGTTAGAGCAGCTGTATTCGAGCGCGGGATGAGGATCTCCGAAACTCATGCCACCAGTGCCGATGAGTCTTGGAGGTGCTATAAATGTGACCATTCCGCTGCGCATCACTCCAATTGGATCCGTCCAGAAAAACCCGCCGGGGCTGTCGAAGTCAAAGAATGTCCAATAGCGCTCGTCTGGGTTTGAAAATGCATTCCCGATCAGAGCCTTCTGTTTCTGTAGTTTCCACTCTGGGTAAACCTGCTCGCGGCCTCCGCCTCTTTTTTCCCACTTGGTCTCGTCTTTTTCAGTCGTTTCAAGGATATTGAATTTGTATTTTTCGACTCTTTTTTGCCTGCCAGTGCCACGAGTATGAGCGATTAGCTCCACAGGCGGAGTGTAAAGTCGGTGCTCGTGGGTGCGCTCGTCGCTCGTGGTGCTGATCGCAAAAAGATACGTCAGATCAGGCTACCACAGTGAAATAAGGGACACAGAAAAAAGCCGAAAAATTTGTAAACATTGAGCAGCAATTCTTTTATGCTGAAGTCGTGGCGTCGGTTTCTCGTTGGGAATGACGACGCAGATGTTGTGTCGATCAACTACCTCGGGGTCGGGCGACAGCTACAGGTAAGTGGGGACGCACAGTGCCGCCGGCGATCGGCTATTGTTCTGGGCTTTTCTGATTCTGCATTTGAAATAACTAGGCGAAAAATGTTTGAAGTGAAGGCTGCACTTTTTGAGTGCAGCAGTTTGCATTTTTGTGATGTACTAGCTCCAACTAGATCAGCTGAGACTGAGCAAGTATCGAAAGACCCGGCGCGCAGTTCGTTGATGTTGACAGGAGCGGTCTGATCCGAGAATTGAAAAGTGGATGCTTCAGGGCCTCGAACAATTGATGCCTTGCCCAGGCATGGAAAGAAAGACCCGGCGAAAAGAAGCACGTAACTGATTTAGGCTGCAGCTATTAAGGAAGCCAGTTCAGATAGTTCGACGAGACGTCATCCGTTCTTCTCTTTCGCCAGGTCCGGAGGCAAATACGGCGGCAGCACTGGGCGCCGGAGTGCTCATGTTGCGCCATACATGGCGCAATAAGGCCGGACTTCGGCCGCATGCCGTCCATTTCGCGTGGCGGGAACCGTTCGCCGATGGCGCCCGAACACCTCTGAAGGACTCTAGCAGACTCCCTCAATTCCGTGCTAAAATACTTGCTTACACTTCGGGCCAACAAGTGGCTACGTACGTACTAGCGCGTAATTCAAGTAGCTACTGTGCCTGCAGCTGCAGGCTTAGCTAATATTTCGTCATACTTACTGAAAACAAAATCAATCGCGTGCTCGCTTCTTCAGGCGAGCGAGTGACTGTCTATCGTACTATCTATATTCGTGCTTGTAAGTAGCTGGCGATCGGTGTCTCAACCGGTCACCACCAAGACCTCGAGAAACGCCGCCCGTTTTAGTGGTGAACCAACCGACCTGGGGAGTTGCCTGAGGGAAAGTGAGCCGAGACCCCCAATCCCCCCTGGCTTCAGAGCGATGCACTACTACCGCCTCCGCAGTGCTTCGATCAACCTCCGCTGAGCCGCAAGGTCCAAAGTAAGCCGCCTCTGCTTACCCTTCCTTGCGTCAGAACAGGCGCTATAGAAATGCCAGGTCCTAAGCAAGACTCCTCTTCTTGCCCTTCCTGCCTGCGCCACCTGAGCCGGAGCT
>JACKZZ010004279.1_pt1 | contig 28630 bp, 25 predicted proteins | sample 8027871 | NCBI WGS metagenome assembly JACKZZ01 (sample SAMN15724774, study PRJNA655200) | protist metagenome | isolation source: fluorescence activated cell sorting (FACS) single amplified genomes of... | place: USA: West Boothbay Harbor, Gulf of Maine | collected 2000-07-19
GTCTAGTTATAGATCCTTTTAACAAGGTTAGAGACGTAGACTGTAAGACTGAGGACGTTAATAGATATACAATGGAATATCTAACTAAGATCGAAATGTTTGCTAAAAAGTATGATGTACTAGTGTTTATAGTAGCTCACCCTACTAAGATGTACAAAGATAAAGACGGCAAAATTGAAGAGCCTACAATGTACAATATAAAAGGTGGTGGTGAATGGTACGATGCTAGTTATCACGGTATATTAGTTCACAGAGATTATGAAAACAAAACTGTTAAAGCTAAGATACTTAAAGTTAAGTTTCAAAACTTAGGTGAAAACGGTGCTGAAGCTCATTTTAAATGGGAACCAAGATCTGGTTGCTTTATACCTAACGAGCCTGCTGTCAGCGAGACAGAAGCAATGCCATGGGAGTAAGAAAAATTAACATGGGCCAATATCAACCCACGGCTAAAGACTTTAAGCACATGCGATGGTGTATTAATAATGAAATTAAAATATCACCAACAGCTTTTAGTACTTACGAATGGTATATTGATATAGAAATAAACAATAAAAAAAACAGATCCCCGCAAGTTTATACTAAAAAAGACTTATGGGAGCAAATATTTAATTATTACAAATATTATTACAACAAATATGCAAAATAGTTATTACAACGCAAACGCAGCTTATGAATCATTACTAGATAACGTTATACAAAACGGTGTAGAGTTTGATGATACAAAAGCTTTGTTTAACTGTGGGTTCTATATTAGAAACCCATTAGAAAACTTAATTACAAACAAAGAACGTAACTGGAGTTTAGAATATGCTGAGGCTGAATGGGCTTGGTATTTATCAGGCGATCCTAGTATTGATAAGCTAGGAGAACTATACGGTAAGATACCACCGATATGGGAAAAGATGGCAGACAGCAATAGAAAAGTAAATTCTAATTATGGTTATCAGTGGAAACGTAACAACCAAATAGATTATGTTGTTGCAAAGCTAAGACAAAATCCTAAAACTAGACACGCAGCAATAAGTATATATGATGGCAAAGAATTTGATGATTACAAAAAAGATACGCCATGTACTTATGCTGTTCAGTTTACAATTATAGATGAACTAGTTAACATGTCTGTCTATATGCGTTCTAATGACATCTGGTACGGTTTCTGCAATGATCAGTATCAATTCTCAATGTTGCAACAAATGATTGCTAAGAGATTAAATAGAAAAGTAGGTTGGTATTACCATCACGCGCACAATATGCACCTATATAACAATAAATTATAAATATGTATTATATATACCACATACCAGGTAAAAAGATTGGCGTAACACGTAATCTTAATAACAGAGTAACCCTTATACAAGGCTATAAGGAGACAGAGTATGAGGTTCTTGAACAGTCAGACGATATAAATTATATATCAGACCGTGAAATAGAACTTCAAAAGTCTTATGGCTATAAGGTTGATTTAAAAAAATATAAAAATCTAAACTTTAATAAAATGAAAATAAACGCTACAGAGCAGACCTCAACTTTTCCGTGCCCTAAGAATAAACTTAAAGGACAATTGATGGATAACTTAGGTTTAACATGGAAAACAAGCCATGGTAACTTTACAGTTACACAAGAAAACATACAATGGATAATGGCGAACGTCAAAACATCTATGTTTAACAATGACAGATGCTACATCTATAACAAAGCTTTTTATGAAGCTTATCTTAACAAAGATCATACACCAGATACATATAAAACGTCTGAAAGATTTGATCTTATAAGAGACTGGGCAGCAACAAGAGGTTTATACCAACAAGGTAATCCACATACGCAATATGTTAAGTTGCAAGAAGAAGCTGGTGAACTTGCTAAAGCATTACTTAAAAATGATCAACCAGAAATTGTAGATGCAATAGGTGATATGGTTGTAGTGCTTACAAATTTAGCTCACTTACAAGGATATGATATAGAATATTGTATTGATGAAGCTTACAAAGTTATAGCAACAAGAACAGGTAAAATGATTAACGGAACATTCGTGAAAGATGCAGATTAAAACACAAGATAAGATAGTACAAAACGTACTAAGGAAGATGGACGAACGTAGCTTAATAGGCCAAAAGAAATATGGAGCTACAATGATGCAAGAAATTGAAGGTCAAAAGAAAGATCTAGGTAGATTTATTGTTGACGTACAAGAAGAATTAATGGATGCAATACTATATCTTGAATCAGCTAGACATTGTTTACGTGATGAAATCGAAGAAGCTTTGTATGCTAAAGCTAGAAGAGTTAATGAAAACATAAATGATATAAACATTTACGATGAAACGATCTTTTAAACGTAAAAAAGGTCCAGTACAATCTAAGAAAATAACTTACGATGGTATTAAGTTTGCTTCAGGTTTAGAGCGATATATGTATATGGCTTTAAAAAAAGCTAAAATCAAGGCTAAATATGAAGGACAAACATTTGAATTAATACCATCATTTGAGTTTGATTTAGAGTGTATAGAAAGACAAAGCAACGGTAAAGGTGAGTATAAAAACAGAGGTAATAAAAAAATACTTAATATAAAATATACGCCTGATTTTATAGGTAAAGATTTTATAATTGAAACTAAAGGTAGAGCTAATGAATCATTTCCACTTAGATGGAAACTATTTAAAAGACTATTAATAGAAAGTAATTTTATAACTCAATCACCAATTAACTGGACTTTATATAAACCACAAAATCAAAAAGAATGCGACGAGACAATAAGATTAATCCTGCTCAAGCAAAACACTTAGCACGATCTAAATACGCAGAGCGTCAAATAGAAAAATGGTGGAAGTGGAGCTGGAATATGAGAAATAGAATTAAATACAAAGAATTAGTAGAACAACAAGATAAATATAAAATAAAAGTATATGGATAAAGAAATAAGAAAAAACTGGACACTAAGCGTAGGCTTTTATCCTGGAATATGTCTAGGTATAAGAACTTACGATGAGCCAGATCAAATAGCTTATGTGCTTTATATACCTTTTGTTGATATATCTTTAGAAATACATAATAACTAATGGGATTATTTGATATAAGAATACCGTATAAGCCTTTTGAGTACCCTGACTACTACACAGAAGGTTGGTTAAAACAAGCGCAGGCATTTTGGTTACATACTGAAATACCTATGTCAGGAGATGTTAAGGACTGGAATGAAAAACTAACAGATGAAGAAAAAAGTTTAGTAGGTAACATACTATTAGGTTTTGCTCAAACTGAATGTGCTGTAAGTGATTACTGGACGCAAAAAGTAGTTGGCTGGTTTCCTAAACACGAAATACAACAAATGGCTATGATGTTTGGCTCACAGGAAACTGTACACGCTGTAGCTTATAGTTATTTAAACGAAACATTAAAACTAGAAGATTACGAAGCGTTTTTACATGAACCTGCAACAGCCGATCGTTTTGATAACTTAGTTGCTTATGACGGAACTAGTGGTGTCGGCATCGGTACAAGCTTAGCTATCTTTTCTGCTTTTGCAGAAGGTGTTAGCTTATATAGCGCGTTTGCTGTTCTTTATAGTTTTCAGTTACGTAATTTACTTAAAGGTATCGGACAGCAAATGAAATGGTCTGTAAGAGATGAAAGCTTACACAGTAAAATGGGTTGTCAGTTGTTTAGACATATGTGTGAAGAAGACAATAGCTTGCTAGATGCTTGTAAAGAAGACATCTATCTTGCCGCTAAGACTATGGTTGAGTTAGAAGAAAAGTATATAGACAAAATGTTTGAAATGGGTGATATAGAAGGTATGAGATCTTTTGACTTAAAACAATTTATAAGAAAAAGAGCAAATGAAAAACTTAAAGAACTTGGTTACACGGACAAGAGAAGATTTTTCCACTATGACAAACAAGGAGCGGCTAACTTGGATTGGTTCTTCCATCTTACTGGGGGTCACACTCACACTGATTTTTTCGCTGTTAGGCCAACTGACTATAGTAAAGCAAATGAAGGAGAAGATTTTGAAGACATATGGTAACAAGAAGAAAATTACTTAAACTATTAGCTTATACAAATAAGCTTACATCATATCAAAAGTTTGCATCACGTATAGGATACTTTGGTGCAGCTTTTTTGATAGCAGGACAATGGACGTTAGAACCTAAATTATTTATAATAGGTTTTATCTGTGTAATGATACAGACAGCGTCAAGAAAACAATGGAATTTAGTAGCGCTAAACCTTAATGGTTTAACAGCGTGGATTAATCATTTAATAAAAATGTTATAATGGCACAAAACAAATTAAAATTAAAAGTTGAAGCTCTTACAAGAGTTGTTCAGCAGTTAATAAAAGAAGTACAACAAAATGCTAGTTTAGCTCAAGGTACTTTAACTGCTTTTCAATTACATATAGGAGAAAAAGAGTGGAACAAAGTAGTAAAACAATTACAAGAAAGAGAACAAGAATCAAAACCAAAAGAAAAAAAACTAGAACTTGATGTGGAATAATGAATGGAAAAAAGGAAAAGACTATCCAGAGTGGGGAGACACTGAAGTCTACAAAAAAACTATCGCAGGGGGATATCTTCTTGGCAGCGAGTCTCCTAAAGATGCCTATGAAAGAGTGTGCAAAACAGTCGCAGGTAGACTTGACAGACCTGAACTTGAAGAAACTTTCTTTAAGTATATATGGAATGGTTGGCTCTGTCTCGCTAGTCCTGTTCTCAGTAATACTGGGACTGATCGTGGCCTTCCTATTAGTTGCTTTGGTATCGATGTAGCTGATAGCATAATAGATATAGGACAGAAAAACTTAGAGATGATGCTACTTGCTAAACACGGCGGTGGAGTTGGTATCGGTATAAATCAAATCAGACCCGCTGGAGCTAAAATTAAAGGAAATGGAACAAGTGACGGCGTTGTGCCTTTTTGTAAAATATACGATTCAACAATACTTGCCACTAACCAAGGGTCTGTCAGACGAGGAGCTGCATCAGTTAATATTAACATTGATCACCCCGATTTCGAAGAGTGGATTGAAATACGTGAACCTAAAGGCGATGTCAATAGACAGTCACTTAACCTGCATCAGTGCGCTGTTGTTGGCGATAAGTTTATGCGAAGACTTGAACAAGGAGATGAGCAAGCTAGAAGACGTTGGGGAAAACTACTTCAAAAGCGTAAAGCTACTGGAGAACCTTACGTGTTATTTAAAGGGAACACAAATAAAAATAACCCCTCAGCCTATAAAGACAACGCATTAAAAGTACATATGACTAATATCTGTAGTGAGATAACATTACACACAGATGAAAACCATAGCTTTATATGTTGCTTGTCTAGCTTAAACCTAGCTAAATATCATGAGTGGAAAAATACTAATATAATATACGACTCGATATGGTTTCTTGACGGTGTGTTAGAAGAGTTTATACAAAGAGCTAAATACAGAAAAGGCTTTGAAAACTCTGTAAGATCAGCAGAAAAAGGAAGAGCATTAGGCTTAGGTGTTTTAGGTTGGCATACATACTTACAAGATAAAGGTTTACCATTTGAAGGTCTATTGTCACAATATGAAACAAGAAGAATATTTAGTCAAATTAAAATCGAAAGTGAAAGAGCTAGTATGGCATTGGCAGACGCTTATGGTGAACCTTTATGGTGTACTGGAACTGGTATGCGTAATACTCACTTACGTGCTATTGCTCCTACTGTTAGCAATTCTAAGCTTAGTGGAAATGTCTCGCCAGGTATTGAACCTTGGGCTGCTAACATCTTTACAGAGCAAAGTGCAAAAGGTACGTTTATACGTAAAAACCCTACTTTGGAAAGTGTACTGGAAGATAATGGGATAAACAATGAAGAAGTTTGGAACCAGGTATTAGCAGACGGTGGATCTGTTCAGAGTATAGACGCTCTTAACGATGTGCTTGTAGGTGATCACGATTTACTAGCTAAAGATGTGTTTAAAACTTTTAAAGAAATTAATCAGTTAGAGTTGGTTAATCAAGCTGCAATACGACAGCAATACATAGATCAAAGTATGAGTTTAAATTTAGCTTTTCCAAGTGAGGCTACACCTAAATGGATTAATAAAGTTCATTTAACCGCATGGAAAAAAGGTATTAAAACTTTATACTATATGAGAACCGAATCAGTTCTGCGCGGTGACATTGCCGCAACCGCAATGGACGAAGAATGCCTGAGTTGTGATGGCTAAAATCAAAAAAGGGGACCACGTAAGTGATCCCCTTCTTCGGTTACAGGAACTTTTGGGTATGGTACGCCCAGTTTATTTTGTTCCTAACATTTCCATCTTTTTCTAGCAGCCTTACCTCTTTCACCAGTCCAGCCTTTTGATCTAGCACAAAATGATTTTCTTCGCTTATAAGCTTTACTACCAGGTTTTACATCACCTGTCACTGCTGTTTGTAGTTTACTGCCTGGGTTTTCTTTTTTATAATCTTTAACTCCTTTTTCGGTCATACCAGCACCTTCTTCTTTTGTTCTAAAAGTTCTACCTTTACCTTTAGTAGTTTTTCTCATTAAAGTTGGTGATTCTAATTGATATGGTAACTTAAATTTGTCCATTATTTTATTATTTTATATACTGTTTTGCCAAACTCTTTTTCAGCGAGTAATTTTCTGTTTCTATTTTTATCTACATTTATGTAACTAACATGTACCCATGCTGGATTTTTGTCATCACCAAATTCCCATATGATTTGATCAAAATTACAATGATCACATATCCACTCATACATCTCTGCGTTAGTTTTATGTCCATAGACGTCATCTAAGTCCATTGCTAGACCTTTACAATGCTGAGAACTTGAAGCTCCTCCTATGGCTTTATTTAATTCTTCAGAACGAAACATGCTATTAATCTTTATTGGTCCACCAACCCATAATCTTAGTGGTTCAAAAATCTTTTCTGCTAACATTTTCATGTTGTTAGTTTGTTCTTCGTTAGGTAAATTATCTATACCACATCTTTTAGCTGTGTTTGAGTGTATTGCTTCAGCTAAAGTAATATGTTCGCTTATTTTACTCATTTTCTTTTATTGCTTTTAGAATCTCTTTTTCAGTAATTATAAGTTTAAAACTTATGTCAGCGTTCCATTGCGCGATCTTACTATTATCTTTATATAATATAGCTATTGGAACTGACTTTATTTTTTTTCTAAAAGCTGGTGTTTGTTCCTCTAAATAAGCTATTCTATATTCTACATTTTTAATCTTATCTATTTTAGCAGAGTTTCTTAAGTTCCATTCAGAGTTAATTTCCAATAAAACGTATTTTTGCGCGTAAATATTGCTAGCTAAAAATATAGCTATTAAAGTTAAAAAGTTTTTCATAGTTTTATTTTTTAATGATCTGATAAAGTTTTTCGTCTATCTTATCTAGCTTGTCACTGTTTTCTTCTACTTTATCTTGCGTGTTCATTATGGTTTCCCTGATTAATTGATCTTTTAAATCATATTCAGTTCTACTAACTTCTGGTTCAGGTAGCTTTTTAGCAAGATCTATGTCTTTTTGAAGAGCAAACCACATACCTACTACGGTTACAACAAAGGCTACAATTATTATTAGTGTTTTTAAATCTAAAGTTAATTCAGTGTTTTCCGAAATCTTATTACTCATTTTGTTCTTTTATTTTGAAAGTTTATTTTCACATTCGCATTCGTAATTCTTAAACATTAATTTATACATTAATGAGTTCCAAAGTTTTTTAATTTTTACCATAATCTTTTAATTTATTGGTTTACAATCAGGTACTGTTCTGTTGCCTTTCTTTTTGTAAGTAGGTTTACCATCTACAATGTTACTGTAACCTGTCCAGCAACTTGTTTTCTTTTTATCCAAAGGGCTAATCATTTTAATACCAGAACCTTTGTTTATTTTATCATAAAGTTTTGTTGCTCTACGTTTTTGACCTTTTGTACCGTGGTCTTGTATAAACTCTCCAACTTCTTGCCCACCGTCTTCAATATCAACAGTGTTACCTTTTTTCTTACCCATGCGGTCTAGTTTTCTTTGTAATCTTTTTTCTGCACCCATTATTTTTTGTTTTTTTCTTGTAATTCAATTATTTTTTTAATCCTTGCTTCTTCGTATTTTAAAGCTTTTATTTGTTGCTTAGTTAATCCTAGCTTCAACAACATTTCTTTTTGTTCTATAGTACTAGTTTCTTTTTTCATTTTCAATACTTTATCTCTAAGTATCGTTTGTGGTGTTTTAACTTCTTTGTCCTCGACACCATAGTAAGGTAAACCAAGATCCCATGTTGACCAACCCATAAGTAAAGCAACTTTTTGCCATTTAGCAGAACTATCACTTGTCACGGCTCTTAAGTTGTTTATTTTTTGTATTGCTCTGTCTAACGGTACATTTGTTAATCCAGCTAAAACTTGAGCAAATGCTAAATAAGCAGGATTATTTAAATTAAAACCTTCTTGATTCATTTTTTCACGCTCCCAAGATAATGTGTTAAGGCCACTTGTTAGTTTTCTAACCTTAGAATCTAATGGTGGTGAAAAACCAAACAGATCGCTTATAGCTTTTCTAAACTCAGGTGTTCCTTTATCTTTGTTAGCCTGTTTGTGTATAGTAACTAAAGCATCTTTTAAAGCAGATACCGCAGCGCCTTGTATACCAAGACCTCTTAAAAGTGAATCAGCCATGCCATTTGCTATTCTACCTGTTTTATCTTCTTGCTCTTCATCTTCTTCTCCAAACGCTAAAGCAAACAACGCTGTTTGTAACGCATTAAATATAAGGTTTTGCATTGCTGCATAATAAACTATTTTAGATACATTAGTTTTCCAATCGCCTCTTCCGTTTATAAGATCTTGACTAGCTCTTTTTATTATACGAGCATACTGCATTGGTGTGTTAGCAAAAGCTAATATTACACGACCAGCACCTGAAGCTTGTTGTTGTGATATTTTGCTTGGATTACTTGATTGTTGACTTGTTTCTGCAATAGCATAGAAATCATCAAATGCTTGTTTTTCTGCAGCTTTTTGATCCATACCATCTTTAACATAAGCAGCAACTTGATTTCTATAAAATGTAGAACCACCAGCTGCAATAGCAAAACTATCTGCAAATCTTGTAAGAACAAAACCTTTATTAAGTAATAGATTTAAAAATGCTTTTGGTTTGTTAGAACTTTCTGCTACAGCGTCAGCTATTTCAGATTCACTAACATTAATCTTTAAGCCATCACGTCTTTCAACTAAGTAAGGTGAATTAAATAACGTCATGAAATCTTTCCAATATTGTTTTTGGTTTGCAAAAGCTTTACCAGCAGCTATAAGATTATTATTACCAAAGTTTATAAAGTTTACTGCAGATATAGTTTGTAACACTGCAGATCTTGTATTTAAGAACATTATAGCGCCAACAGAGTTGTTTAACCAATTTAATAATCCATCTACAATTCTTGAATTACCTACAGGTCTGTTAGAGCCTGACTTCATTCTACGTAACGTATCACGCAAAGCTTCTACATATTTAGGACCGTAAGCAGCTTCAAGTTTATTCATTACTTTATCTGAAAATATTATATCAACATTTTCATTAAATTCTTGCATGTATTCTTTTCTGTTAACTTTATTTATTTCATTAACAATATCTGATGTTATATTACCAGCTAACCAGTTTTGACCAGGTTTAGGATATGGTTTACCTTTCTGTATCTTTATTAACTCATCAGTAAAAACATCTAATTCAGAATTATTTTTTACAAAATTATTTAATTCTTTAGCATCTCTTTTAGACAAACCAGGAACTTCCATACCTTGTCTTGTCCATACTGCAACTCTAGCCGCTTGACCAAATGTAAAACCTCCAATACCTGTTGGTTTAGCTAATGACTTAGGTAATGTTTTAAGACTATTTTTTAGTGCTTTAAAATCGTTAGCAGCAGTTATTTTAGCTTTAGTTACAGCTTGCTCTGCTCTATTATAAGGATCAATTAAGTTGTCTTGAAAAAATTGAAGCTGAGCGTCACCAACTTTTCCTTTGCCTAAAAACTTATATATTAAACCTACAAAATCTTCTGCGGATGGCGTTGTAAAGAAACTAAACTTACCTTTTTTAGCACCAACAGTTTGTGCTCTTGCTTTAGAAAATTCAGCTTCTGATTTTATACCAGTAGAATCTTCTAAAATATCATTCATAACAGTTGTAAACGTTTTACCTTTACTAGCTTTAGCTTGTTGAACTTTTGATTTAACATCTATTTGGTCTAATATTTCTGCAACAGCTTTAACATTTTGTATAGCATCATCTGCAAAATAAAAATCATTATAACCTTCAGCAGCTTTACCTACAACCCAACCTGCTTTAGCTTGTGGTGATCCATTTTCTAAACCTGTTATATTTTTAAATGGTAAATTTAAACCTATACCATCTAAAAACATCTTAATACCTTGTGCTGATTGTTGAGGTCTTGCTGTTAATACAAAAATATCTTTACTACCAAATTTATCTTGACGCCTTAAAGCAAGATCTGCTAAAGGTCCTTTTTTAGCGTTAACTACATTGTCAAATTCAGAAAAATCAAACGTAACGCCATTGCTTTCAAGATCAGTTGCTTGCTCAGCAAACTGTTGAGCGGTTAAAGACCCTTGACTGCCGTCTAGTTTTGTATAAAGAACTTTTTCTTTAGTTTTAGCTAAAGTGTCGTCAAAATCAAAAACACTTATACCTTTCGCAGGTGTGTTTAAATTTCTTCCTAATGATAGTGCTTTATCATAATTACTTAAAGTTTCTGTTTGTTTTACTATACTTTGGTCTGCGCTAACCTTGTCTCCTAAGTTTTTAACATTTAATTTACCGGCTTTTGATTGTTTAATACCTATTGGTTCAAAAGTATTTATTCTTTCCTGTGCAACTTTAGAAGTTACAGTATTATCTTTGTTTTGAACTTCTTCTACTAGCTTATTTTGAACTTCTATAATGTTAGGGTTATTTTTTGTAGCAACCCCAACGCTGTTTAATTCAGCAAAAGTCTTACCAGTTTCTAAATCAACAATAGTATCTAAATCTATACCAGATTTTGTTAGTCTAGTTATAGGGTCTTCAAATATACTTGTCCCAACAGGAAGCATCGAAGCATATCCATTATTGTCTATTTTGCTATCATCTTTTTTAGATAATTGAGTTTGATAAAAGTTTTTATCTAAAGCATTGTTAACCAAATCAGATGAATTGGTTTTTATACCATACATTATAGAAGCTGCAACTACAGAAACCGGTGGATTGTGCTCTTCTCTATATAATAACTCTCCAGTATCTTTTTTGTCTCCTTTTTCAAACTTTTTTGAAACTCCTTTAAATGGAGCGCTTATTTTTAATAAACCAGTAGTTGCTTGAGCACTTTGAGTTACTAAAACACCTACAAGACTTAAATCCATACCACTTAAATAAGCTTTCTGCAGTTGATTGACGTAGTCTCTTCTAGCTTTTTTGTTTGTATTTTCTTGTGTTTTGTTTTTAGCTTTCCAAGCTTTAGTTAAAGGTTTGTTTATATTTTTTCCTTTAGGTATAGTAAGTCTTGCAGCTTTACCTTTATATTTTGTAGAAGCTTCTAGCGTAGCTATATAAGCTGGATCTTTTTTACCATAAAAAATACGATTTCGCGCTGGAACCCAATCGGTTCTAGATTCTAAACTTTGTGGAGCTGATAAATATTGTCCGTTAGATGTTTTATAATATTTTTTTCCGCCTTGTTTTTTAGGAATATTTTTAAATTTACCATCTTTGTTTAGCGTACCAAAAACTTCTAATCTTCCGCTGTTAGCCATAGCAGATCCTTCAAAAACTAAAGATGTTAAACCATAAGCTGGGTTAGAAAAAGCTTCTAATATTTTAACCTGGTAATCTTTATAATTATTTTCATTTATAGTTTCAGTGTCATATCCTAATTCTTTACCTACAGCATTTTTATCTTTTAATCTACCCATTTCGTTAAACTTGTTAATCAAGCTTGGGGTTAATACTTTTACTTTAGGTAATGCTTTACCTTCGCTAGCTTTTACTGTATCTGTAGATGTGTCTTCTAGTTTTCTTGCGTCAAGATCATTGTTAAGAGTTTCCATAATCTCAATAGCTTTACCATCTGTAGCTGTATCTAGCTTAGACATAAAGTCTTGATCAGACATTAACTCTTCCATTTGTTCAACAACTAAGTCTTGGCCTAGCACTTCTAGTAAAGATGTTTTTCTTTTTTCTTGTCCTGTAAAATAATCTATAAGGTTTTGATCGTTTGCTTTAGGTATTCTATATACAGGTTTATTAAAGTTTGTTACTTTACCTGTTTTAGGATTTACTCTTTTAGTAGGTGTAACACCTGTTTGTTCTATACCTAGAACAGATCCAAATCTTCTTTTTAATGCAGCCGCAGGTATAACTTTAGTTAAACCTTCTTTTACTATATCATTAACAAAGTTTGGCCAACCTTTTTTAAATGTACCTGTGTCTTTAGCTAATTTGCTAGCTATGTTTTTAGCTTCGCTTTTTATACTTTTAATAATAGCTTCTGGACCTTTGTTAGCATTTAATAATATTTCTCTTTTAGCATCTTCTTTTATCGATGCTATAGTTTCAGGTTTTATAGTTTTACTAACAGATTCCATTTGTGATGGATATACTTTTTTTCTGCTAGTATCTTTCTGCGTTTCTTTAGTATCAAAGTCTTGGCTAGATTCATCTGCTATTTGTAAAGTAGAATCATCAATGCTAGTTTGTTTTCTTTTAGCTATATCTTTAGCGCCTATTATAGCTTCTCTTATTTCTGGTATTTTTCTATTTAAAGAAGTTGCGCTATATGTAGCAAAGTTTCCTTCACCTTTTATATCATAAGCGTTTATAATATTTGGTAGCTTTGTGCTTATTTCATTTAAAACCTCTTGTCTAGTTATAACTTTACCATCTTTGTTTTTAAACCCTTTAAAGTTAGTGTCAAAATTAACGCCAAACTTATCTAAAAATAAACCAGCATTATTATCTGCAACAACCTTAGTAAGTCTGTTTCTTTGAGATTCAGATATGTTAGGATCTTTTAGTTGTTCTAATGTTGTTTCGTTTATTAAAGTTTGATCTGCAGTAACATCAGCACCTCTAGACTCTTTGATTTGTGTTTGATCTAGTTCGTCATCATCACCTAATCCTTGAGCAGCATCTTTATCTGCAACTCTGTCTTGAAACCTATCTAACATGTTAAACATATCAGAACCTGTTTTAACGTTTAACATCCAAGAGTTTTCACCTAATACGTTTTTAACCATACCGTTTAGCATAGCCTTTGTAGAATTCATATTAGTAAAGTCGCTTTTGTTTATAGCGCCTAAAATCATAGCGTTGTTTATTTGCGCCATAACTTCCTCCATGTCATAAGATCCGTCTTTGTTTTTATAAAAATCAAATCGTTCTTTTAAAGCATTATAATCTTTATCACTTATATTGCCTAGTTCTTTTGCATTTTCTATTTGACCAAGAGCTTCGTCAATAGCGGCTGTAGTTTCTATACCAAGTTCTCCATTTTTATCTATCATTTTCTTATCTCTAAGATCTGCATGAAACAATTCTTCTAGTGGAGCAACTGCCGCATAAGCAGCGTCACTAGAGTCAACAGCATTATATATTCTTTGATCTATAGCGCCTTGGTTTATTATTATATCTCCATCAATTTGCAAGCCATTAGATGGTGCGTCACCTGTTAGTTTAGGTAACAAGCTTTTTACGTCTGCATCTGAATAACCAGCTTCTTTTAATTCTGTTTCTATAGTAGAAGGATCAAGAGAGCTTAAAGAAATATACTTTTTACCTTTAGCTGATAAAACCATAGCAGCATCATTAGCAAAATCATTTAAACCAGAGTATTTAGCTACATCTATAGCGCTTTGAGAACTAAACCTTTCTTTCATGTCTAAAGCTTTTTGCTTCATTGTTCTATTTTTAGCCCCTAGTATTTCTTGTTTTTTAGCGTCTAACGCAGATACTTTTTCTCGTATTAATTTTTCAGCTTGTTTAGAATCTGCAGAAGCAACATCACCAGTTGTTCCTAGTCCTTTCATTTGTGATTTATAAGATCTAAGTTGTCTGTTTATTTCACCTACCTCTTCTATCTGGTCTACGTTTAAGTGCGCCATTTTCTGAGTAGTTAAAGCATCGTCAAAAGCTAAATCAGTTATTAGTTCTGTTTTTCTTTGTTGGTCTAATTTAGATAAAGGTTTTCCAGGTTGTTTTCTTGCTTCTATATTTAAAAGTTCGTTTACTTTTAATTTGTTAGCATCAACCTCTTGTTTAGTTCTAACTTCATTTTTAAGAAGATTTACTGTACCTTGCATTGTAGTAGGTCCACCAATTGCAAAAGAGGTTATAGCTGTTTTAAGTAAAAAATCTTTATCAAGACCTTCAAACATACTTTTATCATCTCCTAAAGCAATAATATCAAAACTGTTGTGACCTATTTGAGTTAAACCTTCTTCCATTACTTCTGTAGGAGCAGCCTTAGTTATTAAAGGCGACATACCTTTTACATAAGTTTTAGCTAATTGCATCCTATACTTACCCATAGATTCGTAAGCAGTTTTTTTAGCTACTACTTTTCCGTAGTTTTTTGCTAAATTAGCTCCGCCTGTTACAATTTTTAAAGAACCCATTGTTTCAGCCAACGCAGAAGTTGCTCCATATCCAAAAGATGTAAAAGCTTTGTTTACAAAACCATAACTAGACATTCGTTTATTGTCTGCTATTTCGTCTGCTAATTGATTTTTATCTTCTTGAGTAACACCATTTTCTCCAACAACCATGTTTTTATATCTCTCTTGCATTTCTGGTAAAGCTTTTATAGCTTTATCTTCTGCAACTTGTATTTCTCCATATTTACCACCAGATTCACCTGTAAAAAATATTGCTTGTGAAGATCTCATGGCAAACATTGCGTAAGTTTTTTGTGCTTGAGCAGCGGCTTTTACTGCTGAAAATCCTTTTCCTGCAGCGCTAGCAACTCTTAATCCACCTGCAACAGCAGCGCCTAATGGTAAAAATGTTGTAAGTATTGATGGACTGTTGTCGGCTAATGCTTCTCCAATATATCTAAAAGTACCACCTGCACCCTCGATGTCGTCAGCCATTAACGGAGGTGGTATTGTAGCTTCTCTTTCTTCTGCTATTCTTACATTATAATTAGTAATGTTTTGCTCCATTGAACTAATCATTTTATCAAGCTTTAAATCACTCACAGGATTTTGCGTTATTGCTTTTGCTAAATGTAAAAAACCTTGACCAGCTATACTTGCAACGTTTTTAGCACCACCTACAAAAAAATCTTCAAGAGCAGCTCCAGCTCTAGCAGATAAAGAATAATCAAAGTTTAAAGCTTTTGCTTGCATTTCTGCTTTTTCTAAATCAGTTCCGTCAAAAGGTAATTCTTTTAAACCTTCGTTAAAATTATCTACTAATCCTTTAAATTCTGTTTGTTCAAGTTCTAACAAATCATACTGACCGTCGAATTCTTGTTGTTCAAAAGCTGTTTGTGCTGCAGTATAGTTTTCTACTAAAGTATTGTATTTTTTTCTAATAAACCTGTTTTGCAGCTGTTCATCGTTTAATCCATCTTTGTAGCCAGCTTCTTCAAAAGCATTAAGAGCATTGTTAATGTTATTTATATAAGGTTTAGCTTTAGCGTTTAATTCTTTATAACCTTTTTCTATATTGTTTCTTTTAACTTCTAAAACCTCAGACAACGCTGATTCGTATTTTTTAGCAGCTTCTAGCTTTAATTTTTCACCTTCAACTTGAGCATCTATAAAAGGTTTTATTGTAGCTTGAAGAGTGCTATCGTTTTTTTCTCTAAAATAATTTTGAAGATGTTTTGCTTCTTCGGCTTTTACAGATGCGTCCATAATTTCTTTTGGAAATTCAAACTTATCTGGGTTTTCTTGATATTTTATATAATCTTCATAACGATCTCCTAGTTTTGCTTTTAAATAATCATCATACAAAAACTGTTGTGCTGTAAGTTTTGAGTCTGGATTTCTTCCTTTAGCGTCTTTTATACCTAAAGTATTAGCTTCTTTAGCATCTAGTTTAAGATACGGTTGCATTTTTGTAGACTTAACCCCAGCTAGCGATTGTTTTAAGTCTTGTGTTCCAAAATAACCTTCTTTTGCTGTTTTTAAAATACCCTCATCATCTACTTTAGCTGCAGCACCTTCTTTTATCATGTATAAAGCTTCTTCAAAATCAGGATTGTTTTCACGGTTTAAAGTAAAAAAATCGCCTTTATTTACTTCTACCATTTGATTACCTGACTTTTGTTGCATTATTTTACTACTCATGTCCATGCCAGCTCGTTTGTACTCACGTATAGAAATTTTCATTGTTTGATCTCCAAACAAAGCCCTGTAATCTAAATCGTCAATATTTTCAATAACATCAATTTTTTCACGAGCAGGAAGTACTACACTTTCAGTTTGTTCTTCTGATTCCAAAGAACCATCTTCCGATATTGATTCCGTAGTTTCTGTTTCTTCGGATGCAACAACTGTCTGATCCACATCCGCATCCGCTGGCGGTGAATCGTTTGAATTTCCCTCTTCTATCTCTTCTACGTCTTCTACCTCTTCTACGGTTTCTTCAGCTATTTCAGTTTCTTCAACTACTTTTTCGGTAGCGTTATTTTTTTTAAACTCTTGAGCTTTGTCAAAAACCTCTTTGTCAGTAAAACCTTGAGATTGTAAGTCTGTTATAAATTCTAATAATGTCATTTAATTTAATTTAACTTGTTAGACTTTCGTTTAGTTTTTCAGCTTTTGCTTTTTTTGCCTCTGCTAAATCAAACACAGCAGCGTCTGCTTCAACAGTAGGAAATTTATTTGTTATGAATTGTTTTAAATAATTATTCATAAAATATTTTTTGTATTTTTCTAAAAACAATTCTTTGTTACCTTGCGTTAAAGGTAAATCTTCTTCGTAAGACCATGCTAAACTTCCAGCGTTTGCATCTTGAACCATTTGATCATCTTCTTCTACGCTAGAACCTTTAGCTATATAAACGTTCCAAGCAGCTACAGCTTCTTGCTCAGAGCTTAATAAACCTGCAACCTCTGCGTTTATAAACGGTGTAGCTTTCTTTTCTATCTTGTCTAGATCAAATCTAAGAACGTTTCTGCCTTTTCCCATACCTATATCTATAATTTCATAATCAGGCTTCTGATCAGGTCCTTTTAATATAAACGTTTCTTGTATTTTTGCTGTAGGTAACAATTCTCCTTCGTCAGAAACATCTTCTTTATTAAATATACCAGTTTCAACTAGTAGTCTTAACATGTCTTTATTTATATCAGGAGTTGTTGCGACAATAGATGTATCAGAGTCTAGCAAAGAACTTAGTGTTACACTGTTTATTATTAAAGGTCTTTCAAGAAATGGACCTGAAAAAGTTATTTCTTGAGATCCGTTGTCTAATAAATCTAAAACAATATCATATCCTTCTGTTTTAGAAAAACCTGGTTTGCCTAATAACACAGAATTAGCTACAGAATACATGTAGTTATTATTTGGATCAAAATTAGTATCTTCTGTTTTTTGTAGTTCAGCTGCAATATCAGATAAAAAATCTAAAGAAGCTTGTGGCGCTGCTTCTAATTGCTGTAACTTAAGCATCTCATCTTTACAGTTTTTGCTATTACAATTATTATTGTTTATTTTATTTTTTAAATAAGCGTATACTCTGCCAGATCCTTCGTATGCATTACCTAAAATGTTAAAATTATTATCTACACGTGCAGACAGATAATCTAAATTGTAACCTAACGCATCGCTGTTTTGTGCTTGCCTTATGAAAAGATTTTTTACTGTATTTTTGTTTTCCATGTTTTAAAATTTACGATCCAAAAGCGCTAGTAGCAATACCACCAAGTGCGTTAAACATACCAGAGGTAGCCGCTGATTGATTAGCTTGAGCAGTTGCTAAGTTTTGTTGTTGAGCTGCTATTTGATTAGAAACTCTATCTAATTGTTGTTGTTCTCTTTGTTCTGTTTCGCTATAAACAAACTGCTTACCTTGTACATCTACACTTTGCATTCTTTGTTCTTCAGCTATTAAATCTCTTTGTAGATTAGCTTCACCTTGTACTCTAGCTTTATCATTTTGAACTTCTTGTCTTTCAATATCTGCAGCAACATCTTTTTTACTTTGTAAAGCAGCTTGAGCTAAAGCAGTTGCGCCACCAGATCCGCCACCTGTTTGTCTAAGTGCATCTAACGTGTTTGCTAAGGCTTGGTCTGTTTGTTCTATCTGCATATCCATAGCAGCTGTAGAAACACTTAGCTGAGTAAAAGGATTACTTAGCATGTCAGCTGTACTTGTAACATCCGCGTAAGGATTTATTATATCTTGTCTATTAGCTTCTAAACTATTAAGCTTAGAGTTTAGTTTTCTCATTCTTGATTTTGCTGCTCTAGCTTGTCTTCTAGCTGCTCTACCGCCAAAAATTCCACCGGCTAAAGACATTGCTCCTCCTATTATAGCGCCTGTTATTACTGCCATTTTATATTGTTTTAATTAATTTTTTAATATCCATTGTTTGCTACATACTCTGTACTTACTGCAAATAATTCTTTTTCTCCTCCTGGGTTTGTAACAGCATCTGTTGATATTGTTACTGTAGCGTAAAATCCTTTAATACCAGACATAGCCCCACCAAATAAAACTTCACTTTGACTTGCTGTACTATTGTTTTGCAGATTAGCTACATATAAATTTTCTTTTCTATTAAAACCCGCTTGATAAAAAGGTCTAATAATAGCAGCTAAACCTGTTAATGGTGTTGGTGATGTTGAATCATAAGTACCTTCAACATAACTATATATTAAAGCCGATGTATCATTTGTGTTAATCCAGTTACTATTTGATGTGTTTAAGTTTCTACCTGTTTCATCTGATATAAAACTATCAATCTGCCAACCACTTGTGCCCTCATAAGAAACTGTTTTAAAGTTTTTTGAACTAGCTACAGCAGGATTAAATACAAATGTTATAGAAGTAGGTGTAGCAGCTTGACCATAAAAAACGTTTCTTGTTCCAGTCTGTGAATAGTGCTCATAAAGAGATCCGTCTTTTAAACTATAAAAACTATTACCTAAGCTAAACATTTGATCTGGAGCATAACTAAAAAAGCTAGTCCAACCTTTTACAAGCTCATCATAAGCTAACGTTTCACTAAGTCCATTGTTAGGTTTTTGAGTAGATACAACATATTGTTTATTGTAAATATCATAACCACCTATTATATTACCTTCAATACCAGCGACTTCCAAGCTACCTAAAGTATCTCTAAAGTAATCTATCATGTTAGCAGAAGATATTTCATCTATTCCTGATTGAGATAATCTTAATATAACGTTGTTATTTTTATCAGAAAAATATTTATTTTGACCATATATTGCAAAACTAGTAGGATCTGTACTTATTCCATATTTACCTAAATAAGGTTGTATGGCTCCAATAACTAAATTAGCGCTTGTTACAGTACCTCCACCTTCAGCAGAGTATATAGCATCTTTATCTATTAACGCTCTACTTACTTTTAGCTCTTGAAATATATTTAAATTAGTGTCTTCCGCGTATAATTTTTGTATTGAACCATTTGCTGGATCTACAGATTTTACTATGTCATCTGCTACTGAAAATACATTTGTATTATTAATACCAGTTCTAGAATTAAATATACCTGAGTATATTAATGAGTTACCACGTCTAGTTCCATTAGGTTCTTCTTCTACTAAATAAGCTTTAGCTCCAAAAGATACTGTAGTATTATTATAACCACCGTTTATTCTTGATTCTTCAATTACCCAATCATTTTCTACAGCTGTTCCAGGTCTTTGAAAACCACCTTTTGCTTGAGGTATACCCATAGAACCATTCCACACGGGTATGTTTCCATAATTGGTTACCGCTTTGTTTACTTTCTTAAGAAGGAATGTGTTAAAGTATTTTACTTCTATTACCGCCGCCATATATATTATTATTACTTATTTTTTTTGATTTTAACTAGTAGGACATACGTTTCCTGGGTCCGAGCTATTTAATGCTAGTTGCGTAAATATAGTAGCTATGCCATTAGTGCCGTCTGTTGCTGTACCTGTTCTTGCACAAACGTAAAGAGCTCCTGATAAAGTTCCTGGATCCGTGTCTGTAAATGTAATGTTATTAGATTGATTCGTATTACAATTGTTGTAATCAAGTGATATTGTGCTACCACTATTTGTATACGTATATTTATAAGTGTAGCAAGGTATTCTGTCTATTATTAAATTAAAAGTAACAGTATCTGAAAGACCGCCAGCGTCTGTAACTACAGCTGTACAAGTGTAAGTTCCATCTATCATGCCAACTGGAACAGATCCACCACTAAAAAATAATCTAGCGTTCCAAAACTTATTTACCTTTGATTGATCAACTAATACCGTAGTGCCAGCATATTGAACACCAAAATTAGCAGCTTGAGCATCAGTGTTTTTTACATTAGTAACAGCCCATGATAAATCTCTCCACGCTACATTTGCTAGTAAAGCAATTGAAGCTCCATTTACGCTATCAATACTAGTTATAGTACCATTTCCTCCGCCTGAAGTTCCTGGTATATAAGTTATATCATTTACTGTTGTTGTTATATTAGGTACTACGTTTTGCAAAGATACAGGTTGTTGCGTTATTAACGATTGTATTATAGGTTCACCTGCTCCTGAAGAATAATTTATTTCAAAAGTAAATGAATATGTTTGTTTTGTAGCGTTTTGATTACTAAAATATAAATAATCGTCAAGTTGTATATTGTAAGAATCGTTAACTGTATCTGTTATAAGAGTGAATGAACTACTAACATCGTCACCGTTATAGTCTTCAACACTAGTTAAAATAACTTGATCAGGAGTTTGCGAAGTATATGTAATAGTATTACCAAACTGGTTTTTTATAACAAAATTAGTAGACATTAAATTAGCACCAACGCCTACACCTAAAGCTTCTGTAAAATTATCTGTATCAAATCCAAATATAGAAACAGCATCTGCTGTTCCACCTAGCACCGCTTGGTTTAATTCAGTTATCAAACCTTCAGATGTAGTTTCCCAAAATATATCTAAATTAGATTCAACGCCATCGGTTTCCATTACAGCTAACTGAGGCATAGTAACATCTATTTGAGTAGGAGAAAATGTTAAAACATCTCCAACAGAAGTGCCTTCTGTGTTTTTATTTAATACTATTTTTCTAAACCCACCGCTGTTACTTACTGAAACAATTATAGTTCCATCTACAATACCATTTCCAGTAACTGTTTGACCGCTAACAACAGCCGCTGCAAAAGGCGTAGGACTTATAGTGTTAGTTGTTAACCCAAGAGTATCTAAACCTGCTAAAGTAGTAGAACCTACTGTAGCTGTTGTTATAACTGCCTGTACTCCTATTTGTTTTGAAGGAGTATTTATTCTAGCTATTAAAGGATTAGAAACCACGTTATAAAACTCAGCGCTAGCAACATAATTTGCTGTAGGTATTCCATCAAACAAATCTCTATCAGTACCAATAACACTTACAATAGGTGATGTTGGTCCTGGGTAATACTGTATATTGTTTAAGTTGGTTACTGTGCTAGCTAAGTTTTCAACTCTACCATGTAAGTTAATACTACTTCTAAATTGTTTTTGTTCTGGTCCAACCTCTGTTAAATCTCTAGGTACTTTATTTATATTGTCACTTATCAATACCGTGTGTGAAGTTTTTCCTAACTCTTTTAAAGGATCGTTAGGGTAAGCGGCCATTATGCCTGGTAAATAAACATTATAATATTCTTGCTCTGTTTGTTTTACAACAATTTTATAAGAATACCAACCTAAAGGATTGTAATCAACACTTGTTTTATCACCATTATATATACCTGTAGAACCTCCTGGTATTGGATTATTAAACAAAACTTTTAATGAATTACCTGGAAAAGTAGTAGCATTAATTCCAGCCACTAAATAATCTGAAAAAACTGTAGAACCAACGTATTGATTGTCGTTAAAAGTTACAGAGCTATCGCTATCAGATAAAATAACCGTAGATGATCTTCCAAATTTATCAGATAACACAACGCCAACTTGATAATTTCTATTTTGTTTAAGTGATGAGCTAGGATACTCTATTTCACTAGTACTATATCTAACTTCACTTGGAGCTGTAAACGTAAGAATATCTCCTGTGGTTAACTGAGCGCCTAAACCACTAGCGTTACTTAATGTTATTTGACTGCTAGTAAACGATTGAACTTGTGTATTAGTTCTAATTGCTCCGTTAACATTAGATGTTATTATATAACCATTTTGCAAGACACCAACTGGCGTGTCTATATTTATTACAGTGGTTCCTATTGCAAAAGTTCCGTTTACATCAGCTGTTGCAGTGCCTAAATCAAAAGAAGATTTTGCACTTACAGCTACATTATAATCAATAGTAGCTGGAGGAGTGTGTTTGTTTATAAAGTTTCCATAAACAATTCTATTACTTATTACTTCTTGAGACAAAGCTCTTACTGGAACTTTATCATATGTTCTTGTGGTCTCGCTTGATGGTAATACTTTGTAGGGTTTTGTAGACTGGTATTCATATTCGTATATGTTTCCAGTAGGGGTTTTAGCTTGCACTCTAGCAATAGAAACATTTTCAATTACATTTATAGTATTAGAATCAGACTCTTTAAATAATATATCTATTTCTGTTACTTTTAAAGTAGTTTCCATTAAAGCAGAAGTATACGGCATAGGTATTCTAAGAATTATCTTATTTACCTTGTTTTCCATAAATTCTACAACTGTACTTCTATAGGTGTCTTCTTCGTCTTGTATGTCTAAAGGTGGAGAATCTGGCACTGAAAAAGCTCCACTAGCATCTGCTTGATTTACCTTGTACATAAAATAACCATCTTGTTTAGGTATAAAACACTCTTGTGTAAAAGGCGACATTATAGAATATTCACCATCTATAAATTTATATCTATATGCAAATCTTACAAACCTATCTCTTAAATAATCTTTATCTCCGTTATAATCTGGGTTATAATATTGGTTAAAGCTAAATACAATTTCTTCAGTAGACGCTGATATTGCAGGTAAATTTCCACCAGCAACGGCCACAGTCCAATACGCAGCACTTGAGACACTACTACTTACAGTTCTACCAATATCAGAAATAACACCCGTAGATTTATTTCTTACACCAACAGTAGCTCCAATGCATATATCGCCTTCAAATCCTTCTTTTTTTATTAAAAGAGGGTTTGGGCCAGCTATAACATCTGCATTTAAATCTCCATAACCACCGTTAGGATAATACAAACTAACAACATCATACATTGTAGTCTCATATTCATCTGTTATAGACGATTCTTTGTAAAGTTGTATTGATTGGTAAGGGTTATATTTTGCTACAGATATTTGTTCTTCTATTTCATAATACGTAGGGCTTATAACATTACTGTCTTGATTAGCTAAAGTAACGTTTATAACTCTAGGTTGATTTCTATTATCTGTAAAATATAATAAATCTTCTAGTATATTAACTCCAGTTATAGGAAATTTTGTAGAAAAATTAAGAAATTTTCCTGCAACTAAAACAGTAGGTGTATTTGTTAAAGTATTATAAGATATTATATAGTTTTTTTCTGCATTTGAATAACTTAAAGAAGAAGAAGTATTAGTAGTAAAAAATATAAAAACTCTATTATTTATTTCATCTGTGCAATAACCTATAGAGACTATGTTAGTTGAGGTAGTTGGATCTATTAAAGTTCTAAAGTTACTGATATTAACATTACCTAAAACATTTTCTAGCGCACCAACATTAGCACCTTCAGATCTACTCACTTGAGCGTTCATTGCGTTTCTATATTCGTTAGCTTGTAAAAGTCGATCATCACGATCTTTGTTCATTTTACCAGTAACAAAACTATTAGTTGCTTTTGCCATTAAATTTTAGTGTTTTAACCATTTAGATTTACCTCTCATTACTTGAGTAAATTCTTCTAATTTAATATTTGATAATCTTATCTTAGCGTTTCTAAGCGCCGCTCTTCTGTCTTTCTTAAATCTTTGTACTATATTATCTGCTATATTAGCTCTATTAGCTAATAGATTATACGATATACTTAAGTACATTGCTTCTTCTGCCATCTTAGGTACTCTAGTATCTAAATCATAAGCTAAGCCATCAGATATGTATTCTACAACTATTAATCTATTAACTAAATTACTAGAAAAAGTAAACTTACCTTCTCTTTCATTTATACCAAACCAACCATTACTATTAGCGTATTGTGGATTAATACCATATAAAGCACCCCAATTCCAAGGACCACTACCAACTCCATAGTCTTCAAACATGTAACCATTATCAACCCAGTTTTGATACCATGAAGAATTTATTAAAGCTTGATTAGCTTCTTGCCATCTTTCAACTGTTATAGAAGTTCCTTCTAGGTTTTCTCCAAAACTATCTTGTGTTGGTAAACCTGTATCATCTTGTAATAATTTAGTGTAAGGATTTGTTGTTAAGTTATTGTTTGGATACAAAGGTCTTTTAACACCCATTGAATCAATATAACACAAGCTTACGTAGTTTACATAGTCTTGCGGCATTACTAAAGATAAGCTTTCAGGTATTGTAAGCTCTTGTGATTTAATACTTTTTAAAGTATCGTAACTAAATTCTTGTAAAGATCTTTTTGCAAAAAACAATACATCAGATTTTTTAGCTGTTTGAATTATTTTACCGTCACCTACGTAACCTACCATATAGTTATTAACTATATCATTAAGTTTAACGTATTGGTAACCTCCATAGTTTTCTTCTACAGCATCTCCAATAGCTTCTTCTTGTATAGTGCTAGCGTATTGACCACCATCTAATATTTTTAATTGTACAATTATAAATAAATTATTTGCAGGAGCTGCGTTAAAAGTTATAGTGTTGTTAACTACGCTGTATTGTAAAACATATTCAGACCATGTACCAGGAGTTCCTGTTGTGCTAGTGTATATTTTAAAATTATTTAAAGTGTATTCAGCAATTATTGGATTCCAATTACCAAATACCAAGTCTGTATCAAATGTAGTAACAAAAGGTCCTGTAGTTCCATTGCCTCTGAAACCTTGAGATCCTTGATAATACTGTTGATTTGTTTCAGTTATTGCCATGTCTTATTAAGATTTTATATTTTGTTCTATCTCTTGTGCTTCTGCAGCAGCTGATTGTATTATTGTAGGATCGTTTATTATTAATCCACAGTATTTTAATATACCTATTATTAAGTTTGTTTGCTCTGATATATCTAATTCAAAGTTCACTGATGTGTTAGCATAGATGTATTGACCTAATGAACCAACAGTGAATTTCCACTCTGGCGCTACTGGTGTAAACAAAGCGTTTACGCTTAAAGCGTTTGGCTGAGGACTAACTTTTATAAGTACAGAATTATTTGGCCCTGTGCCTGTTGTGCATAAAGGATATTGCATAGTTGGAGCTGTCAATGTAGATCTTGTGATCTTAGAAAAATCACTTTGACTAGCTAACTCAGTAATAGAATCATACTGAGGATTTGTTGTATTATATGTAGATATTATTTCACCTAATTTAAATATAGTTCCAGCTCCTACGTATTCCCAACCTAGGATACCAGCACCTGCGTTATAAGTAAATGTAGCTGTTCTTTCAAAAGGATATAGTTTATATGAAATGTCTTTAAACATGTTAAAAAACTCTGTATCATTTTGAGTATTGTTTTGGTTTTGACGGTTTACTTGGTTTCCATCTGGAAAATATGATTCAAATATTTCATCTTGAACCAAAGTAGCTAAGCTATTAAACTCTGCCGGAGTTACATAACCTCTTTGCTCTTTGTTTAATATGTACAAGACTGTTGTATATACTGTATTTATATTTACCATTGTTTTTTTTTATTATAATATTGGGCCCGAGTAAACGAGCCCTATATTAGTATCACTTGTTTTTATAGTTTTTTATCTATAGATCTATAAACTTCTACACCTTCGTCAGTTTTTAACCATGAGGCAAACGCTGAATAAGGATTTTCATCAAATGGAACATTCATTAACTTTCTATCATTTGTTCCCCATGTAAAAGATCTTTGATCTCCAGATATTTTTATTATACCCATTTCAACTGCTCTTATAGCAAAGTTTCTAAGTTGTACATTTTCATCATTAGCTAATGATATAAATAACTCAGGGTTATTTCTAGCAAATAAGATTACGTCTCTTTTTATTTCTTTAGAACTCATTTCATTTACTTTAGAACCTAGTTCAACTCTTAGTATTGCTTCAGCAAAATCAACCTCCATAGTCATAGCTGAGTTCATTGCTTTTACTTGATCATTTAAAACGTCTAATTGATCTACAGCTTCTTCTACAGCACTATATTCTTCATATGCTCTACCTTTTAAAGGATGATATAAAGATAATAATTTTTGTAAGTTTTGTTTAGATTTATCTACTTTCAAAGTACCATTGTCAAAACGTATGTGACCCATAGTACATTCACCTTTTTGCTCATCTACAAGTGGTGAGTCTTGATTTGTAGCGTATTTTATTTCTCTTTGTTTTCCAGTATTTTCATCAAAATAAAGCAACGCATGCTTTCTAGTGTGTTTACCTGGTATAGTATATGTTAAAGGTGTTTTGTTACCTTTAAGAAAATATACTCTGTCTTTTATTTCCCAGCTTGGTTTAGCTGGTTTTGTAGGCGCGGTTTTTACTGCTACCTCTTGAGGTGCAACCTCAATAGTTTCTGCTTTAGCTTTTTTAGCCATAATATAATATAATTAAATAGTTTATAAAAGTAATAATTACCCCCGTCAATACAACGAGGGTAAGAATTACATTAGTGTTGAATCAATTAGATTCCTCTGAATAATACAAAGTTGTTAGCAGCTTGAGTTACTAAACATCTTTCTGATAGGAAGTTTACTTCCATAGCATCAAGAGTTGAAGTCATTGCTCCACCTGCAGAACCAGTTAACCATGATTTCATTCTTCTATCATCAGATTGAGATGCTCTGTATCTTACATGTAAGAAAGGTCTTCTGATGTTAGTTCCTAAAATTTGATCGTAAACTGTTGAAGTTCCAGCTGGTACTAATACACCTTCAATTGAATTGATACCTACGATACCACCTCTTGTAGATGCATCGTTTAAGTATTTCCAATCTGTTTTGTAAAAGTCATAAGAACCTCTTCTGAATCCTGAGAATCCAAGGTTTAAAGCCATTTCTTCTGAGTTTTCAAATAAACCAAAAGCAGTTCCTCCAGCGAATCCACCAGAGATGCTTGCTAGCATATCATCAAAATCTAAAGAAGTTTGTCTTTGTAAGAAAAGCATGTTTTCTTCAATTGCTCCTTGAGTATCTAAGTTTTTAAGAATTGCATCAAAATCATCAAGACCTGCAGCAGCAGTGAATCCTGTTTGTACATTTCCTCTAGACTGTATAGCAGCGAATAAACCTTCTGAACCTGGGCTAAGATTAATAGCAGCTTGGTTACCTACTTGGTTAAATTCTGCTTCAACCATACTCATTTCTAAGTAATCTTCGAAACGTAGTCTAGTTTCAGACTCAGCTTTTAAGTACCATAAGTACCCAGAAGTTCCGTCTTCAGTAGCAACTTCAACCCAACCGATTTGAGCCATATCAGAACCATTAACTACGTATTGGCTTCTTAGGATAATTGGTGAGTTAGAAAATTGAGTTAATACTGGATCGATAGATATTCTAGCTTGGTTTTGACCTGCAGCAGCAAATGCTCCATTCATACTTTGACCTTTTTGGTAATCAGAACCATATACAAATATCTTAACCCCAACACCTGCTAAAGCAGCTGCGATTTGATTGTTATCAAACGGTTGAAAGTTAATTGCACCAGCAGCAAGACCAGAGCCAGCATAAGCACCAGAATCAGTAACAATACCTTTTGATTCAGCTCCTGAAACAGGATTTAAAACAACGATAGTATCGTTAATTGACATTGTGTTTACAGCAGGAGCTTGTACAGTAATAAGACTTGAAGTACCAGCAGCGTTAGCTACAACAACTCCAGAATAAGAGATGTGTAATCTATTTTGTTCAGACCAAATTACTTGATCAGATGTCATTGGCATTTCAGCGCCAACCATTCTTAAAAAGCCAGATAACGTTCTGTTTCCATAACGCTCTACTTCTTGTTCGTAAATTTCAGGTAAATATTGTTGTGCAAAAGTATTTGTGTTTCCAGCTGTTCCAGCGTTAAACTGCAAATAATTGCTATTCAATATCTCCTGTGTTCCTGAAGGGATTAACCCTCCAAATTGTGGATTTAAAGCCATTTTTGTTAGTTTTTTTAGTTAAATTTTCTTGTTTTTATTTTTAGTTTTGTAGAGTCAGCACCACTAATTGCTTTCACTTTCATACCGTTAATAAATACTTCACCTTGAGATTTTCTAGCTTGAGAATCTACAGGGTTTTTAGACTTAGTAACAACGTCTTTAATAGCATCAGCTTTTCCTTGCTCATAAAAATGAGCTGCGAT
>JACKZZ010010866.1_pt1 | contig 28604 bp, 29 predicted proteins | sample 8027871 | NCBI WGS metagenome assembly JACKZZ01 (sample SAMN15724774, study PRJNA655200) | protist metagenome | isolation source: fluorescence activated cell sorting (FACS) single amplified genomes of... | place: USA: West Boothbay Harbor, Gulf of Maine | collected 2000-07-19
GTATGCATTTTCTACTTTTTCAAATTGTTTAACAAAGATTTCTAAGTCTTCTTGTGTATCAGTATCACCATATGGTTTAAGGTAAACATCTACAAATTTATCAAAAGCTTCTCTTTGACCTTTATCTAATCCACTTAAATCAACACTAGATAAATCATATTTTTGTCTTGGAGCAGATTGTTTACTGTCTCCAGTCATTTCATCGTTGTAATAATCAACTGCCATATCTACGATATCGCTAGAGGGTACATCTTCTTCTCTTTGATCATAGTAGTATTCTACAGAACTATCTATAATAGCTTGTAAAACTTCATCTGAAATGTTTGGTAGTTGAGCTTTAATACCTGCTTCTACTTCTGCTTGATAAGCATCATCATCGATTTCATAGCTATATTCGTCAAAAGAAAAAGTTAATTCTTCTTTTAATAAGCGACCTTCAGCTAAATATTTTCTTAAATCAAAGTTATCCATTTTATTTTTATTTAAAAGTTTTTCCTTCAGGTGTATCTCCTACATCTTCTTTCCATGCTGCCATGTAATCAGAAATAAATTTTTTAAGTTCTTCACCTTTTAATCCTACAATATACTTACCTTGTCTAACTGCCTGGTCTTTAGTATATTCAATATCATTTAATTTGAAAGGTTGAATTCTAAAAGCTTCAGCACCTTCTTCACTATAGTATTTACCACCTTTATCATAGTCAGGATCTAATTTTAACCTCTCAGGAGGTCTATTATCACCCATTTCTTTTTCTAGTCTACCTTCAGCTAAATATTTTCTTAAATCGAAATTATCCATTTATTTTATATTCTAATCAAATCTTGTGCTTATGTCAGTTGCTTTACCTGCTACTACTTTACCATTTACTAAAAGAACAACTCCACTAGCTGAATCACCATCAGGGTATGAATTATTAATAAATTCATTTAATTTTTCATAATACATATCTAGATTATCTTCTAAATGCTTATCAAAAGCACTTTCCCAATTATCTCCTGCGGCATCCATTAAATCTTCAATTCCAAATTCTTCAATAAAATAATCTTCTCCCCAAAAACCTGAAATAGACTCTTTTACATATTCTAATTTATTATCAAAATTCATATAATCAGGACCTTCATCATTCCAATATATCATTTGGTACATTCCAGGTTTAAGATCAATCATATATTCATCACTAAATTGTTCTTCTTCATCAGCAGCATCATGTTCAGCTTTATTTCCAATATAAAGATCCTGATAACTATCATGGCTGTTGATTGCGGCCATATCTATATTTTCTTTTAATAAGCGACCTTCAGCTAAATATTTTTTTAAATCGAAATTATCCATTTATTTTTATTTTTAAATCGGTTGTACCTTTTAATATTCGGTGTATTCTACCTTCTGTTATAAATATACGATCTCCCTTTACTAACTCAAAGGGTAATTCATTATCCATTTGTAATTCCCATCCTTTACCTTCTAATATCTCGATATCTCTATCTTCAGCGTCTTGATGCCAAACTAGTTCTAGTTTATTTACATCTTTCGAAAACGTTCTTATATTACCTTTATTTTTGTATGGGTTCATTAACTTATTCTTGTTGCTGTAACTTTTACAGCAGGTGTTGCCGGTCTTGTAGGAGTTAATCCTGGTGCTGAGTATCTTAGTACCATATTTGTATCATCGGTTGCCCAATAGAATTGAACATAATCTCCTGCTTCTAATACTATTACAAGATTTCTATCTAATAAGGTTGCAGCAGTATTGGCATTTCCAGTTATGTCTATGTTGTTATTTGAATTTGGAACATCTACTCCATTTTTCTTTGCCCAAAAATACATGGAGGCAGTGCCTGAACTTGCAGCTCTGTTTATTTGTGCAATTGTGACAAACTCGTATAATCCAGGAGTTGATACTGTGAATTTAGAACCATCTACAACTGTAATACCGCTCTGTACTTGGGGAGTATCTATATCAATAAGAGTTTCTGTATTAGCAAGAGATGCAGTATGGTCTGAAAGGTTGTATGCAATAGCATATTGTGGGTATTCAAAACCACTTCTTACATTGACAAACATTGAACCTGTTACTGTATCGTTGTTTATACAATATCCCATTATAACTGTGAGTGCTGGAGGTAGTGGTGGTGTATTTACTAACTCTCCATTAGCTCCACCTAAATACAAGGTATCACCTTCAGTAAAAGCACTCATATCAATATCCCTAACCATTCCGTAGGTGGTTATGTATCCATTTTCTCCTACTGCAATATTTTCTGTAACAATACCAATAGTATTTTCAGAAGCATGTCTTGTTAAGTTATCTGCTAAATTAACTGCAGGGAAATTACTTACTGAGCCGCTTACGTACACTGCTTTGTATTCAGATTCTAGTAAAGAAGATGTAGTGTTATTATAAGCGTTTATTATCGATTCTTGTCCAACTTGTAGAGTTACATTTCCGTTTTTAAGAGTTAGGTCTAATGTACCGTCAGTATCGTTCCATCTTAGTCTACCAGGTTTTCCTACTACTGCTGAACCTGTGTTAAAGTCAATATAATCAACTTCACTTATAGACCCTGATATCTGTATACTAGAAGCAGTTAAAGGTAAGTTTGCATTAAGTATTTGTTGAACTGATTGTTTCTTAGTTACTCCTCCTTGGACATTAACTAATAATTCGGTTCCATCTAAAGCACTGGATGAGGATAGAGATGATATTGGTAAATTAGGCATATTATTTAGTTAATTGTGTTATTAAAATGTTACTTCCGTCTTCTTGTTGTATGTTAAATAAATCTTCTTGTAACAGGAAACCTGTTTCTTGAATGGTTAAAGGTAAAGGACCTTTTTTATGTCCTTCTAACCAATGTAAATAAGCATTACGTTCATACGTAAGTTCATTTATATAAAGGTTATATTTTCTTACTTGTTCATTTAGAGGTAAAAGTTTAATCTCTGGTAATTGTGTAAACTTTTGCCAAGGTATTTCATTAAATATATCTATTTTCATACTACCAAAAAGTATTCATATTTGCACCTAAACCTAAAGCTGATGCATATCTTGGTAAATTACATGACCAATATCCAGCTTTAGTTCTATCTTTTTTATCTTTACAATTGTGACGTGCCGCGAATGCATTACGTGCTTCTTTGTTTTTAATTTTAGCTCTTAAACCACCAGAACCAAATGATACTTTTTTAATCTTTTTAGTTTTAGGATCACGTACGTAAACATAATATGCTTTTGAACCACCACGTTTTGGTTTGTTTAGTGGAACATCTTTGCCTTTGAATTCTGCTTCTTCCAATTCAGATTCATTTAACATTTTTAATGCAACATTAGATGGTTCATAGGACCAATTTTTCTTATCTTTACTCTGTGTTAAAACTATATCTTTACCATCTGGTGTTGAAATTGTATATTCTCCAATTCCTGTATTTTTACCAACATAGCCTTTAGGCATTTTTGGGATTAACCTCATTAACTTATCGTCAGATATTTTATTATCTTCATTTAATGACTCATTTAATTTTAAAAATTCATCAGCAATATCTGACTCATCAATTATCCAATAAATTAATGAAAATAAGGAAAATGGAATATTACCTGCTATTCCTAAAAAAGCTAAAAAACCTAAATCTTTTAGTTGTTTTGTGATTTTTTTCTGTTCTGCAGGAGATGGTTTTTCTCCACTTATTACATATTCAGCTATTTCTTTAACTAATACTAAAGTTTGTTTACCTTCTCGTTTAACAGTTTTTAATAATTTCTCTCCTGCTTTTTTTACTCCACCTAAAAATTTATCAATAATAGGTTTTACCACATCAAATTTAGGTAATGAAAATTCATTTAACATAGGTAAATCTAAGGGTACAGATTCGCCTTCATATAAAGCAAATTCACCTAAATGTGTTTTAATTAATGTTTCATCTTCTTCACACAAATCGATTACGTTTCTAGAATACATTTTTCTAGCTTCTTTAATTAAAGATAAATGTTTATCTGAACCAATACGATATACTGTTTCAAATAATGGTATTTTTTTATCTATATGATATTGTAAACCTTCAGATAATAAGGATTTTACTTTACCTTCGGTTAGTAAAGGACCTTGTATTTTTGTTTCGCAAGTATTACATCCGCAATTACACATATTATTTTATTATAATTATTATCTTTTTTTAGCTTTTTGGATTTCAATAGTATTTTGTTTACCACCATTACTTCTAGCCGTGACTTCTAAATCGTAAACATCAGTAACTTTATCTCCTTCTTTAACATCTACAGTTAATTTTATAATTAATGAGCCATTTTTAGACCCATCTTTAATAGTAATTTCAGTACCAGGTGTGAGTTCTGCAGTTGCACCTGCTGGATACCTAGCTGGTTTATCTGCTTCTTTACCATTACTTTTTCCTATTACTTTAAAATAAGTAGGATTAACACCAGATATAGACATACCATAAGCAGCCATTTTAACTAAAGCATTAGCTGGTGATGAGTCTAATTTATCACTGAAATAAGTAAATAAATAATCTAAAGCTTTATAAGCAGCTAATTTAAACTTTTTTTGTTCGGTTTTAGGGGGATTATCCCCTACATCAAATATAAAATCACCTTTATTTACTGCATTAACTTTAACTTTATAATCATTTATAGCTTTATCATACTGATCATCAGTATAACTCATTTCTTCATCAGTTAATGAGTAAGTAATAGGTAAACCATCAGCGATTACTTCTGGTTGGAATCTTTGTAAAAAAGATTTAGCTTTACCTCCTTGTGCCTTTTCTTGTTTTAATGAAACTGAGACTAAGGGATGGTTTGTTTCACCCCATTTATCTACAAATAATTCTGTTAAACTTGCCCATTCAGTAACATCAGTTTTTTCTACTTTTTCCATATCAACTGGGTCTAATTTAATATAAACATCTCCGGGATTCCACTTATCTGAAGGAAAACCAGTAAGTCTATAAGCTACTGCTCTTAACTTATCAAATTCATCCTCTCTAATTAATTCATAATCACTATAATCATTAAAAATTCTTAAAGCTGAAGAAAATGGATCATTTAAAGCTACTTGAGCTGATTTACTAGATGAAGAATCCACATCAAATTTATTTAAAAATGAATTTACTTTATTAAGATCCTTTCCTAAACCTCTACCATAATTTAATTCTCTTAAATCGCCTATTAAATCTAATAAATTATCTTCATTAAAAGGTTCTTGTGATGGGTTCCAACCTTGTTGTAAAGCATTATAAAAAGCAACAACAAGACCTTCTTTTTCTTCTACTTTTGTAGAAAATTTACTTCCAGACCCCTTAATAAAAATTTTATATTTACCTGTGTCTAAATAAAAAGCTTCTCCTGTTCCACCTTTTATTTCTCCTTTAGGTAATAATCCTTTTTTAATTAAATCTTTAGTAATTTCTAGTCTTGTATTTCTATTAGTAGCGGGGACATCTTTAATATAAAACCAAGGTTGAGATTTAGTATTCATAACTATAGCCTCAACTCTATCATTATAATCATTACTTTGGTTTATGTTAACTCTAATTTGTTCTACATCATCGGGAATTGTTCCTTTATCTTCAACTTCAAATATAATTAATTGATCAATAAGCGACTCCAACAACAAAACATCCTGAGTATTGTTCATGTTAGGATACCCTTTATCGAATTTATAAGCAAATTTTGTAAAAAATTGATCGAATACTTTCATTATGCGTCTACATCTACGTTAACATCTACTTCATCCTCTACTTCAGGTGCTGCATCTTCTGTATCAGTTGCTTCACCTTCCATTTCAGCACCACTAGCTGGTCCTACTCTTAGAAGTCTGTTAATCGCTAGAGCGCATCTTTCTTCCTCGTCGAGGTTTAATAGATAATATTTTTTTCCTTGTACTTGTCCTATCCAACTTCTGTCCGTAAACATAAGTAAGAAATTTTGTCCATTCAACAAATTTATACGAAAAGTTGTAGGACGTGGAGCTACCCAATCAACTGATTCTAGAAATGAATCAAATTGATCTGTAAGTAAGTCTACTATAATATCTTTTAAAGCAGGGAATTTGACTAATTCGTCATATGCTAAAGCAGCATCATCTGTTTTAGCTTTTTCAGCCATAACAGTAACTGCTAGAGTTTTAATTTTTTGTCTTAATTCAGCTTTAGTCATTATTTTTTCTGTTTAGATAAAAATGACGCTACAGCCATTTTACGTCTTTTTTCTTGGGATTTACCTTTAAATTGAGGTGCATCTGAATCTTTAAAATCTTCAATATGTTTTTCTACTGAAGATGATTTTGTTAATTTTTCTTCCATAGAGGTCATTTTACTATCTCTGTGGAGTAAATTATTAGCAAATAAATCTAACTTAGAAGCAGACATTCTATTAACATTTTGTTTTAATGAAAACTTTTTTTCTCTTGTTGCTTTTGGAAGATTATTAATCATATAGTGTAGAATTTTTCTTTTTTCTTCTACATCTTTACTTCCCCATACTCTTTTTACCAATGCAGTTTGGTCTTTAAATCCCTTTTTATAATATAAATCTAAATCTTCTTCTAAAGATGATTTTGTCAATTTTTCTTCTAAAGCTTTTATTTCACCACCTTTATTATAGATGTTTGATGCTTTAGTTTTACCATTACCTTTATCATATGATACATTATAGGTAGTAGCACCAGTCATTTCTTTATTAACTTTGGTGATTTCACCTGGGTGTCCTAGGTATGTTACTTTATCGCCTACTTTGAATTCTTTTTTCTTTCTGCTATCTACTACTTCTTTAACTGCAGAAGAAATTTTAGCTTTTAATTCATCTATAGTACCTGATGTGCGTCCTCTAGCAGCATAAAAATCTCTTTGTCTTTTAGCTTCTCTGCTTAAACCACCCATTACATGATCAACAATATCTTTTAAACCTTCAGCTGAAATATCTACTGGTGTATAATTTCCATCTGTTATGTAATAATCTATTCCAGCTACACTTGATCCACCTTCTTCTCTCATTCCCGCTTTATAAGCTTCTTTTTGATCAATGCTGTAACCACCTAATTGACTAATAGTAAATTGGTCAGTGTCTTTATTATATTGGAAAATTACCATTTGACCGGGATTACTTCTTCTTTTACCACTATCATCGCTATCTTTAACGATATATCCTTCTACTCCTTCTTTTGGTGGGTATCCATCTGGTCTACGATCTTTTACTACATATCCTTTATTAGCAAAGTAATCAAATAATTGACCACCATCCATTTCTTCTTTTAAATTATATGCTTTCTTAACGGTTTCCATATCAGCTAAAGCTCTTCTTTTTAAGTCATCATCTCCATCCTTTTCAGCTTTTACAAGCATAGCTCTAACAATTTGTAAATGATCTTCTGGTGATAATTTTTCGTTTAAGGATTCATTTAAATCAGCATCTATTTCAAACTTTTTAAACTTATCTACATCGTTTAAGTCTTTTAATTCAACTCTCTTACCATCATTGTCTAAACCATATACTTTAGATCCATCATTAGATGGGTTTTTTAAATGAGATTTTGCTCTACTTTTAGAGATTGATGACACCATTCCTAGGTCTTGTCTAGTGGCTTCATTCATATCATAATCACGAAGTTGTTTGGTGATTTTATATAAACGGTCTTCTAACTTTTCTAATTCACGTCCATATCTATCAGCTACCTCACCACCTTCTGGTTCAGCTTCTTGCTCCATATCTCTGAATAATTGGGCAATTTGATCTTCTATTTCAGCTTTCATACCTCTTAAGGTTAAAGCTTCATCGTAGTCAATTCCACCTCTAGATGGTTCTGGTTGTGATTTAAGTGCTCTAAGCTTCATAGCATATTCACTATTATCTATTTCATTAACATCTAACATAGCATCGATTTGGTCTACTTTTTCTTCACCATCTAAATAGTGTTTAGCAGCTACCATATAATCTCTTGCCTTGATAACTTTACCTTGCCACCAGTGTGGAAAATCTACTTCTCCACCTTGATCGTATTTATCCATCATTTTATATAGTTCAGCTGCATATTTAGCTATTCTATATAAGTCTGATTTTAGCATTTGTGGCTCATCATCTTGATGTCCAACGTCTAGATCTTCATTTAAACCATCAAATTTTCTTTGTTTTAAAGCAGCCTGGATAGCGAATACAGCATCCTTTTCACTGTAACTATATCGTTTAGCCATTGCTTTAATAAAACGACTTACTGCTTTGGTTACTTCTGGGTTGAGTGCTTCATTTAATGATTCGTACATAGCATCAACTCCAAACTTAAATTTAATTTCATCTATTGCATTTTCAGCTGCTTCTTGTTCTGACATACCTGTAGTATGGGCAAGATTTCTAATAGATTGAAATACATCTTCCATTGAAGAATCACGGAATTTATCTTCTTTTACAGATAAATCTTTTCTTTTGTCTTGTAGTATATTAGATTTAATTATGAATTTAAGTATTTCTACTTCATCATCACTTAAATAATCGTCTTCACCTGATCTTACTAAGAGGTCTAAGACATCTATATCTTTTTGGGCTAAACCATGGCCTTCTTCTAAACCTTTCATTTCGAGTTCATCTTCTTGACCCAATGCTTTATCTTCTTCACCATAATCTGCTCTACCAGAAAAACCAGTATCTGTATTAGTAGTAACCTCTTCTTTTTGTAAAGCGGATTGGATTAATTCTTTTAGTTTTTCTTTGTTCATGCCTTCTATTTTAGATTTAGCTTGTTTAGTTGCGATTCCATACATAACTTTTTCCGCATCCTTACCGTACTTTTTAACTAGTGTGCGTTTGTTGGACAACAAACCTTGAATTGCTTCCGCACGTTTATCTAGTTCTCTTTCCGTAAGTTTACGTTCGTTAAGCATGGGTTAATCGGTATTTTGACCTACTACAAATTCTCTTGTAAAGAAAGTAATTGTATTACCAATTTGATCAGCTAATTTTTGATTACCTAATTCATTAGCAGCATCCATTGCAGCTTTTAAAGAATCCTGTACTATTTCTTCTTCTGGGGATAAACCAACATTTACTGTTGTTTTAACTCCTGGTCTTTCGATTTCAATATCGTCAGCACCTGCTTCTACCTCAACTTCATCTTCAACATCTACATCAACGTCTACTTCTTCTTCAGCTTCTGAAAGAACAGACAATATGTCTTCTTTAATTTTAGCTTTAAGCTCAGATACTTTCATTTTAGATGAAGTTTCTTCAGTAACTTCTTCTTGAATTTCTTCTTTAGTTACTTCTTCCTCATTTACTTTAAATGCAGGATCTAAAGCTTTTAATGCTTTAATTTTTTCGCTATCTTGTAAAATACCAGCATCTATTAATTTTACAACATGCCATAAATTCATATCAGCAGTACCCATTTTAGATACAGCTTCTAAACTTTCATCACCAATATATCCAGGTGCAGATTCTTCAACAGTTTCTTCTACTGTTTCTTCTGTTTTAGCTAAAGTATTAAGTTTATCTAATACAACTTTCATTTTGGCATTAGATTCAAAATCTACATTTTCTTTTTCTTTAACTTGGTTAAAAAAATCTAACATAGCTTGTGCCAGGGTTTGAATATTTTTTACTTCAGCATTGACTTTAGTTAATGAAGCTGATGGGATTTCTACTTCCTCAACTTCTTGGGATTCAGTGATTAATTGATCCTTCACTTCTTCTTTAAGTAAAGGATTGTTTCTTAAATATTCTTGATAATTAAAATCGCTCATTATAGTATATTTTTATTTATAAATATTAATTTTTCCTGTTAATGTTACTTCTTCGTGGAGAAGTTGAACGAGTGGTATTATTACGTCTTATAGAACCTCTTGTACCTCTAACTCTTACAACGGGTTTTTGTTTTACAATAATAACTCTTGGTGTATTATATCGTTGATAGTAATGCCATCTCCAAGAAGGATCATCTAAACCATAATACCAAGGTGTAGTGTAAACAGGAGTTATTACTCTTGTTTCTATAATTGGGGTATACCCAACTGTAGATAATTGATAGCTACCACAAGAGGATAGCAAAATTAAACTCAATAAAATGATTAATTTTTTCATTTTTTATTAAATTCAGCTTTTTCAGTATTTTTTACAAACTGTTCACCTTTTTTACTACCACGTACTTTTTTAGCAACTGTAGCTTTACGTTCTGCTTTTGTCAGTGATTGAGCTTTTTTACGAGGTAAACATCTTGTTGTAGGTTTGCCTTTTTTCATTGTACCACAAGGACCAGCAATATTACCTGAAGTGTTGATTCGGACCCAATCTTCTTTGCCGAACCAATCTTTTAAAGATTCACGTATTATTTCTGTTATCCTATCTTGTGTCATTATATTAAAGCTTTTATTGCAGGATAAGCATTAACTATAGTTTCATCAGATTTTGCTAATGTTTTTAAAGCATTAAGAGATGAAGCGAACCAATCTGATTTAGATAATGATGATACTGCTTCAGCACCATAATTAGCGGCCATACTACCTACTACAATAGCATAAATTCCCTTAGTAACTATATCTAATGTTTTTGTATCTTTTATAAAGAAACTTAATACACGTTTAATAGGTTTTTGGAAAGCTATTTCATTATCATGGGCCCAATGTTGGATTTTTCCTGCTATATCTTCTCCTTTTTTAAATCCTATTTTTTTAAATAAGAGTTTAGCAAGTTTAGAAATAAAATTAATAAGGGAATTACCTGTTAAAATGCCTGCTATTACTGAGGTTATTATAGCTTCGTTTAATTCTTGAGATTTTTTATTTTTTAATTCTTTTTCAATAGCAGATGCTATGCCATTACCTGCTTTCTCCATTTCAACATCAAATGACTTTTCTTCGGGACCATTGTCTACGTATTCGTCTAAAGATTCATTTTTAAAATCTTTTTGTTTTTTGCCCTTAAATTTAATATCTCCTTTACAAACTTTTACAGCACGTCCTGATAGATAAGCAGATGATTTTTCTCCTGCTGCTTTTCTTGCTTTAATGTATTCTTGTCCTCGTTTGCATAAAGTGGATTCAGTTAATGAACTATATTCAACTATATCTTTAATTTTTTGAATATGAGCTTTTAAATAAGAAATTTCAGCAGCCGGAATACCTAAATCACGAGATAAATTAACAATTCTACTTACAGCATGTTCTGCTTCTTCTACATCGCTTTCTTCACCTTCTTTATCTCTTAATACTTGCTTTTCAATTTGAAATAAAATATCATGTCTATAAAGCCATTCACCTACTTCTTTTTCAAAATCAGTTCCTGTAGTCCATTTATTATCTTTAAATTCTCCAGCTAATAATCTATCTCTTAAACCTTCGGCTGCTGGGCAGATATCGAAGTGTTTATCTTTGTAGCCTTTATAACCGTAGCTAGCTATATTATCGTATTTAGAGTATTCGTTTATGCCCCCTCTTTTTATGCTTGAAGATTTTACGATACGAACAACTTCTCCTCTATCATCATCATCTATAGCAAATACTTCATATTCACCAAACTTTTTACCATGGAATTTATCTCCAAAATTAAATTTATCTTGCTCAGATCCTATTACATCAATTCTATCAGTATGGTCAGAAACATAAAAATCTAAATTTGGGTATTTTTGGGATAAATTAGCAGCTAATTTTTCTAAATAGGATTTATTTTCACCTACTACATTAGCATCAGATTCTAATTCGGCACCCATTTTAGGGTCATCTTGTTCATGAGCTATATCCAATTCACCCAAATATCTTTTTTTATTCCATTCTCTTAAATCAAAATCTTTTTCTTCAACCATTTTAGGTTTGCTTTCTTTATTTAAATAACGATTTTTATTCCAAGAATACAGGTCAAAATTATCTTTCATAATTAGGTATTTTATTATAAATATACAAAACTATTTTTTAAGTACCTTAGCATATTCAATTACAGATTCTATATATTTATCTACTTTTTCTTTATCTAATTTACCTACCCATTTTTCAACATCCCCATCTTCAGATACAAAAGAATTATTAGATTCTTCAAGTTTTTCTTTTACAAAAACTTTAAATTCTTCTAAATTATGATCAATCTGTTGGTTATGGAGATTATGAGTATATTCTTCCCATTTTCCTGATATTCTAATTTCATGTTCCATCATAGCAACACAATCAAAACATTTTTTATGTAAATTATAAGAAGGTTTATCATTACGTTTTTTCATTACTTTCCCACAATTAGGACAAAGTAAAGGCATTACATGGGCTTTCTTAGCCTTATCTAATTTAGTAATGTTTTGTTTAATACCATCTTTAATAGTCCATGTACGACCGTTACTTTCCCAAATATCACCTTCAGCATGAAATTCATCCGCTTTAGAAAAACCAACACTTGAGCGTGTTTTTTCCCCAAATTTACCGGTTATTAGATTTCTTAAACGTTCAACATCTTTTTCTTGGAATTCTTTTTTTAATCCTGTTATTTTTTGACTCATAAACCTAATTTTTTTAATTGGCTAATAGTGTTAGCAGCGCTAGTATGTAATATACCAATTCCCCCTGAGGCATTCCAACTATCTATAGTAGAAGCTTTATCGTCGATTAGTATGTGATTAGGTGCAGCAAAATCTTTTTTATTTTTAGCACTTTTGTAATTTACTTTAGGTTTAGATGGGAATAAGCCTTTTTTAGTTTGATTTATCATCCATAAACCCTTACCCATCAAGGATTGTTTTTTAAGTGAGGGTGCTGTTAACATCTCATAATCGTATTTAGATACAAAATCCATAAGTTGTTGTGCATCTGACATTTGAGGGATACCAACCCAAAATTTAAGTTTATTATCCCCTTCATCTATAAAATCCCAAAAAGCATTTTTACCGTATTTAGTTTCAAATTCTCTAGGTAACATCCCACTTAAATCTATAAAACGTTGGTCAAAATCGGCTACAACGCCGTCCATATCTACATAAATTCTATAATCCATAACCTTTTCATTTAATCGACCCAATTCTCTGGCATATGCATTTATACCAAATGGGTCTTTATTTTTCTTTTCACTTACTGGTGTATTATCATATCCACATTTATGACACACAAATAAATCATTACCACCACTTACAATATCCCAACTCCAATCACAGTTGTCACATTCGATTTTATCACCTACAATGGCTTCATTTAAGATACTATCAGTCCAATTTCTAAACGTCATTGTACCCCTTAAATTAGCTTCTTGTTCTATTTTATCTAAATGATCATCTTCCATTGTATTAGTAGTTGAAACATCACCTAATCTATCTTCTAAATATTGAATATGATGTATCATTTCATGAGCATATGAACGTACTATATCTTTAGGATGTCTACCTTCAGTATATAATACGATATGTTGTTTATTAGGGTCATAATAAGCTGTTTTACCGAAAAAGTCTTTAGCATTTTCTGAATCACCATCTATAAATTCCATAGTAGGTAGTGGTTCAATATTCATACCATTATCTATCATATAATTGGTCAATTCAGCTATTTTTTCAATTATATCTATATGTTGACCGTATGAGGCATTTTCAGTTAGTACTTCTTGTATTTTATCTGCTACTATATTATATACTTGTTCCACTTCTTCATCTGATAATTCAGATGGAACAAATGGTTTAAATTTATCTAATGATATTTTAGAAGCATTACGAGCTGCTGTACCTGATACCCCACCTTGTGTTACAATAGTACGTAAATTTAAATTTGGGTATTTATCCAAAGATTTTGTTCTGGTTGCTATATCGGCAAAATCATCTTCATTACCTTCTCTAGCACCAATAACAAATAATACTTCTTCATCTGGGTGTTCTTTAGCATAATTATAAATACCTTTTATTGGGGGTACTGAGGTGTATTTTACCTCAACTTTAAATGGTAAATATTGTTTATAGATATCCCAAATTAGTATAGATTCATCAGGTGTAATACCATTTCTTGGTTTACCCCCTATTAAAATAATAAACTCATCTATTTCGGGATTTTCTTTAAGTGCTTGTTTTACAACTTTAAAATGACCAGATGTAGGTGGTTTAAAACCACCACCATATACTGCCACTACCTTCTTTTTTTCTTCTTCAGGTAATAACCCTTTAATTAATTCGTTTACTAAACTCATTTAGATAAGAATTGTTTTAATCTCATTTGTGCCTCTTCTTTAGACATAGTGTATTCAATTACATCATATATAAAATCGTCATCTAACATAGCTTGGATTTCTTCTTTATCCTTAGCCTTTCGCTCATCAGATTTCTTTTGCTGAGCTGGTGTCTTAGGTTTAGTACCTTGAGGAGTAAATGGTTTAAGATATTTTTTTATAATTTTATCTATATCTTGCATTCTATCATCTAATGTGTTAGCTACTGCTACAAAATTATTACCAAATAATTCTTCATATTTAGGTAAGTTATCTGTTACACTTTTCCAAGTACGCATTACAATTGCAGGTGCTAAACTTCTATCTTCACCTCCTGATTTTACATATCTGTCTTGGTTTTGGCTTAACGAACGTTCTAAATCAGTATACACATATAACATAAATGTGTCATATCCTGCTTCATCTAACTCAGCTTTTAGTTTAGCTGTAGAATTATATGAGGCAGCTGTACCATCTAATATAAATGATTCTTTACCAGCTATTATTTGTTCCATTTCACCTTTGAATTGTTTATTAGCTGCTGCCATTTGTTTGGCTTGCTCACTTCTTTCTTCAGGTGTAGCGTTTTTTAAATCTAAACTAACATTAGCTTTTTTTAATAAAGGAACATAAATATCATCTACATTCATTACTTTTAGACCTCCTAAGTCTAAACCACGTAAAATGTATCCTTTACCTGCTCCAGGTGCTCCTGCTAAAATAATCGCTTTTGGACTACCTTGTGCTTCTCTTAATAATTGTACTAAACTTATCATACTGTTGGTTTTCCCATTAACGCTTTGGTAAATACTTTACCACCAATTTCTCTTTTATATTCTCCATTACCTAACCACTCAATTTCTTTTCCCTTAAGTACTTTACGTACTAATTCTTCATCGTTAATAGCTTCTACACCTTTAGCTTTGAAGATATCTTTTATTTTACCTGATACTTCAACATAATATCCACCTGATTTTAATTGATCAGCTTTATGGTTTACTACTTTGGATTTAGCCGCACTAGAACCATCATGTCCCGTTGCTGTGAACTTTTTACCTGCTGCTTTAGGTTTAGCAGCTGATACAGCATCAATTTCAGGGTCATCGTCTAAATCAATTATTTCATATTCTGCATCTGCTTCCCTACCAGTTACATTGTCCGCTGATTTATAGTTAGGGTGACCGCCTATTTGGGCATAAGCGTTATCAATTAATTTAAAAATTTCTTCACTGTAATCCTTTAATTCAGAAGCAGGGATAGTAACCCATTTATTTTTGGGTATATCTATTTCATTTAATAGATCTACAAGTTTGATCATAATTAAGCATGTTTATTATACATATTGATGAAAACATCAAGTGGTGTTCTGTGGCCCATACCTTCTATTTCATCATGTATTGCTTCATTACCCTTAACAGACCATAACTTTTTAGTTAACTCAGGATTAATAACATTATCTTCAGTACCTAAAACAATTGTACGTTTATATGGTTGAGAACCATAATCTTCATTAAATTCTCTTATAAGTGTTCTATTATGTAAAGCCGGATTAAATAATAAAACATCAACTCCTAATTGGGAACCAATAATATCGGCAACATAACCACCCATACTAGAGCCTATAATTAAATCAGGCATACCTAAAGTAAAGATAAATTCATTTAAGTCTAATGTTTCATAATTCATAGCAGGTGCATAAACCATACCTTTTTCTGCTAAGAAAGACACTTTTGTTCCTCCTGGTTCACTTTCTAAACCGTGTAAATATACTATTTTTTTCATAACCTTTATTTTAAAATTGTAAGTTCGTTTAATGCTTCTAATGTTCCTTCAAAACCTGGGATGTCTTTAGTTTTAATGGTAATTTCATTAACTGGAATTTTATATGTTGATCTAACATTAAATAAATTATAATCATATAATGAAATATATTTTTTAGTAATTTTTTCAACATTCATACCTGCACCTAAAAAACTACTTGCATCACGAACTGAATAATGTTTTTTTTCATTTGAATAAGAATAACAACAAAATTCATATTCTTTATCCTTATAGATAAAATTGAAACTTTCTCCGTCGTTTAAACTTTTGATTTTTTTACTTAAAATAGACATAACCTTTATTTTTGTAATTATTAATACTTGGTGAATATACGAACTCTAGCCCGGGAAGCCAAACTTCCCGTGTAATACTTTTAAAATCCCCTTACAATCTGCTTTACTACCTTGAAACAAAACACTATTAGTTGAATCTATAACTTGATATACATCATTGTATTCATATAAACCTACTATTTCTAATTTACCTACCATAACCTCTATTGTTTTAATCATTAATACTTGGTGAATATACGAACTCTAGCCCGGGAAGCCAAACTTCCCGTGTATTACTTTTAAAATCCCCTTTCTACCATCTGGGTATACTCATGATGTTCTTGTTCACTATAAACTCTTAGGTTTAAATAATCACCTAATTTACTATAATCACCAATATAAAACATATCTTCTTTTATGGTTTTGTCATAAGTAAATACAAATTCATACTCCTCTTTTGTGAGGTATTCTTTTGTATTCATAATTTCTTCATACCTATTATACTCTAATTCTGCAATGTAAAGACTTTCTGGACTCATCATAACCTTAATTATTTAATGCATTGACTTAATTATCAATACATGGTAAATATACGAAGGATATCCCGTGTAGCCAAATTTTTACACGAATTTCTTCCAGTTTTCTTCCTCTTTTTTTGCATTTATTTCATAAGGGTGGGTTTGGTAAGTATGCCCCATTTTATAATAACGTCGCATCCATGATTCAGATTGAAGAAAGTGAACATATTCATGTATAATGCCTCTAGCTATATCTTCTATTCCATCTATATAGTCTGAGTATAAAAATAATTTGTTTTCTTTTCTATCAAATTCAGCTTCAGCAGGATCATCACCTTCCATATCAGGTTCTCCACTTAATCTAGCAAATATATTTCTATGAATTTCAATAGAGGGGTAATTTTTTCTACCCTCCCCATAGTAATCTCTTACTTTAGGGTAAATTTCATTTGCTAATTTTAAAATTTGATTAGTTTCCATTTTATTATAAATACTAAATTGTTCTCTTTGAAGTAGTTTTAAATGTATTTGTGTCTTGCATAACCTTTATTTAACGTGTTGACTTAATTATCAACAGGGTAAATATACGAACTCTACTCCAGGTAGCCAAATCTAGTCACCCACTTCTTTTGATAAAGTTTTTTATTAAAAACATCTCCATGTTTTTTATTTATCCATTTTAAATTAACCAGATCAAAATAAGGGGGATTAGAAATTTTTTCCATAAAAGATAAAAAATATGAAGTTTGATAAATTATAAAATGTATTTTTTTATTAAATATATTACTTAATAATTTACCATATTTAACTGCTTTTCTGTTTATTTTTTTATATTTTTGAGAGGTGCAATAAATTATATCTATATCATTTGATTTCTCAACATTAAAACAAAAACTACCTACTATATAAATACCTTCAAAGGGTTCAGATACATATTCTTTTATAATAGAAAGTAATTGAGTATGAAGTATATTTATATCTTCTAAATCTTCTATTGCTTCATAAATTGAAAAATCATAATCCATTATGTTTTTCGTTTTGATGTAGTTTGGAAAGTATTAGTATAAGGTTTTGGTTTAGGGTTTTCAATATCAAATAAAGCTTTAACATGAGTAAATATTTCTATATTTTGTTCCTGTGTACGAGGTGATTCATATACTTCCCAATTTTTACCTTTTAAACGTTTACCTGATTTATCTTCACCTCTTGATTTAGATTTTAACCATAATACACCTATGCGGTCAATCTTTTTACCAAAACATTCCTCATAACATTGAGCATATACTGCACTTTGTAAATCGTATGTTGTTTGTAAATGGTTAGATGTTTTAAAATCTATGATCCAGCGTTCCATTTTACCATCTATTTCAATCTCACATACTAAATCACAGGTACCTGCTACTTGTATTTTATCTGAGAATAAATGTACTTCCGCCTCGATCAATGTTGGGTTATAAGTTTCCCAAAAATCTACAAATCTAAGGAACATTTGCCATACATGGGTTGGCATTTTAGGATTACCATTTTCATATAAAAATGTAACTTCTTGACCATTTAACCAATCTTCGATCATTTCATGGACAATTGTTCCTTCTTCAGCTGCTTTCTTGACAATCCATTCAGCACTATAACCTACTTTTTTAAGCCAGTCTTCAAAATATTTACCCTTTGGGTAGGAACCTAAAACATGGGTTACTGAAGGGTAGTATTTACCATTTCGTCTATAATACCTTGAATCAGGCATTGTAACTTGTTGATAATCATCTGAAATTTCTAATAATCTTTTGTATGATTTTTTTATCATAAAGCTAGTTTTTGTTCCATTAAATCATAGTAGGTTAATGGAACTGTATTTTGTATAAGTTTAGTGAAATTTTCGAAACCCATCTCACTCGGATCCTTATCTTGTAAATCTACAAGATAGACTTCTTTACCTTCTGCCATTAATCGCTCGCAGAATTTTAAAGCTTGTTTAATTGCATCCCTATCTAATGCAATATAAATTTTATCTACTACAGAAGTAACTATTTTTTTCATTAAGCTGCTTTGTATGTTTTTCCCTAATAGGGGGATTACGTTTCTTTTTATAGCAATGGCATCAAATAACCCTTCACATAAAATAATTGGTATATTCCAGTTTATTAAATGTTCATTTGGGATTATATCTCTACTTGCTGATGGATTACGATATTTAACATATGGTTCTTTTTCAAATGAACGAGCAGTAAAGTAATTTAACCTACCATCGGCATCATATGTTGGGATAATAATCATGTTTTTATATAAACCTTCTTTACAGTAACCTATGTTATACTTGAGTATATCGTATTTACTAATGTGTCTCTTTTTTAGGTACGCAAGCGCGTGTCTAGCCATAATATCGCCATTATCCACGTTATATAGGCCAATATATTCATTTGGTAATACAACAGTGGATACAACTTGTGTTTCCTTAATTGATTTTGATGACTTGACTAAACTACCTAGTTCTACAAATTTATCTGATGATGCTTTAACTTGTTTAAATAAATTATAAATGGTAGTACCTCTAGCATCACAAGCCCAACAATGCCAAGGATTTTTACCCTCACGATTTTCCGTTAAATTAACTTCTAATTTAGGTTTATGGTGGTGACATAATGGACAATTATAAGCATAATTGTTCCTAGCAGTAGCTTTGCCCGAACCCAATACTGAATTTACTAATGTAACTAATAACTGGTTTACCATAGATGGTAATGTATGAAACTATTTTCGCTCTTTCACGAGATCTTCAAATTCTATATCTTTTAAGTCTTTAGTGAAAAATTTACCTAGAATGTTATCGTTAAAAAACTCATCTGGTTTTTCTAGTACTTGGTATAGCATTTGATATTTTACTTCAAAATATGTCATTGATTTTTTATCAGGACACATTTTTAAAATAACACGCTCAAATTCATCTTTTTTACCTTCAAGTAATAGCTTTTTAATATCTGTTTGGGAACCATAATATGTTTTCCAATCAGATTCTTTAACTATTAATTTATATGAAGGTCGTCGACCAACTACACCTTGTAGTTTTTCTAATTCTCGCTTTCCAATTTTTTGTTTTTTGTTATGGAATAATACTTTTTTCCCAATATAAGACTTACCCGTAGGTTTGTGTGTTGTTATGTAAACAAAGCCAAATGTATTTTCTGGGAATTGAGTAATGTCTCCTATTTCATGTGTTTGATAGGTCCAACTCATATTTTTATTTTAAAGTTAATTATAAATATTGAAAATATTCGTAAAACCATGGATAGGTATTGACTATATTCTGTGATAGTTGTTGACCTAAATATTCATTATACTGTTCAGGTACAGGTTTTACCTCTTTACGAATTGTATGATCGCCAAATATACCGTGTACTGTATCGTCCTCTTGGGTAAGTTGTTCTACATTATTAAAATCGTGTTGATATCTTTCTACTCCAAAAAAATCGTATACTTTATTTATTTCATTTTCTGGGTTAGAGGTTAGATCTTCAAATCGAATAAAAAGAATATTTTTATCTATCCCTTCATCTATCATTTGTTTTAATCTTTCAACAGCTATACCTATTGGGGGTGTTTGTGCCCAATGGTCAACTCTTTTAGCAGTTGTAGTAGCTTTCATTTCTGCCCAGTTTACAATCCCGCTATCTTTATCTTGATTCTTTCTAAAGTTTTTTTCCATAGAAGCATAGACAGATCTTAAATCTCTAACCATACAAACTATTTTTGGCTCTGGATAGAATGAGTTTAGAAAATTATAATGTATACCCCATCCTCTAGATTTATCAACTACATATTTCTTGTCAGTAATACCGTTAAAGAATCCTTCTATACCTTGTCGACAAAAATTAAGCCATCCTTTTTTCATTAATTCAGGATCCTGTGCTTTAAAAGCATTATCATTGGTGTAGTTTTGACGTGCTGAAAATAGTAGTTCTAATACACCTGAAGTAGGTGTGACATAAAAATCAGGATTTTGTCCTAATATATTTTGAAGTAATGTGCTACCTGCTCTAGGTAGTGATGATTGAAAGAATATTTTTTCCATTACTGTTTATTTATCGACTCTATAATTTTATTAGTGTCAAATACTTCATTTAAATCGTTATAGGGGATTGAAGAAATATCTTGGGCTAAATTAAAGGGTTGGTAAACAGAATTTTGAATTTGAGGTTCTTTTGTAAAGAGATTAGCTTGGATATTATCATGTAATTTATACCCAAATATTGTAGGTTTTGTTGTTACCCAACAAACTGTAGATTTTACACCCATTGAGGCTGCTAAATGTTGTCCAAATGAATCTATTAATAGGCGTTTAGAAGATAACTGTAATAATATAGCTATACTTCTAAAACCATCCAAAGCCTGTAGTGTATCTGGGTATTTGTATTGGTCTTCTCTTTTAATGTGAACTATAGTGTAATCTTCCTTATAATATTGAATTATCTCGTTAACTGTAGGTTCTGGTATGTCTCGTGTCCATGAATACTGAAAACCTTGACCTTGTGGTCCTCCATTAGGCTGAATAGCCATAATAGGTTTTTCTGTGTTATAGAAGGGTTTGAAATAATCTATTTCAGGTTGGGTTAAATACAACTCTGGTTGTTCATTATTGTAATTTAAACCATAGATTTTACACCAGGTTCTAAATAAATGTTCTCTTTCTGTTAAAAATGAAGTGTGACGGTAAGGGTCTTCTATAAAAATTTTACAGTCTTGATCTTTAACATATTTTAAATATGCTCCACCCATTTGATCTACTCTAAAGCATTCATTAATATGGGGATTATTCAAAAATACATCAGGATAAGCTGTAACAACTATAATATGGGCATTTTTATAGCGTTTTCTTAAAACTTTAGTCATGGCAGTTGCCATGATAGATTTTCCTAGACCACCGTCTATTTGAAAGATTACATTCATAACTTTATTTAATTATAACTAATATACAAAATGGAGTTAACTATTCCTAGTTATCCCAAGGTTTACCATTTACTTTTGTGATAGCAGCTCTTGCTACAATAGAAGCAGCAATAGAAGCAGAGTTAGCAGTTTCTAAAGACGAAGTATCTATTGAAGATGTTACCCATCCTAAAACTATAGATTCTGTAAGGTTTTCATATGTTACAAAATCATCATCGTCAACAGAACCTACTACTTCAAGATTACCAATTTTTCTTGTGCTTGAACCTGAATATTCTGATTCACAAGCATAAGTTATTTCTGTTACTACACCATCAGCGATAGTTCTTTTTAAATCGTAAATTTTCCAAGTATGATTCATTGTTGTTTTTTTTGTTTATTATAAATATATATTATTTTATTATTCTAATTCTTTAATACGTTGTTCTAGTTGTTCAATTTTAGTGTTTAATTCTTTTACAGTATTGATTAATGCATATGTTAAAGCATGTCCGTCAAAATTTAATAATTCTGTTTCTTCTTTATCATTCTCATTTAATTTTGCTTTATAAGTAGTTATAGTTTCAGGGAAAATACCTTGTATATCTTGTGCTATAATACCTACATTATCTTTAGTTTTATCAAACCCTGCTTTACCGTTATAATCATAGAGTTTTGGTTTCAATTTAATTATATCAGATAATCCTTTTTTATAAGGTCTTATATTTTCTTTAACCCTTTTATCTGAGGATATAGTCCAAGTACTTGACGATGGTTTAGCAGCTGAGTTTTGAGATAATTGTAATTGATAACTAGGTGATGTAACACCAATACCAACTCTACCCAAACTATCTACGTTAAAAGCATTAGACCTAAATCCATCAGAAAATCCATTACCAACTGCAAATCTATGTATTCTTCCACTAGTGCTGTAAACATTAAATTTACCTACTACAAACTGTGAGTCACCATATGCTGCTGTTGCACTTGTTGGTGTTGTAACACCACACCCTATAGCATATTGAGTTGCTCCTTTACTAGCTACTGCTCCATTTCCATATGATATTCCATAAGATGAGAAGTTATCATTATATGCTCCCCCTGTAAACGAATAACTTGCACAACCATTAGCTGTATTACATAAACCTACTAATAGAGAATATCCATCAGTATTAGTATCATTTATTATACAGTTTGAACCACCACCTATAACATTAAAATCTCCTACTTGAGATAAATTGCTAGCACCCCCTATAATAGCAGTACCAAAGGCTGAACCAGAGTTAATACGGTTAGAAAAGCCACCACCTATAAAACCACATTTTCCTTGTGCTTTATTGAAAGCTCCTCCTATTACTGTATTATTAGCAGCACCTAAACCAGGACCTCCTGTATACTTAGTTTCATTTACAGTTCCAAAAACAAAATCATTATCAGAGCAAGCTATAGAAGCACCACCCCCTACAAATGAAGAATTACCAATAGCACAAGTATCATATCCTACAGCTATTGAATCTACACCTTGTGCTATATTTAATTGCCCTGCTGTAAATGAATTATTACCCTGTGAATAGTTTAAGGCACCAAATGCTACTGAAGCTCCTCCTGATGCAGTTACTGCATAACCGTGAGCAAAACTTTGTGCTCCTGTAGTACATGAGAATTCACCTCCAACATATGAGAATGTACCTACAGCTGTATTATTAGCTCCACCTCCTATAAAACTACATGCTCCTGTACTTTCTATATTATTATCTTGACCTCCAACAATTGAAGCTTTATCTGCACAAACATTATTACATGCACCACCACCTATAAAACCTACAAGTGATGTTTCTGCTAGGCAGTTTGTATCTCCACCTCCTAAAACTCCATATTCTGAGTTGTTAATATTACCATCACCTGCTCCTATAAACCCATAAGCTGCGGCATCACTTATACTATTATTACACCCACCAACAATAGCTCCATCGGATGCATTTAATGTATTATATTGACCTCCTCCTATAAAGCTAAAATTACCTGAGCCTGTGTTATTATAACCACCTACTAAAACTGATTGTTGACCCTCTGCTTTATTTCGATTACCACCTCCTAGAAAAGTACAACAACCTGAGGCTATGTTGAGACAACCACCTACTAAAGTAACGTTACCATTAGCACAAACTAAATTTGAACTACCTCCAACTAAAACACCATTTCCTGAGCGAAGTTCATTTGAACATCCGCCTCCTATAAATCCGCATGCTGTTGAAGATGTGTTGTAAATACCTCCTGCTATAGTTGCATGGTCAGCTCCAGTTATACAGTTAAAGCATCCACCTCCAATTGTTGAAGTATGAGATTCTAAAATAGAATTAACAGCTCCACCTCCAATTGTTGAACCATAATCAAATCCAGTTACTCTACAAATTAAATTACTTGATCCACCTGCAATAGTTGAGTTTTCTATATTACATAGTATACAATTACTACCACCACCAGAGATTGTGTTTTTATTTCCTGGTGCATTTATACAATGATCCCATCCACCTGCTATAGTATGACAACCGTGAGATGGAGCACAAATTGAACTTAAACCTCCACCTGATATAGTATTATGGCCAGCATTTGAGTCACATATACAATTTTGTCTACCAAAAATAATACTACAATTACTTTTACATATTATATTACTATACCCTCCAAGAACTGTTGAATAGTTAGCACAGCATAATTGATTCCCATACCCCCCTACAATTGTGCCATAACTAGTAGCATCAAATGTTTGGTTTAATCTACCCCCTCCTATTGTGTTATGGAAAGAGAATTTCAGGATTTTGTTACTACATCCACCTGCAATAGTACTATAAGATGCCTTTTGGCAAATTGCATTAAATTTTCCCCCACCAATTGAATTCCAACTACCTGAGATGTAATTACAATATCCTCCTAAAATTGAACTTTCGGCATCTCCTGTTCCTTTTATGCAGTTTCTACTACCCCCTCCTATTACATTACTTGATACCCCATCATTACTATCTGTAGCATTTACATAATCATTAACACTGTCATCAAATTCAAAATATGTACATCCACCTGCTTCAATTACATCTACAATTTCAACTTCACCAAGTTCATTATAAAAATCAAAATTCCATCCCCCAGGAAATTCTAAAGTTCCTTCATCATATAAGGTGTCACCATCAGATACTCCATAACCAGTACCATCTACTGTTATTGAAAATGGGTTTGATGTAACGGCGCAAACATCTGCATCAACATCATCTCCTTGGTTTGTTATAAAAAATGTATAACAACCAGTAGATACAGCTACATAATCTGGGGGAGTGCAAATACAATTTTGGTACCCACTTCCTATAAAACTAGTTGAACCCCAAATTTTATTAAGAAAACCTCCTCCAATAACATCACAAGCACCTTCAATTATGCAGTTGCTTCTTCCTGATCCTATAAATCCATGACATGTTTGGGTATTTAAAGAAACTTCACATATCCTATTTAATGCACCACCACCTATAACACTACAATTTGAATTTTTATTTATATAATTTGCATAACCACCACCAATATGGGAATAAGTACTTCCAGTAATACAATTTTGTCTACCCGATATGATTGAAGAATAACTACATGCTATAACTTTATTACATAAACCACCTCCTATAAAACTACAATCTGCTGAGGCTGTGTTTAGAGTACCACCTACAATAACAGCATTATTTGTAGAGCATATAATATTTTGACATCCACCTCCTATAAAGGATTGTTTACAGTATGCACCAGAGATTGTGTTACAACATCCACCTACTATAGCACTTTGTGCGTTTTGGTAAGCTGATATTGAGTTATTTTTTCCTGCTCCTATAAAACCATGTGCCCCACATTCAAAATTACAACATCCTCCAACAATATTACCACTCCAACATACACTATTAGATGTACCTCCTCCTATAAATCCACCTTCAGAAGAACCCCCTAGATTGTTACTTTTTCCACCTACTATAACTCCTATGCTAAAAAATTCATTTATACAATTACAACACCCTCCTCCTATAAATCTAAACCTACCATAAGCACCTGACATTGAATTATCTTTACCACCTACTATTGTCGAATTACAACTATTGTAGGCATTAGATATAGTATTATTATCACCACCTACAATTATGTCAAATTTGTTCTGTGAGTATGGGGATGAAATAGAGTTACTAGCACCACCTCCTATAAAACTACATGCCGCAGAGGCTGTATTTAAAGTACCTCCTCCTATAAAAATATTAGTATTACCTCCTAATAATTCGGGGATAATGTTTTGAAACCCAGATGCTATTCCGGAATAATCTGCAGTAGAATTGATGGTATTAAGTCGTCCTCCTCCAATTATAGAAAAACTACCTCTTAAAATATTTGCCTCTCCTCCTCCTATATTTGAATTTGAACCAGAAACCGTATTTGAACTTCCCCCTACTATTGAAGAATACGCCCCAGTTCCACTAGCTTCAGCTATTTGGTTATTTTCTCCTCCTAATATACCACTACATGCTCCTGCACTTCCTATATTATTATCTTCACCTCCAACAATTGAAGCTTTATCTGCACAGACATTATTACATGCACCACCTCCTATAAAACTACATGCTGCTGAAGCTGTGTTTAAAGTACCACCTCCTATAGTAGATTTAACACCTGTTGCTAAGTTAGCACATCCACCTCCTATTGTTGCATAACAAGTATTTGTTATGAAATTACATTCTCCACCCCCTATCATTCCCCATCCACTTAAAGCAAGATTAAGGGATTTTATTTCGTTATTAGTACCACCCGCAATTGTAGAATAATTACTTGCAGATATGGCATTGGCACCCCCTCCTCCTATAGCACTATATGAAGACGATAAAATATCACTATATCCACCACCTGCTATAACACTGTTAGAATCTACATTATCTACTCCAAGACTGCATATTTTATTACTACGTCCACCAGCTATATTAGCATAGTCTGTGTTTACGGCAATTACATTATTTAACCCTCCTCCTATATTTGTAAGAATTGAGTTTGCAGTATTTGAACCACTTACAGGTTGAATACCTGATGTTGTTAATCCAGGTGTATTATATTCATAAGGACCTATTGGACCTGATGCACCTGAGCTACCACTTGTTCCTGAAGAACCAGATGTGCCTGAAGAGCCATTTGTACCACTTGTTCCCGAAGAGCCACTTGTTCCTGAAGTACCTGATGAACCTGAAGTTCCACTTGTGCCACTTGAACCACTTGTTCCTGATGTACCACTTGAGCCTGAAGTACCAGATGAACCGCTTGAACCACTTGAACCTGAAGTTCCACTTGTTCCACTTGAACCACTTGTTCCTGATGTACCCGAAGTTCCGCTTGTTCCTGAAGAGCCACTTGTGCCACTAGTACCAGATGTGCCACTTGTACCTGAAGAGCCACTTGTTCCACTTGTTCCCGAAGAGCCACTTGTACCACTTGTTCCCGAAGAACCAGAAGTACCACTAGTACCGGATGTACCAGATGAACCATCTTCTCCACTTGAACCTGAAGTTCCGCTTGTACCTGATGTACCTGATGAACCAGATGAACCACTTGTTCCTGAAGAGCCACTTGTGCCACTTGTACCTGATGAACCAGATGAACCACTTGTTCCTGATGCACCACTTGAGCCTGATGAACCTGATGTTCCTGATACACCAGAAGATCCTGATGTTCCTGAAGAACCAGATGTTCCTGAAGTGCCACTAGTACCACTAGTACCACTAGTACCAGATGTACCACTTGTTCCTGAAGTACCGCTTGTACCTGAAGAACCTGCTGTTCCTGTTGCACCTGAAGATCCTGATGTACCAGAAGTACCACTTGAACCACTTATACCGGATGAACCACTTGATCCAGAAGTACCGGATGAACCACTTGTACCTGAAGTACCTGATGAACCGTCTCCACCTGTTGCACCATCTAAGTTAATTTCCCAGCTAGAGTATGTGCCAGTACCCGTAAAAGAAGTAGGTACTCCAAAACACAATTCTCCTGTTATAGGGTTATAAGATAATACTTCACATTCTTGATGGTGAGTAGCATCAAATGCTATAATGATAGATTGAGCAGTACTATAAGCTAACCCAGTGTCTACATCTAAACACCCATCATCACCTAAAGTAAGAGTATCTGTTGAAGTTGTTGCATATCTATCTGATACACCACTTGTACCTGAAGTACCTGATGAACCTGAGGATCCAGATGTACCACTTGTGCCACTTGTTCCCGAAATTCCTGAAGTTCCGCTTGTACCTGAAGTACCTGATGAACCTGAAGTACCAGATGTTCCTGATGAACCTGAAGTACCAGATGTTCCTGATGAACCACTTGTACCTGATGTACCTGATGAACCAGATGTACCTGATGTACCTGATGAACCAGATGTACCTGAAGTACCTGATGAACCGGATGTTCCCGAAGTTCCATTTGTACCTGAAGTTCCGCTTGTACCACTAGTACCTGAAGAGCCACTTGTTCCCGAAGTACCTGATGAACCTGAAGTTCCACTAGTTCCACTTGAACCACTTATTCCTGATGTACCACTTGAGCCTGAAGTACCTGAGGTCCCACTTGTACCACTTGTACCTGATGTTCCTGAAGTACCTGATGAACCTGAATTTCCACTTGTTCCTCTTGAACCACATGTTCCTGATGTACCCGAAGTTCCGCTTGTACCTGATGTGCCACTTGAACCACTAGTACCAGATGTACCAGATAAGCCACTTGTACCACTTGAACCTGAAGTGCCACTTGTACCACTTGAACCTGAAGTACCTGATGTTCCTGAAGTTCCACTTGACCCTGATGAGCCACTTGTTCCTGAAGAACCAGATGAACCGCTTGTTCCTGATGTT
>JACKZZ010012554.1_pt1 | contig 28600 bp, 21 predicted proteins | sample 8027871 | NCBI WGS metagenome assembly JACKZZ01 (sample SAMN15724774, study PRJNA655200) | protist metagenome | isolation source: fluorescence activated cell sorting (FACS) single amplified genomes of... | place: USA: West Boothbay Harbor, Gulf of Maine | collected 2000-07-19
CACTCAGGATGTTGAAACAATTAGGGCTGATGGTGGGCGGGAGATTTTTGAAACTTCGCAAATCATGGACTGTCGAAATCAGGCTGCCCGTCGAAGACGATAAAAACCACATAAACCGTGTTTTCATTGAAAATCGTTCGTAGGAGGCGGACAGAAAGCGGAAATGGTTGATTTAATCACTTAGTATTAATGGCAAATTAATTATCATCGCTTCGAGATAATTTACTTCTTGAATTCAAAGAATACTATAAGAGTCGAGCCGCTTGGTCACTGGCGGCCACTGAACCCCTCTAGAACCAGTTACAGCTCCTGTAACCGGATGTGTCCTTTTAAATGAGCAGTTGGCTCAACTTCAGCGGGAAACATAATACCGGCCGCAGTGATGAACCACAATCATCTTGCTCTGCAAGTTCTGCAACAGCAAACAGGAGTGGCACGCCTTTACTGAGTTGTTGTGGTGTCACGCTTTCAATGGAGTGTGATGTTCTGCGCGAGCAGTTCGACCAGGGTCAGGGATCTGCGTCAGCTATACCTTCCGGAATTTCGATAGAAGACCTCGACGCCCTTCTTCAGAAGCACAATATAGACACGAGCAAGTATTTAAGCAGAAAATTTCTCCAGGAATTTGCTTGCAGGACTTGTGTGTGCTACTTCTAATTGCAACTCATAGGGTAGCACTTCCCTGAGAGAAACTCTGAATCTGCTTTGGTTTGATGCAAACGCAGAGCTCCACGAAAACGTGAATCACTTATTCAATCAACTGTTTTCAATTCCAGGTTCGTGAAAACTGTCCGCGACCTAAAGAAGGAACTCGAGGTTAGGGATTGCTTTCTGAATGTCTTGGACGGTACTTTGGTGCGCATGGTGCAGCCGGTCTTCATAAAGTTGAAGTACGGCGACAAGATTCTAGTGAACTCCAAGGACATCTATTTGCACCGAGTATACTTCAGAACTTTCAGTAGAAGGTTGAACATTCTGAGACTTTTCCATCTCGGATCTTTCTTATCGTAATTTCAAAACTTGAATACACAGGACAACTTCGAGCGGAAACGAAATTGCGTCTTGTCGGAAAAGATGTTACCTGGGGAGGCCCCCTTGAAGTCCTCGATAAGAGCCGTTGTCGAGGAAATCGGCATAGACGAGGGCATCATCACCGCGTCGATAAAGCACATCTCGCATCTCGATCAGCTCCAGGTAAACAAGATGCAGAGTCGAAGCTATGATGGACTGATATCGATATACGAAAAGCACCTTTTGGTTCTGGAGGTCCAGAACGAGAGCAAGCTACTCAGAGAACAGCTACTGGGGCTCCCCGACTTCAAGGACTTTACAACGCTTGAAGAAACCGATACTAAAAAGGTTGAGCATCATTGGACCTGGATGGATGAGAAAATCGCGTACGATACAGTCACCGGTGCCAACTTCGATAAAGAATTCTAGAAATGGAGCCGAGCTCAGTCAGTGAGTGTCTTCGAGCGTATTCAAGATTTCTTCGTCTCAGACCACATTCTAGTGAGAGCTACGAATTCCATACTTTTCACTCGCTATCCTTTGATTTCAGAATGGAATTGCCATTCGGTGCAGACAGCTTTCTCAACATGAGATTTGTCAAGAATCGCATAAGCGTTTCCTACTTAAGATTCTTGCTAGCATCTCGCTCATGATTTTGTTAACCACTATAGTATATGCGAAATTGTTACGAAGTAAGCTCGGTCTGATTATGGGATTTGAAATTTTACAGTCGCTTATTTATCATTTCAAAGGCTATAATAAAGCCGTCGAGGAGTTGCGCTGTTGTTCGTTTAGAATCGAGATCATCAGAGCTGATTCGTACTTGTGGAGATTCAAAAGTAGCGAGTTTGGGAACAGCTCCTCCCTGAAGTTGTGACCACACTTTCGAATGTGCGTCGGCTTAAAGTATGAAGGGGCTGCGAAATGCAAACTTTGAGTCTTTTCTCTCTACGTCGTGAGTTTGGACGCGATTTTTTACGCTGGTTGTAGTCTGAGACGCTACGCTCTAACAGCGAGATAACAGCTGACAAGATCGTATCGGGTGTCAATGTGACCCTCTCTTACGCAACACATTCAGCAAAGAGAATGTTCACCGGCCGTCAGTTGGGATTGGTTCTAGTAGTCTCTGCGTGTTCCCTTCCAAGGCTTGCCAACTGTTGTTGGTGACGCGTTGCAAGTAGTGAAGGCATATGATCTGGGAAGAGAGAAATTGAATGCCAATAATCGTCCTGAGGCAAACAACTGGCCACAGATCATGAGCACAAGCAACCCTAAATAAAGGTCTGCACTCTCCGACCATACAGGCGACTCTTTCCTTCATCTAGACCTCGGGATTCTTTGAGAAGACCTTTATGGACTCTCATGATGCGCTTGGGAATACTTATCTGTGCGATACTGTCGCCGCATAGAGATTGCAGAAAGGTCATGGTAGAAGCAGCATCGCATCGGAGACCAAAATCGATCGCACAAGTGGACACGTCAGCAGATCACTTGAAGGTGGGAGCGAAATTGAGAACGTGGCGATTTCTCGAGAAAGAGCATTCGTATCGGCACCATGAATCCGACGCAATCGTCGCCATTCTACATGGTCTGACAAAACTCTATACTGTAGAGGGTTCTGATCTCTTATCGGAGAAAACATGGCAAGCTGTTGTCGATTGGTTAAATCTCCTGATCAAGCTATTCCCAAGTAGTGGTCTTCGGGGTGATGTCGCTGTCCTCTTGGAGAAGATAGGAAGTGGAATTGATCCGCTCAGATCCAAGGAAAGTGAATGGATGCAGATTCTGAAAGCTTGGGCGAGATCGGACCATCGGGAACGACTTGCGAAGGAGGATCCCGGCTATAAGGCATTGAAAGACTTGCCACGGAAAGTTCTTGTGGAGTGTAAGGATACCAACGCGATAACGTCTCTTCTGGCAGCGGGGAAAACGTACTCGGGAGCCATCTGGAGTCTGCTTCACATACTATCGATAGAAGTAGATCGGCGTGTAAAATGGTTGAAAGAAAAGGAACCGGATGAGATCGCGAACAGTCGGATATCGGAGAGCTATAAAACTGAGAATGACTTCGATGATGTTGGTCTTCGGCTGAAAGGGACCCCCAAGGCACGATTGGGGGATTACATTGCGAGACAGTCCATTGGAAATACTCCAACACTTCGCAATCGCCCATCTGCGATAGCTACGAAACTAGAGTTTTATGCTCGATTGCGCAGCTATGTCATTCATTTTTTTGGATGTGCGAAATGCCGGCGCCACTTTATCGAACAGTTCGATGGATGTCTCTACTCCCGCTGCGTTTGGGACTATCCGACAACAATCTGGCTTTGGGAATTACACAACGCGGTTACTCAGCGCGTAGCCAGGGGAACAGCTTCTGAACAAAGTGGAGGAGGATCACAAGTGGACAACACTGATGAGGATATATCGCAATTCATTGAAGTAACAGGAGTTGCACCTCTAACAAGCGGGGAAGGGCAACAGCATGGCGACAGCAATGAAGAGTTTCACAGTATAAATCCGGGAATGCTTTGGCCGGCGCTCCCTGATTGTCCTACTTGCTATCGTCCGCCGCGAAAGCGCAGCAAGATTGGTTTGATTGCAGTTTGGGTGGCACTCGATAAGTCGGCCGAGCGCAGCGACAGAAGCAGCGATCCCGAACAGGACGCCCGAGAAGGTACTGAACAAAGCTTTGATAAGAACTCCTCCGGTAGGAACAACAAACCTCAACATCCTGACGACTCTGTATTACTGAACATTTTTGATATGCGGCAGGTCGAAATCTACTTATCGAAGACTTTCTCCGCGGAAACAGAAAATCCAGAGTCATTTCACTGGAATTCAGTCGGCAAATCAAAAGAAATTTACAACGGTAATGCCATCAAAGTTGAAGAGTGGACTGTCAATAATGGCGTTTGCGAAAAGTCTCATATTGATATGGATAGTCATTCCATACAACAATTATGTTGTGTAATTTCGTTCTTATGTTTTGATGATCCACAACGTTCGCGCAAGGAGCGGAAGGCTTGAAAACGCTTCGCACAGAGAGGGATTCAGTTATTTTCGACATGCGCAGAAAGCTGTTTCTTTCGACATGAAATTATTCGTTTGCCTGTGAATCGACTATAAGTGTCGAGGCTTCATAGCGCGACGGACCCGTTCTACCTGCTCGGCGAAGCTCGGCGGAGCCACGCCATACGTTGATATGCCTTACTGGCACTGTGGTCACCGCAGTTCGATTCCATGGCCCGCACACTGTCACAGTGTGGGGTTATTGACATTCATTGTGGCGTCTTGGTCGTCATCGCTTTGACGCCCTCGAAACAAGACGCGCCACTGATTTTGAGAGAAAAATCTAAAAAAACAATTTTTAGCTCTATGTCTGTAAATGACAAATGTAGAAGTTATTGCTTTGGAGCCTGTAGTATGTGTCAGTCTGTAGAACGTTGCGGAATTTCGAAGCCCAGAAAGGATTCATGTCAGTGGGGTGTGTGAGAAAAGATGAGAGTGACATCGGATGACTCATGAGAAAGAGAATCGTGATATGAATCGCACATAAGAAGAGAATCTTGTACGAGTGCAAATTGACCCCCGTTGTGTTTAGCACTCATTTCTTGCTTTCGGCAAGCAGAATGCTGGTCACAAACATGCCCACTCGTCTCCAGTGGGCATGCTCGTCATTACGAAGCGCGCGACTCTGTTCGGCGAACACGGCGATCGCGTTTCTCGAACACAGCACAAATAAGCGCATATGAACGAGATGCAGGTTGAACGCTTTCCTTGTACCCTGCGTCCATTTGAGTTGGACGCAGAAAGGACGAACGTTATTACGACGGCGAAGTTTACGTGGTTCAACGCCGTGCCATTTCTTCTGTGTTTCATTCTCAAGGAGCCTTTGAACGTGGTTATGATTCTGGTGGTCTTCTTGTACGTTTTGCCCACTGATGCCCCGCGGGATGGAGTCACTTTTCCGATCAGGTGCGGTTCGTGGCCACCATCGGCCCTAATCCCCGTTCTTTTCGTGGTCTCTATCACAGTCTGGCGTCTTCTCGACGAGGATGCTAAAAGGAGGGCGATGGACAACGCAGCAAATTCAAAAAGTCTGTTGGTACTGGAAGAGGCAGGTACTACGCAAGGGCAGCCCACTGGTAGGCATCACGCCGATCCACTGCTGCAGTCGCAGGATGCAGCAAGTGGGTTGGAGCCGATGGAGCGGAGTGCGTATAACTTCCAGTGGGATCACTATAGGGTGAGATCCATACCTTGGGGTGAACTAAAGTCGGGTGCCATTATCGAGATTCCACCCGGCTCATCTGTTCCTGCAGATTGTCTTATTCTGGATACAAGCATTAAGGTACAATTTCCCTTGTTCAGCAAGTTATTACCATTGTTTTTCTAAGAGAATACGATTTCAGCACATCAAGTCAATTGCTAAGAGAGTACGACTCATTGATTACTCATTGATTTGCTAAGAGAGTACGATTTCAGCACATCAAGTCAGTCGCTCCCATCAAGTCAATTGCTTCATTATTTTATTTCTCCGAAGGGACCAGATCAGCGCGAACTGAAATTCACTTTTAAAAACATTCAAGTACGGGATTGCTTATGTGGAATCCGCGCAGTTGGATGGTGAGTCGCATCTAAAGTTGAAGGATTTGAGCCACGATCTCTTGCAGACAGCGCGAGAAGATGCAAGTGGTCAAAGGGTGTCGCTCTTCAAGAATTTCGACGTTTCTTTTCAATTTGAAGAGGCGAATGGGGACATCGAAGAATTCGAAGGACGATTGATTCTAGGTCGGAGACGCATGCACTCAGAGGGAGATAATATTCCCGCGCAGAAAGAAGTGAAACTTGGAATCAATAACATTCTGCTGCGTGGTCTCAGTGCTCAGGGGGATGTGGGTGTAATCGCGATAGTCTTTCGCGTGGGCCACGATTGCAAGCTATTCCGCCATCTGGAGCAAGAAGGCAAGAAGGGTATCAAACCTCCAAAAGACCGTCATACAGTGACGGTCATGTCGCATGTATTTCTTCGAGTCACAATCTTCGTAGGATTAATCTGTGTCGTCTGTGTGATACAGACGGCTGCACTCGGCGGCAATTGGTTCAACAATCTCCTGTATACATTCGATGGCAAGGAAACACCCGCTGGTGTAAATGCAGCGCAGCAATTCTGGGACCTCACCATGGTTCTTATTGTTTTGAACGCAATGATTCCGTTCGTGCTGGTAGGTATGTCGGAGGTCATGCAACGTGCTCGAGTTTGGTTGCTAGGTAAGATTCTCCTATTTTTTTCGTTTGGTCAGGGTACCGCAGGGGTTGGCCCAAGTTACAAGCTTCTTGTCTGGGTTGCATTGATCAGACCAGATTCTTGTCTGGGTTCCAATTTTGGGCCACAAATGAACATAAATTCCAGGGCGAGACCTAAGTTTTGACGCAGATCTTGTGGCGCATCGGAAGAGAGAGCGGAGGCGTGAGAAAAAGAGAACGGCAGGTTTGGACATCCACTCTGCCGAGGTTGCGGTCACGCGCGCAAGTGTCGTAGATGCGGCCAGCGACCTAGCTGGCGCAGCTGGCGGTCGCGGAGTCGGCGCAAATTCTCCGTCGACGACGTCGCTCAAGACAGAAAGTGTTGCCAAGGTAGCTGCTAGCAATTCAACCAGCAAGCGGGAAGTCTATGTTAGCGGAAATCCCAGGAATGAACATTCAGAGGATGACTCCTCAAGTGATGAGGAATCTCCGCCGACGAACAACGAGGCCTGTAATGTAAACGTGCCCAACTGTCTGGAAGATTTTGTTGTCAGTCACATAGTCAGCGATAAGACTGGGACGTTGACCAAGAATGAAATGGTATTTCGCGGATTGGGAATTGGGAACGGTCTCTGCATTTATGGGGTTCCAAAAGACTGCGGTTTGTATGGCAAAAAGGGAAAAATAAGCAAATTGACAGCGACGATGGATCAGAACTTGCTCCTTTTTGGCACAGACAACGAGTACAACTCTCGTGCAGGAGAAAGGCCAGAGAGCAATAATGGTTCACCTTCCGTCGGACTCGATGAGCGGGATGGACTGATCGGCGTCGCGTCCGGTGCTGCCGGTATGGGTGGTGTAACGAGTCAAAGAAACAGCATCACTGTCACAGGAGCAACCTCCACGGTCGATGTCGTTACGCCAGCCGCGGAGGGAGCGATGGGCGTGATCAGGAATGCTTCGAAAAGCTACAGGCGATTCACATCGAAGCGTGAACTGCAAGAATCGAACAGCAAGATCTACGCGAGCCGCAGGATGCCGGAATCTGGTTTGAGAACGACCGGAGGTTCGCATCACGTGCCGGGATCCGCTCCCGTTTCAGGTTGCGATCGCGTGCCTGGTCACGGAGTCGTTAAAGAGTATTCAAACTCGATAATTATGTTCGCATCGATTTTGAATAATTGCAATCACGTTTTTTATTGTTCCAGGCCAACGACTTCTCCGATTGTTGTTAGGCGAGGACCGCCAAGTATGGAGTAAATGCTTGTAATTGTAATGACTAATTAGCTTGAATCAGCTTCACTCAAACGGCAGGTTCTGGCAGTCCGACACGCGTGCAAATGTTCAAGCAAGTCGACTCGCATACATGAATTTCGACGAAACAGACTTCGTGCGGGATCTCGTGTATGGTTATGGCGAGGATCTTCCATCGAACGGGTTTCCCTGCAAGTCGTTTCGGCAACATATTTCGGAATTCCGTCAACATCCGAAGGCGACCGAGAAAGGCAGGCTGGTTGCAGATGAGGTTCTAAAGACTTGTTTCCGCGCTGGTGACGATAATGCGTATAGCCGTGAAACATGTCAAGGGACCGGTGACACGATGTCTCCGTTCAACCCAATGAAGCTGAAAGTCGGTGACAACAATCCCGTTGCGTATGCCCCGTTTTATCTGAAGAATGTATTCCGTCTGGAAGCCGCACACGTGGAGCCGGTCGCACACCCGGCGAATGCGACGGCGACCGAAATGTTCGATCAGATATGGATGCAGGAAACAGAGACGAGGAGTAACACAGCGGAACGAGCGAAGTTGTTGGGCGTACCGAGGGACCATGAGCTGTTTCGGCCCGATAAGTGGAAGGAGGCTCTACATCTATCGCACACCACTCGCAGCATTGTGACATCCTTGTTTTTCTCCGAAGGGGGACGGTCCAGCAGAGCTACACTCGCAATCTCCAGCGCTAGCAGTTCTTCTGGCCCTGAGGGCAGGCTTGGGCTTGGTGGCCGCTTTGTTGTCTCGACGAATAATCCCGCGGTGAGATCTTGGAGTCCAGCTGTACTGAAGCGGCTTTATCAACAGAAGGCAAAAGACCTGGTTCTGAATATGACTGTCAACCATACTGTTCACAGCTGCAGATTTCAGCCGAAGGGTGAAAACACTAGTCTTGTCAAAATACGCGACGACTTATTCTATTTCGCAACAAGTCCGGATGAGCTCGTATTCGTCGCTTTCGGGCGTGAATTGGGTGTCATTTTCACAGGTCGCGATGGAGATACGATGGACTTCACATGCTCGGACGAGCGATTGTTCGACAACGTATTTTATCCCAGTGAGGAAATATACCGAGGTAGAAGAGACGGTAAGCGATCGACATCGTCGAAGGGTGACGTTGGTGCAATTGCAAAAGATAGGCGGTCGCAGGAGCGCACTAGCGCTGCTTTAGCGACAGTGGAGGAGGAGGCGCTATCGGCTCGCAAGTCCGTGGAGCAGTCAACCGAGACGAACTCTACTGGTTCTGCGGCTCTGGTGAAAATGCCATCCCTCGATGCGAATGCAGAAGCTGTGCGAACGGGAAAATTTGTGGAAATAAAGCGTGTTTTTGAGTTCGATTCTACAAGAAAACGAATGACAGTTGTTTGCAAGCTTCCCGGACAAGACCCTCCTGGCTATTTGCGGATGCTGTCAAAGGGAGCGGACACTGGAATTTTGCCATGGTGTCATCCAGATCCGACCCACAACATTTACAGGAGCCATCTAGAAGGTGCAGGCTTGCTTCTACCGGAAGCTCCCTACGCGTCGTCAGCGAAAAGAGGTTTTATCGACACGAATGCCTTTAAGGAAGCAATCAATATGACCGACGCGTTCGCGCACCAAGGCTGGCGAACTCTCTGCTTTTCGCAAAGATTGATACACGAGGGGGAGTTCAATTCGTGGTGTCAGGAGTACGATGCTCTGGATACTGCGGAGGAAGCGGGAGCACTTGGTGAAGGTCGAGCAGAGTGCAGAAGAAGTTCGCTTATATCGAGCGCGCAAGAAGATCGAAAGTTTGCAGCTTCTTCTGGCAACCCCCGCGGCAACTCGCGCCTCGCTGCGTCGTCAGCCACCGAGCCTGCCGTGCAGACCAATTCCATGCAAACAGACACCTCCGGAGTTTCCAATGAAGAAAATGCAAGAAGAATGAAAAGGCGTATTAAGGAGAAGAAAACCGCTATGCTGCAGAAACTTGAGGAGGTGGAGCAGGGGTTCGAGTATCTCGGTTGCACCGCCATTGAAGACATTCTACAGGACGACCTCTGCGAGACGCTGACGTCATTCCGTAAGGCAGGAATAACGACCTGGGTTCTTACGGGAGACAAGGTAGAGACCGGGATCGCTATCGCTTTGAGTTGCGGGCTCATTCATTCGGCGATGACCCAAATTCTTATGCGACAAGAGCTCGTAGAAGAGTTATTGGACATTGGAACAGAGGCCCTAAGCTACCACATGGCGGAGACTAGCAGCCTTGTCGACGAAATGGGCGGCCCTATCAACTGTGTCTTAGTGCTGGACGGGATTGCAATTCGTCTGATCTGGGAACGGCCCGTCCTCCTTCCGGCCTTTCAAACGCTTCTGACGAAATTTAACACAGTGCTGGCTTGTCGTGTTACGCCCCAACAGAAGGCCGAGATGACTATGCTCGCACAACTCCAGGGGTTCAGGACGAAGGATCTGGAAGCGATCACGGATCTTAATCATCCGGATGTTTTCGAGAAGGCACTCAAGATCGGAAAGCGCGTGCTGGCAATCGGAGATGGGGCCAACGACGTGCCCATGCTAGAACAGGCCAACATAAGCGTCGGGATCCGCGGAAAAGAAGGTGGACTAGCCTCGCAAGTTGCCGATATGAGTGTGCGGCGATTCAAAGACCTCAGACGGTTGATATTCGTTTACGGTCACGACGCGCGGAGAACCTTTTCTACCGTGGTGAAGTTGGCGCTTCAGAGAGCAGCTGTTCACCTGGGTCCTACCCTCTATCTCACTTTTATAGAGACGCATGGAGACGTATTTAATTTTATCCCGGAATTCATGACGACTTTTTGTGTCAACTGTTTCTCGCCGCAAAACCAGACTTCCCTGGCTTCTTCTCTTGGATTGGAGCGAAACTGCGACAACCTCGACGACACCCTCTCGAACGGCAAATTTTACAACGTACATTGCTTTCACGGCGAAGCGCCCTTAGCTGAGCCGTTCTCAGAAAATGAGGTTACGGATATGCCTGAGAAAACTAAAAGTGAAGACGATGCCTTAGCGAAACGTAGACGAAGTGTATCAGTACGGTTGGGAAACGATCACGATCCTGAAGAGTTGAGTAGGGCAGCGAATGTGGAGTGTGAACGTGCACGTGCGAAGGCCAGACGAGACTTCTTCACACGGAAGCATAACCGACTGATGTTTGCCATCTTCGACTATCACAATCGGCAGTCTTATACGTCCACCTTCACGTTTCTGATGGTTTTCCTTTTACAGTTTTGGCAAGGTTTTCTGCTCTATCTGTGCTTCTGGGTGCTACTGCGAGAAACCGAGCTCGGTGGGAACACGTGGGCCTTAAACATCCGTTTCAACACCTGGGGGAGCTGCACACTGGTTGTATCATTGACATTCCAGGCCCGCGAAGCGGGTGTAACTTACTCTATGATCAGAGGTGGTCGCTCAGTTTGTACAAATTCAGTTCTCACTGGACCCACACTTGGCCCGCACAGCAAGTTTTCGTGCCATACGCCGTACTTCCGGACGGTTTCTCCACCGGTTCCGGCGATACGCGGATCGCAATCGGCGTTTGCGAGTTTCTTACTAAAGAGTTGCGCGCGCGTTTTCAATGTTTTTAACATCCTAGCTCTCCGTGTGGTTGCAATAGTCCTTGCACGCTGTTGTCTCTACAGCAACGCCTCCATTTTGGGATGTTTTGTGTTAGACAACTCGGCCAGTAGGCCTACTGGCCGAATGGTTAACATTAAGCCATCGGTAGTTGGGGGTTCAAGTTATATTCTCCCAATTCCCTTGATTCTTTAAAATGACAAACGAAGTGACAATTAGTATCCTTCACTGTTCAGCCCGGTAAGCATGGCACAATAGCAATAACGAATTGACAACCAATTTCCTTGAAATAGGCCCTCAGCGTATGGATTGGTTTTACCGACATTCGGGCCGTGACGGGGACATTTTTGTGGACATACGTAATTGCGATCCTTTGTTCACCTGGTGCGTATTTTGTTATCGAGGTCGTTAACTTTTACACCTATCCGACTATTGGATCTCCGTTCAGTTTTATGTACGACATACTCGATTCTCTTGGGCAAGGTGACAGCTACAGAAGACAGGACATACGATATTGGACACAGCAATCTGCATCCGATATGGAGGTCGGAAAGGTGCAGGAGATCAAATATGAAAAGGCGCGTTGTAATTACTATTCCACGTATTTTGCTCTCGTTTTCATCCAGCAAGTCTTGTCGTGGTTGCCATACTGGATATATGCGGCACTGTACTATCTGCTGTCAGACATCGTAAAAGGTAGCATTACCAGATTTCCACCTGACGCGATCGAGGATGGCTTGGATATGGTCGCGGGGGATGCCACGAAGTCCATTAATGTCGACCAAGGTGGCGACTCCCCTGGGAGATCGCGTTCTGTGGAACCTCAGGAAGAATTCCTCACAGTAAAGACAAGGGAAGAAGTGAGTCAGCTTTACCATGGTGCCTTGGAGATGATCGAAGCGCGAAAGAACGACGTTCAGTCTGGATTGACAGCTGACTCTATCCGAGTGAGCCATACTTCCTCGGAGGCGGATGGAACAAATAATTACTCCAAAACGTGAGTCTGCGCGAGCACTCAGAGTCAGAACTCACTTGTCCCTCGAAAAGATGGTGTCCCGCTTGAAAGTTTGGAAAAAAACTTCCGGTTTTGGATTTCCTCTTCGAATATAGGATGTGAAAAAGAGGAAAATCCATAGGAAAATGCGAAGGAGAACCGAAAAAGCCTTAGCTATCCATGGCTCCAGTTCTCTTGTCAATGTTCATTTCTCTAAAGTAATATAAAGTGATTTTGATATATTACGATTTTGATTCACGATCTTTCAGTCTTTTTGCAATTGTTTCCCAAGGAACTTGAAGGAAAGAGAGCTACCTTGAGAATACCAAAAAGGAGACTATGGTTTGTTTGTGTTACACGTTTGTTTGTTTTGCGATGTTGCTTTTAATGCGGTGGGTCGATTGTTCGATGGAATAAATTTGGGAAGGAGATCGTGAGCTGGTGATATATTGGGAGAATAATCGAACATCGAGAATGGAGACTGTGTTATAGGATGAATAAAAAGAGCCGAAATTTTGCGAGACGACTGTGTTTTACGAGCAAGGAAAAGAAGAAGATTTTGCAAGGAAATAGTGTTTTATGAGCCAAAAAAAAGGGGACGGGTGGAGATCTATGCTGCGGAAAGAGATTGAAGCCGTCCTCAAAATATTGTCCACTCAAAAATTGCAACATAATGCGAAGTAGTGCTCAAAGCACATTACGTTAGTCATCCACGGCTGACAACTAGACAACGCGGCATGTGACGTAGACACGGCAGACAACAAGTATACTGGATGCGCATGTGACGTAGTATAAACAGAATACAGACGGCAGTAGTTGGATACCGGATCGCCTACAATATCAGTTCTTTCTTGTACATTCTCGCCAGATTCTGAGTTCTACGCTCCAGTGCTTATACGAATAGGTGGTTATTGGGGGGGCGCACAGCAGCGTGATGCCAACGATGCCAACATTTTATCTGACGAAGCAGCCGATCCAGCGGCGACAACACTATTCGAGGATGTTTCGCGCATGGATTCATCTGGTGTGGTTCGCTTCAACATCGGACGCATACCTGTTCGACTGCGGGGAAAACGAGGCATGTTGGGTCGAAGACGTCAAAAAACCGGCTGAGAGGATGGCCGACATCGTCGCAAAGAGCGAACGACTGACGATTGTGAACCACTATGCGAGCTGGTGTCCGCGTACTATACTTCATTAGACTCACTCAAACTGTCATTCATTCAATCGCTAGCGCTGATTACAGATGATTTTTTCGACTGCTTTTGCAAAACATTTTCCTCTCATCTTCAGATTGCGTTCATTATGCTCCGGAGTACAAGAAGCTCGCGCAGCTCTGGAACGAAAAAAGTGAGCCCAACGAAAAAGTTGACTTCCTTGCCGTGGATTGTGCTGAGTTTTCGGGATACTGCTCCAAAGTCGGAATCAACAGCTTCCCAACTTTGCGAATTTACCACAAGGATGGTGGCGAAAATAGTGAGAAAGGTATGACGAGACCTCGTATCTTTTTAAATGGTTTTCCTCACGCGTAAGGAAAGTTTAGTCCAGATGGAAACCCAAAACTGAAACGGTGATGGATTCTTGATATAAATCAAACTCTTAGTTTTTTAACGAACGCCCTCTGCAGGTGAAGAATGGCCGCAGGAACTTGGACGAGAGCATGACAAAGTTATAGAGGGAATTAAACAATGGGTAGCGGCCGCACGCGCCAAGGTCAAAGGAAAGGACGGCCATGGACGCGAAAAGGAAAGCGAGACTGGGTCGACAAAAACGGCTCCGAGCGTCACCGCTGAAGAGAAGGCAAAAGTTATTGTGCCGGCGGATACGCCATTGAAGGACTTGAAAAGCCCGGTTTGGCGTTTTGCGGATCAAGATCATCGGTACAGTGAACACGAATTCGATGCTGTGGTGGCGATCACGCAGGGATTGAAGATGAATACTTTCCTAATGGCTCATGAATCCTCCGGCCTGCTTTCGGAAGACACTTGGCGAACTTTGATTGACTGGTTGCACTTGCTTGCGGACCTATTTCCCAGTAAAGGTATGCGTGACGATATCGGCGATCTGATCCAAAGTATCGGCAGTACGGTTGATCCGCTGACCACGACGGATAGTGATTGGCAGATTCTTCTTGCGAAATGGGCAGGGGATGGCCACCGCAAAGAAATCGCCGAGGAGGATGATCCGAGCTACAATGACTTACTCCGAGATGTACCAAGGAAAGTGCTACTCGAGAGTGGTAGCACTGCTGCATCACTTCTTCTTTTGAAAACAGGGAAAACCTTCACTGGAGCCGTCTGGAATTTACTTCATATCCTTTCGGTAGAGGTGGACCGACGTGCCAAAGGGCTCAAGGAGCTTGACAAGACGAAGTCAAAGAGGAAAAGTGGTGTAAGGTCGTCCGGCGACAGGGACACACTGAAAGGAACGCCGGGTTCACGTCTGCGGGACTACGTGACCAAATACTCCTCCCGGGAGTATCTGCGGAACCATTATCGTTCTCCGACCTCCATGAAGCAGGCTTTCTACGGCGGACTGCGGAGCTACATCAAAAACTTCTTCGGATGTTCGCAATGTCGAGATCACTACATCGAACAGTCGGACGGCTGTCTGTACTCCCGTTGCAATTTCGACTATCCCGCATCCCTATGGCTCTGGGAACTGCACAACTCGGTGACTCAGCGCGTAGCGCGAACGGCCGCTTTGGAACAAATCATTTCATCACGATCTGATACGTCTGGAACTCACCGTGAGGCGTTGCCTCAGTTCATTGAAGTCACGGACATCGCAGCTCTCACACAAGGTGACGGACAACATAGAGGCGACAGCAACGAAGAATTCCAGAGTATCAATCCGGGCATCCTTTATCCATCGTATGCAGATTGCCCGTCGTGCTATCAGACAGGCGACAAGCGCCAGAAGCCTGGTTTGGTTGGAGTCCGCGCAGCAATTGGTATTAAGTCTGTCGAGGACAGGGATAACAGTGCAAATGATGACGTAATCAGCAATGACAGAAGTCCGCGGCATCCCGATGACTCCGCACTCCTGAACATATTCGTTGCAAGACAGGTTGCAATCCACCTGGTCTCCACGTTCTCAGCGAAATCGGAGGCCTTATCGAACGCAGAGTTGTTGCGTTTGCACGCACTTGCAGGAGCAGATGGTTTTCGTCATGGGAATACAATCGAAGAGTGGACTTCGAAGAGCGTTGCGGACGACTCTCAGGCCGCCTCGGACTACCTCTCGCAGGCGAGCTGGTGGAGCCGCTGGTGGCCGTGGGTTACCAAAATGTTTACTTTCATCGCTGTATGCGTAGCGTTTAGCCTCCTTTGCTGGTGCATCGGAAACAAGAGCGCCATCTCTGCCTTCGTCCAAAAGCGAAAGTTATCGAATCCCGGCACGGCGTACGCGAGCGTGAGCGTAGAGGCGGAAATGCGCCAGCATGTGGGCCGTGGGACTGGTGCCAGTGGCGAAATAAGTCCGACCGAGACGGAGACGAATTTGAGAGGATTTTCCAAGAGTACGAAAAGTGACGGAATCGACTTCGACGATCTTCTCTAGTCGCCTGCTCGTTTGTCTATCGGAGAAGCAGAACAGCTGTCCTTGACCCCTTGCCGCTCGGGTTCTCTCTGCCTCGCCGTCGCGTTGGGCTGGCGCCGTGAAATTGCAACGTAGGGACCACTCTCGCTCAGAGCCGTGGGATCGGTGTCGACGCTGCCTGCCCAAGAAAAAAAGTCCAGTAGGCGGACTTTGCAGAATGCCAAAGAGATGCCGACCGCAGTGAAGAAAACTCACACAAAGTCGCGACGGCATTTTTGTTGGAAACTCAGTGCCTAGTGATAGACTCCAAATGAGTCACAAAATCCGCGCGGAAGACTGAGTGGCTGAGAAGTGGCTGCGAACTCAATTCGAAGAAACAATATGGTACCGTATTTTGAACGGGATCACTAATCTGTAGTTGGGTTCTTTACTGGTTGTTTGTAAACTATGGACGTGGACAGTCGGTCCTTGAGGAGAGTAAAACCACCGAGTGGACCCGGCAAAAGGAATTATTTTTTCAGAATTCTGGATTACGAGAGCAGCGTCGGAAAAAGGGCGAAGCGTGAGAGATTGCCTTTTATATAAATACTACTCACCACACAAAATCTGTCGAGGATCTCAGGAACGAGGTGTCATACAAAACGGACGTCGATAATGCCGCTGGACATCGATTATAACGCGTGTCTCCTCAAGGGGATGATCGGGGGTATTGGCGCGATACCTGGGACCTGCGGCAGTCATCCGTTTGACGTAATCAAAATTCGCATGCAAGTAAAAGGGGATCTGCTGTCGGACGGAGTGAGGTACAAAGTTAATTCGCATTCGGGCGCGATCGATTTTTATGAAAATGCAAAAACAAAACACTCGCAACCAGAACAATATACGGGAACCCCGGGCGTGTGAGCAACTTCTATCGAGGATTTTTCCCTGCTATAGAGCAACGGCTGATTACGCGGGGACCAATGTTTCTGGTTTCAGAGCTCTACACACAACTCGTGGAGCAAAATACCGGTCTCTCAAAGATCCAGTCCACATATGTAGGCAGCTGCGGCAGTGGCTTCACGACAGGATTCCTGGCCGGCATTGCAGAGTACCGCAAAAAACTCCTATCCCAGAATGTCATAACAAAAAGCGAGGCGCGGTGGGACAATCTAATGAAAACAGCCGCCAAGCATGGGACACTGCCATTCATTTTCCGACGCTTGCTCACTGCTGGATGCTGCTCCGCCACATACGACAGCGTCTTCTTCGGAACCGAAGTGTTTCTCCACAACACTTACGACGTCAATCCAGTATTGCTAAGGATTTGGAATTGCAATTCGAGATTTTGTTATTGTGTATAATCTGTACAAATTATCTGTCTCGCGCGTGGTTGTCTCTCTAAACCAAAGAAGTACTGTTATCACCTCGAACAGGGATTGTCCTACGGTTGTGCTGCTGTGTGTGCCGTCGTTGCGGCCTTTGCCTTCGACACCACCGTTGCTCGCATGATGGTGGTCCCACCGCAGGATAAGTGCCTTTCCTTCAGTGCCACTCTCAAGGAAATCTTCAAACCATCTCCGGGTTACACAACTCTATCCTTGCGAGCAATGAAGGGATATCGAGGTCTCAGCGCCCGGAGCATTGAATTCTTCATCAATTATTCCATCACGGGGATGACCAGCGTCTATGTCATTATGCTCTTCAACGCTATCACCGGGAAAGCCTCCACGAAATAATGTCGTGTCGCCCGAAAGTGCTCAATGAAGGTTGACGGCGGACAAAAACTTCGAAGAAGAGTCGGACTCATTGTCCTCCTGCTGAGTGGGTGCTTGAAATTTGCTCAGGAAAAGCGGACGATGTTTGGTCATGCACGCCAGAACCCCGTTGATGGCTCATGGTTGTGTTGACCCAGTGGAACGTCATCATCTCGGAAGAACCTACATGGTCGCGAACCCTCTGTCGCTCTGAATTTGCACTATTTGCACTGAGCCGCGCTGATCATCCGGCCTCGCTCCTACACAAGTGAACAGCGCTTCGGACGTCCTTCGAGTCTCCTTCCCCAGTCTGAGTTTCCCGTGACATGACCTCGGCGCAGTATCCTTCACTGCTCGGTTTGCCTGCGCGAACCTCTGTGTAGAATGTCAACTTGGGCGCAGCCTGTCATCCGTAACGCATCGGCGTGGGACAAGCCTGTACAGGGTCCGTTCGAATAGGTCCGATGTGAAGGAAGTGTAAAGCCCGAAGCAAGATTGAAATTTGTCATTTGTTCGAGTTGGTCTCGAAGACTCGATGATCATGATGAAGCAGCAGCGAAGTCTATTCCAATATTCCAATATACTCTTACGACGAAAATTATGTTCGTTTCACTCGATGGCGACGTACTCTCAGGATGCAGCGAGTGAATTCGTTTTGCGATGTAGCAATATCAGTCTATTTTGATTGGATGTTTCGACAGTCTATTTTGTGAGTCGCGTCTTACCATGCGTACTTTTCTGTGCAGAATCCGTTCATATAAAAAATTGCGTATTAAGAGTCCAACAGCGTGTAAGAGTTTTTCGAATTTTGAATCCAGTTGGGAAAGTATTCATAAACAGTTGGGAAAGTATTCATAAACAGTTGGGAAAGTATTCATAAACAGTTGGGAAAGTATTCATAAACAGTTGGGAAAGTATTCATAAACAGTTGGGAAAGTATTCATAAACAGTTGGGAAAGTATTCATAAATAATCATTAGTCTAGTTGCTTTAACGTTCAGCCCCGCAAGCACCTCGCCATAACCATAACCATAAACTCTTCGCCATCTGTAAATTTCTATCGAGAAGATGGCAGATAAAAAGAAGAATCCCGAAAAGTTTGAGCGCAATCCTGATCTGAAGCGGGACACCTTCAGCTGCATTGTTGGGGAGTCAGTCGCGGAGGAGGCACAAGAGCGTCTACATTGTAAGAGCAAGAGCTTCAATCGTCTAGTGTCGGAGGAGGTCGCGACAGCGTTAGCGGAGGTTCTCGCTCGATATGTTGCTAAGAATCCCGATAGTCCTGTAGGCCATGCGACCGGCGGTGTCATGGTGGATGTCTTCAAGCGAAGAGTGTGGGACTTTGCGTTTGTTGGGGTGAAGAAGGAGCATGTCGACGAGTTTCGAAAAGCGCTCGCCGCCTGTGATCTGAACGTCACAATCAAAGAAGCGACAACGCGAGAGGCTCCGTCTGCAGAAAATGCGAAGGAAATGAAGCGGGATAGATTCGGCTACAAAATCGGGCACGTGCCGACACTGATGGAACTCAAGAGCAAACTAGCAAATTGGGGAAGACAGAAGAGTAAGATGACTTTTACGACGTAGATGTTATCAACAAGAACATCTTTCCATAATTTGCAATTTCTTTGAGCTCCTGTTTGCAGAAAAGCCATTTCCGTATTTCACATTCAGATGTCGCTCTGGTGGATAAGACCGTGCCTCTCTTTACGCAGTATGAGTACCCAATCCAGCTGAAAATGAAGCACACATTCACAAGAACCATGTGTAAGGGAATTGTAAAAAGGATGAAGGTGGATTGTGACAGCAGTGGATACGACGTGCCGGGCTGGGCTGACGTTTCGAAGGCGAATCATGGCATCGTAACGGACCAGATCTTGACGTGTCCGAAATATTCGAGGGACATTGGTTACAGAAACAAGTGCGAATTTTCCGCTGGTATCGCCGACTGTTTGACCACCACCGAGGACTACCCAAAGGACTGCCTTGGCACACCGTTCAATGTGGGGTTCGTGCAGCGTATGGAAAGCAGCAACGAGCAGGTCGTGGGGAGCCCGCAGGACTTGCCGCATATTCCCAAATCCTGTAAGCGGGTCGCCGAAATCTTCAGGAACGTGATAAAGGAGTCGGGCCTCCCTGTGTACCGGCGTGACCGAGATAAGCGAACAGGATTTTGGAGGCTGATTATGTGTAGAGTGGTTGACACTGTCGAAAAGAACGATCCTCTCAGCACTAGCACCCTGAGTTCAGCCGCGAAGATGTCCGAGAATCCCAGCATGTCTAACACTTGGCGCTTCGACCAGCGGTTCGATTTGACAAGAGCCGAGGGAGAATGTCAGTTCCAGGATCAGGAGTTGGAGTCCCAATATGTTCCGCCGGAGAAGCAGCCGATTCTTCTCGTCGTGCAGACGACCATCTGCCAGGATCTCGGCTTCATTAGAGCAATTCGAAACTTGTTGGTGAAGCACTTCATCCAGGGCAACACGACGTGCAATGTGCAAGCCATTTACTTGCAGATGAATGACGGAATGTCGGACGCGTTCGATACTCTTTCGCATGTAATCAACTTTGCGTCGGATGTCAACAAAGGCAAAGAAATCGGCACCGATGCCGAGGAATCCGTTAGCAACGTTTTGGGGAGAATGCCTAAATCTGGCGAGAAAGAGATCGTGGAAACTGCGGAGTTCATTCAAGGAAAACGCAAGAACAAGCACTTCAGCCTTGGGGAGCTGTTGACGGACACTGCGGCGGAGTCTACGGCGGAGCGCAGCAGTCCCGAGAAGGAAGATTGTAGTGAGGTGGAGGAAGTCGAAGACAAAGAGCTGCGAACTGCAACCGGGAACCTTATGCGCCAGCGCACCAAGAACGAGAGGAAGAAAAAGCTGAACAGAAACGTGAATCCAGATCAGATGCTCTACCACATTTTTGGGCCTCAGCAGCTGGAGATGCCTTTGTGCGGTTTGAAATTCCAAGTTGGGCCCAGTTCCTTCTTCCAGACGAACTCCATAGTGACACAAAAGCTCTACACAAAGGCCTTACAGTGGGCTGGCGTTCTCGACAAAGACGCACCCTTGATGATAGGCTGTTTTGATCTCAGGAATATGTCCTCGCGCACAGGTCAGGAAGAGAGAAACGTGGAGGAAGCGATCAAGGACGATACTACGGCGTTGACTGCACAAGAGAGGAGTCCCAGTAGTGAAAAGCATGCGATCCCAGCGGCGAAAAAGCGTTTGATTCTGGATGTGTGCTCTGGCGTCGGCACCATTGGTTGCATCGCAGCGAGACATGCGGACGAGAACACTCATGTCATCGGTGTGGAGTTGATCCCCGAAGCCGTAGTCTCTGCCAACAAGAATGCAGAACTGAACAAACTTGAGCGCTGTCAATGGCTGGCCGGGAAAGCCGAAGAAGTTCTTCCGCAGTTGTTTGAGTACATTGCAAAATGTAGGAGTAATCCAACCGAAGCTGTCGCAACACAGTTCAGCGAAGAAAACGCTGGCAAACAGATGTCAGTCGATGGTGTCGCGGGTGATGCAACAATGTCGGCAACTACCTGCCTGTGCAACTTCCCGGAGGTTTTCAGGAAAATCAACGGGACATTGTCTGCGCCGGAGTATGAGAGCATCACTGCGATTGTGGATCCGCCTCGCGTTGGATTGCACAAGGACGTTTGCACAGCCCTGCGTGAGAACCAAGCCATCGACAAACTCGTCTACGTGTCGTGTAATCCAGATAGTCTCGCTGAAGACGTGATCAAGCTCGCGCATCCTCGAGGAAGCGAACAGCGGTTCGTTCCGTTCAAGGCGGTGCCGGTCGACATGTTTCCGCACACCATTCATCTGGAGACGATCATGTACCTAGAGCGCTATGTACCGCAGAAGCATGACCAGCTTTACTACGGGGATCCGGTGTGGTATGCCAGGGCGAAGAAACAAGCTGCCGAGGCGCAAGCCGCGGCCGCTATTAACCAGAACTCCACAAAAGAAGAGCAAGACTTGTTATGTGGCGAGCCCTCTGCTAAAAGGCAAAAGCCGTCCCCGGTGAAAGAGAAGCCGGATGCTGAAACTGAAGCTTAGAATGGAATCTACGTCTGAATTTGTCGCCGTGGAACATGCCCGCGCGAGCGGGGAATTCTCTTGAACATAAAGTTATCATTTTCGATGTGCATAATCTGTCGAAGTTTGTTGAGTAATTGTTCTTCATTGAATTTGACGTTAGTGCAAGAATTCAAGCCGACTACTTGTGAGGTTTTGTCTGGCTGAGTTGTCATAATCGAGGTCGTCATCGATTTCAGTGCCGCGTTTCCTACACACAAGCTAGGAGCACGAAGGACATCTCGAGGTTGAGGTATTCATGTCGTAATTCGTATGAATGGTGTCGGCAGTTGGTGGTGCACGAGCAAAGCCGAGCTGGCATGGGCGCCGTTCTCGGGTCGCGACAACAAATGATGGCGGGATCGATACCAGCAGAACTGCCAAAACGGCGAGGCCGCTGGTCAGGCAAGATACCCTCAACGGTGGTGGTAGGAGCCCTGGCATCGGTTTTTTCTCTAAAAAATCGAGCGTACAGCCTTCTATGGACCAATTGACAAGTGATCTAGCGAGCGGTTCCCAGCACTCTTCCGGTATGAAGTCGGCTCACACGACAGTTATGTTCCATACGAATTCACGAAGTTTACGTCGTGAAGGTACAGTTTCGCGCAATCTCGGAGTAAGCTTTGCGCCAGGAGGTACCAAGCAGAAACTCACTCATAGAGGCGCCAAGACGTTGATGATAGATTCTTACACAGACGCCCACAAATCGAAAAGTCCTGACGGAGCTAACGCAGCATGGGCGAGCAACAGCCTTTACACACGAGCGAAGTTGAAGTTACGGGGCTATCTGATGCAACAAGTCAAGGTGCAGGGATTCGGAGGTAAATCAGTTCTCCGCGAACCGACGTTAGTGTATAAGGATCGGCTTCTGGAGAGACTGATTTTTGAAGATTTGTTTGGGCAAAGATTACAGAGGTGCGTCTTTTTCATTTTCTACGTTCTGTTTTTGTGTCAGGCCTTGACGATTGCTCATCCTATCGACGCGCTGGTACCGGTGAACAATCACCTTCTCAAGAGACTACAGTATATAGAAGAGTCTTTTTCGATGCCTATGCTACTGGAGAAGCTGCGCGAAATAGGACTGCAAACGCGACTGTATCATCCCTTCGACATGCGGTATCGGACCAGACCATCAAACACTAAGAAAGCGTACTTCAAGCGTCCAGGTACAGCATAATCCGTTTTTTCGTTTGATAGCCCTTGCTGGAGCAGGCTCATAACAACAGTAGACTCCATAGATTTGTGATAGAATTCTTGTTGCAGTTCCTGCTCGGAAGGCTCGAGTTGCAGCTTGATAATCCCGAATTCAGAATTTCAAAATTTTCTTAGCCCAGTTTCCGCCACGGAAAGTTGTGCCCAGGCGATTGCAGCCTCGTGTCGGTCACGTGATGACAATAACCGGTTGGTTCCGACGACAGTCAAGCAGCTTCAATAGATTAATCGAGAAAAGAAGTCACGGTGATGACGGAAAGCTGTGCTGGAGCTTGTCTTTGGACACTGGTTTCGCGTTGGGTGATGCTGTAGTGTCAAATACCCGAAACTTCGATGGCGCATCCAGCTTACCATGGCCGAGTGATCAGAAAAGCGCCATCAAATCAGACACTTGGACGTTCTTTGCGTTTGCGATTGCGACTCGAAAAGTGGATGCGAAGAAAATAAAATCTGCGGTCGACGATAATCTATCGACAGCAGGAACCTATCGGTTTGCCATTGGTGCGAGCGTCCACTCCGGTACTTTCGCCGCGTGGTCCTCTCCCGAGATGGACTGTGCGTCCGGTTACGTAGCTCTCGGCGATACTGTCGAAGGTCAGATGGTAAATCTGCACGTTCTTGACCACTTATTGGATGAGCGAGATTTACTGCAGCAAAACGACTGGGGCATGCCTATCGAGGAAGTTTTGGCTCCTTCCGGTATTGCTTTCGGAATTGAGACATCAATTTCGAGTGGCGGGCAGAAGACCCCAGACGAGAGTATGGACAGAACTGACGTCGATCCCAGCGATCCTGAGAACATTGAGCATCTGGCTACAGAACCAGCGAAGTGGCACCCCAACTCATTCCAAATTCCGTCAACTGAATATTTTCTGGTCAGTCCTCCTCTTGTGTCTCAAACGCGCTCGTCTTTGGTCCCATGCTCGCAGTTTTTTCCCGCATTAAAGAACCAGTTCGTCGACCTACAGATGGAACTGAGTGCTGGCAAATGCGGTGTCTTGGACAATGGATTTCCCAATATTCCTTGTCGTGTAGACGTCGCGGGAGAATATGCCGACCCTAACAAAAAACCTGTCTCGGAGCTAACCGCCTCACTTCTCGAAAGTCAAGATGGGTGGAGGCTTTGCGTGGATAAATCGCGATATGCAACAGGTAAGTACTGGCAAAACAGCGTCATTGAGTGGGTTAACAGCGAGGCGTCAGCGTACGTAGAATATTTGGAAGCCTTGCAGCAGGAGACACTCGTCCGTGGTGGAAACGTTTACTACACGGATCATTGGCTGGATTCACAGACGCAGAGTGTCGAGTTGGTCATGCTCCTGCTCAAACCAGACGACAGGATATTCACTCTGCTAAAGTGCGAGTGGATTGCAGATGGCCAGAAGGCTACTCGAGGCATCTACGACCATTGCACTCAGTATACGCACCGCCAGATGACCTCGCACGAACAGCAGTGGCTCATCTTCTTCACTGCTGTCCCCTTGCTTCTTTTGTGTTTCGATCTCAATATGCTGCGGAAAAAGTACCGGAAGATGAAACGGAACAGACAATTCTGGCAGCAAAGTTACGAAGGCATGCTTGACCACGGGGATGATGCAGAAAAAGCAAGGCAGGGACAGCAGATGAAGGAGCAGCTTCGCCTTACGTATCCGGTGATGGAAAAGATGGACTACTTTGATATCATTTACTGTTTGTGGACCTTTTTCTTCCTCGCGTTGAACCTTCTATTTTTTTACTCGTCTTCCCTTGAGGATACGAACGTTGGTGGAAATTGGGAAAAAGCCTTGCGTCCCATTCTTAGCGTGCAATGGTGGGACACAAGGAGCTCCATCGAACAATTCACTGAGTATGTGGGTTCTATGAGGGATCTGCTCGCCTTACTCGAAACGGGAAAGCAGTTATCACTTCTTGGCTCTGGTCTTGTGCTCCTTTCTGCTGGTCGCATCATCATCTTCATGCGTAGTCACCCCCGCATTGCCCTGCTCTACGAAACACTTTATCTAGCGAGTGACGATGTGTGGCATTTCATGCTTGGCTTCGTGTTTTTGTACCTGATTCTGGGCTTCATAGCTTATTTGGAATTCGGTCTGGGTCAGACGAATGCTTTTGGCAGTTTCTTCTCAGCACTGTACACTCAGTTGCAGATGATCATTGGCGAGTATCCGTTCGAAGACTACACACTCACCCGGGCGCCCTACATTTTCTACGTCTTCTTCTTCATTCTTTTCGTCGTGTACATTTTGCTGAACTTGTTCTTCGCCATCATTATCGAGTCATTTGCCCAAGTCAAGAATTCTGTCAGCACCTGTGTGGTGGAGAAGACTCTGCTAGCCGACGGGCTCCTGGCCTTCGTTATCCATCCCATAGTGTACAGGGCCGCGGACTTTCATCACAGAACTGATCTCATTCTACGTCTCTTGTTCTGGGACAACGACGTTGACCCTGAAGGCAAGTATTGGGCGCCCACAGCGTTGATATCACGCGAAGCCCTCCAGCAACAGGGCATCACGAGGAATGAAGTGGAGGGAGAATTTTTGTTGTATTACTACAGCTATTGCATCCCTGCGCTTTCGGAAGACACGAGCCCAGAGGAAGAAGACGCCGTAGCTCTCAGTCACAAGCGTGTGATGATTAATCTCTTGAAATTAACGGATGCTTTTGTTGCCAGTGTTCCGTCAGAGGGAACCGAAGTGAAAATGCGACGTGATAACGACGCAGGTGATGCTAAGATTTCAGAAGAAAAAGACATCGCTAACGACGCGGTTGACGGTCGTGCAATCCTTGATATTGTCAATCAAGTCCAAGCCGAACAGCTGATGCTTGAAGAGCGCGTGGGGGTGATGATAAAGGACAGCGAAGAACGTATACTGAACGCGTTGGAGAAACTTCAGGACGGATTGAAGGCTAGCAGCCCGATGAGTGAGTCAGCAGTCTGGCCGAGTCCTTTCAACTTAAAGTTGAAAACACTGGCACAGAAGAGGTGCCGAAAAGAAAAGCGAACGCAGAAAAAACAAGAAGAAAGGACTTTCATCTCTATCCCGGGTACGAAAAGTGAAGGACTTCTGGAACGCAAAACGTTGGATAACAATGAAATACATTCCGCCAGACCCGAGCGTTCGGTCAAATATAGAAGTACATGGTTGAAAGATAGGGCAGAGGCAATGGAAGAAGAGTTCACCCTCGGCGAAGGAGACAAAGTCGAAAATACTGCGGTGAAAGCGCCGCGCTCTCCGAGAAATGAAAATGTCATTCCCAGTAGACCTATTCCAACGGAGATTTTTAGCCCGAGTGTCGTGAAAATTGACACCGCTAATGCATTCGTCGCGCCAGATGGCCATGAATACGATTTTGACGCTCTGCAACTGAAAGACGAGCGTCTCAGATATGATCACGACTCCACGGATGAGAGAATGGACATGGTCACATCAAGCAGCGATCAGAATTAGCGATATGCGTTACGTTTCTTCTTAAAACATTTTCAAAGTTTCCAAGAATCATTCAAGTCCCTTGCTGAAGCAGGCTCGTCCACGATGGATATGTAGACAAATTTTTCATTATGTTTTCGGAAACAACTGCTCGAACTCGATGTCATATTTTTACATCTCCAACAGTTTGCAATCAGAAATGCAGTTGCAGATCACTTCGGCACGGTATGACGATTCATTTCGCGAGTCGAGTGCACATTCTTCTCATGGCATCATGTTCTTTGATACCCCTTCAGAATCTTGAGAATCAGGTGTAGTCTTGTCTGCGGCAGTTGGGTGTAGTCATTTCAAGCAGTCACTGACAGTAGACAGTGGTGTGTCGTCGGTGTAGAATCTCTGCAGGATGGGTCAAGGTGCGGCTAAGCAGAAAATTAACGTGGGTCCGAACCGGATAAAAGGTGACTTTCTCAATCCCTTGAACTATTTTCCGGTTCATGAAAAATTTCAGCATGCCCCGCGACCAAACCAAATAGAACGTATGGTGGTATGCCGTTGTTGGTTGTCCTTGAAATTTCCGCATTGCGACAATACACATCAGCAGTTATGGAAGCAGGGAATCAACGTAGGACCCTGCATGGTATTTTTTATTACCTTCAACAAATCTCCTAGCACTGTGACTTTTTCCTGTGTGTCCTGATTTTGGCGAGAGTGGTTGGAACCCAGAAATGCATAGTTGTTTTAACTAAGTTGAGGTGGCTCTCTAGGATACGACCCCGCGTTGACTGATCCACGTTCCTAAGGAATGTTGTTAACTTGTCTTATTCTTCGCTCGTAACTGATTATTGTTCCGTCGGTCGTTATGGTAGGAGTTGGTATGACAAATCAATTCGCTACGACAAAAGGTCCAGGTTGAGTACAACAAGGCTAAAGGTGTCGTTCAGAAAGTATCGGCTGGGAATACGATCGAAGAGATACAAGCGCAGAACGGTGGCTCCTTCCTCTCGAAGCTGGTCGGCACAGATGATATTCTGGGACTAAGGAGCTTAGTGGGCGAACCGAGCGCGCACGCCGATAGTGTCCCAACGCAAACGCATTCGTCTGGCATGGCGGTATCAAGCTCCAATATCGTGGACGGGACTTCGTCCTTACTGCATGGCAGCGGTGGGGTTGATTCGGCCGGACAGGCGGGATCAGCGACATGCAGCAGTACGGTGACAAGCCCATGTTTCTCGAGTAGTAGTAACCCGTTGGGGTCAAAACCGGTTGCAACCGGAGTCGCAATTGTCGCCGGAGTGTCCGGCTTGGGCCTCGGAACCTGTCTCGTCCCCGACATGCAGATTGATAGTGACACGCGGACATCGTGCAGTCCATCTTGTGAACAAAGTGTATGATAATTAGATGACTGCAAGTGTCCGTGTTTTTCACAAACTCGTTCAGGATTTCGTGTTTTTGAGTTCTTTTCGTCTCGCTCCTGTGCTTTACCACTGCGAGCCCGCCCTGGCGTCGTACTGTTCCGCACAGATCGTCGGAAATACATTCCGTTTTGTCATGGAAACTTTGGCAGACGCAAATATAGAGAATACTTTCTCGCTAAAATTTTGGATTTCGAGAGAAGGGAACAACATGCCACTCCGATTGCTTCCACGAAATTTGAATCGATAGACATTAGATGTTGAACATTAACCCAATCTGCCGGGTTTGGAAGAAACGTTTGGGAGGAGGAGATGCAAAAGACATGGTGAATCACGAACAGTGGTGTTTCTGAAACGTATGTGTATCTTCCATCTTCTAAGAAATGAATCGTTCCAGCAGGGAGTCGATCTGTGCTGATGAGCACCATGGAACAAAAGTCATGCAAACACGCCGATAGTCTCGTGTGAGGGGATGTCGGAAGAAGAAGCCGCAGCCGATTCCCAGCAGCAGGTAGACATCGATGCTGTAAATCCATCGGACGCAGCTCTTGATGGTGAGACGAATGCGGAGAGAGACAATCCGGCACGTGTTCAGTCGGAACGGTCGCGGACCCCCTCGCCACAGTCGTCGCGAACGTTGAAATCCGGTCCACGCAGTCGTATACAATTTTCAGACAATGTGAATAGAATTGTCATTGTGATCTTCAGCTTTAGGTCTGCGTGGATTTCAATCTCGAGAATCTTAGCTCGCAGGCAAGAACAACGGGAATCGCCGGCAGCTGGAAGATCGAAGACGTCGCCATGGCATGCACATCATCAGGCATGTGCCGCACCACCGAAGGAAGGCGAGATTCGGATAGTACCACTTTCAATATTCGGTTTTTTCTGGTAACAGCGAGATTCCGTTCATCCTCTGGAGTCTGGATTATCGAACGCCAAACTCTGCCAGAAACGGTTGCTGTATTACTCCGGCTTGGTGCAGTTTATGGTGATGCTGAACTTTACTGTGACCATGGTGAGCTGCCTTCAGAACCGATTTCACGACCTCGAAGATCGAATCTCGCAAATTTACGAAACG
>JACKZZ010021014.1_pt1 | contig 28600 bp, 17 predicted proteins | sample 8027871 | NCBI WGS metagenome assembly JACKZZ01 (sample SAMN15724774, study PRJNA655200) | protist metagenome | isolation source: fluorescence activated cell sorting (FACS) single amplified genomes of... | place: USA: West Boothbay Harbor, Gulf of Maine | collected 2000-07-19
GTTGAAACTGGAGTTTTGAGTTATTATGTAGCATGGAGTTAGCATTAGCAAGATCTGCGAAGGTATATACTAATAAGTACGCATATGCCTATGAAACACCAAAATACGACAATACCATGATTGGTCCTATTTCGAGGCGTATCTCTTATATTTAAGTATAATGCCACTAAATTACAAAAATAGATAAAAAGCTCAATTTATGTCCTCGATCGATGAGAATCCTATTTTAGTATAAAATACTTGTATATTTTGATAGGACATGAAAGTGATAAATTGTATGAAACAATTCCATAAACAATGTTGTATATTTTATAATGTATTACTATGAATAAAAATATATAAAATGTAGTTGTGGTTCATTTGTATATTAATTAGTACAATTTACCTATAAAGTGAAAGTAGAAAAAGACGTGTTTTGTTGACGATTTATACATCTTTTACATCTTTTTTATGCGTTTACCTATTATATGTCGATATTATGTATTCTTAGAATCGTACTACTATTCTTGATAAAATTGTAGTATTTGTGCATTATTCATAGTTTTCTATAAAAATATGTTTTATACACCTTAACATATATATTAAAAGTGCCGTGAAAGCAAACTTATTAAAATTTATGAATATGTATTGTAAGTGCTGTGTGAATGGTAATAGAATGTGAATAACTGAAACATTGCACTTTCGTTGATTTTCGTCATGTTTTAAATTTAGATATTTTTTTTGGTTAAAATAATCGGCACCATCCCACCATTTGCACATTTGTTTCAGACCAGAAAATTAGTCCTCGTAAGAATTGCATGTAATTGTTGAAGTAATAATAATAATAATAATAGACGACGACTACTGGTGGTGTGGTATTAGTATTAATAATAATTAACAATAATATGCACGTATGTAGCGTGCTCTAATCATTACACACATATATAACATACGTTGTAATTTACACACATATAGTAACATATTGTACATATAATATCATATAATAAAAGGATAGGCAGTGATAATGTCAGAAAAAAAAGTACAACTGAACGAATATTTGACAGATTTTGAAGTTTTTGAAACATTGACAGAGCAAACTACAAAAGATGAAATCGCAGAAAATGCACTTGCAGCGAAATGTATGGGCACAGAATTAGGAAAAAAAGTGCTACAATATTTAGATACTCGACCAGCTAAGTTACAAAGTCGTGAAAAATTAGAAGATTTTCTACAATTACAATCAAAATTCATAGGAGAAGATAAAATTTCAGCAGCTCAATCCATACAAATAATTAACCAAGTTCCTGTGAATGATGTTGAAATGAAAATATTACTAGATGATAGCGATTTATTGGATAAAGAAGAGCGATTACATCTAATTAAAGCTATAGGCCAAAGTGTTGTGAAAAAAAAGTAGTATCGCGGTGTCACAAGGTGACACCAATGTTTAATTAAAAAATACGCGTAGACTTTAGTTGCTATGTTATATAATTTTGGAATTGCAAATTTATTTGAATCTCATCTCTCACTCTGTGACATGTGACATATATTCGTATTGTTTTATATATATTAAAAATAATATATATATTTCACAGATCTATTAGAAATAGACTTTCACATTTTCACAGATACTCGTATAAAAATTTCATTTAACTTATGAGTAAGAATTAATTATATATATTAAAAATAAAAATAAAATTACACATTATTTCACACTTCATTTTTTATTCGTATCGACCAGAAACAACTTGTCGCCCTACACTAGCACCAGCATTATTTTGCTTATCTAATACTAGTTTGACAATTTCAGTACGCAAGACAGTTGCTGCTTTTTGATCAACATGGCCTAACTTACATATCTCGTTAGATGGCAATTGTCTAGAAAACTGTTGGTAATGCATTGTACTATAATGTGCTGACAATTTATTTTCTATTATTTTAAACTGATATGCTCTTCGTGGTCCTTGTAATGCATCCTCTTTGGTAAATACATATACATCACTAATTAACATAAGACGATGCAATGGTATTTCTAATTTTGGCTGCATACCTTTCGTATATTCCCACACTTCTTTGTATAGCATAAGTGTATTTTTTGTCAATACAAAATACCTCGGACTCCATTTTTTCAAAATTTTCTTACTAGTAACACGTTGCATTATCATGCCCACTAATGCGCCTGTATTTGTTGTCTTAAACTTATCATAGTCAATATGGCGTGCTGATAGTGTTTGCGGATCGACCCGTTTGATATTATGTGTCGGTGATTGTATATAGTTTGCATGCATCGCAACTGAATTTGACTGGTTCAACGTATTGGTAATGGGAATATCGTTACCATTTTTAAACCAATTATCACTCTCGACCCTTTGATTATTATTTTTCCATTTTTGATGATCGAACGAAGTGGGGAAATTATTGACATTTTTCAGTTCCTGATTGTTTTTAGATACATTATTATAATTATTATTATCACCAGAAAATATATCTGACTCAAAATTATTTTCTTTAAAGATATCCAATTCACTGTTACTGCTATTATCTGCCCAACTATTGCTATTGTTGCCGCTTCCATTTGATATGGCATGAAAGTGACCACCTTGATGCATGGCAATGAGTTTTAATAATTGTTGTTTGTTTTTACATATAGCTGAAGAAATTGCAAATGAAATTCCCGGTGTTCTTTCCATTACCAGTTCTCGTGCAACCATTTTTTCTGCTTCATTCAGCGTTCCACGGTGAACCAACATTGATAATTTTTGCAAATCATCCTCACAGGAATATGTTTTATTTAGCTTATATTCATCATTTGATCCAGAGGTGGATAAAGATTCAGTTGGTGCACTAGTTTCGTTTCTACCATCGTCTACATCGAAAGATATATCAATATCTTCTTTTCTAATATTTTTAGGGGAGGACGTCGCAAGTGGATCAAAGTCTGATAAATGATCTATATGTATGTTTTTTTTTGGGCTCCCATCACCAAATCTACTATCGCTGTTACTACTATAAATGCTACCACCATCATTTGCATTACTTGCAAATGGGTTCTTTATTTTTTGATTTATAGTTTGGCTCTGCACTTCCCTCCTGTTGTTGCCTTTCCTATTACTATTATCTTCCTCCGCTGCAAACGGGTTTAAGCTTGCAAGTGATGCCATGTATACTCCTAAATATTTTGTTTGATTTGGCTACAAAGCGTAATGTATAACAACCCTCCGTTCAGTACACACAAATAATTACTAAAGAAGTTTACTTTTACTTCTATATAATATGTTATTTTGCAATGTATCCGCTAATCATGTTCGGGATTGTGGAAGCAGAAGTGTATGTTGTAACTAGACTATTATGACTGTGTGTTATTAATAGTATACTAACTCGTATCATCACAAATTTCTTCTTCTTCTTCTTATGTACGTAATAATTAATATTAATAATAAATAAATAATTATTATTGAAATAAAACGCCCCCATAATAATTACATTTATTAATAGCACAATTCCAACAATACCAGAATACACAAAGCCAGAAAGCACCAAAATAAAAAATTAAAAAGAATGTTGCTAATGCACCTAATGTTCATAATCTAAATCGTACGAGTATATTTACCTTGTACTGTATCGTCTACCTGGCTACCACCTGGTATTACCACCTGGTATTAGTCCGAGTGCACCCAAGGAAGGTCAACGTCAAGTCAATTCTCTCACTCCAGCACTCCACTCATTTCACTGAGATATAATACCAAGTGCATATAATAATGTCTACCGTATTGTGCTGCGGGTACTATTATTTTAAGAATTATATGGTTATTATTTATATATTATTGGCAATATTTATTAATAACAACAAACAACAGCCAGACAGCAATAGTATAGTTTATTAAGTTTTTTTTTTGGTGGTTCCCTTCATCATACTAATACTACTATACCGCACGGCCTTTGTACGTGGATGTCTTCTTGTAAATTATGTCAGATCCCTAGATAAAGTTAAATTAATTATTTTAGTGTTGTTGACTTCTATTCATAATAACCATGACAGACTTTTTTTCCGTCGTAAAAGCACCGTCAAAAATTACACCGGCTATACACATTGATGACTTTTTGAATAAAATGCATGGTCCGCCTAATTCAGGATTGCATATGCTTAATGGTAAAATGGATGTCAAAACAAGAATTCTTACTATAGATGTGCGTGCTCCAATTGAATACGCAAAGGGGCATATTCCTGGTGCAATTAATGTCCCATTGTTTGACGATACTGAACGTGCAGTTGTTGGTACCAAGTATAAAAAGAAAGGGCGGTATGAGGCTATCAAATCAGGCTTAACATTTATTGGACCTAAATTACCAAGTTTCTTATCTGCAATTGAAAAGCATGGACTTAAACCTGGAGATAGTATATTGGTATACTGTTGGCGAGGTGGGATGCGTTCTGGTGCGATATCATGGTTACTTTCTTTATGTGATTATAAAGTTGCGAAATTAGATGGCGGATATCGTAGTTATAGACGATGGTGTAAGCAAATGATATCACATGAAAACTCTTTAGCACCTTCATCAGTTTACGTTTTAGGTGGGTATACTGGTTCGGGGAAAACGGCAATTTTAAACGAGTTGTCTATTCGTGGCGAACAATTTTTGGATTTGGAAGGATTTGCTAACCATCGCGGATCAGCATTTGGCTGGATTGGACAAGAGGAACAACCTAGTAATGAAACTTATGAAAATTTGCTAGCTATGGCAGTAAGACGTGTGTCATCCAAGAAACCGTTGTGGATTGAACACGAAGGGCAACACGTTGGAACATGTTCCATACCTATTGGAATACAAAAATGGGTATTAACTACACCAAATAATGGGCGCATGTATGTTTTAGATATGTCAAAAGAATTGCGTGGGTCAAGGTTAGTTAATGATTATTGCAGTGACAAAGATGTACAAAATAATAATTCATGGGTTGAAGGATTAAAACAATGCATTTCGTTGAAAAAAGGTGGTTTAGCAAAACGATTAGGAGGTGCCAGAGTTAAAGAAGCAGTAGCGTTGTTAGAAAATGGCAGGTATCATGAAGTTGCGATAATGATGCTGGACTATTATGATAAATTGTATAAGTCGTGGGTAGAAGTGAGCCAAAGCAAATCTGTTGAATATATTAGCTGCAGTGATTTGGATGAAAAGAAAAACGCTGACTTATTATTGATGAACTCTTCAACATTGCATAGTAGTAGTACGAATTATAATTTGATGACGATCGTTGATAATGGTGATGTTAATAAGGATGATTGCAATAATTTTGATAATAGTAATAATGGAAATAATAATAGAAATAGTCACACTAATACTGGCAATGCTTCTACAAAAGAAGACTCCCAAAATACCAAAAACTCGTCAATAATTTCACCAGATAGCAGCAAGGACGTGCCAGTTTTTAAGGGGAAGTGTTATTGTGGTGAAGTTGAAATAGAGGCGCACGGCGCACCACATTCCGTCTCTTATTGCCACTGTAGTATTTGCCGCAAACTTTCTGGTGCTCCTTTTTCATGCCAAGCTTTATTTAAACCTGATCAAGTAAAGGTCACGCTAGCTGCTGCTGGAAATATTAGTGCATTGGCGACATCAAAAGCAGTCGATCGATATCGATGTGTTACATGTTTCTCCCCAATTAAAGCATCGGTTTTAGGTGGGAAAGTAATTGCAGTACCTTTGCAACTCATAACATCTTGGGTTGTAGGATCTTCTAATTTAAATATAGAAAATGAGTTGTTGCGGCCGCGTCATCACCTATATTATAGTGATCGAGTCATGGACGTACTCGACGAATTGCCTAAATATTCACATGGCGCAAGAGCTAATGCAAAGCAATTTAATAACACAAATGCGAATATGAAACAAAATAACAGTAATAACAAACGCAAGAAAATGTAAGATTTAAAAACACAATTATTATATAATAAATTTTGTTTAAAATGTTAAAGTTATAATAATTTTACTTCCTGTGGTAAATATGTGCGCTCAAATACTCAATATCTCAAGAACAATTTTTATCCTACTATAGTGAAGCTCTAATGCACGCCTGCAAACTAATACTCCACAAGCATTAGTAGGTTTCTATCCTTCCGTGCGCACTCGTTGAACTCGCTGGACGTCGGGTTCACTCGAGAGCGGTGAGGCTGTCAAAGTGAGAAATCCTGCTGTGAACAGCAACCGGTAACTATCCGGATAAAGATCTCGAAGTGCAGGTATACAATTTTATTTGCTTTAATGAGTAAGAAAATAATGTACTCGCGTATATATATTATATATATGTACATTACAAATACATTTTAATATGCCACATCTACATTTTTTAACCTCAATTTTGGCAACAATTTTTTCTTTATGAAATCTGCATTCTTCCAATCATAATATTGTACGTTTAATGCCTTCAAATTTACAAGATTTATAAATAAAATAAGACCATCGCCATTGACTAAACTTAAAGATGCACAACTTAAGGATTTTAAAGACTGAATTTGAGTTATGAAACCTATACCACAATTAGTCAATTTTGCACAAGAATTAACATTTAAATTTTGCAATTTATTTAAACGTGCTATATATTTCAACGTTGAATCATCTAAGTGCAAGCTATGTGAAAGGTTTAAACATTTTAATTCTTTTGTAAGATATAAATTAGACAATGCTCGTGCCGTCACATTTTTTAAGAAACTTATAGCTAAGTACTCTAGATTTGTCATTGTTGATGTAATACTATCAATACCTTTGTCCGTTATTAAAGAACACCCAGAAATATTTAAAGATTTTAAAAATTTTCCTCGTGTTGATGCTAAAGATCTAATTAATTCATCGTTTATGATAAGATTACACGATAAGTCAATCTCAATAAGGCTATTTAAATTATTAAAATTAACAATGGTAGGGACAGTGGCGTTGGAAATTTCATCACCACCTACGTGGGCCTCGTCATGTCCTCCGTCTTCTATTTCATTTTCATCGTTTCCTTGGTCCAACTGCTGTTCCGTTTCTTCATTACCATCATTGTTAAAATCATCACCATCGTCGCCGATAACAGCTTTCATATTTGATGCTATCAACGTTTTTAATTTCGGGAGTTTGATTGCAATGGAAGTTAAGATATTTAAAATATTGCCTTTAGTGCACGATATATCTAAGTATTCCAATTTTTGATGAGGCGTAAATTTGTGTGAATTATTATTCATACTGTGTTTCGCCATTGAACTTTCACCTTTATTGACACTACTACCGCTGGTTCTAATGGTACCACTATTATTACTACCACCAGTATTGTTTGTAACGTTATGTACTTTGTTTTTTCCTATGCCCACTTCAGCATCATGAGAATAATTAATCAAAAATGTTGGCGATACAGATGAACAATTTATTTTCAATGATTTCAACAATGATAATTTCGATAAAATAAGTGGAACAACATTGTTTGTGGGCTCCAATTCAAGGCAATGCGATAAGTTTAACGAATAAATACGGTGGTAAAGCGATAATACGCTCCTTAACTGGTTATTATTCACTTTCGTACCGTTTAAATCCAGCAACCGCACCGTTTTCATAGATAAACGACGGAATCTTTTATTTATGACCGCAACACATGATAATATTTCTAGTGTATTTAAAAATCCAGTCAAAATACTTAACGTAATCAAATCATCAGGCAGTCGGGTGAAATCAAATTTTGAATTTGATTGTTTTAGTAAATCAGACACGGATATAGTACATAATCTTAAACGCCGTCTTGATTGATATAGATTTATCCCATTAAAAGCGCCATCTATATTCTGGTTGTTATATTTCGTACCATCAACCTGCAACGTTGCAGTTTTATTATTGTTCATAGAATGGAAAAAAGAAACATTATCAACGCTGCTGCATCCATTTGCGATATTACTAGCATTATCATTATTGATATTAGTACCATTTTTTTGAAATATTACTGGAAAATCACTTTCATCAAATTCATAATCTAAGTCTTCACTATCAAAAAATGAACGGCTACTCAACACAGGCCTTGGCCTTGAAATTTTAAATTCGTGCTGCGCCATACTCTATAATATAATGAAACACTTACGCATCAATACTACGTAGCTTTTCTATTATTTAACATGTATGCTATACGTATGTGTAGAGTAAATATAGTGTACCGATTATCCTACAATATGTTTCCACCTAATAACAATAGCATTTATAATAGCACTTCAATTTGATTTGTTGAACAACTTACACTTTCAACTAACACCGCTGTCGTCTGCTTCTTATTATGTGTAGTGTTGTAGTAATATTATTTTTATACAGTATTATATTATTACAGTTTTACAGTATATTATTAATTAATATTACCTGGTATTTTATTATTATTATTGCAATAGTCTCTATTCCTAATAATGCCACGTATTACTCCCAGCTCCCAGCCATGGCTGGTAATTATATACGCTTCGCTCCACAGTGCTACCTGACACCTGACAGTAAAGTTTATGCTCAGGTTAAGGTACCCGAGTACCACGGTGGTAGCACTGTAACTGTGCCACTTCAATAAATAAATAAAGTGCAAATATAATATTAATAATAATGATACCTGCTGGTAACATAAGCTTAGGTAAAAATGTGATGTAGGCCGAGATGTATTATTATTAAAAAATACCACAAATTGCAAGTGGGAAACGAACGATTCACTTACTACTTCTACAATGGTGGGAAATATTATCGTGTTAGCAAACCACTGCAAACGGAGTATTAAAACAACCGTTCATAAGCGCGAGGAATGCCTAAAAGAAAGCAATCGATCGAAGAGGACGGTCTAGATAGTGATGGCGAAGATATACAACAATATGTAGAGGAAGCAGATCAACAAAAATTTATTAAGAGTGCAAAAAAATATGAAGAAAAAAAGAAAAAACATGGGGTTATATACATATCTCGTGTACCACCATTTATGCGACCGGTGAAAGTGCGTAGTTTAATGGAGCAGTATGGTACCGTGACAAATATTTATTTAGTGCCAGAAGATAAATCTATACGTAAAAATAGAAAAAAGGCAGGTGGAAATACTAGGAAAAAATATACAGAAGGATGGATCGAATTTGAGAATAAAAAGTTAGCAAAAAGAGTAGCTGAAGTATTGAATAATACAATAATTGGTGGTAAAAAACGAAATTATTACCATGATGACATTTGGAATTTAAAATATTTAAAAGGTTTTAAATGGCGACATTTGACTGAAAAATTAGCGTACGACCGTCGAATGCGAGAAACGCGTTTAAATGCTGAAATGGCAAAGGCAACGCGGGAAAATAATGCATATATAGAACATGTAGAACAGTCACGTTTAATTGCAAAAATTGAAGCACGTAAAAAAGGTACTAAACGCATTAGGCATAATGATAATGGCAATCAAATACATCGTCAATTCAAACAGATAAAAGCAGTCAAGCGGAGCGAAGAATCGGAGAGGAAATCTTTTAAAAAATCAACTTTGTCAAAAATATTCAAGTAGCATCTCACTTTAAAAAATATTCGTAAAGTTTAACTTAATTTATGAATATCATATGATAATTTACACTGCATTTAAATGCACATATGATAAGCTTAGTTATGCATACATCGGGCAGCGCTTACTTGCTGTAAAATCATTGGAATTGCACCCATAAATTGCTGGAAAATCACTGCCACAAATTGGGCCATTAGGATCATATTGCCCAAGAGGTATACGCAAAGAAAGTTCTTGCTTACCAAACCAGTATCCGTGTAACATAGACTCTTCTTCTTTATTTCCACGTTGAAAGAGCAACTTCATAAATATATTTGAACCTACATTCTTTGTTTCAATTACTTGGACAATTTCCCATCCAATAGTTTGGTCATGAACTATATACACATACGAATTGGCTGGAATTGTTTCATTTAATTTTAATTCTCGGCTATTTTGAAGTACATATGTCTCAGATATAGTTTGAGTGTTTTCATCAGTAGATTCTAAATTTGTGTTGTTATTCTTATTACCATCTATGTCTTCATCCTTCTTCATATTTTTATTTTCATCAACTGTATTATTTGAAGCCTCGTATGAATAATATATCTTTGACTTCTTTCTTGACTTTAAATTTGGTGTGGTCAAAAATGAGTGATTTGCTTTCAACATCATATCACCACTTTCAGACTCTCCACAATCAAATGAAATACCATTAGCCCCATCTTTAGCAGTAAAACCAACTTTAGCTTTCTTTGAATAACCACCGCCTTCTGTATTGGGACATTGTTCATTTCGATAATTTCGTTTTAGTTTTTCATCACTACCTAAAATTGCACTACTATTCTTGATTTTTTTTCTTTTAACGCCTGAACAAATTGACTTGTGCCCGCTCAATAAGTTGCCACCTGCACTATACCATGTCAGTTGACCATAGCAATTGGAAGCTTGTTTTTCATTGTTACTATCATTATCGACTCTTGCAACACCAGTTTTGCCATCATTATTAATACGCCGATCATTCATCAAAACATCCAACGACGGCAATCGATCATATCCAGCTTTTAACTTTGCTGGTCTTATGACTGAAATATAAAATTTTCTCTTGTTTATCACTGCTTGGGGATAGTTAGGCTCCCAAAGTATTTCTAATGTGTTCTGTGAGGATTTTTTATTGTATAACTTGCCCTTGTTTAGTCTACTTTTAGAACGTGATGATATTTTGAATTTACCGTATTTTCTATCGGATAAGTTTGTTCCAGGGTAAAATACATATACAAAATCATTTACTTTCAAGCTCTCCAATTCAATATCACTTAGCTCCACAATATATTTGGATACACGGGAAAAGTATTTTTTATCATGTTGTAATCTTACTTGATCTTCCTCCTGCTTCCTGCTCTTTTGAGTTTTTTTTTTGGGTTTTCTTTCTTTGGCTTTTTTCCCTTCTATTATTAGGTTCTTCTTCTTCATTGCTTTTTCTGTACTAAGCAATTGATGAGATTTACTTGACACCTTTGATACGTCCATTGCATCGATTGGTAGCTTTTCGTTTTCAATAATTGCGAACGGTATATCATCATCTAAATCGTACCCATTAGTCTCTTTGTTAATGTTTTTGTTGTTATTATTGTTGCTATTGATCAGAGTTTTATGCAGTTTGTGCGAGTTAACATTGCCGTCAATATCAAAATCAGAAGCACGTTGCTGGACCATTTTATCATTATTATTATTTATTGAAGTGTTTGTTTGTTTTTCATATGAGTTATTATTGATTCTATGGTTACTAGAATACTTCTCGGGATTATCTTCGCTATTACTATTGGTACCATTCCTGTTTTGGGTTACAGTTTTCATATCATTTTTACTGGATGTCAGTTTCTGTTTCATCACCCCCCTCCCCAGCTCCTTATTACTATGATACTCACTAGCATTAAATGGATGTGGTGGTTTTGGTGTCCCACCAACATGCAAAATACAATGTTTTAATTTCATGCACGATTTTGAGTTAAACATTAGTTTGAGACCTACATCTGCAAGATATTTGGGATGTTTCAGCTCAATATATTTTCTGACTTCTACAGAAGATCTAAACTTTGTAGTAACTTGTGTTTTTTTATTATAGCAAAACCAATATACATCACTATATTTGCTGCAACTTCCAATATTTTTAAATGTTTTTAAATTAATAAAAGATCCCCTTATTGTCAAGTACATGTACATTCCAGGCAATGGTAATTTGCTATTTGGAAAAGTGTCCTTCTTGCGAAAATCATCATCAAAATAAACTTTACGAAAATTTTCAATTACTTTATCTATAATACGTTGATCACACATAGTTATTCGAGGTAGTTTCTTTTGATTTTTTGGCATTGTCATTCTTGTTTTTTCACTATTCAATACAACCTTATTTTTAGAAGAACGCTTGCCCTCATACCATTTCATTCCCTGAAGTTGAAACTTCAGTTCACGTAATGAAAATTGTACTATGGAGTTTGAATTACTATTTTTATTGACATTGCTATTATAAATACTACTGCTTCCACTGTTGTTACTACTATTACTGCTGCCTCCACCATTGATTAATTGAGAAGGTTGGGTATAATTAATGATTGACCAAGGATCTTTCTTAGCAATATCTTCAAGCATTTCTACATGGAATTTTTTGCATATGTATTGTACAAAATTTAATGGTCCTTTAAAATACCTGGACTTTTTATTCATTTTTAAGGAAGATCGATGATACACTATATAAGCATCTTCCGAAATATCACCTTTATAAACAAAATCATTTATTTTAAAATGCAAACAATTCTTACCTGGTTTCAGCAATTTGCGTTTTACCATCTCTGTTAGAGCGGTACGAACTTTGGGGCTACGCTTTACCAAGTCTATCGACCCCTGCATTTTATTATTGTTCTTATCACCACCCCCCCCCTCCATTATTTTTATTTACAAGTAATTTATTTTCTGCTGAAAATATTCTTGGAGCCTTTCTTTGCCTTTTGAGTTCAACACCTAAAATCATAAAGGATATATTTGTTTTGCGAAACTTGTCAAAATTATATCCAAACGCATAGGGCATAAATATACTAGTCTCTGGTATCGACGGTAAAATTTTTTTTAGCATTCTTTTATATGATTCACTATTATCATTTGAAACTACTGTCTGTGTCTTCGTCGTAATTTTAGGTTCACTTGGTTGCATTGAAGATGAGGAAAGTTGTAACATAAGTCGCGACTTCCTCCATAAACTTTCAAACTTCATTTTCAAACAATCCATGGGTGGAATCATTATGTTTTTATTACTTTCCATATTAGGTATAACTTTACAAACTTTATTCCATACATTATTGATAGTATCCAGTAACCAACGATTTGCATTAGTGACAACGCCAAGCATAAAATCTTGTTTCAATAGTTCAATATGCGAGAATATATTTAAATATCTTAACAAATTTGGAAAATATTTTCCTTCGTTGCTGCTAGTTTTGGTCATAGTGGGTCTTTGTGCATGAAATGCAGCCTTCAGATACCCCATTCCGATTTCTGTGTTAAAGCCGCGAAAAAGGATTAGAAAACATAATATAACACATGGTGAACGTGAACGTCCCCGTAAACATGAAATTAAAAAATTGCCAGAGTTTGAACTCAAGAAAATATGCATATATGTACTATATTGAACAATGATTTTACAACGAGTTTGTAACTCACCGACACCTACCATATCGTCATGGGAAAATGTCTGTGATTCATCTAAATGCGGAACAACGTCTTCCGCAACATTTAACAAATATTTTAAATTATTACGAGTATTTGTTTGGTTAACTGTTTGAAAATGTTGCAACCAAAACCGATCTTTCAAATTCTTACCATTAGAACAAATAATCTGGTTGCCGGTAAGAAAATCATATAGACGGACAAACTCGTCTAGAGGCTCGTCCATTTATTGCGAACGATTAAATGTTGATTTTGATTGATGGTTGGCTGACAGATTACTTAATGAGATGATACTTATATAGGACATATCGCTCCGACGTTTTCGTCTGCTGGTGGATACATTATAGCCGTCGTCTATCATCGTCCATATAATATACTACGAGTCGTACTATACTACTGTACTAGTAATTAAATAAATAAATATGATATAATAATTGAAATAATACCAGGCACCCAGGTATTTAAAAAAACAACCGATGCACTCGAATTGCACTCCTCCATTACCATTATTACAAATTATTATTATTGAATTATTATTATTTCAATTATTTATCCTCTATTTATTATATATTATTATTAGAACTCTATATAATATTTATAATAATTTAAAAAATTTATAGGCATAATAATAATATTGTTGGCTGGGAGCACACGTGGCATTATTACAATTATAATGAAAACTTATTTATTATTATTATTTGTAATAATTAATTACCAGGTACCACCGTAGTCTACGAGGATCCTCGTATCGTAGTCATCTATAATAATTTTAGTAAAAAAATTTAAAAATAAATAATAGGATGGATGCCTCATTTCACTCATACTAAGTTATCTTAAGATAGAAAGTATACTGTACATGATAAATTTGATAAATCGAGCTCTGGAACTACTAAAACTTTTTTTTTTAACCATTCTGCAGTTCTAAACACTTTCATTTTGCGCCATTTACACCTGGAGGATCAATCTCATGTCCACCATTTAATAGCGATGCATCGTTAGATATATCTCCTTGTTCACCCTCCTCTGCTGGTTTCGCTGGCGCTTGATTTCCATTATTTCGCATTGCAATATATTCTTTGTCAGTACCAACTTTAAATGTTTGATCCTTTCTCTCTGCCATTGGCGCTTCAATTGGCTCTGCATTGTAACCATCACCTTCATGAATTTTCGAGGATCCTTTTTTTGCAATATCTAAGCCTTTAAAAAGCGCATGAATTAAAAATGATTTGTTAGAACACTGTTTTTCTTTATTATTGAAATGTTAATTCTGAATAGATGTAAATAGGAGTTGCACATAGGATTCAAATATAAACGTACCATCTTCCATAGGCACTAAACTTTTCCCACCATTTTTTTTTGGTATATAGTTTGCACTATACCAATTTAAAGCCCCCTCTGTTTTTAACGGATATGCCACGAGTGGATGCTCCTCTTCGCTTCCACAGTCTATTAATGCAATGGCATTCGGATCCCAAGGAGGTGATTTATCAGATAATAATGGATTGGAAAAGGAATTTGAATTTTAAATGGGCGCGATATGATACCCAAAATATACCAAAATAATTTATGTATTATGAAAATAAATATTAAAATATGATATATATCCCTCTCCTTGCCATAACCGACCGATGAACGGTCGGTTAGCTAGATAGCGTAATTCGGAATGATGTTATACTTTGAGTATACAAAGTGGTAAATTACTTTTACCTTAATGCTAACCGACCGGTTAACCGACCGTTGTAATGTTATTGCAGCCTAGATCAATTAAGGATACTACCCTCGCATTAGAGGTTAGGGTTAGGGTTAACTTGGTATATTATATTAAATAAGTACAAAATATAAAAAAATAGATTCCTATTGAACGGCGGGAAATGTGTATATTTACCTGCGTATTCACCAGCTAAATGTACTATCAAAACACTGTAGTGTAACAAACCAAATTTCTATTTTAAGGGGGATTTCAAATGGTGAAATTAAGTTTAAGGTTATTAGTATATAAATATCACTAAAAACTAACCGACCGTTCATCGGTCGGTTATGCAAGGAGAGGGATATAAAATTGAAGTTTCAATATTGATTTTTAGATCAAGCCTTTTACTACTATTGTCGATCAAATCTTAATCTGGAATCACACCCATCAATTCAATTTGGTAAAATTGTTACATTTTTTGTCGATTCCCTATCAAGCTGTTAAAATTTAGTATACTAATATTGTACTTATATATTTATTTATTTTTTGTAAAATCGGAGGGGGGTAGATTTGATCGACAATACTACTACTGTACCACCGAAAGCAACAACTGTGATACAAAATGAGAAACGACTGTAATTATTAATAGGACTACTTTTTGTAAAATAACACTATAGACAATTAAAAAATATGGTGGTACGATCGAATAATATATATTATATATGAATGAAATAAAATATCACATGTCGATGATAGATAGAATACAAAAAGTGTTTCATTGCGCTTTACATCTATTCTATATATTGTGTCGATAATTATCATAAAACGCGTATATCTAGAAATATATAGAATAAACAAAGAGGATGAATATGAATAAGTATCGTCCGTATCATCGTAATAATATGCTGTTTATGAAAATAATAATAATAATAATAATATGTACCATTCCTACTAATTTACAATTTACTAATGCACAACAACAAACGAATAATACAGTTGCAACTTCGGTAAAAGGAAAGCCAGGTGCGCCAAAAGATGTCATTTTGCTTCCATTGTCAAATACAGAATTAGATGTGGATATATTACCATCCGATTCCATACCTATACCAGGAGAAATCTCGTCCTCCAAATGGAAAAGAATATATCCTTACTCAACATGAAAGAGGATGTTTTCCTGCCTCCGATAGCTGAAGGTGGGGGTATATCCATCAATGCATTTACAAACCTTGAGATGGAAAGTGTCATTGTTACAAATAACAGTGCAACTACAGGTGGAGGTGTGGCAGCTGTTGATCAAAGTATTTTAAGTGTTACAAGTTCGTACTTTGAACACAACCGGGCTAGTGATGGAGGCGGTATCGGTGTACTTGATGCTGTTGAGTTTTCCTGTTTCGAATCGACATTTGTAAACAATAAAGCACTTTTTAGAGGTGGTGGTATTTACACAACACACTCTAATTGCCCAATCAATGAAACGGGTTGGAAACTTTGTATAACCTTATCCGATATTGTGTATACTAACAATGAGGCTGTATCAGGTGGGGGATTTTATTGGAAATTTGTTAACAGTACAAAAGGCAGTTTAGTAACTTACGACCAACATATCATATCAAACAAACAAAATTGTCAAAAAAGAAAACAGCCAAACGTAATAGTAATGCGGCAGGAAGTGAATCTGTTGAAAAAAGTAAGAAATTTTGGGGTACGGATAAGGATGGTAATAATGGTAGCAAACGCAATGTAAATTCTCAACCACCACTACCGAAAGAAACGAAAAAGCCATCTCCAAAAAAAAATTATTAAGAAAAAAGTACGATACACTATTTCAACTAATAAATAAATATAAAATAATAAAATAAAACATAATTTCAATGATAAGTAGTCCAATCAATGTAATACAGTACTAATTTTAGAGCAGATGGCCCACGTAGTACTATAATAGCAAGGCGGCAACAAGCTTGCCATTATGGCTATAGTAGCTAATAAAAAGAGACGACTATTCATTGATTCATTTTTTGAAATGTGCAAATAGCTAAAATATAAAAGAACTCATAGGCTACTCCGGGGTACCTGAGAGTATACACCCTTCTTTAAATGGAACGAAGCGTATATATATAGCCCTCAGTAGGCTTTTTCTCCAGTAAATGATGGCGGTGGTAGACAATAGCATTGCACACATCGGCCTCAGTACACATTTATTACTATTATAATATAATTGAAATAATAGACAGCAGTGTGTACTCACAAGCTGTTGTATTTTTGACAGTTATATCATGAAATACGATGGTAACAATAATATTAGTTCAATTAGAAATATTCAACGTTTGTTTTCAATGCATTCATTATTACTGGCATGCACCGTTATCATCAATCAATTCAATAGTGTGTTGTACATTATATATATTAAAAATACCATATACTTTAGAATACTATGTGCCTATTATTATTATTATTATTATTATATTTATTATTATAGTAGTATACCAGTATAGTATATAGTATAGTGCTTTCTGGCTTTATTACATACATGTTCATATATATTGAAATTAGTTCAATTACTATTCATAGTTATTTGAAATAAGAACAATGTGCTGCATTTCACATATGAAATTTATATCGATTGATAAACCATAGCATCAATTTATGTCTATTTTAAAGAGCTAAATATTAAACAGAAAGATCATCATGGCACCACAGCAGAAATGGAATAAAAAACCCCCAAATTTAAAATCACCAGTAACTCTGCGACTGTCAAAAGAGAAAGAAAAAAAAAATGAAGCGATGATGAAAGCATGGTTAGACTGCACCAAATACAGAAGCTAAAGAACAGGTTGGTTATGAAGATCGGAATACACCTGAAATAAATAAATGGGCCGAACCGGTCCATATGAATGGCCCACAAGTAGTTCCTTGGTCAACGACTCAATTTTGCGAACGTATGGTCGATCATTTTGCACCAAAAGCTGTCAAATATCAAAAAGCAAAGGAACCAGCAGGCGAATTTATTGATGATTGCACGATTTTTTTAGGGCTTACATCTGGGTGTATGCCCCAATGCCTTTCACTATCAGGTTTATACGATGAAGCTTCGCGTCCTGGCGGAGAGAATGGCAATATATGGGAAAGAACGAATCAAAGATGGGACTATGAAAGAAATATCCCAGTACCTGATGTTAAGGCAGATCCATCGTCGCGAGTATTGGCGTATGCAATGACTATTAAAGATTGTGTAAAATGTGTCTTATATGATAATTGTGTACCAAATTGTTTATATGATGGATTGTGTGGTGGGGATGATTCGATACCTATTGGTTGATAAAAAGACATCAACTGTGTAAAATAATTAAAACGAGTACGTACATCATATGTCTTATCATATCAAGAGAATATATGTTTTACAGCAAGAGAATTAAGTTACGACTTGGTATAATATATCGGATATCGGCGTAATAAATTAATATTATACCGCATATTATACTTCGTATAATATACTCTTACTCATTTATTTAATATATATAAATATTCGTAAAAAATAAATAAATAATTTTATTATATATATATATATAAGTAAGATTTCATTATATATAAAAATATATTAAAATTTAATATAAAAATTAAGTTATTATATATATAAAAATTATAAAAAGTTATTTACGTATTTTTTTAAAAAAAGTAAAATATTTAAATATTTGTGATACGGTACATTGCATCCAAATTACCAATTCGTACTCGTATTTATTATCCACCTTTAAGACCAACTCACACATTTCTTTAGCGCCTTCAAAGTTGTACATCTCGTGTCTAATTACACTTGAGTTTGCCACGGCAGTATATTTTTAATTCATTCATAAAAAGTCAATAGGAACATACTTTAACGCTCCTGGTACTTGGTCATTGTTAGTGTACTTTCTTCTCTTCGTTTTTTGAATGTGCAATGTGCTGATTTCAAAAGCGGGGTTTCTAACTAAAATGCCTTCTTCAGTAAGTGCCATGGCAACACGATTATCACACCTAGGTCTGCCCAATGCAAAATTGAATAATGAAATATTATCAATTTTTTCAAACAAGTTTGAATGGAATATCCAAACATCTTGCTGGTCCATTCGTAACTTTAGGGTTTTTTTAAGTTTATCGATACATTTTACAGTAGCAGAATTATATTTACTACCAATATCAGTGTTAGCTATTTTGTTTACACAGATATCCATTGAATCAAAATTTGAATCAAGCCCTATTTTATCGTCTCCGTCCCTTAACGCTAACTGTTTGACTACATCATCAATGTCAACCATTTCCCATCGCAATAAAGCAAAAACTTCCCCTTCCCTCACATTTTTTGACAAATTGATACTACTATCGAAAATTATGTCAACGTTTGACAGCACAATAATATCTTTCATTATTACTCCACCAAGTTTGTTCTTTTCCCCTAGTTTTTTATGTATATGTTGATAACTATAATCTATGGCCATGTCAAAACGCAACCTTTCGCCACTCGTGAGTACAATTTGAATCTTGTGATTTATTAATTCTATCATATTTTTGAAATCATTGGATCTGCTAAATATACGAGAATTACTACTTGTATATTTATCGATGAAAAATTGCTTCCAATTTCTATCATTTTTTTCCATAAAGATGTGTATTTTGTAAATAAACGGATTAACTAAATTGTAAAATAGAACCAAATCTATTTCATATTGACGCTCCTTATCAACAGTTAAATAGTATTGCACTAATAAATGAATGTGATTCGGGGCTTGGTTTTCAACATGAAGTTTTGCGGTGTTATCATTTGATGAAAAAAGAGAAGGCATCAATCCTCGTTCTGCATCATCGATATTATTTTTTGACTTCAATAGAGTCTTGACTAATGTTGGCAAACCAGAATCAACATCATAATGTACTTTAAAAAGTCCAATCTCTTGGCTTAGTTTGCATAAATTATCAATCGCTTCGTCATACTTCCTTCCAGAAAAACGCTGCACTTCATGTGTAATATTTAATTTGTTATGAACAAACTTGTTCTGCATCAAATATTTTTCAGCAATATTCCTCAGGCTTTTGTACTTATTAATCTCATCAACAGAAAATATTTTCATCATTGCAAGCAATACAATATAGTCATGACCTTCATAGTTCAAGTCTAAATGTTTTACATATACATCAATCGCTTTTTCTGACTGTCTAGTATCTCGGTAGTAATTTCCAAGATTATAAATTGCATTCAAATTATTACTATCAACTTTTAAGACCAACTCATACATTTCTTTTGCGCCTTCGAAGTTGTACATCTCGTGTCTAATTACACCTAAATTTGCCATGGCAGTGATATAATCGGGTTTGAGTTCAATAGCTCTTAAAAATTCGTATTCAGATTCTTTCAACCTTCTTTGGTGCTTTAAGACAGCAGCTAGATCATTCCTAACATATGGATCGTAAGGATTTAAAACCAAAATTTTTCTAAAATAATCTTCAGCTCTTCGAGGATTTCCTTGTTTAAATGCTAATTGTGCATTGTAGTTCCAGTTATCGATTGCTACCTGTTGCTGTGCGGTCAATCGATTTTTGTTCATTGTAGAATTATTATTCTGATGCACCTCTTTTTTTTCTATATTTATTTGTGTTTGTACCTTCACAGAACTGATTCCATCAATTACGTCTTTTGCTTTTACCCTAATGTTCACTGGTGGTTTTGGTAAATTGATCGAAAAAGATTTTACAACACCATTCCATCCGTGCAATTGATTTATGGCACTGGAACGATATGCTCTTTTGAAAAACAGACTCCATGCGTCTAATACTTCTCTCCTTTCCCATATTTTATCGCTTTTCTCCTTCATTTTATTTGATATCTCCTTGCGTAAGCTTTTATTTAATCCCAGCTCTACCGCCTTTCGTATATACGCATTTTCATTGTACACAACGGTATCATAAATGTTCATTGTAACAAAAAAGCTATATGCCATACGACAACGCAGTTTATCCGTCACTAAAACAACAGTAGGTATATTTAACAATATCGCATCTGCGCTTGTTTTACTTCCACCGAATGGAAATGGATGTAATATTATATCCGCTTTGTTTAAAATTCTTAAATAGTCATTGCTATTACCAACTCTAGGCGTAAAATATATTCGCTTGAAAACGCTACTAGACATCGTGCTCTTCATTCGATTTTGTATCATTTCTGTCCAAGTCGGTCTTCGGCCTTGCAACAATACTAAATATGAATTTGGTGTTCCTTCTAATATTTTTTGAATAATTTCATCATAATGTGGGTGTAATTTAAAAAGTGACTGTGCACAAACATACGTCACAGAATCTGCTTCGTTCTGCCACGGCCATTCCATATCTTTGCTATTTACTGTCTCAAACCCATTAGGGTCGTTAATATTTGAGGGAATAGGGATTCTATCATACCAAATCCCTTGCCCGCGTAATCTCACGGCTTGTTCACTATATTGTGTAGCAATAAAAACAGGATTTTCATCCCCTTCACCGATATTATCTGTTCTTGGATCCATTGTATCGTGCCGACCTCCCATGCCTTCCTCTTCCATCCATTCCCCTGTTATAAAATAATCAATATTATCTGGTGTGCCACTAGTAATCGGATTCCCCCAAAATAAACATTGTATAGGAGCCATCCGACTCCCCAACCCCAGAAAGTAAGTTAAAGGTTCGCTCAACATATCAGCAAAAACTAAAATATCTAATTTTAAGTCACTGATAATACTTCTAACTTCTTTCAAAGCAAACGGTAGCCTTACAATGTAATCTGCGCTGTTTTCGATAGATGGCAATAAAACATTTTGTGGATTTGGAATCGCAAGTGCAACTACGTAAAAAATATTTCGGTCTAAATGTTTAATTATTCCTTCTAACAGTTGGCCATGGGCATGATTGATAACTAAAAATTTACTGACAAAACCTACCACAATTTTACCCTGACGGTTTGGTAATAATTGTGGCATCAACGTATGTGGTGGTACTCCCCCCCCTAATTTGCGCTGTTTGAGGTGTAACGGATCATATGATAGATAATTTGAAACAAATGGCAATACATGTTTGGCGCTATTAAAATACAAATTGCACATCATAATTTGATGAAATATTTCATTCATTCCATGGTACACAAAATAAAAATGAACCCTTTCAATATCTTTGACAGGCTCATCTACGTACACAGAATCAACATCTTCGGCTATCCTATCATACAGATTCATTACTGAATTTTTTAATTTATAACGATCTAACTTAATCTGCTCTATTGATATCATTATTGGTAGAGTCATTGTAGCTAGTCGTATCAATAGCCCATCATTTTTGGTTAAACTGTATGCTTTATTATAAGCATCCGCACAATCTTGTAATTTACCATATTCGTAATATGCTACGCCCAAGTTTACATATGCCTCGCTACTATCTGGGTCGATATCAATCGCTTTCATGTAAGCATCTACACTACCTTTGGCATCTCCAATTTGCCATAAACTGCTACCTAAATTATTCCAAGCCCTTGCATCGCTCGGTAACTCCTCTAAATTACGTCGATACAAGTATATAGCTTTCTTAAAATGGCCACTTTCCTGATGTGCTGCACCTAAATTAACCATAACAGTTTGACGTATTTCATTGGTTAATGACTGTACAAACACTTCATCCATCTCCACAATTTCGCTATTATGATGGTTTCGGGCCTTTATGATTTCATTATACACATTAATCGCATCTCCAATTCTACCTTGCAATTGAAATGTAATTGCTAGTTGCATTTTAGCCTCTGCCAATTCTGGATGTTTTTTAACTATATATTTAAAAATATTCTGTGCCCGTACATAGTCTTCATTATTATTTTTTCTTCTTAAATTCATTGCTAAATTAAATTGGTAATTTAGATAGTTTGGACTTAACTTTAATAAGTTTTCATAATATATGATTGTGTAGTCGACATGTTCATCGCCTAATTGCATTAGACATAGGCCATAGTTCTTCACTAGGTCAGTTAAACCTGGGGACTCGTTGTTTTTATCACTACCACCACTACCGTTACCATCTGCAGTGTGAAAAAATTGATAAATTTTAAAATCTCTTACAGGATTATTCTTTATCATATCTAAAAATCCTGGGATGAGAACATCAATGCCATCACGATAAACTTTTACTGCTTCTTTTAAGCGCGACTTCATATATTTATTTTGATTTGGTTTATTTATATTATTATTATGATTCAAACGAATAATTTCACCAAGTGTATTGTAAAAATTTGAATCGTGTGGTTTTACTTGAATTGCTTGTCGAACTAATTTTTCTGCTTGTTTTTCATTTCGTTGATACGTCGACAGCAGGTCAGGAGAAATAGAAGAAATTCTATGCTGTAAATCATCTATCTTTCGACCTCCTATGTAATGATGTGCTATACCGCACAGATGCAATGCATCTGGATGATTCGGAGAGATACTTAATACCTCGTAGTAAGTTTCAATAGCTTTCTCGAAGTTATTACTTTTTTGGAAACGAATTCCTTGATGCAAAAGTTTCAAAATTTGGTCTTTTTGAATCGGTTTAGTTTCAGCATAAGAAAAAGTAATCAGTATCAAATGAATAAAAAGATTGGATACTACTGTGCCTTTTTTACAGTACATTTTGTATCATTTCGGATAGCTCCTATTTCTTTGTGGTAAGTAGTATGGTGTATAAGTGTGTCCTTCGTTATGTACTTCCTAGACTCGTGCTGGATTCTATTTATATTTCGTGTGCTTGTTTCGCCGTTGTTGTTGATGATGTAAGATGTATGAATCCATTAATATTATTGTTTATTAATTATTATTATCACATCATTTTTTAGTGGACTAAATAAATTGCAGATCTCCATAGGCAGGATCTCTACTAATAATAAATATTGAAATTAATAATATATAATATTTTATTATTAATAATACCAGGTACAAGTCTAATAATAATAATAATATAAATAATAAATAATAATAATTAATAATTTCAATAATAATAATAATAATAATATAAAAATAAAAAAAAAAACTGTAATACTACTACAGTATAAAAACTAAAAAATAATAGCAGCACAATAATAATATTATATATAAAAAAATTATATTTCAATGTGCCAATATTAGACTACATTATATTATTTTTTTAGCATTCAACGTTGAAGCACTCAATGAAGATTTAATCTTCTTCTGTTTTTTCAAATTCCACAGATTGGGGTTTCATTTTACTATCCATTCCTCCTTCTTTGTCTAAAAATATTTTATTGTCTTTCAAGTCCATATCCAGTTTTTCTTTTAATTCTGTTATATTAAAGGCTAACTTTCCATTTGCTGACCGCCTTGGATAAACAACTCTTAAAAACAACATGTACGCATTTCTATCGTCGTACGTAACTTCGATGACAGGTACTGTACCACCCCAATTACGACGATCTGATTCGCGCCATTTTAATTTGACAATATCATTTCCAAGACCATAATCATAAATGCTTTCAACCATTGTGTCTTCTTTCATTGCTACCCATTGAAGTAGTCTATCAACATCTATTTCGCGTTCAACGCGTTGACTGAATATAATGTCACCCTCTGATTTTAATGAATACCGTTTGAAGCAATAATTGACTAATAATGCCGCTACTAGCCACAAGAACAAACTAAGTAAGAACCATATAAATGGTGTTTGAGTTATCATCGCATCTGCTAATGATAAGAACCAATCAGCTGTCATAACAGTCCAGTCCCCGGTAAGTCGATCTAAGAAGGAAAATGCCATTCCACCAGCAATTAATACTAATATTAACTCAAGCGCGATAGTCGTTCTACGGTTTGTAGCTAGTTGTCTTGACACTTTGTTCATAACAGTTTCTTGGTCGTACTGGATTTGGAACATCTTTTGCTCGCTAACCACATTTGTCAGACCAAGTAAAAAATCCATTTGATTACGTGAACCACTCATGTTCTTTACTAGATCTGTAACGCGTCTCTCTAATTGACCACGTAACTTAGCTAATTGTAACCGTTCGTACAATGCTCTGCCCGATTGTTCAGGTGGTTCTGGTGGCACTACCATGATAGACAAACTTTCTCTCATGTAACCTAAAATTTCCTCCATTTGAATAATGTCTCTGGATATTACGGCCATTCTTGAACGTATTGTTAAGATCGATTGCGGGTCTTCATGAGCTTTATCAATAATAATTTTTGTTTTGTTCATCACATCTTGCACTATAAACATACGGTTGAAGTAATTACGTACAAATACATCTAATGATTCAAATTGTAAATATGCACATAAAAGTGGCTCGTGATGTCGTGAGTTTGGGCCAGCTAAAAGCATCCCGTGTGCACCAAAAATCAATGTATCATGCTCACTAATATCAAATGCTGCGCGTGTTTCTCCAACTACTTGTTTCAATTCGTTTTCATACTCTCCCTTATCCATATACTCCTCTGCGGTTAAATGAGGCGTAATTTCATTGGCAATTATTAGACTAAATTTATCACGGCTAGCAGCATCATTGTTAAAGATTAAATCCATTAAATTCCGTTGGTATGCGGAGATGACACTATCGACGATTTTTGAACTGTCTTGATGCACGTCAACTAATAAACGCGACAAATGATCTAACGAAATGTTGTCTTTAATACGATCCATGACAGCCTCAACTTGCATCCCATAATACATTGTACCATCCGCATGCATTGAAACCCCAAATGTTTCTACTTGCACGATCCCTTCCTCTTCCGGGAAGTGAATATCTGCTTCAAAGTTAACATGGGACGTTAAACTGTAATCTAAGATATTAACGGAGGTTAGGCCAGGTGGAACTTCAAATTTAGTACCAGCTGAATCGCTATCTAAAAGTGCGGTAAAAAATCCACCTTGTACACGTTCAGTGGATCCTAAATTTTCGTTCAACGCAACAACTTGATTAGCGCCAGTTGGAATATATTCAGCAACCATGCATGATACACTGTTTAACGTAACAACTTCATCTAGCTCGTCAGCAATATTACTTTCTCCAGTATTACATTCATGAGCACGATGAGCATTTGATAATGTAGGTCTCCCACCATGCCTTAAACATTGAGGTGTGTATGCACTCGAAACATATGACACATCTTCTGTTTCTGTTACTGTCGAACGCCTGCTAAAACTCTCTGTTTGTAACCAGTATTCATCTCCATCCCAATGAACTCTTAATAAACCCTCAGCACCACGAGTACCTGGGGCATACACTAACTCATGCACTGCTTCTTTGTCTGCTTTTGATAACTGCCTCATAAGCTCCAAACCCTTTTGACTAACTTGGTAGCATGTAACAGGTTTATACTCTGTGCTGCTTAACTTCAATCCATTGATTAATTCTTCCTCTCTTAGAAAGTCAATATCACTATTTCCTTCTTGCGTTGTATTGAAATATTTACGACGCCCTTGCACTAAATATGATGCTGGAGCATAGTCATAGTCAAGAACTTGTGCAACAATGCCTTCATAACAAAGAACCATTAGTGCCTGTCGACGAATCCACTCTTCCTTTTCTTCCTCTGTTTGCGCCGCGTGAGAGTATAGTGACACCATGTAGAGCAAGCGATTTTGATTTTCAGTTAAACCAGTGTCGGAGTCACCTTCATCTTCATCGGAGTCTGAAAACTCAGATTCAGACTTGTCGTCGTCGGCACTGTCATAGTCCTCCTCTTTAACTTGACCAGGAAGATCCAACTGATCTTCATCTTCTGCCATGGTTTAAACTTGTTGTATGTTTTGATTTAATATTTTATGTTGATAAAATACAGGTATATGCGCGTGTAAAATTCGTGTTGCTATAACCACTGAAGAGGTTGAAGAGTATTTGTTGTTCTGTGATTCTGTGCGTGGGTTTGTTGTGTGTTGCTATTAATTTTTTAATAATAATAATAAATTAATTAATAATAACAATAATAATAATAAAAAAATAAAATTATGACTACTACTACCTGGTATTACTGCTAATAATAAATAATTGATAGCGATCGATCGTTATGATAGTAGTAGTAGTGCATGCTATAAATAGAAATAAAGGCTGTTGGTGAAAGTGCAACAACTATAAATATAAATATAAATATATAACGTCTCCCTGGGGTCTCGATAATAATAACACACACCTGCAATTGTATTTTACTCTGAGTTGAGTACCCAGGGAGTACTTCAGCTAATTCCCGTTATAACTTTGGTTTCTTTTTACTTCACCCCGCCAATTGGCCTGCCTTGTAGTCGTCTAGCCTTGTAGCCGCCTGCTACGTAACAGACGACTACAAGTATTAGTATATGGGAAATTATCCTATCAACGTGTGACAACGACAACGACTAATATTGTTTATTAATCTCAAATCATCATTTTACTATTGAAACTAAAACTAGTAATTCTTTTGACCAACGATATTATTATAATCCAATACTACAAATCACATCATACAGTAGTATGTATGCAATAATACGTAATAATAACATTATTAAATTATTCCCTGGCTTTTGAAGAAGGGGTATGAAATTTAGTAGATGAATGAATAATTAGTGTTTCATAACAAAATGAAAATAAGGATAAAGTAGAATATTTTATTGAGTATAATATAGTGTAGCTTGAAATGGTAAAATATGCTATAAACTATCTGAACGGGTTGTTTACACTTCAAAGGGTTCTGAAAGATTAATTCATTTTTGACATAGAAAAATGGCTTGGACTAGAGTACAGCGAGTACATTTAATTTTGTCGACACGAAATAGGCCGTAATAGCAGGTAAATGTTGACATAGCATGGTAATAGCAGGTAAATGTCGCCATAGCATGGTAATAGCAGGTAAATGTTGCCATAGCATGGTAATAGCAGGTAAATGTCGCCATTTTGGTGCTGTGACGGCGTAAATAGGTGTAACAAAATTTTACAACCCGCATCGTGAATATGGAGGTGGGTACGAATTGATGCGTGACACCTATTTACGCCGTCACAGCACCAAAATGGTGTCACGCATCATAGCATGGTAATAGCATGGTAATGTTGCCCTGACCCTGACCCTACCAATTATTACCGTGTGATATCATCATCTCACTATTATTATGGATGATATTGTAGAAGACGACTGTTATTATTACGACTATCATATATCATTGTGCATGATTATATTATTATTCTAGCTACCATGGCAATGTTAATTATACCACATTATGAAAGCTGCCTCTACTAGCTATTATTACCCCATTTAAATCATCCTGTCGTATGACGGGTATCATTATTACTTTGTAGTAGTAGTAGTACGATGTCTAAGGAGTGGATGTGCTAGGAGCATTTATACATAATTATACTTTGAGTATACCTTTCATGTTATTGATTATTTATTTACATTATAATACATGGAAGGTTCCTCTTATCTATTATTCCTTCATGTAATTTATCCTTCCGTATGACTATCATTATTGTTATATGTAGAAATGAAATAGAAGAAGAGGTAAGTGCAACATTGTTATATTTAGATTTCTGTTGTGCAATAGGAATAGCACTGTTTATCCACATTATTTTTTAACTCCTTAATTTTTACCAACACATCGTTTTGGACGTTCGCGTTTCCTTGACAAAAAAAAGGCAGGGTCCTTGCCGTCCACACGGCGACTGGAAATTACAAATGCAAATTGAAATAATTTCAATAATAATTCGATTCTTCTATTTT